>ERZ795056.1904-NODE-1904-length-23922-cov-7.753719_pt1 | contig 23922 bp, 14 predicted proteins | sample MGYA00375140_ERZ795056 | MGnify/ENA primary metagenome ERZ795056 (study PRJEB30185, sample SAMN05720227) | activated sludge metagenome | isolation source: Anaerobic digester | place: USA | collected 2015-03-09 ... | reverse complement strand
AATACTGACAATACTTTCAAAGAACTAAAGTCATTCTAAACGCAACGCTAGTGATAAAAAATGTAAATTATGAAATTTTTGATTGTAGATGATGAAAGGGATATTGAATTGCTTTTCAGGCAAAAATTCAGGAAAGAACTGAAAAGCGGCAAGGTAACTTTTGAGTTTGCCTTTTCCGGAGATGAGGCACTTGAATATTTAAGGAGCAAACAACCTCCGGAAGTAATGTATATTTTTTCGGATATTAATATGCCTGGTATGACGGGACTGGATTTGCTTGATAGGGTTAAAAGGGAATTTCCTGATATTCAGGTTAGCATGATTTCGGCTTATGGAGATACGGAGAATTATGATAGGGCGATCAGTTCGGGTGCAAAAGGATTTTTTGTAAAGCCAATTGATTTTGAATCTTTGAAGGAAGAAATTGAAAGGATTACAGGATAAGAGTTTAAGAATAAGCTGGATAAATTGAAAGTAAAATCTTTCAACTCTTTTTTAACATCTGGCATGCGTGGTAGGGTACCGGGTTCGGTTTTTAGCTTTGCTATGGTATTGTATAAGTACAACGAGGGGAGATTAACTTAGAAACTGTTGTGGGAAAAGATTTTGTTTTTACCATCATATTACCTTTATAATCACCAGATATATGGAGAGTACGAAAGAGAAATTAATGGAGGAAACCTATCGCTTGTTTATGGAGGCGGGATTTTCAAAAATCAGCCCGGATATTCTGGATGATATTTCTGATGAACAAATCATGGGCTTTGGTACCACCCTTGATGAGAAAATATTTCAAATATCAGGTCTCAGGGATTTGTTGGAAAGGCAAAAGAAACAGACAGAAGGGATGAGCCTGCAATGGGAAATCAGGCCCTTATACCGGCATATTTCGGCTGATGAGAATACAGCCATTTACGCTGATGAATTGCTTTTGCATGTTACAGTTGGATCTGATAAGCTGCAAATGTATATGCGTTTTTCAATTGTACTGGAATATAAAAGTGAAAAGTGGTTGGTGGTTCATTGGCATGGGTCAAAGCCTGAAAATGTGCAAAGTGAAAAAGATACCTTTGGAATAGAAAGCTGGAAGCAAAAGGCTGAGGATCTTGAAAAATTGGTTGAAGAACGAACAGCCGACCTTGTGGTAAAAAACCGGGAACTGGAAGTTGAATCGGCATTGGAAAGAGTAAGGGCTGCAGCCATGAGTATGATTAAATCTGATGATTTACTTACTATTTGCCAGTCGGTATTTACCCAGTTGCAGGTACTTGGATTTGAAAATATACGTGCGGCCCAGATTTATATAAGGAATGATGAAGAAGAAAAATTCCTGAATTATGATTATTCAGTTGTTACAGGGTCAGTAAAGGTTGAAGTAAATTATAACAGCCATTCCAATACAAGGCGTATTTATGATGTAATAAGGAATGCAGGTGATGACCTTGTATATAATGTAATTGAAACTGAAAAATTAGGCGAGTGGAAATCCTATCTCTATAATACCCTCAGGCAACAACCGGAGGAAAGCCTTGATACTGCAGATGGCCTGCATTATTACCTCTATTCTTTTGGTATTGGTGCATTTGGAATTTGTACATTTAAAGCAATCAGTCCGGAAGAACTTGACATATTGAAGCGCTTCAGGAATGTATTTAACTTGTCTTATCAGCGCTATGCCGACATTGCACTTGCCGAAGCCCAGTTAAGAGAAGCCCGGATAGAAGCATCATTGGAAAGAGTACGTGCAAGAACCATGGCCATGCAGCGCAGCGAGGAATTGCTCGATGTGGCTTCTGTTTTATTTCAGCAAGTGAAGGCGCTTGGTGTACCCCAATGGAATTGCGGTTTTAATATCTGGGAAATCGGTGATAAAGAATTTATTTATTACCCGGGTACTCCTGAAGGTATCATTTCCCAGTCACCATGCAAAATCCCGTTAACCGAACACCCGGTATTTCAACAATTTGATTCGTCAAGAAAAAGGGGAGATGAACTGCTGATTTATGAAAAGGAAGGTGAAATGCAAAGGGACCATTACCGATACATGCTTTCACTACCCGGAGTGGGTGATTTACTGCAAAGCATGCTAAATGCCGGTTTTGAATTTCCCTCCTTTCAAATAGATCATGTGGCCAACTTTGCCTTTGGAAACCTGATCTTTATTACCTATGAGCATTTCCCCGAAATGCATGATGTTTTCAAGCGTTTTGCAAGGGTTTTCGAACAGACCTACACCCGGTTTCTTGATTTGCAAAAAGCTGAAGCACAGGCAAGAGATGCCATTAAGCGGGCATCGGTTGACAGGGTTCGTGCAGAAATTGCTTCGATGCGTACAACCGGAGACCTGGAAAGGATACAACCTTTAATCTGGAATGAATTTAAAATTCTTGGCGTTCCTTTTATCCGTTGCGGTGTTTTTATTATGGATGAAGAAAATCAGGAAGTAAATACCTTATTATCTACCCCCGATGGAAAGTCTATGGCCGCTTTTCGTCTGCCTTATTATTCCACTCACCAATCAAAGCAGATCGTTACCAATTGGCAGCAGAAGCAAATGTTTAAAGACCATATGGATGAAGCGGCCTTTACAGAATACACCCAGAATCTTGTACAGCAGGGTATAGTACCCGGCGATGAAAAATATGTAACCGATAACCGGCCCAAAGATCTTTACCTGCATTTTCTTCCTTTCATGCAGGGCATGCTGTATGCGGGCAATACCGCGCCCCTAAGCGATGATGCATTACAATTGTTACAAAATTTTGCAGATACATTTTCTGCTGCCTATGCACGGTACGAAGATTTTAGTAAACTGGAAGAGGCAAAAGCTCAGGTGGATAGAACCCTGAATGAATTGCAGCTTACTCAGAAGCAACTCATTCAATCAGAGAAAATGGCGAGCCTTGGTGAACTAACCGCAGGCATTGCCCATGAAATACAGAACCCGTTGAACTTCGTCAATAATTTTTCTGAAGTAAATAAGGAACTGGCAATTGAATTGGAAGAAGAAATAGATAAGGGAAATTATGCCGATGCAAAAGCCCTTGCAAAAGATATCAGAGACAATGAAGAAAAAATAAATATTCATGGCAAGCGTGCAGATGCTATTGTAAAAGGCATGCTGCAGCACAGCCGCGCCGCTAAGGGGCAATTGGAAATTACAGATATAAATGCCTTATGCGATGAGTATTTGCGACTTGCCTATCATGGACTAAAAGCAAAAGACCCATCATTTAATCCTTCGTTCCATTTTGAAGCTGATGGAACATTGCCAAAGATAAATGTAGTACCTCAGGATATCGGGCGGGTGTTACTCAACCTCATCAACAATGCCTTTTACGAGGTGGATGAAAAGAAAAGGCAACATCCTGATGGATATGAACCAATGGTAACCGTAAGTACGAAGAATGCCGGCAGTACCATTGAAATAGCAGTAAAGGATAATGGAAATGGAATACCCCAAAAAGTAAAAGATAAAATTTTCCAACCTTTCTTTACCACCAAACCTACCGGACAGGGAACAGGTTTAGGTTTAAGTTTGAGTTACGATATTGTAAAAGCCCATAGAGGGGAGTTGAAAGTGGAAACCCTGCCTGCCGATGCGGCAGCTCAGGCAGGGAAGAAGGGGGAGGGAAGTGTTTTTATTATTCAATTGCCTGTTTCAGCTTAAAAGGAAACTATGAGAATACTATTTTTTATAATGCTGTTTTTTTGCAGCTCCACCGTTGGCGCACAGTACAAAAAGCCATTTTTTAATACCCTGAATGTAGCAAACGGATTGCCGGAAGCTTACGTTCGATTCAGCATGCAGGATAGGTATGGGTATATTTGGTTGGGTACCCAAAATGGTTTGGTAAGGTATGATGGGTATAAAATAAAGCCATATGCCATGCCAGGCAATAATGGGCAGGATGTTGTAAATAGCTCCATTGGTTTTATATATGAGGACAAGCGGGGAACACTGTGGATTTTTAGCCGCAACGAAGGAGTTTATTATTATGACAGAACCAGGGATTTATTTATAAAGCAAAGCTGGAAGGATAAATGGATGGATTCGATTGTAAATAAAGTAGGTGCGGTTTTTTATTGGCAAGAAGATAAGCAACCACAGGTGTATTGGTTAGCTGTACAGCAATTTCTCGAAAGAACACCATTTAAAATATTGAGGTTAAATACTGAAAGTAATTCGTTGGAGGAATTTAGCACAACGGGGAAGGGTAAATTTTATATACCTGCCCGAAGAACAATAGATTTAAGACAGGATGCAAATGGCAGAATGTGGCTCGTTTCAGATAGCCTGCTTAGCTATTTTGATAGTAATACGCATTCATTTAAGCCTTGGTTTATAGTACCTGATAACACTAATAGCGATTTTTTTGAGGCATTTCAAACTGATCCGGCAGATGGAGACCTTTTGTGGATGAATACATACGACCCGGCATTTGCAACCAATCCGCAGCTAACCCCTCATGCGATGAGGGTTATTCAGTTGAATACCAAAACCAAACAATACAAAACCTTTTTGCCGGATGCTGCAAAGCCGGATGGCTTGCCTGCAAGTGGCCTGCAAATTTATACCGATTCATTAAAGCGTGTGTGGGTCTCTACGGAAAAGGGTCTTTCACTTTACAACAGGAAGGATGCAACCTTTACTAATTATCCACTGAGCTTTTTTAGTGCAGAAGCAACCTGTGTGCTTGCAGCAGATAAAGAAGGAAATCTCTGGATTGGTGGAAATTTCCCTGGATTACATTACTTGAATGTGAAATCAGGCGAAGTAAATTCATATATAGGGAATGGCGCTGTTGGAGATCTACCTAAAAATGCTGCTGTTAATCAGTTAGGGTTTGACAGATCCGGTGTATTATGGGTAAGCACACCCTTTGCAGGTATCAGCTACCTGAACAGGCAAAAATCATTATTTGCACCAATACCTATTACTCCTGATTTAGCACAAAATGCAGGAAATAATCCTTCTTCAAGCTATAACATTTGTGGCAAACAGGGAGATAGTATTTGTTTTATAAATGATGCGGCCAACTTGTATACCTGGCACAGCCGTACCAATAAATATGATAGAATTGACCTGAAGAATAAGGATGCCTATAAAAGAATTGTTAGTGTTGTAAGTAGTAACGATGGCACTTTTTGGATTGCAAGTGTTGGGCAGGGTTTGTACAACTATAATCCAAAAACTAAATCCTCTGTAAATTATACCCAACCACCTTATGATACTTTATCGCTCAACAAATGGATGAATAATCTGCCGCAGATAATGAGGGTATTTTATGGATTGGAACAAGCGTTCAGGGACTTTTAAGTTTTAATAAGAAAACAGGGAAATTTACCCGGTATCCATTTATTATGAATGATGGTACGGTGAAGGCAAATAATACCCTGGATGACCGGACGGTAATCTGTATGAAATTTGATTCGGATGGAATTTTGTGGATAGGCACCAACCTTGGCGGGCTGAACCGGTTCGACACAAAATCGGGAAAATTCACTTCCTACAATAACAGGGAAAAAGGATTTACATGTGTGGTATCTATTTTGGAAGACAGTAAGAAAAGATTATGGGCCGGAACCTATTTATCAGGGTTATTTTTGTTTGACAGGAAAACGGGATCGTTTAAAAGGTATTCGGAAAAAGATGGTTTGCTGTGTAACAATGCCACTTGTATTACCGAGGACGCTGCCGGTAATATTTGGTCTTTTAGTGAAAGGGGCATGTCGAGGCTCAATCCTGGCAACCATACTATTACCAATTTTACTGAATTTAAGAATGAGGATAGAATCTTTTATAATTTTAAAGATGCACAAGGCAATTTATATTTTACCAGTAAAAATGGTATGGTAAGTTTTAATCCTTTGCAATTAAATGATAACCGTATTCTTCCTGAGGTAATTATTGAGTCGGTAAGTTATCATGCGGCAAGTTTAGGGTCAACAGAAGATACCATATTATTTACCGAAGGCAGACAGAACATAAAATTGGCATACAATGAAAATAAAATAAATTTTCATTATGTGGCTTTGCATTATGCAGATGCAGCCAATAATCAGTATGCATTTCAATTGGTGGGCTATGATGAGGAATGGGTGCAGGCTGGTACACAGCGCTCGGCCACTTATACAAATCTTTCACCCGGTACCTATACCTTCAAAGTAAAGGCATCCAACGGGGATGGCGTATGGAATGAAAAAGGAGCAAGCTTTATTATTTTCATCTCGCCGCCCTGGTGGAAAACATGGTGGGCTTATAGCCTCTATGTTTTGATCATCGGGTTTAGTATCTGGAGCTATATTCTATACCGTTCCAAAGCATTGCGCAGGGAAAATTTATTATTGGAACAAAAAGTTGAACGTCGTACCAAACAATTACAGGATTCTATTGAGACCCTGAAGGCCACCCAATCGCAGCTTATACAATCCGAAAAGATGGCCTCATTGGGCGAACTCACAGCAGGTATTGCACACGAAATACAGAATCCACTAAACTTCGTAAACAATTTTGCTGAAGTGAACAAAGAATTGGTGGATGAATTACAACACGAATTGAAAGCCGGGAAAATTGAAGAGGCCATAACTATTTCAAACGACATCAGGAACAACGAGGAGAAAATATCTTTCCACGGAAAACGTGCAGATGCCATTGTAAAAGGCATGCTGCAACACAGCCGGTCCGGTAGCGGTCAAAAAGTACCATCAGATATAAATGCTCTCTGCGATGAGTATTTACGTCTTGCTTACCATGGGCTTAAGGCCAAAGACCAATCATTTCAGGCATCCTTTCATTTTGAACCCGATGATACATTACCCAAAATAAATGTAGTACCGCAGGATATCGGGCGTGTATTGCTGAATTTGATTAATAATGCATTTCAGGCAGTGAATGAAAGGGTGAAGCGCGAAACTACAAACCTGAAAGGCGATACGTCTTCCGTTTCACCTTTCACGTTTTACTTCGAGCCGATTGTCACAGTTTCAACAAAAAAGTTCGAAAATAAAATAGAGGTAATTGTAAAAGACAACGGCCCCGGCATCCCCGAGTCCATCAAGGAAAAAATCTTCCAGCCCTTCTTTACCACCAAACCCACCGGGCAGGGAACAGGATTGGGTTTATCTTTGAGCTATGATATTGTAAAGGCGCATGGGGGGGAATTAAAGGTTCATTCCAAAGAGGATGAAGGATCAATATTCATAATAGAATTGCTGGTATAATGCATTGGGTTATACTGAACTTTATTTTAAAAAATGTAAATGGCTTTTTAATTAAGAAATTTAATGGAAGAATTATACAATGGGGGAACGGAAGATACAGAAAGGGAAATTTGGCTGGTACACGATTCCTTTTGGCAGGCATTGGGTGATAGAGATGTAGAAAAGCGATTTCAATTTTGTGCAGATACGGTTACATTTATAGGATCGGGGCTGAACGAAAAGGCTGCCTGTAAGGATGAGTATATTGCCATTAATAGAAAGGGGATTGAGCAGTTTCCGGGGAAATTTACCATCAATATTCTGTGGCGAAGGCTCTCCCTGTATGATAGCCTTGCCTTGGTTGAAACCGAGGTGGAGTGGACAATGATTATTGATGGAAGACCGGAAAAGGAAATGTTGCGGAATACTGTTGTATTAAAGAGAATTGATGGAAAATGGCTGATTTTACATGTACATGGTTCCATGCCCGATTACAGGCTTGCCGGTCAGAATTATATCACGAATGCTGATACCAGTAAACGTAATATGGAACTGGAAAAGCAGGTTTTTCAACGAACAAGGGATTTAAATCAGGCGATGGAAACGCTCCGAAGTACACAGTCTCAATTGATTCAATCAGAAAAAATGGCTTCGTTGGGTGAACTTACAGCAGGCATTGCCCACGAAATACAAAACCCGTTGAATTTTGTAAATAATTTTAGTCAGGTAAGTAAGGAGTTGATTGAGGAGGTAAAGAGTGAAAGGGCAAAGGCTAAAGGTGAAAGGGACGAACAACTCGAGGAGGAGCTGTTAAATGATATTACCCTGAACCTTGACAAAATTCATCATCATGGAAAACGTGCCGATGCCATTGTAAAAGGAATGCTGCAGCACAGCCGTACAAGCACCGGGCAAAAGGAGCCAACCGACATCAACGCCTTGTGCGATGAGTATCTTCGATTGGCCTATCACGGTTTAAAAGCAAGAGACAAATCCATTGAAGCCTCCATCCGTTTCGAGCCGGACAATACTTTACCCAAAATAAATATGGTGCCGCAGGATATCGGGCGGGTGTTATTGAATTTAATCAATAATGCGTTTCAGGCTGTGGCGGAAAAGCAAAAAAGTTTGGGCCCTGGTTATGTTCCTGAAGTAATCCTTTCTACGAAGCTGGTTTCTCCCAAAACCGGCTTGCCTGATGGTGCAGCAGGGGGATTGAGGGGGGCTGAAATATGGGTAAAAGACAACGGTCCCGGCATCCCCGATACCATCAAAGAAAAAATCTTCCAACCCTTTTTCACCACCAAACCCACAGGGCAGGGAACAGGATTAGGTTTGAGTTTGAGTTATGATATTGTAAAAGCTCATGGAGGCGAGTTGAAAGCTGAAACCCTGCCTGCCGGCGATGGAGGGGAGGCAGGAGAGGGCTCAACATTTATTATATATTTACCCGTACAAGAAAATCGAGTATGAAAATTATTTTATTGCCTTTTTTAATAATGTTTGCAGTGGTTGAGCATGCATTTGCACAGCAACCACAGTTTAATGTGCAAATCAGCGAAGAAACGCAACACTTTGGGCCGGCCTATGGATTCCTCCAGGATCAGCAGGGTTATATCTGGTTCAGCAGTTTTACAAAGGGGTTAATAAAATATGATGGCAAAGAGTTTAAAACCTTTAGACATGATCCGGAAAACCCAAATTCTATTGCAAGCAATTTCATCATTTCTCTGGCGGCAGATCCTTCCGGCAAGATTTGGATAGCATGCATTGGCAGTGGCATAGACAGGTTTGACCCTGTAAGCAATAGCTTTACGCACTACCGGCATAATAAAGCTGATTCCAATAGCCTTATTTCAGACAGTGTTTTCAACGTTATGGTTGATCATACCGGCAAGCCATGGATAGGAACTGATAAAGGGCTGGAATACTTTGATAGTAAAACCAACAAATTTATCCATATCCCAAGAGGTGTAAATCAGCAGTCGGCCAACATCAGTTACGCTGTTTTTGATGTGTACGAAGACAGAGCAGGAATAATCTGGTATGCTACTTTTAATCCTGTTGCACCATCAAGTGATTTTGGTGGCCTATTTCGGCTTGATCCAACTACGGGCAAACAAACTTTTTACAAGGCAGATCCGAAAAAACCGGAGTGTCTGATTAATCCAAACGTTTCCGCCATTTTTGAAGATAGCCGGGGAAATTTTTGGGTAGGAACCGGTGGAAATGGGTTGCATACCCTTGACCGGAAAACAGGAAAGTTTACACGGCATTTATATGATCCTGCCCAGCCAGGAAAATTGAGCAGGCCGCCCATCGGCAAAACTGACACCACTGATGGCATCTCTTTTATTGGCGAAGATCATAAAGGAAAAATATGGATCGGGTCGTTTGCAAACGGCATTAATTGGTATGACCCTGTTGCTAAACAAACCTATCATTACGGGTTAAAAGGATTTAAGAAACATAATTCGCCTTTTGAAAAAGATACGCTAACCGGGTTTAAAGACGAAGGCGCCTTTCGTTTCCTGGTAGCAGCCGATAGTACAACCTGGATTACGGGTACCTCAGGTAATATTTACACGGTATCCTATGGCAGAAAATCCATCCCTTATTTTCAATACAAAAATGCCGTAAATGCATTTCACTTTGAGCCCAATGGTAATATTCTATGGTTCGGCACCGACTCGGGGCTTGTTCGTAAAGACCTTACTGCAAATACATTTAAGGTATTGAAACATGATCCGGATAATGGTAATAGTTTGAACCACAATTCGGTTGTGGCCATACAGGCTGACGAAAAGGGAAAACTATACATTGGTGCACATTTTGGGGGGCTGGATTTATTTGACCCTTTTACCGGAAAATTTATGCGTATCAAACCGAAGAATGCAACCCCTGAAAATACCCTGGACTCATTGCATACCATTTTCATTGAGAACAGTCGTTACCTGTGGCTCGGGGGTGAACATGGGTTGGCAAGAGTTGATCGGTCTACTTACCAATACAATGTGTATCGTTTCAACAAGGAGAATGACAGAGGCATCATCGGCAATACCGTATTTGGTATAGCCAAAGACAAAAAGAGCAATCTTTGGTTTGGCAATGTCGGCGGACTGGATAGATTTGTCAGCAAAAACAATACTTTCAGGCAATATTTAAAGGGGTACATTGTAAGAGCCGTATTGGCTGATAAAGCTGGTACATTATGGGCTGGTACAGATGTTGGCCTGTTTCAATATGATGAACAGAATGATCAGTTTATCCCATTCAATTCGCCCATTTTTTCTAACGGGATTGAAGCTATACTAAATATTCTGGAGGACGACCATCAAACGCTTTGGATAACTACGGCTAATGCTATTTTTAAGATAAGTGCCAACAGGGAACTTGTTCAGCTATTTAATGCCGACTAGGGTATTTTTTCTTCGAACTGGAACTGGCTTAATAACTACAAGGCACCTGATGGCCGTTTGTTTATTGGCGGTAACAAGGGTTATTATATGTTTAAGCCGGAAGAAATTAACGTAAGCAGCCCGGCACCTGTTTTGAATTTTTCACAATTCCTGGTTGGAGGTAAAGAGGTTTTTCCCGGCCAGGACGGAATTCTTTCTGCTCCAATCTGGCAGACAGAAAAAATAAACCTTGGCTACAACCAAAATTCATTTTCAGTTGATTTTGTAGCACTCAATTTCAATTCCTCTGAAGCAATAAAATACGGCTATCAACTCGAAAATTTTGACAATGGCTGGAATAATTTAGGGGCTGAGCATAAAGTTTCCTTTTTCAATGTTCCTCCCGGCCGTTACATACTTCATGTAAGAGCAATCAACAGCGAAGGTACCATTACAGAAAAAGAACTATCCATTATTGTATCTCCACCCTGGTGGAGAACATGGTGGGCATATAGCTTTTATGCTTTAGTCATTATCCTGATGGGATATTTGATTTATAAATATCAGAAATATTATATTGTAAAAAGAGAAAGGGAAAGAGCGCAACAAAAAGAGCTGGCACAGGCAAAAGAAATTGAGAAAGCCTATACGGAGTTGAAGGCAACACAGGCGCAACTCATTCAATCAGAAAAAATGGCTTCGCTCGGTGAACTTACAGCCGGTATTGCCCATGAGATTCAAAACCCCTTAAACTTCGTAAATAATTTTTCGGAGGTAAACCTGGAATTAATTGCCGAAATGAAAGAGGAACTGGCCAAGGGAAATATAGAGGAGGCCCAAACCATTGCCGGAGATATTAATGAGAATGAGCGAAAGATCATATTTCATGGCAGGAGGGCCGACTCCATAGTAAAAGGCATGCTGCAACACAGCCGCAGCAGCAGTGGCGTTAAGGTTCTAACCGATATCAATGCTTTGTGTGATGAGTATTTCAGATTGGCTTATCATGGATTAAAGGCAAAGGAAAAAGCGTTCAATGCAACCATGAAAGCTGATTTTGATATAAAAGCCGGTAATATAAATATCATTCCGCAGGATATTGGAAGGGTTGTGTTAAACATAATCAACAATGCTTTTTATTCGGTGGATGAAAAGAAACGACAGAATAAAGAAGGATACGAACCGACTGTATCCTTAAGTACAAGGCTGGTGGGAGATAAAATTGAAATAAGCATAGCTGACAATGGCAATGGCATTTCACAAATAGTATTGGATAAGATCTTTCAGCCCTTCTACACTACCAAGCCTTCCGGGCAGGGTACCGGGTTAGGTTTGAGTCTGAGTTATGATATTGTAAAAGCGCATGGAGGGGATTTGAAAGTGGAAACGAGGGAAGGGGAGGGAGCTACATTTTCTATTTACCTGCCAGTTAACTCTAATGCATAAGGTAATCTGGATTTTCGGGCAAAAACACCCCTGTATTTACTGCAACGGGTTTGCCCAAAAACCGGAAGACATATACAAGCCGATTTGACCTCTTATGTAATTTCAGCAATATGCAATCTCATGATTTTTTTGATGTAATTGTTATAGGTGTTGGCTCCATGGGTGCTTCCGCCTGCTATCAACTGGCATCAGGTGGGGCAAAAGTGCTGGGCATTGAACAATTTGATTTGCCGCACAACATGGGCTCGCATGCAGGACAAAGCCGAATTATCCGGCAAGCGTATTTTGAGCATCCCGATTATGTGCCACTTCTGAAAAGGGCCTATGAAAACTGGGAGCACCTGGAAAATATTACTGGCTTGCAGGTATTTATTAAAACCGGTTTATTATATGCCGGTCCGCCAAACCATGCGCTTATGGTGGGTATTCATGCGGCAGCGGATACTTACCGTATTCCTGTTAACGATGTGCCACATGCAAAACGTGGTTCAGCCTTTAATGCCCTGTATATTCCTCCTTCCTATGGGTGTTTGTTTGAACCTGGGGCAGGGTTTATTACCCCTGAAAAATCAATCAGGCTGTATGCAACCCTTGCCAGGAATAAGGGTGCCATCCTTAGAACGGGTACAAAAGCCATTAGCTGGCGGGAAGTGGGAGGCGTTTTTGAAGTAAATACCTCAGCCGGTGATTTTAGGGCGTCAAAACTGGTAGTTACCGCGGGTGCATGGGCATCAAAGGTGATACCAACCCTGGAGGTACCTCTCCATGTTACAAAGCAGGTATTAGCGTGGGTTCAGCCCTGTAATCCCAAAGCTGTTTCCCTTGGCAATTTTCCCTGCTGGATGGTAGCGGATGATGAATTGCCGGGTGTATTTTATGGTTTCCCCATGTTGCCGGTGGAGCGTTTTGGTGGGCCAACAGGTTTTAAACTGGCATGGCATTATCCCGGTACTGCCTGCAACCCCGATGATGATGACCGCGCTGCGCCCAAAGCAGACGAAATGAATTTGCGAAAATTCCTGGATAAATATTTCCCCGGCATGTATGCATCCACCAATGAAATAAAAACCTGCCTGTACACCAACAGCCCCGATGAGCATTTTATTATTGATTATCTGCCAGGCTATGAAGGAAGGGTAGCGGTTGCGGCCGGATTCAGCGGTCATGGATTCAAATTTGTATCGGTTATTGGCGAAATACTCAGCGATATGGTATTAAAAGGAGGAACCGTTTTGCCGGTGGATTTTCTTAGTCTGAAAAGATTCGGGTAAACTTGCATGGATGTATTTTTACAGGACAGGTAAAACCCAAAAGCAGCGGATCAGCCCCCTGGCTGTTGAAGCGAAAGCAGAAAATTTCCCTACATTGCAACCATCCAATCCAATCAAAATGAACAAGCGATCTTTTATTAAAAGTCTTGCCGCGCTACCGCTTACAACCCCTATTACACTCAGCGCAATGGATCAGGTAGTAAACAGTTTTAGTCATATTCCCATAAATGAATTAGCAGCAGACGAAGACTTTTGGGCACTGATTCGTGGTGGTTATAAACTGAAGCCCGATTATATAAACCTCGAAAATGGTTATTACTGTTTTCTTCCGCAGGAAACCCTGGAAAACTTTATCAGCCATGTGCGCGAAGTAAATTACCAGGGTTCCTTTTACATGCGCACAAAAGCGGCAGATGATAAAAAGCTGGCGATTGAAAGGCTTGCCAAAGTGGCTGGATGTTCACCGGAAGAGCTTGGTATAACCCGCAACACTACTGAGTCATTGGATACGGTTATCAGTGGTTTTGACTGGAAAAAGGGCGATGAAACCGTAATGGCAGAGCAGGACTATTTTTCTATGCTCGCTATGTTTAAACAGGTTTCCATACGATATGGCGTGGTAAATAAAATGGTGTCCGTACCCAATCATCCGGCAAACGATGAAGAAATTGTAAACCTGTATGCAAATGCCATTTCGCCCAAAACCAAATTACTGATGGTAAGCCATATGGTGAATATTACCGGGCAAATTTTGCCTGTACGTAAAATTTGCGACATGGCCCATAGCAAAGGTGTGCAGGTGCTTGTGGATGGTGCGCATGCTTTTGCGCATATTCAGTTTTCAATACCCGACCTGCATTGCGATTATTATGGGGCAAGCCTTCATAAATGGCTGAGTGTACCGCTTGGGGCTGGCTTGTTGTATGTAAAAAAGGAACACATACCTTCCATTTGGCCGTTGCTTGCTCCGGGCGAAAAGGCTTTGGATGATATTGGCCGCCTGAACCATACAGGCACCCATCCTGTTCATACCCTGCTCGCGCTGCAAAACGCAATCGATTATTATGAAAAAGTAGGTGCTGAACGAAAAGAGGAAAGGTTGCGCTATCTGCAAAATTACTGGACAGGTAAAGTGAGAGGTTTACAGCATGTTGTGTTAAATACCCCTGCCGACCCTGCCCGTTCCTGCGGCATTGCCAATGTGGGTATTAAAGGTATGAAACCGCAGGGCCTTGCCGACATGCTTTTGAAAAAGTATAAAATTTATACCGTTGCAATTGATGGCGCCAATGTACAGGGCTGCAGAATTACCCCCAATATATACACAACAACCAAAGAACTTGATGTTTTTGTAGCAGCTTTGAAGGAAATGGAGGTATAAGGAAAAGGGGTTAGAAGGGAACTATTGTTGGCAATAATAACCCAAGGCCTATAATAAATTCCCCAAACCCGTGGATTTATTCCAGGATTTGGGGAATTTATTTTTCTATGGGGTATTCCCAATTATTTTGTTCGACGGTCATTGCCGCCTGAAAAAGCTCTTGAAGGGTCCTCTTCCACCGGAGAATTACCAATTACCTGATCCATCCCATCGGTTGAACTCATTTCATTGATGTTTTCACCGCCGTCAAACGTTTCAATGGGAGGCATATCATTATCGCCGTCCTCTGCCTGTGGAACACCGGGGTCTGAACTCCCATCGAAAGCGCCGGCAGAAAAAAGATTCCAGGAATTTCCCATGTGGGAATAGTTTATTTTTACGTAAAAGGACATAAAAAATTTATTTAGCGCTAAAGATAAAATTTTATATTTAAATTTCAAATGATATTCTCTTTTAATTTCAAGCTTTTGATTTCGGCTGCCTGGAAAGTAAAATATTTGGTATTTATGCAGGCTCAACTGTTTTCAGGTGGGGCCAAGGCCGGAGTCCTCGCTTTCTTTACCATTTTATATTGCGGTTTGCCGCTTTACCGGTGCCATGCACAATCTATTGAAAGCCTTAGGGTTACATTAGCAGAGATGGAAAAAAAGCCGGGTTATAAAAAGGACACTACCTACCTGAATACAGCAAAAGAATTAGGATATTATCTTGCTGAAACCAACCCCGACAGTGCCTTAATTTTTCTGGCAAATCAATTGAAATTGTGCCAGGATATTAAATTCAGGAAGGGGGAAGCTGAAGTATTGAAAATTTATGGGAATGCATTGCAGGCAAAGGGAGATTTCAAGGGATCCCTTGAATATTATAACCGGGCCCTTGGTATTGCCAAAACGGCTAATGAAGGGGAGATTATTCCGGGCATTTTAAATAATATAGGGTTGGTTTATTTTAACCTGGGTAATTACACCGAAGCTTTGAATACCTATTTTGAAGCAATAAAAGGAGCCGAAAAAGTTAATAATAATTTTGTAAAGGCGGCTGTATTGAATAATATCGCCTATGTATATCTTGAACTCGATAATTTGAAAGAGGCAGAGGTAAACTACCTGAAGGTTTTGGAAATTGACAGTTCAAGCGGTGATTTGAGGAGGATGGTTCAGTCTCTGAACAATATCGGCGATGTGAGGTTGAAACAGGAAAAACCTTTCGAAGCGCTTCGGTCCCTAAACAAGGCTTATGATATGGCACTCGGTCTCGAAAGTCCTGACCTGATTGAAATGTCATCGCGAACCCTTGCCGCCATTTATGTTGCACTGGATAGTGCAGAAATGGCAGATAAATTCTATCGCGAATCCATTGCCCTTTCAAAGCAGAATAGTTACGGGGTGCCCTATGTGAAATCATTGATTGGTCTATCGGATTTGCTGTATAATAAGGGTAATGCCAAAGAAGCGTTGGGATATGCAATGGAGGCGAAGGTGCAGGCCCAGATTATGGGCCAAACAATCCTGTTGCGCAATGCGAATGAAGTACTTGCAAAAATATATGAGGCCGAAGGAAACCCGGCAGAAGCTTTAAAAAGTTTTAAACTATTTAAACAATACAATGATAGCATCAACGACCTGCGAAGTAAGCGGGTTGCGGCCACCCTTGAGGCAGAATATGAGTTTTCCAAAAAGGCGCTCCGGTTTGAAAAGGAAAGTCTCCGTCAGTGGTGGTTGGTTTTTTCAGCTTTTGCCGGCTTGCTTACCATTGGTGTCATCCTGCTTATTATTACACGTAACCGAAACCGGCTGAACAGGGCGTACCATACACTGCAGGAAAAGACCCTGGAAATTGAGCAAAAGAATGTCATTCTTGAGCAAACACTGGGACAATTAAAGGAAACCCAAATGCAACTGATTCATGCTGAAAAAATGGCTTCTTTGGGTGAACTTACAGCGGGTATAGCGCACGAAATTCAAAACCCGCTGAATTTTGTAAACAATTTTTCTGAATTAAATACAGAAATAATTGATGAAATAGAAATGGAGGTTGAAAAGGGAAACCTGGTTGAGTTGAAAGAGCTTTTAAAAGATTTAAAATCAAATGAACTGAAAATTAATCAGCATGGCAAGCGCGCCGATGCTATTGTAAAGGGAATGCTTGCTCACAGCCGGACAGGATTAGGCGCAAAAATGCAGACAGATTTAAACGCGCTTGCAAAGGAATACCTGCGTTTGGCTTACCAGGGGCATAAAACCAGGGATCCGGGTTTTGATTCGGACTACCACTTCAGGCCGGCCCCTGACCTTCCGTTAATTGAAATGATTCCAGAGGAAATTGGCCGGGTTTTGTTTAACCTTTTGCAAAATGCATTTTATGCTGTAATGGAGCGCGGTAAGCAGGGAAATGCGGATTATAAACCCAATGTTGATGTAACACTTAAACGGGAAGGCAACATCGTAATGGTTAATATCCGGGATAATGGAACGGGCATTCCAGACTCTATCCGTTCAAAAATATTTCAACCCTTTTTTACTACACGTCCCACCGGGCAGGGCACCGGGCTTGGATTGTCTTTAAGTTACGATGTAATAAAAGCGCATGGTGGCGAAATACAGGTAGAATCCAAAGAAGGAGAAGGTTCTGTTTTTACCATCAGCCTTCCGGTTGCCAGAGAGGTTTGATTATTGAAGTTCCATGTTGCTTATATCATACCAGGGATTTTGAACACACCTTTTTTTATTGTTTTCTTCACCACAAAGACCGGTAAGGGCTAGATAATTGGCATTTTTCCCTGCTTCAAAAAGAATATCTTCCCAGGCGATATCCCTTTTATACTGGCTAAGGTTTTTTTCAAGCGAAATACGCAGGTACCAGGTAAAAAATCCTCCCTTTTCGGGGTTGCCAACTGAATATTCTTTTGGCATGGAAGAACTTGCTACAACGGTTCCGCGGGGCTCCCAAAAAAGCTTGATAAAGTTTTCGGTTGAAACGGGCAGGCCAATACTTTTTGGGGAGATAATCGGATTTTTTCCCAGCCCCGGTGCAGGTACCGGGCAGCATTCTACGTTACAGCAATCATTTATAACGAGGTTAAATCTCGATTTCTTTTTATTCAGGCTATCTACAATGGCTTGTATGCCAAGACTTTTTTTAGGGAGGTTCTCAAAGGTGTAGTCATTGGAAAGAATCATTTTGGGCAGCGGGCTTTCATCATTTATTGCCCGGTAGCCGTGTCCTGAATAGTAAAAAATCACTATATCGTTCGAAGCCGGCTTAATTGCCGAAACAGCGTTTAGTACCGATTGGCGGTTAAACTGCGTTCCGTTAATGTAAGTGATTACGGGTGGCTGAAGACCCATTTTTTGGGCAATACCGGTAAAAGTGTAGGCAATATTTTCCTTATCGCGGGTGCAGGCTTTGCCCACCTGCGGGTCCAGCAAATCTGTAACAATAATCATCCATATCTTCATTTTTTTCTGCAGTTCATTCAATCCTCCACGGGATATAAGACCCGGATTGGTGATATTACCGAATAGCTCCGTGTAATATGGGCTGGTGTTCGCATAAAACCGTTTTACCAGGTTGGTATCAATTTCGGCTGTGGAAAAGGCTGTTTTTTCAGAGATAAGGGCATTAGTCCATTTACCTTCATCAAGGTATTTTATCCTTTCAGGTGAAAAAAATTCAATATTGTTCTCCACTTGTTTTTCAAATTCAAACAGAGGGAGGTATGCCATTGAGTTACCCGAAAATTTGGTTATTTCTTCCGCTTTCCGGGGAATAAGTTGCCTGAATGGCAAATTCATGTTTTCAGCGGTCGTACTGTCTGCAAGGTCAAGTTCGTAAACAGGCGAATTTTCTTCCGGTATTTGTGTATTCCTAACCCGGGCGGTGGCAGTTCCGTCTGGATACAGGGTTAACAATGCTTCGAATGTTGGTTTATTGCTATCGGCTAACCCGTACCTGAAAAAATGAAAACTCTGGGCAAATATATCTGGCGTAACAAAAAGCAGGATTACAATAACGAGTTGGGTCAGGAATGTAGCCTTCAGGTAACCCAACACCCTGTTGCTCTGCAATATTTTGTACATCGCGTTAATTTTATAACCCGGAATGTAACGGGTATTAAAGATTACGTTTTTTAAAAAAGAAGCCCCTGCCAAATACACTTTTTCAAGTGCTTCGGCAGGGGTAATATTATATGGTTTCCATTATTTCCTGTTTACAGGAGGTTTGCCGGCAGCGCCGGTATCAATGGGCATATTGGCAGTGTCGGGAACTAAGGTAAGGGTATCAGATGAGGTAGATGGAGCCGGTGCAACTTCTTCAACTACAGCTGGTTCTTCGGCCGGAGTTTCGCCTGAGCCGCAACCTGCAGCCATTACCGATATGAGCGCAAGGGGAAGTGCCCAACGAAAACCCTTGAAATGAAGGAAAGTCTTTTGCATAGATTTTAATTTATTTTAAGGAGTTAAAACTAAAGTATTATTTTTAAAATTCTGATGAAAAATAATTGAACATAAATGACGATTCGCAAACACCTGACAAACATAATTCCTTCATTACCTGGGTTTAAGTCATCCAAACCCGTTTTAGAAATAAGGTGGGTGCTGCTGTTATCCATGTTTTTTTTTACTGGTAAATCCTATACGCAGGGCTCGCTTTCTCAGGCCTTCGCTGCCGTGGAAAGTTCATATAAACTGAAAGAAAAATGCGATTCTGCCCATATTAATAGCCTGAACAGGGTTTTGGCCGGCTTTGTTTCTCTTTATCCCGATTCGGTGCTGGTGCTTTTGGAAGGGGTGCAAAAGGTTTGTGATGAATGCAAATACACCATAGGCAGGGTAGAGGCATTGCGCTTAAAAGGGGATGCATTTAATAACAAGAGAATGTATGATACCGCGCTTTCCATTTTGAATGAAGCCTTATTGCTTGCTGGCAAAACAGGGGAGCCTAGAAGCAGGTGGATTATTTTGAATAATTTGGGTACCGTGTATTCTGGCAAGGGCAATTACCTGCTTGCTTACGAAAAGTATTATGCCGCCCTTAAACTTGCCGAAGCCGGTGGTGACAAGGAAATGGTAGGCGCCTTGCTGAATAACCTGGCAAATATTTTTTATTTTCAGAAAAAATTTGATGAGGCAGAGGGGTATTATAAAAAAGTACTTGAGCTGGCTATGGAAATACAGGATACACTCAGCATTGCCATTGCATATAATAATCTGGGTGAAATATACCTGGTAAAAAAAGATTATGTAAAGGCGCTACAGTTCCTCAACCAATCGCTTGCAACCGGTAAAGGTTTTAATAATGCCGAACTGCGGATGGCTGCAAAAGTAGCCATGGCACAGGTTTACGGCGAAATGGATAGTATAAACAGGTCGGAGAATATTTATAACGAAGTAATTGAAGAATCTGCTCAGTTTGATGATGCATTGTACGCTGCCTACGGATATTTGGGAAAGGCCAAAATGATCTTCCGGCTTGGTAACCTTGATGAATCCTTAACCCTTGCCAACCGTGGCATTTCTTTTGCAGATCAGATAGGACAAAGAAACCTGGTGCGCGATGGCTACGAATTACTGGCTGATATTTATGCTTCAAGGGGCGAAGGAATGAAGGCTTTTGATTCCTACCGGTTATTCAAGATTTCTTCGGATAGTTTGAGCAACCTGGAAATTGAACGGGCGGCCGCATTGCAGGAAGCATCCTACGAATACACCAAAAAGGAACTGGAATTTCAAAAGAAAGACCTGCAGCAACGGTGGCTTATTTTTTCGGCTTTTGCCGGGGTTTTTACCCTGGGTATTGTACTTTTTATAAGTACCCGTAACAGGCGGCAGTTAAATAAGGTTATCAATACCCTGCATGATAAAAACCAGGAAATTGAAAATCAAAAATCGGCGCTTGAAGAAACACTGAATAAACTGCAATCAACTCAGGCACAATTGGTTCACGCTGAAAAAATGGCTTCACTTGGAGAGCTTACCGCGGGAATTGCACATGAAATTCAAAATCCGTTGAATTTTGTCAATAATTTTTCGGAAGTAACCTCCGAGCTGCTTGGAGAACTTTTGGAGGAAATGGAAAAGGGGGATTCAAAGGAAGCAGAACTGATTGCTGCTGATATGAAACAGAACCTGGAAAAGATTTTGCTTCATGGGAAACGTGCCGATGGGATTGTAAAAAGCATGCTCAACCATAGCCGGACTTCGGCCGGTAAAAAGGAACCTGCAGATATCAATGGCCTGTGTGATGAATACCTCAAACTTAGTTTTCATGGTATGCGGGCAAAGGATAAGGCTTTTCAAAGCCAGTTTTCCACAAGTTTAGACCCCTCTGTTGGAAAAATTGAGATAATTCCACAAGAAATTGGCCGTGTAATGCTCAACCTGTTTAATAATGCTTTTTATGCCACATCGGCCAAAAGAGCAAGCAAAGCAATTGGTTATGAACCCATGATAAAGCTTTTAACCCGAAAAACAGGCAATACCGTTCAGGTAATTGTAGAAGACAACGGCCCGGGTATTCCACAAAGCATTTTAGATAAAATTTTTCAGCCCTTTTTTACCACCAAGCCTTCCGGCTCCGGAACCGGGCTGGGTCTCAGTCTTAGTTATGACATAATTACCAAAGTGCATGGGGGAAAATTGATGGTTGAAAGTGAAGAAGGGCAATTTACCAGGTTCACCATTGAACTTCCGGTTGGTCAGGCCTAGGGTAAACCTTATTTTTGAACGAAATTATTTTTATTACAAACAGTATGGTATTTCTCATCTCACTTTTCATGGCATTCCGCATGCGTAAATCCCTGGTACAGGGAGAGGCCGCCATGCTGAAATGGGATAAAATCCTTACCTGGATAATGGTTTTTTCGGGGGTACTGGTATTGGTTAATTCATCGCTCAATAAACCTTTTTTGTTGCTGCTGGCAGGCTACGGGCTTATGGGTTGGCTGTTTTACACCTGCTGGAAGGAACCTGAATTCAGCAGTCAGAAAACCTTACTGATGTCATTGGCGCCACTTGGTTTTATTTTTTTTGTGGTGGATTTTTCCCGGACTTTGGCTCCTGATTTTTTTGATAATTACAAAAGTTATTTCGAAACAGCTAAAATTATCGGGTTTGCCTGGCTTATTGCCACCATCATAATGTACAACCGGCAAATGAAGGCCCTTAAGGCAGAAAAGATTATTCGTGAAAAGGAGGCACAGGAAAACAGGATTACGGCCGCCCGAAAGGCTCAATTGGAAATCCTGGTACGGGAACGCACGTATGAGTTACGTCAGCAGAATGAAAAACTGAAAGAAGCGCTGGAAGAATTGAGTGCAGCTCAAAAGCAATTAATCCATTCGGAAAAAATGGCCTCGCTGGGTGAATTAACGGCAGGTATAGCCCACGAAATACAAAACCCGTTGAATTTTGTAAACAACTTCGCCGAGTTGAACGAGGAACTTGTGGATGAATTGCTTGATGCCATTGTTCAAAAGGATTTTAAGGAGGCTGAAACGCTTGCAATGGCCATAAAGGATAATGAACAGAAAGTAGCCCATCATGGCAAAAGGGCCGACAGCATCGTAAAAAGTATGCTTCAGCACAGCAGGGGGAGCGGCAATGCAAAGGAAAATATTAAATTGAATGACCTTGCTGAGGAATGCATCAGGCTCAGTTACCATGGCATGCGGGCAAAAGAAAAATCGTTTAATGCCAAAATGGAACTAATCTTGAGTGAAGATGTTGGCATGGTTGAAGGAGTTCCCGGTGATATCAGCAGGGTATTGCTTAATATTTGTACCAATGCCTTTTATGCGGTATTGCAAAGGGTACGAAAAGGAGAGAAAGACTATCAGCCGACGATTTGGCTGGAAACAGGCATGGAAAATGAACAGGTATGGATTAAGATCAGGGATAATGGAGGAGGTATTCCAGCTGAAGTAATGGACAAAATCTTTCAGCCCTTTTTTACAACCAAGCCAACCGGGGAAGGAACGGGACTTGGCTTATCCATGAGCTTTGAAATAATAACCAAAGGTCATGGGGGTACTATAAATGTTGAATCCCAGGAAGGGGAAGGTGCGACTTTTATTATAACCCTGCCACTTTCAAAATAATTTTTTTAAAAATCTAAATACCTTGATTATGAAGCATATTCTGGTTGTTGACGATGAAGCCGATGTGCGCGACCTGTTTGAGCAGCGGTTCAGAAAGGAAGTTAAAAGTGGTGCCATATCCTTTGCCTTTGCTTTAAATGCAGATGCCGCCATGGATTACCTGTCAGAAAATGTAAAAGCGGTTTCACTTATTTTTTCCGACATCAATATGCCGGGAAAATCGGGTCTCGACCTGCTTTCAAAGGTAAAAAAAGGATATTTTGATCCCCCGCCGGTAATGATGATGATTACGGCATATGGAGATGATGAAAATTATAGAAAAGCCATTTCGCTTGGCGCCGATGACTTTTTTACGAAACCTATTGATTTTTTAAAACTAAAAGAACGAATAAATAATTTTTAGCATGGCAAAGATCCTGGTTGCAGATGATGAGGCCGATCTGGAAGTGCTTATCCGGCAAAAATTCCGAAAGCAGATCCGTGAATCACAATATGAATTTCTTTTCGCCCTGAACGGTATTGAGGCCATCAAACGGCTGGTAGATAATCCGGATGTGGATATGTTGCTGACAGACATCAATATGCCCGAAATGGATGGTTTGACCCTGCTGCAAAAAATCCAGGAAATCAACCCGATTCTCAAGTCAGTTATTGTGTCGGCCTATGGCGATATGGAAAACATCCGTACGGCAATGAACCGGGGCGCATTTGATTTTATTACCAAACCGGTAAATTTTGAGGATCTCGAAATTACCATGAAAAAAACGCTTGAACATGTAAAGCAATTGCGCGAAACCCTGCAGGCCATTAAGGAAAACAATATACTGAAAATGTATGTGGATGAGAACGTACTGAAGTTTATGGGCCGTGAGGAATATGAAGCAAGCATTATGCGCAATGAAACCGTAGAGGCCACGGTGGTGTTTATTGACATCTGCGGTTTTACCTCCATCAGCGAAACCCAGCCTCCCGATGAAGTAGTAAACCTGCTGAACAACATATTTGATGTAATGGTAAAGGAAATTCTGACACAGGGCGGACAAGTAGATAAATTTATAGGCGATGCCATAATGGCTGTATTCAGGGGCGACTTTCATCTCGACAGGGCCATTGATGCCTCGCTTG
>ERZ795056.1902-NODE-1902-length-23927-cov-7.923090_pt1 | contig 23927 bp, 12 predicted proteins | sample MGYA00375140_ERZ795056 | MGnify/ENA primary metagenome ERZ795056 (study PRJEB30185, sample SAMN05720227) | activated sludge metagenome | isolation source: Anaerobic digester | place: USA | collected 2015-03-09 ... | reverse complement strand
AGTTTGCTGTTCATCACAAGGCTGTCGAATTCATGATGTTCAATCTCTGGATAGATCTGGTAGTGAATCTCCACCGCTTTGTGACCGTTGGGGACGTAAAAATGGAAAAAATTGATGCCATTCCCGCACACTTGTGTGTATGCCAACTCAGGAACCAGCCACAGAATAAAGCAGGTTGCCAGCCGGTATAAAAGTTTATATTTCATCTCTGGTAGAGTCTGTTCAAACATACGGTTTACTCCTCCCAGGTTCAAAATTAATTCACTTCCCAATTCGTGAATGTATGCATAGTATTCGTCTGAAAGACAGGCAATCATTGATTCGCATATTTTTTATTGAGAATTAATGTTGATGGTTTTGATTCGTACCGGTTAACCCCAGATTCCGGACTTTTGATTACAAACTTCCAGCCACTATTTGCCAAGTCCAGACCAGGATCTGAAGGCACTATGCTGTAAGCCTATGCCTTGCAAGATTATCAATAAGAGTTGTATGGTTCCACATGAATACTGATTACATTTTACCAACAACCTGTTCCCATCTATTCATATCTGATTGCTGTTTACTATCTCCTGATCCTGAAATCCATATTGCGAAATTCCATTCCGGAAGTGGAATCTGTTTAGAATTGGCTTTTTATTGGAACAGGATCAATATGACGACGGAATGGTAAACCGTATAAAATGAAAAAGCCGAACATAAAGTCCGGCTTTTATTTTCTCGATTGAAATTGATTGAACTAAAATTTATTAAGAATAGTCGACCAGGTGAATGTCATCCCGGCCAGCCATAAAAAAGCGAATGCATTGATATCCAAACCATCTTCCAGTAATTCACGAACGGGCTTTTTTGCTCCGTAAATAACGTACCGAATTCCAACACCAGGATAAGCAAGGACGGAGAGCAGTGCGGTTTCGATCGTATTGCCAGTTTTGTTAAACATTGTTTGTTGAACTTTGTTACCTTGTAAGATATGACAAAGGTATACAAGTTTTTGTTCTTTGCAAGCGTTTAGCTGAGTATTTTTATAAAAATGGTGAAGCATTGAAAACCAAGCTAGTAAAGCACGTTTCCTGTCATTTCAGATGGGATAGGTAGTCCAAGATAAGTTAATATAGTGGGCGCAAGGTCTCCCAGTTTGCCATCTTTCAGACCTGTTTCGGATGTAAGTTTGAATTGCGGGTCAACAAAAATGCATGGCACTAAAGCTGTTGAGTGAGCTGTGTTAGGAGTTCCGTCCGCATTTACCATAAAGTCTGCATTGCCATGATCCGCGATTACAATAGCAGCATAACCATTTTCTCCGGAAGCATCCAAAACTTCCCCCAGGCATTGGTCTACTTTTTCGCAGGCCTTCACCACTGCTTCGAATACACCAGTGTGTCCAACCATATCGGGATTGGCAAAATTGAGGCAGATGAAAGAAGCTTCCTGTTTGGCAATCTGGGGTACTATGGCATTGGCAATATCCTGTGCCGACATTTCCGGTTGCAGGTCATAGGTTGCCACTTTAGGTGATGGACACATTAGTCTGGTTTCTCCCTCAAATGGCTCTTCCCGCCCACCGTTGAAAAAGAAGGTAACGTGAGGGTATTTTTCAGTTTCGGCAATCCGGATTTGTTTCAGATGATGATCCGCCAAAACCTGTCCAAGAGTGTTGAAGAGGTTATCCTTTTCATACAAAACTTCCACATTCTCAAACGATTCATCATAACGTGTCATGGTAATGTAGTGCAGTTTCAACTTTTTCATCCCAAAATCTGGGAAATCCTGCTGAGTGAGGGCTTCTGTAATCTGCCGGCCACGGTCTGTCCGGAAGTTGAAATTGATCACCACATCGCCTTCTTCAATTCTTCCTTTTTTCTCAAATCCTTCCAAAAGGATGGGCTTAATAAATTCATCCGTCACATTGGCGTCATACGAAGCCTGGATTCCGTCTGTAAGATTTTCCACTTTGGTCCCTGTACCGTGAACCAGACAGTCGTAGGCAAGTTTTACACGTTCCCACCGCTTGTCGCGATCCATTGCATAATATCTTCCGATCACAGAAACTACTTTGCCTGCGGTTTTTTCGCAATGATTGATAAGCTCGCCAATGAAACCCTTTCCTGATTTAGGATCTGTATCCCGTCCGTCGGTGAAGGCATGAATAAATAGGTTGCTGCATTTGTTGTCAGCAGCCCAGCTACAGAGCGCCTTCACATGGTTGATGTGGGCATGTACACCACCATCAGAAACCAGTCCGATCAGGTGAATGTTTTTGTTGTTGGCCCTGGCATATTCCAGTGCATCTTTCAGAACTGGTTGTGCAGCGAGTCCTCCGTTTTCTGCTTCGATATTGATTTTGACAAGGTCCTGATAGACGACTCTTCCGGCACCTATGTTCATGTGCCCCACTTCTGAATTTCCCATCTGGCCGTCCGGAAGACCAACTGCCAGACCGGATGCCTGAAGTTTCGCATGTTTATAGGCTCCCATGATCCGGTCAAAAACAGGTGTATTGGCCTGGGCAATAGCCGATACTTTCGGATCGGTTCCAAGTCCCCATCCATCTAAAATTACGAGAATCAGTTTTTTCATAGGTTTGTTTTATCAGTCGCTTTCCATTAGTTTCGAACCCACTTACTCTACCATGAAAACCGGATTTCTGATTGTGGTTCTGATGACTGTTTTATTTCCATTCGATGGGAAAGCACAGTCTTTTCTGGAAAAGACAAAACTGGCGCTAAAATCAGGAAATTCGCAAAAAATCATTCAGATGATGGGAGATAAACTTCAGTTTGGTTTTGAAGGTGAAGCCACAATGATGACTTCCAAAGAAGCAGGAAACCGCCTTGCCACTTTCTTTAAATCCAATACACCTTCTGATGTAAGTCCTTTGTTTCAGGGGCAGTCTAAAGACGGACGGCAATATTTCATTGGAATACTAAGGACACCAACAGGAGAATACCGGGTGTCTGTATATTGGTCTGTCCTTCCCAAAGAGCAGATTCTCACTTTTGATATTTCAAGAGAATAGTTGGATTTACCTGAATCGAAATCCATCCTGGTTTTTCGGCTTACCGGTGATTCTTGCGGCATTTCATTTCCCAATCTTAAACCCCAAAAAGAAAAAAGGTGTTCATTGTGTTTGAATACAAAAACAATTCCTTATACTTTTGCGGAAAAATTAAATCATCTACATGGTAGAAACATATGTAAAGTATAAAGTCAAAGATATGTCTTTGGCTACATGGGGCAGAAGAGAGATTACACTAGCAGAAGCGGAAATGCCTGGTCTTATGGCACTTCGCAAGGAATATGGCCCGTCACAACCTTTGAAAGGAGCCCGCATCGCAGGATGTCTTCACATGACCATTCAAACAGCAGTTCTGATCGAAACCCTGGTTGCTCTCGGTGCTGAAGTTACCTGGTCTTCATGCAATATTTTTTCAACTCAGGACCATGCTGCAGCTGCAATTGCGGCTGCAGGAATTTCAGTTTACGCCTGGAAAGGTCAGAATGCTGAGGAGTTCGACTGGTGTATTGAACAGACTCTTTTCTTCGGAGAAGAGAAACAACCATTGAATATGATTCTGGACGACGGTGGTGACCTGACCAATATGGTGCTGGATAACTATCCTGAGTTGGTACATAATATTAAAGGTCTTTCTGAAGAAACCACAACCGGTGTTCTTCGCCTATATGAAAGAATGAAGAAAGGAACGCTTCCAATGCCAGCGATCAACGTAAATGACTCTGTAACCAAATCGAAGTTCGATAACCTTTATGGTTGCAAAGAGTCATGTGTGGATGCGATCCGTCGTGCCACTGATGTGATGATTGCCGGTAAAGTTGCTGTTGTAGCAGGATTCGGAGATGTTGGAAAGGGATCTGCCCGTTCATTGGCTTCTGCCGGTGCCCGTGTAATCATTACTGAAATCGATCCGATTTGTGCTCTTCAGGCTGCGATGGAAGGATATCAGGTTATGAAAATGGACAATGCTGCTAAAATAGCTGACATTTTCGTTACTGCTACCGGAAACAAAAACATCATTGTAGACCGTCACTTCAAAACGATGAAAGACAAAGCCATCGTTTGTAACATTGGTCACTTTGATACCGAAATCGATATGGCCTGGTTGAATTCAACACATGGTGCTTCGAAAGTAGAAATCAAGCCACAGGTGGATATGTATACCATCGATGGAAAGAACATCATCGTTCTGGCAGAAGGACGTCTGGTTAATCTTGGTTGTGCAATGGGTCATCCTTCATTTGTGATGTCGAATTCATTTACCAATCAGACATTGGCCCAGCTTGAGCTTTGGACCAACACGTCAGCATATGAAAATAAAGTGTACACTCTTCCTAAACACCTGGACGAGAAAGTAGCTGCTTTGCACCTTGCCAAAGTAGGAGCAGAACTTGAAATTTTGTCAGCAGATCAGGCAGATTACATTGGAGTTAACACTGCCGGTCCGTTCAAGGCTGACCACTACAGATATTAATATAAAAAAGTGAATTAGGTTAATTACTACTTGAATGATCCCGCCAACTGGCGGGATTATTTTTTTTGCAGTACCTAAGTCAAATTTTCTGCCACTGGATTTCTACTGGCAGATTCAATTTTGAAATTCGGTTGAGAATTGAAATTGCTTTCGTGTTGGCATCTCATTCAAAATGAAGCAGGTCTGATTTTGGTAAAGGTTGGTTTCCGTGATTTTTTACTTCTCTCTGTTTTTACTAAAATTGAACAAGCATCCCCTGGAATGCCTTGGTTCTAATCCGGATGCAGGATTTGTCCGGAAGAATTTTCGTTGAAATGAAGATCAGTTACAATGTTGATTTTCAATTGGTCACCGTTGGAGCAACAATTACTGTTTTTTCCAGCTTTGGCGATTTCATCTCAATTGATTCTTAAAAAGTATCCGATTAACTTGTGAAAACATTTCCTGATTTTTTTTGTTAGTTAACTCGGTACATTTTTGCACAAATTCAATTATGCGCAATCAAGTCCCTTACTGATCCAGATTTTCTGACTAATCAGAAGGGTAGCCGGAATAAGTTTTTTGATTGCCTTCCATAAATTAACTAAGTAGCTTCTTTTACAGTTGATCGCACCGATGTCAAAACCTCAAACGGAATGTACTGATCCTGTCATTTGGCAGAGGATCCGTGAGGATGATGAGTCTGCGCTTGAGATCTTGTATAAAAGACACTATCAGGTCCTCTACCGGTATGGACTGAAACTGGCGAAGGACAAAGAAGTTGCCCAGGACTGTGTTCAGGAATTGTTTTTTCAATTATGGAATCGCCGGGATAAACTCAAAGAGGTGCAGTCGGTTCGGTTTTATCTGATGAAGTGGCTCAAAAGAGAAATTGTCCGGACATTGAACGACAAACACAGCGGCAACCATCTGGTGACTTTGGATGACGACACAGAGCACATTGGTCTGGCCGTTGAAGATCTTTTTGAGAAAAAGGAAGTTTCGAGTCACAACGCAATTCAGGTTCGTAAGGCATTGGAAACTCTCACTCCAAGAGAAAGGGAAGTGATATATATGCGTTTTTTTCTGGAGCTCACTTATGAGGAGATTTGCAGTGCCATGAATCTCAGCTATCAGGTTGTGATGAATTATGTGCACAGAGCCTTGAAATCGCTGAGAGCCAACAATATTCTCAATAACATTATCAGCATCTGCCCTTTAATTTTCGGCTCTCTTTCGGCTATTTTTCAAATGGCTGGTTAGTAGCCAGCGAAATTCCCCTCTAGTATTGTCAATGCCCTTGTTTCATGTGATATGAGACTTTTTGGTGTTGCGATCCAGTCTGTTACGTCAACTGAAATATGAAAAAACACCTAACCTTATTTGCCGTTGTTTCACTCGGCATTGCTTCACTTCAATCTGTGGAAGCCAGAACAACTCCTCCTGTACCCGGAGTGAATTTTTTTCGTGTAGCTCTGCTGAAAGCCAGGATCAAGTTGCCCATTACCTTTAATGACTCCGCAACAGTAGATTATACCACCATTGATTTTGGAGGGAACCAGTCTGAGATTACAAGTGACCCATCCAATGCTTCAAATCTTGTTCTTAAATTGATAAAAACCTCAGCTGCAGAAACCTGGGCAGGCACGACTTTGGGAACAGTGTCTGGTTTTGCGGATCCGATTCCTTTTTCAACAGGGAACACATCTCTTAGGGCACGGGTATTTTCTCCGTCTTCCGGGATGCAAATCCGGATGAAAGTGGAAGACTCCAACGATCCAAGCAAAACAGTTGAGACAATTGCCATGTCCACAGTATCAAACGGATGGCAAATTCTCACGTTCAATTTTGCCAATCAGGCTCCGGGCACAGCTGCACTCAACATGTCCAACAGTTATAATAAGCTCTCCATGTTTTTTAATTTTGGGATTGATGGTGCCACAGCCGGCCCCAAAACATTCTACCTTGATGATGTGGAAATCGGAGAAGGTCCTGCTCCGACCAAAGCAAAAATCAATCTGCCAATTACCTGGAATGATACGGCAACTGTAGATTATTCTACTACGGATTTTGCAGGTAACCTTTCGTCATTAGCAGCAGATCCGGTCAATCCAGACAACATTGTGTTGAAAATCAATCGTTCAGAAGTGAGCCTTGAATATGCAGGTACCACTCTCGGAACTGATTTTGGCCTGGCTACTGCTATTCCGCTGACCCAGACCGACCATTTAATGTCTGCAAGAGTATACACGCCAGCTGCTGGAACCCGTGTTCGCCTGAAAGTGGAAAATATTTCCGGAGGAGGTGTGAATGTTGAAACAGATCAATATACAACTGTTGCCAATCAATGGGAGAATCTCACATTTGATTTCTCGCAGAATGCCACTGGAACACCACCAATCAACTATGCCAATGTGCACAATAAAGTGGTGATCTTCTTTGATTTCGGTAGTACAGGAGCCACAATCGGCCCCAAAACTTATTTCCTGGATGATGTGGTTTTCGGAACGTTTACATCCGTCACAGATGGAATCGCATCCAGTGGTTTAAGATTATTCCCGAATCCATCTCATGGAACATTTATGATTCCGGTTTCAGATGCATTGTCTGGTTCAACCAGGGTAACTGTAACAGACCAACTTGGAAGGGATATACAGACTGTTTTGACAGTTTTGAATGATCAGACCCTCAACCTGGAACTACCTGGAGCCGCTACAGGTAGTTATATCTGCAAGGTACAGAAAGGAGACAAAGTTCTTGTCAGCAAATTGTCTGTTCAATAGTTCCTGTACTATCAAATCCAGTCTACCTGCACCGGTTAAAATTTTTCATTTTTTTTTCAACGGAAGCTGATTAGTGATTGGCTTCCGTTTATCTCTTAGGCATAATTGTACAACCAGAAAGCGCTTTTTGCCTTAGGTGAAAATCAAATTCAAAAAAAAACCATGAAAAAAATCCTACTTATTTGTCTTGTCCTGTTGTCAGGATCAGCCATGGCTCAGATTGATGTAACATTCAAAGTAGACATGCGAGCCTACAATGTGCCTTTCACCAATGCCAATGTGAACGGTACTTTTAATAACTGGTGTGGAGCTTGTAATCCGATGACTGATGCTAATAACGACAGCATCTGGGAAGCCACCATCTCATTGCCAGCCGGAACCATCGAATATAAGTTTACCGTTGATGGCTGGACAGGCCAGGAAAATCTTACTCCAGGAACCACGTGTACCATTACAACCGGTGCTTTTACAAACCGTATTCTCACCTTTACTGCCGCCACAGTACTTCCTGTAAACTGCTGGGGAAAATGCGGAGAATGTGGACCATTGGGACCGCAGAAACTTCAGATTAAATTGCCCATCACGTGGCAGGATTCAGCTGCGACGAATTTGTCAACCACAGATTTTGGCGGGACATTTTCTCAATTGGCACCTGATCCAACAGAAGCAAGCCGTCTGGCTTTGAAAATTACAAAAGGAAACACAGCTGAATTGTGGGCAGGAACTACCCTTGGAACATCAGCAGGTTTTGCTGCCAACATTCCTTTTGCGGCTACCAGTAATCAAATGCAGGCTATGGTTTATTCACCTGATGCAGGTGCTGTTTTCAAATTGAAAGCAGAAGACAAAGCAGACCCAACCAAATCTGTTGAAACAGATGCCACCACCACCACCGCAAATGCATGGGAAGTGTTGACATTCAACTTTGCCAACCAATCTCCAAGCACAGCTGCCATAAATTACACATACAACTATAACAAGATTTCCATCTTCCCAAATTTCGGGGTGACCGGAGCAACAGCTGGTGAGAAAGTGTATTATGTTGGTCAGGTTGCGTTTGGAACTGTTACTTCATCTGCTCCATCCATTAAAGGAGAAGTTCTTGCTGTTTATCCTAATCCAAATAATGGAACCTTCGTTATTCAATCTCCTCTATTGGAAGATCAGAATGCCATTATTCAGGTAAAGGATGTTCTGGGCCGCACTGTAACGGAAGTGAAAGGACCTTCTGCCAGCAATGGACAAGTGAAACTGAACAAGTTGACAAGCGGAATGTATTGGATTACCCTTTCTTCCGGTAATTCAACTTCATCACAAAAAATTATAGTTCGATAATCTGAATTTGCAATCATACAACAAAAGGCTGCTTCTAACGGGGTGGCCTTTTTTGTATCTCTATTCTTTTTCAACTGGGTCCTGTTTTTGCTGCTTTGAATGGAGCAGCAGGTTTTAATGAAACGCGTTTACACCAATGAAACATTTGCCATCTATTATCTCAAAGCCTGTTTTTTGTATTCTTCTCTTTCAATTTTTCTGTTTGACCTCTGTTTATGCAGGTTCCGGGAATTATCTCGTCCGATGCAACCAAAAACTGGTGGATGTGATTATGGAAGATTTGTTTACTCCTGCCGTTGCCAGCCGGGTAAAAGTATATCCCAATGTGGCAGCGTATGAAATCCTGAGTAAAAAGGATGCCCGACTCGCTTCTCTTCATAACCAACTGAATCAGCTTCCGGTGATTTCTGGTCCTGATGGAAAAGTAGATTATTCGTTGGCTGCTTTATTCGCTTTTACTACGGTTTCCAAAAAGCTGGTATACAGTGAATACATGTTCACAGAATTTGAAAACAAGGAATTACGGATCTGGAAAAAAAGCCACAAAGGCGATACCGTCCTTCAGAAAAACTCTCTGGCTTACGGACGGAAAGTCGCTTCTGAAATTATTCAATGGATGAAAGGAGATAACTACGATTACACCCGGACCCTTTCCCGATATGTGATTGCGGACAGTGCTGGAGCCTGGGTGCCAACAGGTCCGGGGTATGCGAATGCACTGGAACCAAACTGGCCGTTGATGCGATCGTTTGTTTTCGATAGTACGTCTATTGTAAAAGCGATTCCAAATATTCCGTATTCTGAAGACAAAAACTCTGTCTATTATAAAAACGCAAAGGCATTATATGACCAGTCTGTCAGCCTGGATACAGCCAAAAGACTGACGGCCTGGTACTGGGATGACAATCCGAATATCTTAAAGTCAGATGGCCACGTTAACTACTTCATTCACAAAGTCAGTCCTTGCGGGCATTGGGTTCGGATTGCCAGTCAGGCCATTAAGAATAAAGGTTTGGATGAATATAAAACCGCAGAAGTGTATACCTATCTCACTCTGGCCATTTATGAGGCATTTCTCAGTTGCTGGATTGAAAAGTATAAATCAAATGCGCTTCGGCCGGAGACGTACATCAATCGCCTGATGTCGCCGCAATGGAAATCCTATATCGAAACACCTCCGTTTCCGGAATATACCAGCGGGCATAGTGTAACCTCCAGTGCATGTGCCACCGTTCTTACTGAGTTGATTCCTCAACCATATGCTTTTACGGATTCGAGTGAAATGTACATCAACCTGCCTTCCCGGAGGTTTTCCAGTTTCAGAGAAGCTGCAAATCAGGCGAGCATCAGCCGGTTTTACGGAGGTATACACTACATGCCTTCCCTGGATAATGGTGTGATCCAGGGAAAAGAAATAGGTTTTGGAATATTGAAACGTGTTAAAACGAGGAAGAAGTAATGGATAGTTTCCGGCACCTTTTCCCGCTTTTTCTGTTTTTCCTTTTGGTTGAAACAGCAAATGCACAGTCAAAACTCTTTTCACTTTTACCTCCTGACTCAACGGGAGTCCGGTTTAAGAATGTTGTTCTCGACGACAAAAACATCAACATTATAGACTATCTCTATTTCTACAACGGAGCTGGTGTTTCAATCGGGGATGTGAACCATGACGGGCTTCCGGATATATTCCTGGTTTCCAACCGATTTAGTTGTAAACTCTATCTGAACAAAGGAAACCTGAAGTTTGAAGATGTGACGGTCAGGGCAGGTGTAACCGGAGAACCGGGTACATACAAGACAGGAGTTGTGATGGTTGATATTAACAACGACGGGTGGATGGATATTTACATTTGTCGTTCTGCTTCTGAAAACCCGGATTTGAGACGCAATATTTTGTATATCAATAATCAGGACGGAACCTTTACCAATCGGGCAAAAGAATATGGTGTTGATGATGATGGGTATGGAACAAACGGTTACTTCAATGATCTGGACGGGGATGGTGACCTGGACCTTTTTGTTGTGAACCATCCCTTTAATTTTGTTGAAACGGATGGTATTCATCTGACTTACAACAAGAAGCGTGAATTGGTCGCAGACAAGGATACCTCAAAAAGAGGAGAATCAGATCGGTACTATGAAAATGTTAACGGGAAATTTGTTGACCGGACCTATGCAGCCGGACTAAGGACAAGGGCATTTGGTTTAAGTGCAATTCTTCAGGATTTTAACGGGGATGGGTTGACAGACATTTACCAGGCAAATGATTTTCTGGAGCCGGATTTTCTGTTCATCAATAAAGGCAACAACCACTTTGTGAATGAGTATGATCAATTTTTCCGGCATGGGGCCTACTTCAGTATGGGAACTGATTATGCCGATATCAACAATGATGGATTCAGTGATCTCATTGTGACCGATATGTTGCCAACGGATAACCGGCGCAGAAAACAGTTGCAAAAGCCCAGCAGCTATGATCAGTTTGATAAGCAGGTGAAATATGGATTTGGATATCAATATCTGAAAAATGTTGTGCAGCTGAATAATGGCAACGGAACCTATTCCGATATCGGTTACTATACCGGAATGGCGTTCAGCGACTGGAGCTGGGCTGTTCTGATTCAGGATTTTGATAATGACAGGCTGAAAGATGTTTACATCGCCAACGGCATGCCGCGGGATATTCATGATCTGGACTATGTTCGATATAAAACCGATTCGATCCGGAAAGTGATGATCCGTTTGAAGAATGCGAATGATATTCTGAAACTGCTATCCATTATTCCGACCGTTCGGGTTCAGAAGGCATATTTTAAAAATTATGGTGGATTTAATTTCAGGAAAGAAAGCGGCGAATCCGGTCTTGAGCATTTTGCCTGGAGTTTTGGAGCTGCCTATGGAGACCTGGATGGCGATGGGGACCTGGAAATGGTGGTGAATAATTCCAATGATTTTGCCTTTGTCTACAAAAACAACACCATTGAAAAGAAGCTTGGGAATTCATTGCAGATCGTTCTTGAAGGTCCTCCCAAAAACACGAATGGGATAGGGGCAAAAATTGAAACTGAAACATCAGATGGTGTAAAGACGACGCTGGTTGTGAATCCAATGAAAGGGTATCTTTCCAGTCATGATGCTGGTCAGATCATTGGGATCGGGAAATTTGAAACGGCAAAAGTACGAATCACCTGGCCGGATGGTGCCTCTCAAATATTTGAAAATGCTGAGTCAGGGAGAAAATGGATGGCGAAGCACTCTGAGGCAGTTCAAGTGCCGAATACAAGTAAGAACACAAATCCATTGTTTTCTGACATCACTTCAAAGACCGGACTGAATCATACCTATAAGGAGAACGACTACATCGATTTTAAACTGGAACCACTTCTGCCTCACAGATTTTCCCAACTTGGGCCCTGCCTCGCGGTCGGGGATTTAAACGGAGATCAAAGAGATGATTTCTTTGTCGGGGGAGCAAAAGATATTGCGGCTTCTGTTTATTTCCAGACGAGTGATTCCGGATTTTCAACCAGGAAGCAGCCGGCTTTTGACGCAGACAAGTCTTTTGAAGATGGTGCTGTGGCGATTGTTGATTTTGATCACGATGGAGATAATGACCTCATAGTTGCATGTGGAGGAAATGATTATCCGAAGCAAATGAATAGGTATCCTGTACGTCTGTACAAAAACGACGGTGCAGGTAATTTCTCGGTTGTGTCTTCAGGAAGAAAATTCCTGACCAGTGCCGGAAGTATTGCAGTTGGGGATATAAATAAGGACGGCAAACCAGAAATTTTTGTAGCCGGAAGGGTAATGCCTGGCCATTATGGGATTGTGCCGGAGAGTTTCATGTTGCAGATCGAAGGGGATTCCCTGATAAATATGGCGGATTCTGTCCTGTCGAAAGCAGGAATGATTACCAGTGCAGTTTTTGCCGATGTCAATGGCGATACCTGGCCCGATCTGGTTCTGGGAGGGGAGTGGATGCCAATTTCGATTTACCTGAATCAAAAGGGAGCCTTTTCTTCGAAGCCTTTGGTGATTGAGAATTCAAGCGGGTGGTGGAATACAGTTGTTTGTTCCGATCTGGATAGAGACGGCGATCTGGATATTGTGGGCGGGAATCTCGGACTTAACACAAGATATAGGGGTAATAAGGACTATCCGGTGACGATGGTTGTGAGTGATTTTGATAAAAATGGAAGTACAGATTGCATGATCAGTGTGTACAACAGGGACAAGAGTTTTCCTATTGCATTGCGTGATAATGTGCTGGATCAGATGCCCTATTTGCGCAAGAAGTTCCTTAGGTATCAATCCTATGCCAATGCGACCATTACGGATATTTTTTCAACAGAACAATTGGCCGCTGCGAATCGGTTTGAAGCGACTCACATGGTAAGTTCTGTCTTCAAAAACGATGGAAATGGAAGCTTCACGAGGATTGATTTGCCGCCTGAGGCGCAGTTTTTCCCTGTCAATGCAGTTGTGGTCTCGGATGTGAACAACGATTCAATTCCAGATCTTCTGGTTGCAGGGAATGACTATTCCACCGAAGTAGAAACGGGTAGAAATGATGCTGGAGTGGGCCTCGTTCTTCAGGGGAGAAAGGATGGTTATTATCAGAGCATGGCGCTCAATGAAAGTGGTTATTTTCTTCCAGGAGATGTGAAGTGCACATATCCAATCAGAATTGGTGGTCGGAGCTGCATTCTGGCAGGCAGGAACGGGGGCCAGCTGAGTGTGATAGAATATCTTCAGCCCCGAAACACACCTTTCCGAAAATAAGTCCGGGACCTGCATTTTTTACTTATAGTTGAAGCAATGGGTAGAAGTACCCTGATCATTTTGCTTTCATTCCTAATCAACAGGGCAAAAACTGGCCGGGTAAATTCTTGTGTCGGGGATGTTTCATCAACCCCGTTTTCCTGATTTACCAGACCAGAAGTCTTTGCTTTTTTGGTAGCAGACTCTGAAATAGGCGCCACAGCTGTCCGTGTAAGTTCTGGAAAATTTTTACAGACTTTTTGATTAGTAGACTAATACAAAAGTCCTCTCCGCATTGATAAAAAGCATAGCCATGCTCCAGTCAAAACCAAAATAAATTTTAAAACCAATTTAATCGTATGAAAAAACTTCTATCACTTGCCCTGTTCCTCATATCAGCGGCGGTGTTTTCGCAGCCCATTTCCTTGCCCATAACGTGGGATCAAGGGGGAGTGGACTACACTACATCCTCTTTTGGGGGAAATACCAACTCTACACCAACTGTTGTAGATCCTACAGATGCCACGAATACGGTATTGAAGATCAACAAACCAGTTGGTTCTCAGACATGGGCGGGAACAACTTTGGGAAATGGCGCTGTTAACAATGGTGGATTTCCAACAGCCATCCCAATGACGGCAACAGACCATTTTATGACAATCCGGGTTCGTTCTACCAAACCATCCGGAACTCAGATGATGGCCAAGATTGAAAATTACACGAACAACGGAATTTTCGTTGAGAAGCGTGTGAATACAACAGTTGCTGCCGGACAATGGGAAAATATGGTGTTTGACTTTAGTACAGGAGATCAGCCGATCAACTATGCTGATATATATGGTAAAATTTCATTTTTTCCGGACTTTGGAAATGGTGGAAGCAATACCGATGATTATTATATCGACAACGTAGCGTTTGGATTGCCACCGGTCATTTCATCATTTGCACCAACATCCGAAACATCCGGAAACACAGTAACCATTTCAGGTAACAATTTTACTGGTGCAACTGCGGTTAGTTTTGGAGGTTCGCCTGCAACCAGCTTTACAGTAGTTAATGATAATACCATAACCGCAGTTGTTGGTGTGGGTGCTTCTGGCGTTGTTCGTGTGACAACTCCGGTTTCATTTGAAGAACTCGCAGGTTTTACGTTTATCGCTCCTTTAACGGCTCCAACCGTTATTTCTTTTACACCGACCAGTGCTGCTTCCGGTGCAACCGTAACCATTACGGGTACGAACTTTACAACTGCATCAGCCGTCAACTTTGGTGGTGATGCTGCGACATCTTTTTCAGTGGTGAACTCTACCACGATTACTGCTGTTGTTGATCTTGGTGCTTCTGGTTCTGTAGCCGTAACCAATCCGGATGGTGTTGGGTCACTGGCAGGTTTCACTTACATTCCTCCTGCTCCAACTGTAGCATCGTTTACACCTGCAGATGCGGGTGGTTTTGCAACTGTCACAATTACCGGGACCAATTTTATTGATGTTTCGGCTGTTACATTTGGAGGAACTGCTGCTGGTTCATTTACTGTTGTTAATCCAACCACAATAACTGCGGTTGTAGGTGCCGGAACTTCAGGTGTGGTTGCCGTAACCAATCCAGGGGGAACAGGCACAAGAGTTGGTTTCACGTTTAATGCTCCAATCTCTCTTCCAATTGATTTTGGAAATGCTGGTGTAGATTATACAACAACTGATTTTGGTGGTAGCATCTCTGCAATTGCCACTGATCCACTCAACGGTGCAAATGGAGTACTTCGAATTACAAAGCCTCCGGGAGCTCAGTCATGGGCCGGATCAACATTAGGGAAAGACTTTGCTCCAAAAGTAAACAACGGAGGTTTAACAGCTCCAATTCCGTTTACAGCAACCGACAAGGTTATTACTGCCCGGGTTTATTCTCCGTATGCTGGTAGTATTCCAATTCGTTGTAAAGTTGAAAATACAGCGAATGGAGCAATTGCATTTGAAACAGATGCCTTCGCTACTGTTCAAAATGGTTGGTCAACTTTGTATTGGAATATGTCAGGTGTTAATACATCCAATACATATGAGAAAATTTCCTTCTTCGTAGATTTTGGCGCAGCTGGAAATGCAGCTTCTATTTTTTATCTGGATGATGTGGCGTTCTTCCCTTCACCAACGATTTCTTCGTTCGCTCCAACTTCTGCTTCAACTGGTGCAACGGTTACCATTACCGGAACCAATTTCACTGCAGCTACTGCTGTTAGTTTTGGTGGAGTACCTGCTACTTCCTTTACGGTTGTAAACAGTACGACTATCACGGCTGTTGTAGGCCTTGGTGCTTCGGGTTCAGTTGAAGTAACTCGTCCAGGTGGTGGGGTTGGAACATTGGCTGGCTTTACATTCATCGCTGCATCAACTGGTGCTACCGTTTCCTCTTTCACTCCAACCAGTGCCGGGGAAACAGGTGTAGTGACCATTACAGGTACCAACTTTTTAACAGCAACGTCTGTTTCATTTGGTGGAACTGCTGCTGCTTCATATACCATTGTTGATGACAATACGATCACAGCGACTCTGGGAAGTGGTGCTTCAGGATCTGTTCAGGTGACCAATCCGGATGGAATTGGTGCACTTGCTGGTTTCTCTTATATCCCGAAAGCTCCTATTTCTCTTCCATTGGATTGGAATTCTCCCATTACAATTGATTATACAACAACCGATTTTGGTGGTTCAGATTTTGGTGTTGCCAATATCACTTCGTCTCAGGATGTTGATCCAACCAATGGTTCAAACCCTGTTTTGAAAGTTGTTAAAGGCAATGGTGCTCAAACCTGGGCTGGTACAACACTTGGTAAAGCCGGTGTAAACAATGGTGGTTTCCCAACTGGTATTCCGTTTACTCCAAGCAATCGTTTCGTAACTGCGAAGGTTTATTCAACCCGTCCGATTGGAACTGTGATCATGCTGAAAGTTGAACAAGGAACAGCTCCTGCTCAGAATACCGAGAAAACAGCTGTTACGACTGTTCAGAATGCATGGGAAACTCTCGTGTTCGACTTTGGTGCACAGACTGGCGGTAATCCTCTGAACTACTCAGGTGTTACGTATGATAAAATGTCTGTTTTCTGCAATTTTGGAAATGTTGGCACAGCAGGTGCAAACACATTTTATATTGATGATATTCGTTTTGTTCCAGGTCCACAGATTTCATCTTTTACTCCAACCAGTGCAGCTACCGGTACAACTGTAACCATCAATGGTAACAATTTTACTGGAGCAACCGCAGTTAGCTTTGGAGGTGTAGCCGCAACTTCTTTCACAGTTGTTGATGATAACACCATTACGGCTGTAGTTGGAGCAGGTTTTTCAGGAAATGTGGTAGTAACTACAATTGGTTCGGGGACTTTAGCTGGTTTCGACTGGATTGCACCGCTTGGAGCTCCAACCATTTCTACTTTCGGACCGACCAGTTCATATGCTGGTGGCATTATTACCCTTACTGGTAGTAATTTCACAGGTGCGTCAGCAGTTAAGTTCGGTGGAACAGATGCTGCATCTTTCACAGTTGTCAGCTCGTCTGTAATTACAGCCGTAGTTGGTGCAGGAACATCAGGTGCCGTAACCGTTACAAACGGATTTGGTACTGGCAGCAAAACCGGATTCACATTTGCAAAAAAGCCAATCAATCTTCCAATAATCTGGGATGATTTCGCAATTGTCCAGTACAATTCCGGAGATTTCTGCGGATTGACATCTGCTCTTGCAACCGATCCGTTGGATGCATCAAACACAGTTATGCGTTTGTCAAAGCCTTCTGGGGGAGCTGGTTGTGCCGGTACAACACTTGGTAATTCGGCCATGTTGAATCCAATTCCGTTTGCTCTGGGTAATACCATCATCAGCATGCGTTTTTATTGCACTGAACCTGCTGGTTTCCCTGTACTATTGAAACTGGAAGGTCTTCAGGGACCAATTGAGAAACTGGTTACAACCACCCGTGTTGGATGGCAGGTATTGGAATTTGATTACAGTGCAAGTGCCAACATCACCGATACCTACAACAGACTGGTTGTTTTCCCAGGCTTTAACCAGGTACCAGGTACAGCTCAGGTTACCTATATCGACAACATGCGTTTTGGAGAATTTCCAACCAACGTTTGGTCAGGAACCACTTCAACCGACTTTACAAAAGGCAGCAACTGGTCTCTTGGATTCCCACCAATGGATTGTTCTCAGGATGTTCAAATCAACAAGAACACTCCATTTGCTCCGGTATTGGCCAGTGGAAGTTACAATGGAGGTAATGTAAACATTGTCTCTGGTGCAACTCTGACAATCAATTCAGGTGCCACTTATTCAATTTGTGGAGATCTGAGTGGTGGTCCGGTAACTGGAACAGGAACTTTTGCTTTCAGCGGTACAACAGCTCAATCAATTGCAGGTACCCACACGGTATCGAATGTAACAGTTAACAAGCCTGCTGCTTCCGGAAGCGTAACCATCAATGGTACCCTCCGTGTAAAAGGTGCTTTGACTCTTGCAAATGCAACTTCAAATGTTGTGGTTGGTGGTTCAGGAAAACTGATTTTGGTTTCTGATGCAACCGGAACAGGTTCAATTGCTGCTATTCCTGCAGGTGCTTCCGTAACCGGAGATGTGACCATGCAACGGTATCTTCCTGGAACTGGCGATGGCTGGTTCTTCCTTGGATCTCCGATTCAGTCCAACAATTTTTCTCAGTGGACAGATAATATGTACATGATTGCCGGAACAAGTCTGGGTGGCACACAAGGTGTGACTCCACTTGGTATCCAGCATTCAACTGTATTTACATATGATGATGCTTTCCACAATGTGACTTCTGACACTGTTCAGAAAAGAGGTTGGAGAGTTCCTGTAGCTGGTGATGCACTGACGCTTGGTCAGGGATATCGTGTTTGGTTGGTTGCCAATCAGACTCCTACCCGTGTAATTGACAATGTAGGTACCATCAACAGCGGAGCTTTTCTGTTCCCAACATTGAATCGTACTGAACCTGCCAATTGCCAGATCAACATTTCACCTGCAACTGTATCGTGCGATGAGTCTTTCAGAGGATGGAATTTCTTGTCAAATCCTTATCCTTCTGCCATTGACTGGGATGCAACCGGTGGTGCCTGGACAAAACCAGGAACTATGCTGAATGCATTTTATCGCTGGAATTCTGCCGGTAGTGGTTATGGTGTGTACACAGGTGGTGGATCTTATGTTGGTGCAGGACCTGCTCCGGCAAATCCAAATGTGATTCCAAGCAGCCAGGGATTCTTTGTAAAACTTGCCACGGCAGGCGCATACACTGCTACTCTTTCTGTGAACGAAAACGCTAAGGTATCTGGATCATCAACTTTCCTTCGGACAGCTACTGCAGTGCCGAATGCATTGAAATTGAACCTGACCAAGGTTGGATCTGTAGATGGTTATTCTTACATGGGCGAAGTTCGGTTTACTGAAAATGGAACGGATGGTAAAGATGCCATGATGGATATTCCAAACTTTGAAGGAAACCGTTTCTCATTCAGTATGCCGGTTGATAACGAGGACATGATTCTCAATACAATGGGTGCACTCACTGAAACCAAATCCATTCCAATGAACACTCGTTTCAAAGGTACTTTTGGATCGTATCAGTTTGCAATTTCTGGTCTGGATGCATTCCCTGCAGGTACCAATGTGTACATCAAGGATAATTTGCTTGGAACCCTTCAGAATGTGACGTTCAATCCAAACTATTCATTTGATGTAACAGGAGCCAATGCTTCGGTTGAAAGTCGCTTCGAACTGATTGTATCTCCGGATGCAGTTACTGGAACAAAAGCAATGTTTAATGGAGTTGAAATGAACATCGCTCCAAACCCAACCAGCAAAGGAAAGGTAACATTGTCTGTTTCTGGATTCGTTCAGGGTGCTGCCAAAGTATTGATTACTGATGTTTTAGGTAAAGTAGTGATGACAACAGATCTGAATCTGGTGGATGGCGACAACCTCAAAAATCTTGATATCAATCTTGCTTCCGGAATGTATTCTGTGAAAGTGATCACCGCAACCAAATCTGTTTCTCAGAAACTGGTTGTTCGATAAGAATGAGGATAAGTGGGGCGCAGTTTCAGCGCTCCTCTTATCCATCATAGCATTAAACCAAATCATACAATCTGTCTGAATTCAGGCAGAGACGATAAAACCTAATTTACTTTTGATCCGACAGCCTTCAGGTATTCCTGAGGGCTGTTTTATTTTATCAGGATTCAAATAATCCATCATCCACAGTAGAGATCCGGCCGCAAGCCTGTGTTGATTCAAATAATAAAACACTGACACTAAGACCTTCACACTGTGCATTGCCATTAGTGCATCATTTCATGTTTATTCGAAATGCAATGGTTAACTGCTTAATAAGTCCCGATTGGATTTTCGATGTTGGATCCCGCTTTGAGAGAAGGAAGCCAAAACTACCAGGTGGTTTTCAAATCTACTTTTGTGATTCTGAAGGTTTAGGAGGAAGTCAGATCAAGATGAATGAAGAGCAGCTCAATGAGCATATAAATGAATCCGGAATAGCCGGTTTTCCCTTGGCATTGCTGCTGTGCAGATGGTGCCTGACCTGGGATTCCAAAAAGAAGATCCCAGACCAACAGCTTTGCCGGCCCTTACCCGGAAGGGAGCCCACCCCATTGGATGTCCGGTGAACGAGATTGAATGGTTGCAGTTGATAAATACAGGGGCGTGTGTCCGACAAAAGATTTGATCCTTCGATGGGATTTAAGCCAGACTTGTTTTGTGGTTGGTATGTTCTGATTCGATTTATAGAATCCCGACCAATATTCAGATGCAGTGTGGGGTCAGGAGGGAAGATTTGAAAATCCTTTTAATTGATTGGTTTTGTCTTCGTCCAGAATGTCCAAAACGTTCATCTCAATTTCCATAAAATATCAAGCTACAGGCGATTCATGAGGAGTGATGATTGTGAGGGGGAGATAGAACAGATTTTTTGTCCTTAAAAAATCAAATTAAAAAGTGTCCGTGATATTTTTGTCCTTAAAATTTTACGGACAAAATTGTTACGGACAAATCAATTCAAAATATTTCCTGGACAGATGTGTTTCCAGTTTCACCACAAACAAAAAGCGCCCGGATATCCTCCAGGCGCTTTTTGTTTATTCTCTTAAGGTTGATTTACTTCTTCGGTCCCAGATCTTTCAGCATTACTTCTACTGCTTTCTCGATCTGCTGGTCCCGTCCGGAGATGAGTACTTCCGGATCCTGGGCCTGTTGAACATCGACTTCCAGCTGCGTGTTCTCCAGATAGTTGCCCGTTTTGTCCACGATTCCAACCTGCGGGATACCAAAGTACACCGACTGGTCGATCTGTGGTTCCCACCATACGGCGGTGGCAGTTCCCGGTACCGGCATACCAATCAGCTTTCCGATGCCCAGTTCTTTGTACACAAACGGGAAGAAGTGCGCATCCGAATAGTTGCTTTCACCCACCAGCACGCAACTTGGTTTGGTCCATTTGCGTTGCGGATCGAATCCGATTTTCTGTCCGCGTGGTTGAAGGTCCACATATTTCTTGCCGCTCAGGAAAGTGGCGAGATCATCATGCAACCAACCACCGCCGTTGAAACGGGTGTCCACAATGAGGGCTTCTTTATTGGCATTTTTACCCAACGCTTCTTCGTATACAACACGGAAACTGGCATCATCCATTCCCCTAACATGTACATAACCCAGACGGCCACCACTCAGTTTCTCTACCTCATCACGACGGGCATCACACCATCTTTTGTACATAAGCTCTCCTTCTTCCCAACCATTGACCGGTTTCATTACTACTTCTTTGGAGGCTCCTTTTTCGTCTTTTAGTGTCAGAAGAGTGTTCTGTCCGGTTTTATTGCGGATCAGCATCACCCATTCTTCATTTGTCGGAATTGACTGTCCATCAATTTTCTCCAGAATCATTCCGGCTTTCATACCCATTCCCGCCTTGTCGCATGGTCCTTTTTTGAGTACTTCGGCAATCTTGAGTCCGGGTCCGTCATAACTAAGATCAAACAAAAGTCCCAAAGAAGGGGAGCGGTCGCCGTCGGCTTTGAATGCCCGGTAGCCTGCGCCTGTATGTGAGGCATTGAGTTCTCCCAGCAATTCGCTGAGCATTTCTTCGAAGTCGTAGTTGTTGCTGATATACGGAAGGAACTTCTCATAGGCTTTGCGGTAGAAATCCCAGCGAACTCCCTGCAGATCGACCCGGTAGAATTTCTTCACCACCTGTCTCCAGGCATGGTCAAACATATAGGCACGCTCGGCCGCGGAGTTGAGTTGCATTTCACCTCCCAGCAGTATGGGTTCCGGCTTTCCACTTTCGGCTTCGATTTTCATGATACGGCCATCCGCCCATACAAACAGGTTTTTCCCTTCTTTATCGAACACCAATCCTCCCGCACCATGTGCATCGAGTGGAACCAGAATTTTGGTGCTTTTTTCACGCAGATTGGTCACCCACAAATTGAATCCTTTCTCAAAACGGCAGAGGTAGTAAAGTTTCTCACCATCGGCACTCAGGACGGCATCGCTTAGATAGGAGGAATGCAGCGTGAGTCTTTCTTTACGGTCTGAAATACCATCGAATTCAATTTTGATGGCGGCTTTCTCTATGCTGTCGGCCTTTGCTTTGGCAATTTCCGCCGGTGTTTGCTTTTTCTTTTTACCCTCTTTTGCCTTGGCTTCTGCCTCGTCTTTTTCTTTCTTGTCTTTCTCTTCTTTTTCCTTGGCCAGTGCGTATTCGGTTTTGCTCAGGTGGAAACGATCATATCCTTCCTGCGTAGTGAAAATGGCATACACATCGTTTTCTGATCCCCAACTGCCATGACTTTTCATACCGTCTCTCCATGATTGATACAGGATCATTTTTCCTCCGGCTACCCATTTCGGCATGTATTCGTCGTATCCGTTCTGAGTGATGTTGCGGATGGTTCCTTTTCCATCGGCTGATGCCACGGCGATTTCGTCCATCCAGTGATTGGGCTGAAGAAAGTTGAAAGCCAGCCATTTGCTGTCGGGACTCCAGTCGAACCACTGGTCTCCATCTGAATACGAGTAGTTGGTTCCGGCAGGAAGAATGGTGCGGGATGCTTTGGATGCCAGATTGAGCACTTTCAGAGTGGTACGCTCTTCGTAGTAGGCTATTTCCTTGCCGTCTGGTGAGTAAGCAGATTGAAATTCATCGGCTGTTGTGGCAACCAGGGCTTCTTCTTTTAATAAAGTGGAGAGATAAAAATACGGCTCCTCTTTGCGAACGATGGTGGTCTGGAAAATGTCCCAGCTGCCGTTTCGTTCTGCAGAATACATGATGGCTTTTCCATCCGGAGAAAAGGAAACAGAGCGTTCCTGCTGTGGTGTGTTGGTGATACGTTTGGTGATGCCACCTTCTACAGAGCTCACAAATACCTCACCGCGAACGATGAACGCAATTTCTTTACCGTTGGAGCTTAGCGCCATTTCGTTCACCCCTCCCTGAATGGCCACGTTTTTATAGGCATTGGAACGAGGATCAGTGGAAATGCGGATGGAAACTTTCTTCGGTTGGCCACCTTCAGTAACCGTGTAGATTTCCCCATCGTAACTGAAACACAATACATTGCCTTTGGATGCCGACAAATTACGGACGGGATGGTCAGGAAGGCTGGTGATGGCTTTCGATTGTGACGGATTGTCGAGATTCAGTTTGTAGATGTTGAATGAGTTGGGTTGCTCGGAGAGGTAATACAGATCTTTCTCAGAACCAAAAACCGGGTTGCGGTCTTCGCCTTTAAACGAGGTGATTTTCGTGTACTTCTTTTTTGCTACATCGAATGTCCAGATGTCACGTGCGATGCTGGACGTCTGGTGCTTGCGGTAGTAATCTTCGTAGCCTTTGTTGTCCTGGTAGGCAATCGTGTTTCCGGACGGTGAGTATTGCGCCAGTTCGCCGGAAGCAGCAATGATTTGCTTTGGATTTCCGCCTTCAACCGGCACCGAATAGATTTCGCCCAGCATTTTGATCGGGAACTGCACAGAGGTGTGCGGATCCTGGCGACCTGACTGGAAAAGGACGTTCTTGCTGTCGGGGCTGAAACCTGTTGGCAGGTCCCAGCTCGAAGCCTGCGTTATGCGGCGGGCTTCTCCTCCTGCGGACGGAATCACAAATACATCATGGTTGCCATAGCGATCAGAAGCAAATGCAATCAACTTGCCGTCCGGACTCCAGACAGGCATGGTTTCGTGTGCTTCATGAATGGTGAGTGGAATGGCCTCGCCTCCATTGGCCGATACTTTATACAAATCGCCTTTGTACACAAACGCAATCTGACTTCCATCCGGTGAAATGGATGGGTACCGGAGCCACAGCGGCTGGGCCTGGGTTGAATACGACAGCAGTGCGGTCGCGACCAGTGCAGAAATTTTCTTCATTGAAAACAGGTGTAATATCAGGTCGCAAAATAGAGAAGACTGTTTGTCTGGAGATTAAAATTTGCCGGTGGGTGAAAAAAACGGAATGGATGGGGGAGGGCCGGCATAAAAGGAATGGGTGG
>ERZ795056.1894-NODE-1894-length-23951-cov-6.077210_pt1 | contig 23951 bp, 22 predicted proteins | sample MGYA00375140_ERZ795056 | MGnify/ENA primary metagenome ERZ795056 (study PRJEB30185, sample SAMN05720227) | activated sludge metagenome | isolation source: Anaerobic digester | place: USA | collected 2015-03-09 ... | reverse complement strand
CTGGTGTCTTTTTGGGTGCTCCCATCTTGATTACCTTTTAAATGAATTACGAATTGCACTCCAGAGAAGTGCTAAAATTGAAGCTGCAACAAATACATATGTCACATACAATGCTGTATCAGTGAATTTGAAGGTGGCTGCCGAAACCTCTTTGTTGATTTCAATAGGAGTACCGGGAGCGAGCAGGTAGCAACCTCCAATCACCACCACCACGCCTGCTATCAGAATAAGAAGAGTAATAATTCCCTTCTTAGTCTTGAAAGCCTTTGCAAGCGGAAAAATCAATGCAAGCACCGCTCCGATGCCTATAAGCGCATACGCCCAGAATAGATTGACATCAAGTATTTTGTCTGTCGTAGACCCGGTTTGGGTCAGATAAAATACTACGAGCAATACTATTGATATGGCAAACAGCAAGTATTGTATATACTTTAAATATTTCATAATTGGATGATTAATTCGTTGTTAATAATTGTTTACACTATTGATTGGTCCGAATTTGGACTATTTCTGATGTTTTACCAGAAGGTCAACCAGAGTAATGGAGGCATCTTCCATCTGAACTACGATGGATTCAACCTTTGCAATCAAATAGTTGTAGAACAATTGGAGAATAATGGCAACGATCAAACCACCCACAGTTGTAATCAACGCAACTTTCATACCTCCTGCTACGAGTGCCGGAGAGATGTCGCCTGCAATCTCAATGGCGTCAAATGCCTGGATCATACCGATAACTGTACCCATGAATCCCAACATCGGAGCGATGGCAATGAAGAGAGTAATCCATGAAAGGCCGCTTTCAAGCTGACCCATCTGTACGGAACCATATGAGGTAACTGATTTTTCAACTGCTTCAAGACCCTGGTCAGCGCGAAGAAGACCCTGATAGAAAATGCTGGCAACGGGACCGCGGGTGTTGCGGCACACGTCTTTAGCTTTTTCAACGCCGCCTTCTTTAAGAGCTTTATCTACATTTTCAACAAGTTTCTTGGTATTGGTCTGTGCAAGGCTCAATGTGATGATCCTTTCGATAGCGATAGCAAGACCGAAGATAAGACACAACAAGATTGTTGCCATGAAGCCTGCACCACCTTCGATGAATTTTTGTTTGAGGGCCTGGTGCATAGGCTGATCAGATGCGCCTGCAGCAAAGGGGTCAACGATTTCCTCTTCATCAACTGCGGGTGCTTCCTGAACATCTTCTGAAGTAACCACAGGAGTCTCTTCCTGTGCATTAGCTACCTGGAATTGTGCAGACACGGTCATTAGGCCGAGAACTGCCAAAAACATGAAAAATTTTTTCATAAGTTTTGTTTTAATTGATTATTAAACGATTTATTAAAGTTATAGTCTTCGCGTAGTAAAATATCGCGCAATTTAGTTATTTTTTTTTAATAACAATTCATTTATTCGAAAATTCTCCTTTTAATGGCCTTTTCATACGCAATTTTACCTCTTCGTTATCTGAAAATCTGCCCAGAAGATGGAATAATTTTGTCACAGCAGCTTCGGTGGTCATATCATATCCGCTTATAAGTCCGCATTCCGAGAGAAAGGCCCCGTTGGCATAGGCAGACATATCTACGCTGCCGGCATGACACTGGGTTACATTAACGATTACGACTCCTTTTGCTACACTTTCGGACAACATTCGTCCAAACCACTCCATCGAGGGGGCATTTCCACTGCCGAAACTCTCAAGAACTACAGCTCTGAGCCCCTTTGTACTAAGAACCGCCTCCACATAAGCGGGTGTGATGCCGGGAAAAATTTTTAAGATAGCGACATTGGTATCCATTTCGGTATGGAGACGAATGCCTTCGCCCCATGTTTCAGGGTAGTGGACATATTCGCGGTAATATCTGATATGAATGCCCGCTTCTGCAAGTACCGGATAATTGGCGGAGCGGAATGCCTTGAAGTTTTCCGCATTGTATTTTGTAGTGCGGTTGCCGCGGTAGAGATAGCTGTCAAAATAGATGCACACCTCGGGGACCAGCGCGTGACCATCACTGTCCATGGCAGCTGCAAGCTCGATTGATGAGATAAGATTTTCCTTGCCATCTGTTCGCAGCATACCGATAGGCAATTGGCTTCCGGTAAAAATAACAGGCTTGTCAAGTCGGTCAAGCATAAAGCTCAGCGCTGATGCGGAGTAGGCCATAGTATCTGTACCATGTAGTACCACAAATCCGTCATATTTATCGTAGTTGTCATAAATGAGGGTTGCCAGTTCCTGCCAGAAAGTTATAGTTACATCCGAAGAGTCAATTACCGGATTGAAAGAGTATGAATCGATATGGTAACCGAATTTTTTGAGTTCGGGCACCTCCTCGGTAATAAGTCCGAAGTTGAAGGGTTTCAGAAGCAGGGTTTCCGGATCCTGTTTCATTCCGATTGTGCCTCCGGTATAGATCAAAAGTATCGATTGGCTCATAGTGAAAAGAGTTTTCTTGCGTTATTTGTGGTGATAGTAGCTACGGTTTCTATAGGAATGCCCTGTATCATGGCAATATTGGCAGCTATATGGATTAGATAGGAGCTCTCGTTGCGTTTACCTCGAAAAGGAACCGGAGTAAGCCATGGGGCATCAGTTTCCAGCACAATATCATCAAGTGAAACCTTTTCCAGTGTAGCGGCGACTCCCGCATTTTTGTAGGTTGAAACACCTCCGATACCGATTTTGAAATCTCCTTGTGTTAGAATCCGCTTATAAGTTTCATAACTTCCCGAAAAGGCATGAAATACACCCTTGAGAGGGATTCCTCGTACATCCGAAAAGACTTTGAATATATCTTCAGTGGAGTTTCTCAAGTGAATGATTACGGGGAGGTCAAGTGTGGCGGCGAGCTCCAGCTGTTCGGCAAAGACCTTTGTCTGCTGCGTCAGGTAGTCTGTCGACCAGTATTTATCAATGCCTATCTCTCCGATGGCCGCGAAACGGCGGTCACGGGCATGCTTTTTTACAAAAGCAAGCTCCCTCTCCCAATCCTCGCCAACAGAGGTGGGATGCAGTCCGATGCAGGGTGAGAAAAGGTCCGGACGGCTATTAGAGAGCGAAATCATTGCATCATATGCAGACATGTCAATTCCCGGGAGAATACAATGGGTCACGCCTGCCTCTTCCATCCGTTGGATTACTTGCAGGATATCTTCGCTGAAAGCTTTGTCGTACAGGTGTGCGTGGGTGTCTATGAATTTCATCGTAAACTACAAAGTTATGGAAAATAATTAAGCAATAGAATACTTGTCTCCCATAATCTGTACTATTTTCCCTGAAATCTCGAGTTGCAGCAATTCGGTGGAGAGCTCCCGTAGGGGGATGCCGGTGCGTTTCTCAATTTGCTCTGCTGTAAGAGAGTCTTTCTCCTTCAGCGTGTTGAGTATTGCGCGTGCATTTTCGCCGATAATCCCGTCGAAGAGATCGGTTACGGAAGTTTTTGTGCGAAGTTTTCTCTCCCTCCAGCCCATAGATGCGCTGATGGTGCCGGGGTTTGTAACGATCCTGGCGGCATCCCGTTCGATTAGGTTATTACATCCCTCGAAAGAGTCGTCCCCGATACGTCCGGGGATTGCATAGACCTCGCGAGAGTAGGATGATGCTAGGGAGGTGGTGATCAGTCCGCCTCCTTTTGAGTATGATTCTCCAAGCAGTATGGCGTCCGCCATACCTGCGATGATTCGGTTTCTTTTGATGAAATTGATCCTTATGCCCTCACAGCCACGATAGAAGTCGGTAATAAGGCCACCCTTTTCCATTATCTCTTCAGCCAGCCCTCGATGTTGTGGGGGATAGATAGTGTCTATGCCGGTGGCCATCACACCTACGGTGGGAAGTCCGTACTCCATTGCGGCGCGATGTGCGGCAGCATCTATGCCGTATGCAAGCCCGCTTATTACCAAGGGTTTGCTTGATAAGGCGAGTTCTTCTATTACCTTGCGACAACTGCTTTTGCCGTAATAAGAGGCTTTACGGGTACCTACCACTGAGATTACCCTGCGAGCGTTGAGATCTGCATTTCCTTTGTAGTAGAGTAGAATAGGGGCGTCGTAGCACTCTCTCAATCGATAGGGGTAGTTTTGATCTGTGATGTAGAGTGTCTGCACCTCGTTGGCGCGCGCCCAGTCTATCTCTTTCTGTGCCCAGTCGAGTAGTGCAGGATTGGTTATGGCCTCGAGCATTTCCTTGTTGAAAGGAAGTATTTCACTGAGCTCTTCTTTGTTGAGTTTGAAAATGTCGCCAATATCGCTCACTCTATCAATGAGTCGGAGTGCAACCACCGGCTTGTAAGCGAACAATTTGCTTAGGGCGGCAGCATAAATGTAAAAATCATACTCCATAATAGCTTTTTTGTCGCTAAATTATGGAGTATGATTCTATTCGGCCTGCTTAAAAGACAATTTTTATATAATCAACATCGCATCTCCATAAGTGCCAAAGCGATAGCCCTCTTCAATGGCAACTTTGTAGGCATTCATCACATTGTCATAACCTCCGAAAGCTGCAGCATTCATCAGCATTGTGGATGAGGGGAGATGGAAATTGGTGATTACTGCATCGGGAATCGAGAATTTATAGGGTGGAAATATGAACCTGTTTGTCCAGGTGTCCAGTTCCTTGATCTCGTTTTGTGTGGTGACATAGGTCTCAAGTGCTCGTACGGTGGTGATACCTACTGCAAATATTCTGTTGCCATTGGCTTTGGCCTTATTGACCTTGTCAGCTGTTTCTGCTGATATGATCACCTTTTCGGAGTCCATTTTGTGTTTGGAGAGATCCTCTACATCTACATTGTGAAAATGGGCATTGCTCATATATAGTGTGAGGAAAGTGGTGTCAATATCCTTGAGTTCCATCTTTTTGAAGAGAATTTTGCTGAAATGGAGGCCGGCGGCAGGGCAGGCTACAGCACCTTCTTTACTGGCATAGATAGTCTGGAAACGTTCAGTATCACACTCTTCAGCTCTTGAGCGTATCCATTTGGGAATAGGCAGTTCGCCGAGTTGCAGGAGTGTCTGTTTGAATTCCTCGTAAGTGCCATCAAAAAGGAATCTCAAAGTACGGCCTCGGGAAGTCGTATTGTCGATTACTTCAGCCACAAGGGCATCATTTTCTCCGAAATATAGTTTGTTGCCGATACGGATTTTTCTGGCGGGATCTACCAGCACATCCCATAAACGCTGGTCTTTGTTGAGTTCTCTGAGAAGGAACACCTCGATCTCTGCGCCGGTTTTCTCCTTATTGCCATAAAGACGAGCAGGGAAGACCTTGGCATCGTTGAATACGAAAAGGTCGTGAGGATTACAGTAATCGATTATTTCCTTGAAGATCTTGTGCTCAATCTCTCCGGTCTCTTTGTTAAGCACCATAAGACGTGATTCATCTCTGAAATTTGCCGGATATTTGGCAATCATTTCTTCAGGAAGTTCAAAGTAAAATTGCGATAATTTCATTGTTTGGGAAAAATGTACAAAAAACACTCTCTTATACGAAAAAAAATCGAAAAAGTTTCAAAAAGTCAATTTTTTAGTGAAAAAAATCCCGATGCGGTCCGGCGAAGAGCTGTCAGATAGCCGCCGCTACCCAGGGAACAGCCGAGATCACGGGCGAGAGAACGGATATATGTTCCTTTGCTGCAGCGCACTCTGATGGTGGCGTTGGGACGTGTGCCATCACTCTTGTCGCTGGAGTGCTGATAAAAATGTTTTCCACTTGGATATGCATCCCTAGCGTTTTCTTCTTCGTTTTCTTCCGATTTTGCTGTCTCCGCAGAGGCCTTGGAAAACGAGAGAAGTTCGATTTCGGTGATGTTGACCAGGGATTTGCGCAGTCGCACCTCCTCGCCGACACGTGCATATTCGTAGGCGCGTAATCCATCTATAACCTTTGCGGAAAATAGAGGCGGCACCTGCAGTTGCTCACCTATAAAATCTTTCAGCGCTTCTGACACCATCTCTTCCGTAATATGTTCGAAAGGATAGTAGCTGTCAATTTCCTGTTCCAGATCAAAAGAGGGGGTGGTCGCACCAAACTCTATTGTAGCCACATACTCCTTTTCGTGGGATTGCAGGTCTTCGGCTACCTTGGTTGCCTTGCCCACGCATACGATCAGCAGGCCGGTTGCCAACGGATCGAGCGTGCCTGCATGGCCTACTTTGATTTTTTTCTGTTTGAAATGTTTCTGGATTTGGAATTTGATCTTTCGTACTACATCGGCGGAGGTCCACCGATATGGTTTGTCAACTGGAATTACTATGCCTTCCGGATATTCATCGATAGAGGCTGCAAGGTGCTCTTCGAAAAAACCGGAGAGCGATTCATTCTCTATATTGCATCCTTCAAGTATATAAAAACCCATATTCAGCTACTAACTGCGATTTTGTCAACCCTACGTTTATGTCTTCCACCTTCGAATTCAGCGGACAAAAAACTCCTGACAATCTCTAAAGCAAGCTCCCGGGAGATAAATCTGGCCGGAAGCGAAAGGACATTTGCATCATTGTGCTGACGTGCCAGAGCCCCGAGTTCGGGATTCCAGCAAAGCGCTGCACGGACACCTTGATGCTTGTTGAGGGTCATTGCAATGCCATTGCCGGAGCCGCATATGGCTATGCCGTAATTTACTTCTCCACATTCCAGAGCCTCTGCCAGAGGATGGGCAGTATCGGGATAGTCCATGCTATCGGTAGAATGGGTGCCGAAATCGATAATTTCGTACCTCATCGATTGGAGATAGGGTTTAAGGAACTCTTTGAGTTCAAATCCGGCGTGGTCAGATGCCATTCCAATAGTTACCATAATTCTATATTATTGTCAGCCCAAACGGGCGGTTGCGTTGCTGATCCGTTGTGAGACCTCCTTCTTGCCCAGGATTTCCATAATATCCGCCACTCTGGGACCGGAACTGCGACCTACCAGGAAGAGGCGTAGTGTATTCATCACCTTGCCCATACCCCAACCATTGGTTTTAATAAAATTCTCCAGTTTCTCCTCGATTATATTTTTGGAGAAAGGTTCCAAACTATTTATAAAATCTGCAACCTGCGGAATAATCTCCTTGACCTCATCTTTCCAGAACTTGTTTACTCCTGCAGGATCATACTCTTCCGGTGCCTCGAAAAGAAAATCGCACAAACTCCGGAATTCATGTACAAAATAGGCCCTATCCCTGATGAGTTCTACTGCCGCACCTACATACTTGTCGTCAAAACCGGCCAGATACTCTCCCTCAATGGCTCGGAAAGCCTCCACAAGTTCTTTTGTGCTCTTTCTACGGAGATATTCCTGATTATACCATTTTGCCTTATCGTGATTGAATCTGGCTCCGGATTTGACCACTCTTTCAAGCGAGAATACTTCCACCAGCTCATCCAGGGTGAAAATTTCTTGTTCAGTGCCGGGATTCCATCCCAGAAAGGCCAGTATATTGACAAATGCTTCGGGAAAATAGCCATCTTCACGGTATCCGTGCGAAATCTCTCCATCGCTATTTATCCATTGTAGCGGAAATACCGGAAATCCCAATCTGTCGCCATCCCTTTTGCTGAGTTTGCCTTTGCCGTCCGGCTTGAGCAGCAGCGAGAGGTGAGCAAATTGCGGTCGGCTCTTCTCCCACCCGAATGCTTCATAGAGCAAATAGTGAAGAGGAAGTGAAGGAAGCCATTCTTCGCCCCGGATCACCTCTGTAATCTCCATAAGATGATCGTCAACAATATTGGCCAGGTGATAGGTGGGAAGTTCGTCGGCTCTCTTCCAGAGCACCTTATCATCCAGAGTGGAGGTGTTGACCTCGATATCGCCTCTTATAAGGTCGTTCATCTTCACTACTCTGTTTTCAGGAATTTGAAATCTGATGGTCCATCCGCTCTCTTCAGATAGACGGCGCTTTACCTCCTCGGCGGGAAGTGTAAGTGAGTTTTTGAGTGAAGTGCGTGACTTGTAGTTGTATATGAAACTGCTCTTTTCGGACTCTGCCTCTTTTCTGAGTTTCTCAAGCTCCTCCGGTGTGTCAAATGCATAATAGGCACTTCCCTTTGCTACAAGTTCTTCTGCATATTTGCGATAGATGTGTTTGCGCTGAGATTGTCTGTATGGTGCGTGAGGATGCTCTGCACAGGGGGTTTCCACTATATTTCCATCTTTGTCCACACCTTCGTCGGGGAGTATGCCACACCAGTTGAGCGATTCGATAACATACTCTTCAGAGCCCGGAACGAACCTCTGGGAGTCGGTATCTTCTATTCTCAATATGAATTTTCCCCCGGCCTGTTTAGCGTAAAGATAGTTGTATAATGCAGTCCTGACACCGCCCATATGGAGCGGTCCGGTAGGACTCGGTGCAAAGCGTACTCTTCTTTGTGTCATCACTCAGTCTGTTTTAGTCTTTGTTTTTGCAGCATCATTTCCCTCCTGGTCAATGCAGGTTCCGACTCAAGTTCGCCGATCTTCTGCGGATTATCGGTAATCAACGCCGGTATGCCGGTTATCATCTCCTTTTTGGTAATCTGAGATTCTATATCGGGACACAAAGGTACGCCTCTTTTATTATTTGTCAAATCATATTTGACCTCAATTCTATTGTTTTTCAACGCATCTTCGCTGATGATGGGCAGCTGGGTCATCTCGAATCCGGTAGCGATTATGGTTACTCCGATGTTCTCTCCCATTTCATCGTTCTGCACAAGACCCATCTTGGAATTGAGTTCGGGGTTGGTGAGTTCCTTGATGTACTCCATTAGGGCCATCACCTCACTTCCATGGATGACATGTTCTCCACTGGATGTTGTAATGTTGACCAAAGCCCTTTTTGCTGTCTTCAGGTCAAGTTGGTTGAGTAGGGGAGATGTGAGGGCCATTTCCACAGCTTTACTGACCCTATCTTTGCCTGAAGCGATGCCTATTCCCATTAAGGAGACATTGCTGTTTTGCATTATTTTCTTGACATCGGCAAAGTCCATATTGATTTTGCCTCGGACAGTGATGATTTCGGCGATGCTCTTTACTGCAATGGCCAATACTTCATCGGCTTTAGGAAGCAGTGTCAGAATATCCAGTTCGGCATATATATCGAAGAGTTTTTCATTATCGATTATAAGGAGACTGTCCACATGCCTGTAGAGTTCCCTCACTCCTTCGATAGCTCTGAAGAGCACTTCGTTGCCGAGAAAACGCGCCGGGAGAGTCGCCACTCCTACTGTCAAGATACCTTTGGTCCTGGCGATTTCAGCTATGACGGGAGCTGCTCCCGTGCCTGTACCGCCACCCATGCCCGCGGCTATGAAGAGCATCTGAGTATTACCGCCCAGATGTTCCTCTATTGCCTCTCTGGACTCGAGCGCAGACTTTCTGCCTATGGTCGCATCTTGTCCGGCTCCAAGACCTTTTGTCAATATTCCACCAATCTGGAGTTTTACCGGTACCGTGCTTCCGTCGAGAGCCTGTCTGTCAGTGTTACACACTACAAAATCCACCTGCTCTATCTGTTGTGAATACATATATTGTACGGCATTGCTGCCGCCGCCCCCAACACCTATTACCTTTAAAATGTTGTTTGAGCCCCTGGGCCAATTTTTTGGTATTAATGTTCCTTCCATATCAGCAATTATCATTGTTTTCACCGAAAATTCCTTCAAATAGGGTACCTAATCCCCTTTTCTGACCTTTGTTACCTCCTGCTTTTCTGCCGCCGGATTCTTTTTTCCCTTTGACTTCACTTGTATCTGTTTCCATCTCAATTTCAGTTTCAATCTCATTCATCTTAATTTTCTCAATTTCCGAATAGGAAAGTTTGTTGGAAAAACCCTCCAGCAGAAGTCCGACGACTGTAGAAGAAAATGTATCTTGTGCTTGCTCATGCGAATCTACCGTGATACAGCCTCTGGGTGCTGCAAGACGTGTTTTTTTACCCAGAAATACCTTTGCAAGATCCAGAAAACCCTCAAGATAGCAAGTGCCGCCGGTTATCACAACTCCGGCAGGGAGTTTCCCTTGTAATTCATTTTCTTCTTTTACATATTTGATTGCCTCGAGGATCTCGCTGGTGCGGGCTTCAATAATGCTTGTGAGCTTGGCAAGCGACACTTCATCTTCGATGATGCCGTCATTGCCCCTAAGGACCAGTTTTTTGTCCTCAGGTGTGAACTCTTCGACACAGCAACCGTGTTTTAGTTTGATCAATTCTGCCCATTTCGGGCTTATCGAGGTTACGGTCTGGATATCAACCGAAATGGATTCTCCTCCGAAGGGGATGATCCGAACATCGGTTACGACTCCTTTTCTGACAACGGCAATCTGTGTCAGGCCGCGCCCAATATCCACCAGCATCACTCCGTTTTCCATTTCCGCTTCAGTGAGCACGGCCCTTGCGGAAGCTATGGGCGAGAGTACGATTTTGGAGATTTCCACACCACATGCAGAGAGTACCTTTTTGCATCTGGAGAGCAGTGTTGCCTTGCCGTGGAATATTTTATAATAGGCTTTGAGATTTTTTCCGGAAGTTCCGATAATCTCATGCTGTTGGTATCCCGTCAAATCATCAATGTCGTATTTCTGCGGAATAACCGCATAAATCATATTAGCATCATCTACCGAATATTTGTATCGTTCACGGCGGTAATTTTCCAGTTCTTCTGCAGAAACATACTTACTGCTGTTGTTTCTGATGAATGTGCTTGTAATCTCCTCGCAGTAGAGAAACTTTCCGCTGATATTGATCACTGCCCTGTCAATAATTTCTCCAATATCGGCTGATGCAGCTCCAAGTGTCGCTTTGAGGGCTTCAATTACCCTGCCCTCGTTGACTATCTCCCCGTTTTTTATACCATTTGGAAGGGGAGAACTGTGAAATGCGACCACCTTTATGCCGTCTGAAGTCTTTTTCCCGACTGCCACGGCAACTTTAGATGATCCGAAATCAATCGCTGTAATAAAATCGCTCATATATCTCCTTATTTGCAAATAATCTGTTTGTTGTATTTAAGGTTGACGACATTGTGAGTGTTCCATCCATCTGTCGGAGCAATTGTTTTATAGAATGTCGCCAATTTCTTAAATTTCTCATCGATGTTTCGGCAGTTGCCGAATATGATTTTATGATGACTCACACGTGACACGAGGCATATATCGCCATTTTCTATGTATATCTGTTCAATGTTTTTGTTCCAATAGTCATTGCTGCTGATGTAGTCAGTCAAGCGGAGAATATCCTTAATCCATTCACCCTCTTTCCCTTCGGGTATGCCCATATATTCTCTACCCAGACGTAACGGAATATCCCCCGTAACAATAGGCACGTTGTAACTGTTTAGCAGGGGAAAAAGGAATCCGGTCCTATCTGCATAATAACCTTCGGTTTCATTTTCAAATCTTACAACAGGTTTTCTCTGGGTCACATCTATGCTCAGAATGGTAGGGGAGGAAAAATAGACCTCGGATTTGAGTATCTCACCCCTGCCATCCAGCAATTTTTCTATTCCGGCAAGGTTTACTTTTTCACACTTCGAGCCTGTAACCTTTTCCGCTTTCTCCACCAGGGAAACTATCTCCTCGCGGCTGATGAGGTTGACCTTGAGAGAATCCTTGAAATTGACATTGATACCGCTGCATACCATTTCCGCAATGGTTTCCGTTTCCATTTCGGAAACAAAATAGAAGTAGGGCACCATCACTCCCAGAAATAGGAGTGATATGAGTATTATCAGCAGTATCTTTTTTACCCTCATTTTCCTACTCTTGCTTTTAGTTCCTCTTCTATGGGCAATACAAACCTGTCAATGTCTCCGGCTCCGAAGGTGATCAGACACTCAAAATCCCTGTTACGGATAGTCTCCATTAATTCCTCCTTGCTTATTAGTATTTTGTTCTCAAGTTGTACCTTGTCAAATATGACTTTAGATGTAACCCCTTCAATCGGGAGCTCCCTTGCCGGATAAATAGGAAGTAATATCAGTTCATCCAGTCCACTCAATGCCTCCGCAAATTCTTCAATGAAATCCCTTGTGCGTGAATATAGATGGGGCTGGAATATGCCGCAAAGCCGTTTCCCCTTGAATATGCCTCTTATGGAACTGATTGCATGACGCAGTTCATTTGGATGATGTGCATAATCGTCAATATAGGCACACTGAGGGGTGTTTAGACGGATATCAAATCTTCTGCTTACCCCTTTAAAAGAGGCGAGGGCGCTTTTTAGTTTATCAGGAGTGATGCCGTGTAGAAGAGCAACAGCTGATGCAGCCACAGCATTCTCAACATTGACCCAACCTCGTATGCCCAGCGTGCAGTGCTCTATCTTTTCTTCGGGAGTATTGAGTGTAAAATCATAAAAACCCCCATCCAGAGGCACAATATCCGAAGCATAAAAATCAGCCGGATTATCGTATGAATAGGTCAAAACCTTTGCCTTCACTCCTACCAATGAAATCTTCACACCTTTTTTCAATACCAGAAATCCATCCTCCTTTACCTGAGATGCAAATTGAGCAAATGCCTCTTGCAGGTGGCTTCGGTCCAAGTAGATATCCAGATGGTCGGCATCAGTTGAGGTGATCACCGCGATATCGGGGTATAAATGCAGGAAAGACCTGTCAAACTCATCAGCCTCGGCTACCAGCACCGGGTTTGGACTCAGCAGCTGATTGGAGTCATAATTGCGCGAAATACCACCCAAAAAGGCGTTACAACCCTCACCGGACTCTGTGAGAATATGGGCCAACAAAGTGCTTGTGGTGGTCTTGCCGTGCGTTCCGGCTACTGCCAGGCATTTCTGTCCGCGAGCAATTTCTCCCAATGCCTGAGACCTTTTGCATACGGTGTATCCTTGCTCCATTACATACCGTAACTCGCCCATATCATGAGGGATTGCCGGAGTATAGACTACAAAGGTATTCTCTTTGTCTGCCGGTATTGCGCTTATATCATCTTCATAGTGTATGGCTATTCCCTCTTTCTCAAGCCTTGCAGTGAGTGCGGAGGGAGTTTTGTCATAACCGGAGACATTGTGTCCTGTATTGTGGAAGTAACGTGCGATGGCGCTCATCCCTATGCCGCCGATCCCTATGAAGTAGTAGTTCTTGTATCTTTTTTTCATTCTTTTTTCTTATTTAATGAGTGAGAGCACCTCTTTTGCAATAGCGTCTGCTGCCTCCTTACGTCCCAGTTTGAGTACATTTTTCTCCAGTTTGCGGATGTGGGCACTGTCGGCCAGCAGTTTTTCTGCGGTATCCATCAGCATCTTTTCCGCCATACTATCTTGAACCATCAACGCTGCCTCTTTTTCCACTAAGGCCATCGCGTTGTGAGTCTGATGGTCCTCCGTAACGTTGGGCGAAGGAACGAAGATGGTTGCTTTACCGGCTACACAGAGTTCGGAGATTGTTCCCGCTCCTGCTCGGGAAATAACCACATCCGCTACGGCGTATGCGAGATCCATCCTTTGGATGAAATCAAAATGCTTTACATTGGGCAGTTCGCGCTCTTTCATATATTCGGCAATGTCGCTGCTGTAATACTTTCCATTCTGCCATATAATCTGGTAATCAGCATTTGCACTCTTTTCTGCCACCCATTTCTTCATTGCCTTGTTGAGAGTGCCGCTACCGAGGCTACCCCCGACAACAAAGATGGTCTTTTTATCCGGATTAAGTCCGTTGAAATCATATCCTTCCCTTCTTTCAGCCTCCGTAGGTGGCTTTATTTCCTTTCTGATGGGATTTCCCGTGAGGATAACCTTCTCTGCGGGAAAAAACTTCTCCATCCCATCGTATGCGACACAGATTTTGTCCGCTTTTTTTGAGAGAATCCTGTTGGTCAATCCTGCATAGGAGTTTTGTTCCTGTATCAGACAGGGAATTTTCATTCCGGATGCGCTCCAGAGCAACGGTGCGCTGGCATAGCCACCCACTCCAACAGCCACGTCAGGTTTGAACTCTCTTATGATTCGCTTGGCCATTAAGATACTTCTGAGTATTTTGAAAGGCAGAGCAAAATTTGCCAAGGAAAGTTTACGTTGTAACCCCGCTACCGGCAGACCTTTAATCTCATATCCCGCTTGAGGCACTCTTTCCATCTCCATTCTTCCCTCGGCGCCTACAAAGAGTATTTCAGCCTCAGGCTCTATTTCACGAAGGGCCCCTGCTATGGAGAGAGCCGGAAATATATGACCTCCCGTGCCCCCTCCGCTAATAATGATCCTTGGATTGCTCTTACTCATATTAATTGCTTTTAGCTGTTGGCCATTGGCTCTTGGCTTGGCTTGCGTTCTGCCAATTACCCTTTTTGCCTATAATCGTTTAATAAATATAATTTCACTTATTTTTCGATACATAATTCTTATTTCTCACAACTCTATTCAAACTTAACACTCCTAATTCGGAACTCAGAACTCCTTGTCGTATCCCGTAACTCGCAACTCGCAACCTGCACCACTCAATACCTTCCACACTACATACTACACACTATACACTCAAAACTATAATTCATAGCTTTCCGAAAACATTATTTCCGATTCTTTTTCTTTCGCCTCTTCTTCCTGTTCTTTGCGCTTGATTTCATCCTGTTTGTCAAGCTTTTTACTCACTGAGAGGATAATGCCGAAAGCACCGCTTAGTACCATATATGCCGTGCCTCCATGACTTATCAGAGGTAAAGTGTGGCCTGTGACCGGCATGAGGCCGACATTCACCATTATATGCAGGAAGGCCTGAGTGGCTATCAGAAATGCCAAACCCAGGACCAGTGCTCCCGGAAATATGGTTTCACATCGGTTTGCTATCGTGATGCACCTGAAGAGAAATATCAGATAAATCAATATGACGACAATGCCTCCCAGCAATCCGTATTCCTCTACAATAAAGGCATATATGAAGTCGGAAAAGGCCATTGACAGGGAATATCTCTGAGTACTCTTGCCCGGACCTTTTCCTATGATCCCCCCTTCGTGTATTGCCACTTTTGCATTAATGGCCTGTCGCTGACCGTCCAAATGCCTCTGTCTTGCAGCAGGTGTCATGGCCGTAGCGGCTTCTTCCATCTCCTCTTTAGCATCAAAAAAGTTGACGATACGGTTAGTGGCAGTACTGAAGCGGTTGAAGACTTTGGCGACGGAACCCGATTTTTCGCCTTCGGCGTGACTTTTATTGTTGTAAAAAAGGGAGTAGATACCGAACATAGCCAGTACAACCAGTATCCCTATGCCCGCCGTAATACCCAGATGTTTGATATTGACATTCATGAAAAAGAGCAGCAATATGCTGATGACACCGAACAACAATGCCGATGAGAAGCTGTTTGCCATAACCATGATACATACTATTCCAACCGGCAGTAATATCTTTAGGAGAAAGTCTTTGTACCTGGTCAGGGAATTTTCCCATAACTCCAGTGCTTTTGCAATATAGAGTATCAGTCCTACCTTAGCAAATTCAAAAACCTGGATTGTCCTGCCGAAGAGCTTGATGCCTCTGGCCGCCTCGTTGCGTACATCGGGTATTATGAAAAGCAAAACAAGCATCACGACTGTTATCCCGAATACGGGAAATGCCAAAAAACGGTAAAATCTCATTGGTATCAGATAGCAAACCAAAAGGGCAGCCAAACCAATGGATACAGATATGAGTTGCTCCTGAAGTATATAGAGCTTGCTCACGCCTGCCTTGTTGGCCAGGAAAGTGCTGGAAGAGAAGACCGCCAGCAATGAAATTATAGCCAGACAAAGTACAAGTATCCAAATGATCCTGTCTCCTTGAAGTCTTATTTTCAATCTACCCATCTCTTCTTAAAGATTTTTTACGGCAGCCTTGAACTGTCTGCCTCTGTCTTCATAATTCTTAAATAGGTCAAAACTAGCGCAGCTGGGCGATAGGAGTACGGTATCACCCTTTTTCGCTATGGATGCAGCTATCTTTACGGCCTCGTCTGCAGAGCGGGTATCGTGAATTTCAGCCACCTTGTCTCCAAAATAATCGTGAATCTTGCGATTGTCCACGCCGAGGCAGACTATGGCTCTGACTTTTTCTTTCACCAGATCCGAAATAGGGGAGTAGTCGTTGCCTTTGTCGGTTCCCCCGAGTATCAGCACAATGGGAGTTTTAATGCTTTCCAGCGCATACCAGGTAGAGTTGACATTGGTAGCCTTGGAATCGTTGATATACATTACACCGCCTACGGAGAGCACTTTTTCCATTCTGTGTTCTACTCCTTTGAATGTAGTCAGAGCTTCCCGTATGGTGCTGTTGGTGATATTCATTATTTTGCCGGTGATGGCCGCTGCCATTGAGTTGTATATGTTGTGTTTTCCCTGGAGCGCAAGCTCATGAAGAAACATTTCGTAATTGCTGTCACCATATCTGACACACATTTTGTCTCCCTCCACACAAGCTCCCTGCTCCACGACGCTCTTCTGACTGAATGGAAGTTTCTGTGCCTGGATAATGATGCGGTTGAGATGTTCTATAGTTATTTCATCGTCAGAGCAGAAAATGAAACAGTCCTCCTTTGCCATATTTCGGGTAATCCGGAATTTGGAATTGATGTAGTTCTGCATCTGGTTGCCATATCTGTCGAGATGGTCTGGTGTGATGTTGAGCAATACGGCTATATCCGCTCTGAACTCATACATTCCGTCAAGCTGGAAGCTGCTTATTTCAAGCACATAGATATCGTGCTTCTCCGTGGCTACCTGATATGCATAGCTTTGGCCGATATTGCCGGCCAGGCCCACATTAAGGCCGGCATTTTTAAGTAAATAGTATATAAGAGAAGTAGTAGTGGTCTTGCCGTTGCTGCCGGTGACACAGATCTTTTTGGAGTTGTCATATCTGCCTGCGAACTCTATTTCCGAAATCACGGATACACCACGGGCATTGAGTGCGATAATCAATGGCGCAGTATCCGGAATGCCGGGACTTTTGATTACTTCATCGGCAATACATATCTTCTCCATGCTATGTCCCTCCTCCTCAAAGGGGATTCCATACTCTTTAAGACGTGCGGCGTGTTCCTCCTTGATTTTGCCATTGTCTGAGAGAAAGACATCAAATCCTTTGACCTTCGCCAGAACTGCAGCTCCGGTGCCACTCTCTCCACCGCCCAAAACAACGATTCTTTGCATAACTTACTACCTTATCTTTAATGTTACTACTGTTAATACCGCGAGTATGATTGAGATAATAATGAATCTCGCCACAACCTTCTGTTCAGGATAGACTTTCCCCGGCCATTGGATTAACGCATCCGGATTCTCCTTCTGGAAATGGTGGTGGAGTGGTGTCATCTTGAATACTCTTACGCCGGTACCACTCTTTTTCTTTGTGTATTTGAAATAAAACCTCTGTATCACAACTGAGAGACTTTCCAGAAAAAATATTCCGCACAGCAGGGGAAGGAGCAATTCTTTCCTGACGAGAATGGCGCATACGCCTATTATGCCACCGAGAGTCAGACTGCCCGTATCTCCCATAAAGACCTGGGCGGGGTAGGAGTTGTACCACATAAATCCCAGAAGGGCCCCTACCATTGCTGAAAAGAATACGGTAATCTCAGCACTGCTCGGGATATACATTATGTTGAGATACTCGGAATAAATGACGTTACCTGAGAGGTATGCAAATATTCCGAGAGTGGCACCTACAATGGCTGTTACTCCGGTTGCAAGGCCATCAAGCCCATCCGTGACGTTGCAGCCGTTGGAACAGGCCGTTATCACCAAAATGATGAAACATATATATATGAACCATTTGAAATATTCCCCGAAGCCTCCTCCGAAAGGGGAGAGCCATCCGTAGTCAAACTCATTGTTCTTTACGAATGGAAGCGTAGTTTTGGTGCTGTTCTCCAATAAGTCGGTGTCAACAATCATAGTTCCGGCCGGAAACGCATTGTCAGCTGCAGTTACTTCATAGGTGCTCTTTGCAACGGGGGCGGCTTTTTTCTGTTCTCTGAATCCCGCCTCATTGCTGAAGCACATTATCAATCCTACAATCAGACCCAGGAGTACCTGGGATGCTATTTTGTACCAGCCGTTGAGGCCCTCCTTTTTATTCTTGAATACTTTAATGTAGTCATCCAAAAATCCGATCGTGCCAAACCATACTGTGGTGAGGATTAATATCAGGATATTGATGTTGGTCAGGTCGCAGAATAGCAGTACCGGCACCAGTATTGATATGATGATAATGATTCCGCCCATAGTAGGGGTGCCTTTTTTCTGTAACTGGCCTTCCAGACCTAGATCGCGGATGGTTTCGCCGATTTGTTTTTTCTTAAGCCAGACAATCAGCTTACGCCCTATTATCAGCGATATCAGGATGGCGACGATGCTGGCTCCGAAGGATCTGAATGAGATATACTTCATCAGTCCGGAACCGGCGAAGTCTATGTTCGCTCTATCAAAATATTCAAAAAGGTGGTACAGCATAGGTAGAGGTTTTGTGGGTGTTCCGGTTATAGTTGTTCAAATGTTTCGGAGATAATCTCCTTGTCGTCAAAATGGTGTTTTTCTCCTCCGACAATCTGGTAATTTTCGTGGCCTTTACCTGCCACAAGTATGACGGCGCCCTTAGGGGCCATCATAATGGCTGTGCGGATAGCCTCTCTACGGTCGGTAATAAAGAGTGACTTTGCTTTTTCGGCCTTGTTGAGACCATTACGGATATCATTTATAATGGCATCGGGATCCTCGAAACGGGGATTATCCGAGGTTACAATTACTTTGTCTGCATATTTTGTAGCGATGATGCCCATTTCGGGGCGTTTGCTTTTATCCCTATTGCCTCCGCAACCGAATACGCAAATCAACTGACGGTCTCTGGCGGTTGATCGAAGCGTTTTGAGGACATTTTCGAGAGCATCGGGAGTATGGGCATAGTCCACGACAGCAGTAATCTCATTCCCTCCGCGAATATATTCCAGACGACCCGCAACAGCCTTCAATAAACTCATTTTAATCAGCACTTCATCCCTGTCGGCTCCCAGAAGGATGGCCGTGGCATAGACAGCAAGCAGGTTGTACGCATTGTGTGCTCCGATAAATTGTGTCCAGAAACGATTGTTGCCGATAGCGAGCATCATTCCTTCAATGCTCTCCTCCACAATTTTACAGTTGAAGTCGGCAATAGTACGGCAGGAATATCTCTTTACATTTGCCTTGCAATTTTGCACCATTACTTCACCGTTTTTGTCATCTATATTTATGAGGGCAAAAGCATTTTTAGGCAAATTATCGAAAAGTCGCTTCTTGCAATAAAGGTATTCGAGAAATGTATTGTGGTAATCGAGATGGTCATGAGTAAGATTGGAAAATATGGCGCCCCTGAATTGCAAACCATAGACACGTTCCTGGTCGAGGGCGTGGGAACTCACCTCCATAAAGCAATACTCACACCCCCTTTCAGCCATTAGAGCCATCAGTTTGTTGAGGGCAATAGCGTCGGGAGTGGTATATTCTGTTTCAAATTTTTCCTCCCCGATGTAGTTGGCAATGGTTGAAATCAGTCCACAGTAATAACCGAGCGAGGTGAAAAGATTGTAGAGCAGTGTGGCCGTGGTAGTCTTGCCGTTGGTGCCTGTAACGCCCACCAGATTGAATTTTGATGATGGATTGCCGTAAAAATTGGATGCGGCCAGACCCGCAGCCTTTTTGCTGTCGGGTACCTTTATATATGTTGCATCTCCACCGCTGTATTCTCCTTCCTGGTAGATTATTGCTGATGCACCTGCTTTGACGGCACTTTCAATATAATCGTGTCCGTCGGCCTTGGTGCCGACAGCTGCTATGAAGAGCGAGCCCGCGCTACATTTGCGGGAGTCAAGAGTGATGTCGCTTATCTCTGAGTCTATACTGCCGTTTATGTCGAGGACTTCAATTCCTTTGAGTATCTTATTCAGTTGCATATTTTTCGGCAAGATAAATTTTGACTTTTTTATTTGATGTCTCTGAACCCGGTTCAGGCTCCTGTTTTACTACGGCACCGTGTCCGGAAAAGGAGACCGAATAACCCCTGCTTTCAAGGGTGCTTATACTGTTTTTGAGACCCATTCCCATTACATCAGGCACTCCTGAGAGCGTATCATTGACGGTGCGGTTGGGATACTCCTTATATTTGGGAAGTTCTCCCGAAGCTCTCATCTGTCCGTTCCATTCGGGCGATGAAGCATAAATATTGTCGACAATCTCTCTTACAACAGGCCCTGCCCAGGTGCCACCGTAGAAGTTTTTGTTTGTAAGCCCGGAGTAAACCACTGCAATAACAGTATAGCGGGGGTTTTTGTAAGGGAAAAACCCCACGAATGTGCCTTGGTGGATTTTCTTTCCCTGGCTATCGATATAAGCCCCGTTGGTTGGAATGACCACTCGTGCCGTACCTGTCTTACCGGCTACTTCCACCTTGCTTCCGTTGAAGGAATTCTTGCCTGTCCCATGCTCCACAACACCTCTAAGGGCTTTATGGAGTTGTTTCGCAGTAGATTCGGAGCAGATGGTGGATAGCACTTCCGGTTCAACTTTTTCAATTGATTGCCCATCCTTGAGATATTCACTTATCAGGTGAGGCCTGACCATCACTCCATTATTTGCAACAGCGTTGTATAATGTTATGATATGGAGTGGAGTCATCTCTACGGCATAACCTATGGAAACGGAGGCAAGATCAATATCACTCCAGTATCTGACCTTGTCAGAAGGGTGCGGAATGGTGGCATTGCCAATACCATTGATTTCTATGTCGTGCTTAGTGTCGATTTTCATCGCCTTAAGCTGATCCATATATTTTTCTGGCTCAGATCCGAAATGTTCCCATACCTTGGCTCTGAATACATTGTTTGAAGAGATCTCAAATCCCCTCTGGATGGATATTTTGTCGTAGTTGCGCAGATAATCGTCTTCAAATGTTTTCGTGCCTATTTTGTAATAGACATATGCCGGCATTTCATCTTCCAGTTTGACTTTACCGGTTTCGAGAAGGATCGCAAGTGAGGTGAGTTTGAACACCGATCCCGGTTCTCCTATTCTACCTATTGCATAATTGTATCTTTCAGAATAATTTCCATCGTGCTTTTCGAGGTTGACCATAGCTTTGATCTCTCCGGTGCCCACTTCCATGACTATTACTGTACCTGCCTGGAGCTCTTCACTCTGCGATAATTTATCGCGCAGTGCCCTCTCTGCTATGTTCTGGATATCCACATTTAGAGTGGTCTTGATATCGGTGCCATTTACCGGAGGAGTGATTGCTCTTTCGCTATCGGGAATCCATTGGTTGCCTTCAGTCCTTTTCATCGGACGAATACCCGGTTTTCCCCTGAGTATGGAGTCGCAACTCCCTTCGAGTCCCACTCTCATTTGGTCCTGGTCCCTCTTGAGGTGTCCCAAAGTGCGGTAGGCAAGACGATCATAGGGATACTCGCGGTGATCCACCTCTTCGATGATGATACCGCCTCTTCCCGATCCGTGCTTTAGAATTGGGAAGGTCTTGACCAATTTCATCTCCTGGAACTTGAGCAGTTGCTTGTTGATGCAGACATATCTTCTCTGCTCTTCACGGGCCGTTTGTAAGAACTTTTTGTATTCTGCCGCACTACGATCCTTGTAAAGCTTCGCGAGTTCGATTGAGAGGGCTTCCACATTGTTGTCAAAGAGCGTGTCGGCTATAACATCTCTGTGTAGATCCATGTAGAGCAGGTATTCCGGAATGGAAAAGGCCAGATATCTGCCGTCATCGGAGAGAATGCTGCCTCTATGGCTCTCTATCTCATCTTCACGCGTTATCGCGCCTACAACTTCGGGAACATCGGGGATATTGACAAATTGGGTAAGTACCATTTTCACCAGCGCCCCGATTGCGATGAGGATGAAAATGACATATGCTATGCCTACTCTGCCGATATTTACTTTCATATTCTTACTCTCCTTTTACTCTTTTAGGTGGGTCAGTGGGTGCATGGAGCTTGGAACCAAAATTCTGCAGTATTTTTTCCACCTTTATCCTGTTGTCAATGCTCACGAGATCAAGAGACCTCTGCTGGCGGCTTATCTCGAGATCCTTGATTATGGTCGAGTTCTTCTCAATTCTTACAAACCGGCTCTCGATATAGAGATTCCAGCTGATGAAGAGCACAATCAGGATAAATATGTATATGAAGAACCACAGAAATCTGTCCATTCTCCTTTTCAATATGAACGACCCGCTGAAAAATGAGGTGGTCTTATCTATAATCTTTCTTTTCAGTCCCATTTTTACCTCCTTTTAGCAACTCTTAGTTTGGCACTTCTGGCGCGGGTGTTGCCGGCAATTTCATCTTCACCCGGAATAATCGGCTTTTTGCTTACCAGTTCAAAAGGTGAGGAGCCATGTCCCATCAGATCTCTTTCAATTCTGCCGGTTGCATTGCCGGCCCTGAGAAAATTCTTGACTATCCTATCCTCCAGGGAATGGTAACTGATTACCGAAACGATACCTCCGCTCTTAAGTGAATGTATCACACCCTTCATCAGTCCCTCCAGGTCGCGCATTTCATCGTTGGTCTCAATTCTGAGCGCCTGGTAGACTTTGGCCAGGAATTTATGTTCTGAAAATTTGGGCAGAACGCTTTCCAAGGCTCTGCCCAAATCTCCGGTTGTCTCTATGGGAGTGATCTCCCTGGCCCTGCATATAAGCTCTGCTACCTTCCTGCTGTCATCCACCTCCCCGTAGATCCTGAATATTCTCTCCAGCTCTTCAAACGTATAACTGTTAACAATATCTCTTGCACTCTTACGAGCATCCAAATTCATTCTCATATCCAGCGGAGCGTCAAATCTAAAGGAAAAGCCCCGCTCACTTGTATCAAACTGGTGGGATGATACCCCCAGGTCAGCAATAATGCCATCTACCTTCTCAAAGCCGTGGTATCTCACATAGTTGTGGATGAACCGGAAATTGTTGTTGACGGCAATTACCCTGTCATCATCGGGCAGATTGGCAAATGCCTCGTAGTCTTTGTCAAATACCATCAGCCGACCCTTGCTGCCGAGACGCTGGAGAATGGCCCTGCTATGACCTCCGCCTCCGAAAGTGGCATCAACATAAACTCCGTTTTCCCTTACGGCAAGAGCTGATACGCTCTCCTCAAGCAACACGGGTATATGGTAGGCCGACATCTCACACCTCCTTCTTTTTCTAGCCGAGAATTTTTTCAGCAAGTGCAACATAGGCATCACTATCGAGTTGCTGGGCCTCGAATTTCTCCTTAGCCCAGATTTCGATCTTGTGATTGTTGCCGAAGAATATCACATCCTTGAGGACACCTATAGAGTCAAGTTTATCCTTGGGGACGGACATCCTGCCGAGTTTCTCGTCAGGTTCCACGATATGGCTGCCACGCATATATTCTCTCCAGAACTCTGCATGGTCGCGGTTGAAGAAATTGAGACGGCTTCTCACCACCTCGGACTCCTTCTCCCATTCAGCATACGTGTACATTTCGAGACACTCGGAGAACAGGGATTTTTTTATGACAAAGCGAAGATCGGCTCCGCTACCCATAGCGGACTTGAAGGCAGAGGGGAAGATTAACCTCCCCTTGTCGTCAACTTTTGCTTTATATTCGCCGATGAACTTTGTCATTCAAATGTGATTGTATAGTGTTTTATATGATGTGTTGTGCAAAAGTAATAATAGTTTTCCACTTTTTTACAAATTTTTACAAAAATTTCCACAAAAATATCAACATAGTGTTGAAAATTGGTTAACTTGCCGGAAAATTTTTAGGAAAAAGATGCTTAAAGAGAGTTATACAGGCGGATTTACAAGATTGTGGCCCAAGGTGGCGGCATTGATTATTTTTACAGTTTTGCTGACAGCATGCGGCGAAAATGTCGTATCCGATGATGTTTCGGATGAAATGCAGAGAGTGGCAAAGGAGGTTGTGACCGACCGCTTCGGCATCCCGAGGGGAGAATATAGGGTAGTGGAAG
>ERZ795056.1891-NODE-1891-length-23970-cov-5.900063_pt1 | contig 23970 bp, 17 predicted proteins | sample MGYA00375140_ERZ795056 | MGnify/ENA primary metagenome ERZ795056 (study PRJEB30185, sample SAMN05720227) | activated sludge metagenome | isolation source: Anaerobic digester | place: USA | collected 2015-03-09 ... | reverse complement strand
ACCGACGCCGGCAGCGTGCCGGCCCACGCGACGACCTTTGCGGCGCGCACCGAGATCAAGGACGGCAACCCGAAGCTCACCTTCGACATACCCAAGCTCTACCCCAACCAGGACTATTGCTTTCGGCTGAATATCAAGAATGCGCGGCCCCTCGACGACAACGAGAAGCTTCGCCTCGCAACGGCCATTCAAAAGGCGCTGGAGGACCTGTCGAGCGGCGATCTCGATCGCAAGCAATTCTCGTCCGAGTGCGCGGCGAAGATCACCGATCTAAAACCTCCCCCTCCGTGCGTCGTCGTCGAGCTGTTCGACAAGCACCTGAGCCTCGACCTCAAGGTGCAGCGAACCGACGATCCCGCGGCCGAAAAACGCAGCCTGACCAAGGTCCTGAGCGACGCCCTGGCGAACGACAGCCCGCTGAAGGATAGCCTCAACGACTATTACCGCAGGATCAACAGCCACGTCGATTTCCAGGACGCGGTAGCCACGCTACGACGCCACCTCACCGAACTGGACCATCTGTATCGCCCGTTGGACCTGACTAAGGCCGTATACACCCCGCCTCCGCCGGTGCCCGCGAAAAAGACCGCCAAACCGACCGCCGAAAAGCCCGCCAAACAGCCGCTCCCGGCGACCGGGGCGGCAACCGGTGATCGACCGGAGATCCGCGATCTACCGGAGATCACCGTGCCCAAGGACACTCTGGATCGCCTGCGAAAACTCGGTGTACTGGAGCCCAAGATCGATCACGCGACCGTGAAGTTCGAATTCGCTATGGCATTCAAGAGCATCCTCGACCTGCTCCCATGCACCGAGAAGGACGCGAGTCCTTCGGACCGCTTCAAGACGCCGAAGACTACCGACGCGAAGATGTTGGCCGCCATCGACGGCATGTGGTCCAACACCTGCGATGTGGTTCATGCGCTCGACGTCATCCACGAGATCAAACCAGAGTATCGCGCCCAGCCGACCGTAAGCGACATCACCAGCTCTGAAGCTTTCATGCGCATGACCAGCACGCTCAACGCCGTGACGGTGGCCGAGGGCTCAATCATCCAGGCGACATCGGCGGGCCCGCGCGAAAAGGCCTTCCCCTTCTACGCTAGCGTGGATATCGGGATGGCCCCCATCATCTTCTCGGGGAGGACCGTCAACCTGGCCCAGTACTTTGCCCTCAACCTGTACTTCACCGCCGTGGACCCGGACGAACCACTGACGAGCAAGCGAAACCCCGGCCGCAGCCGCGGAGCCAACTTCTGGCGGCGCTTCTCGATCAGCGCCGGAATCACGACCACTGGGCGTCAGATCGAGAACGCGCGCAACGTCACGGGCTTGATCGGGAGCCAGCTGCCGCTGGTCGGCCTGGGCTTCCGGCTCTTCAGGTTGGTCCGGGTCAGCGGAGGCGTCGCCCTCTACAACCTGAAAAACGTAAATCCCGTGGTGGACAAGCGCCACCTCAGCGTCGCCCCCTACGTCGCGCTATCCCTCGATCTCGCCCTGTTCAATTGGGCAAAAAACCTCATTCAGTGACCCACTGAGTTTCACAAGGATAATGACACATGGCACACTACGCTGGCAGGCATCTGCACCAAGACGGCACATACTCGCTCCTGATCGATCCCTCAGCCCCGAAGCACGCGAGCGGATACATCGCGCTCGACTCGGGGGAAAAGATCGCCTGGTCGAGCCCGAACGGAAGGGACGTATATGTCGAGATCGGCGCCCCCGGACAGGGCTTCATCCACGAGGATGGATTCCCGGATGTTCGCTTCGCGCTGCCGTACGGGAAGATCGGCTAGGGCGGAAGCGGAGGCGCAACCATGAAGCGAATGTTCATCCCCCTCGCCGCGCTCGGCCTGCTGTTCCAGGCCGCGTGTTACGTCGAGGAAGAAGACTTCACGGCGGAGCAATTTTTGGCGATATCCGTCGACGACGACGAATTCTACGCGGACGGCGCCTCAGATTGCGTGCTCTCGGCAACCTATCCAATGGGAGCATCGACCGGACAGCCGCTGGTGATCACCACGACCTTGCCCGGGGGCACCGCCCAGACGTGGATGGTCGCGACCGAGGCTCGAGTCCCGCCCGCGGACGACGACGACCCGCAGGAGCTCCTGCGGCTGCGCTCGAATTTCCAGCCTGGTGATGCGATCGTCGTCGTCGCCGCGAAGACGTGGACCCAACAAGTGATCTGCAAGGCCCAGCGCGCATGGCCGACCAGCGTGACCCTGCAATCCAGCGCGAACACCCTCCGGTCGACCGGAGCGACCTCGTCGGACCTCACGATCACGGTTCGGCGCACGCAGGACGCGGGGGCGCCGAGCATCGACACGCGGGTGTTCCTGAAGGCGTGCTGCGCCACGGACAACACCTCGACCTGCGCAGGATGGTTCAACATGCCGTCCGTCGTCTCCACCGCGCCCACGACGCCCGAGCGCATCGGCCAGAGCCTCCCGCTCAGCGCGCTGGGCATGGCTATCTTGAACCAGGTCGACGACGACGCGGCCGCTTCCTACGAGGAGGCGAGGATCTTCGCCCAAGCGGTGACCGCCGTGGGCCAGCCCGAAAAGACCTGCGCGGAGCTCAATTCGAGCGTCGACAGCGATGGAGCGCTCAAGGATCCGACCGGGGATTCGACCATCGCCCTGACCACGATCCGCCTGGTTCGCCAGTCGATGTGACGCCCACTGGCCGGCTCATTCGCTCTCGCCAGCTCGGTCGCAACGGTGAGGCCTTCGCCACACCGCTCCTGGTCGCGCCCCCGACATCATTCGTCGAGGACGAAGGTAACCTTCATGATCACCCGATAAGCGACGAACTCGCTGTTCTCGACGCACAGCTCCTGCTCCTTGACCCACCCACCACGACCTCCGCGAGCGGCTCCGCGCTCGCCCTGCTCAGCTGAGCATGGCCCAGGCGACCCCGGCCGCCGCGAGCGCGACCAGGACAATGTTGAGCACCACCAGCGAGGTCAAGGAGCGCGACTTCCGGGGCTGGCGCGCCGGGAGCTCGCCGGGCAGCGCCATCGTCGGCATCTCGGACCGCGGCGAGCCCGAGACCCGCAGCGTCGTGACCTCCTGCGTCGTCCGCTCGGTCGGCACCGCGAGCAGCAGCGTGCCCACCATCGACGCCCCGACGGCCGCGGTCGTCTCGGTCATCTCCTGCGAATCACCGGAGTCCGCCGGGATCGGCGGCAGCACCTCGGTGCGCTCACCGACCGACGCCTCGCGCATCCTCACCACGAGCGTGCTCGGTTCCTCGCTCATCGCCGCCGGCACCGCCGCCGACGCCCGCCGCGACTCGCTGATCGGCACGACCTCGGTCGCGTCCACCGCGTCGATCAGCGGCGAGTCCGCGATCACGACCGGGCTGCGCGCCACCACGAACCGCGGCGCCGCCTTCGGGGCCGCAAACATCGGAGCAGACGCCGGGGCTGCAAACATCGGAGCAGACGCCGGAGCCGGCTGCACCTTGACCATCGCCGGCGCCGCAGCAGCCACCACCGCGGGCGCGGGCGGGTTCGCGGGCGGGTTCGCGGGCGGGTTCGCGGCCGGCGGCACGAAGCGCCGCAGCATCGTCGACGGGTCGTCGTCGACCGCGGTCACCGTCGAATCCGGGCCGTCGTCCACCGCCAGCACGGGTCGGCGCGCGACCGCCGGCGCGGGCTCGGCCGCGGAGCCCCGGCGCAGCAGCGACAGCACCCTGCCCAGCTCGGCCGCGTCCGCGAGGCGGTCGGCCGGTCGTCGCGCCAGCGCCCGCACCAGCAGCGCCTCCACGGTCGCCGGCACCGACCGCGGCGGATCGAGCTCGGAGGGCCGCGGCGCCGCCTGCAGCAGCACTCGGTGCATCACCTTGAAGGTCGAGGGCCCCGAGAAGGGATGCACCCCGGTCACCATCTCGAACAGCAGGACCCCGAGCGCGAACACGTCGGAGCGGGCGTCGCCTGCTGCCCCCTCGAGCTGCTCCGGCGCGCGATACTCGACATATACCGGGCCGCGGGGCGCCGCGGCCTGGACCCCGAGCTCGGCGATCCCGAAGTCGAGGACCCGCACCTCGCCGTCCTCGCGCACGCGAATGTTGCCAGGCTTGAGCGCGCGATGGGCCGCGCCCGTCGCGGTCGACAGAGCCGCGAGCGCCTCGGCGCAGACCGCCACGATCTCGCACGCGGATTGCCACGGCAGCGGCCCGAGCCGCCCGCGCAGCGCGTCCAGGTCCTCGCCGCCCAGCAGCTCGCCGACCACCAGCGGCGGGCCCCCGGCCGGCGCCAGGAATCGCTGCGAAGCGATCGCGGGGTGCTTCACCCGGGCCGCGCTGGCCAGCAGCGTCTCATAGCGGCGCAGCGCGTCCGCGGGGCAGCGCGCCGGGTCCAGCACCTTGACCGCGACCTCGCGCAGCTCCTTGTCGTCGAAGGCGCGAAACACCCGGCCGAGGCCGCCGCCACCCAGCGCCTCGCGCAGCTCGAAGCGGCTGGCGATGATATCACCGATCTGCATCGTCGCCGCGTTCATCCGGCGGACGAGCATCCCCGAAATGCGGCCTCGAGATCAACCCCCCGGCGCGCGCAAGCGACCTGTCCCAAGGGACATACACGGACGAAATCGTGCCATGACGCATCGACTTGCGACCAGCGCTGGTCGCGTGGTACTGACGGAAGTTCCATGCGGGGCTCGCTGGGTGGTCATGCGTTGTTCAGGTTCGAAGTCGATGGCTTCGTCGACCTGCGCGTCGTCGGCTTCAGCGGACACGAGGCGATATCGAGCCTCTTCGAGTTTCGCGTGGAGATCGCTGGCGCCGACGATCTCCCGATCCAGGACATCGTCGGCAAGGCCGCGGTGTTGACGATCGGCGACGGCCCCGATCCGCGCCACGTCCACGGCTTCGTGTGCCAGGCCGAGTACGTCGGCAACTCCCGCCGATACGCCCTCTACGAGGTGACCCTCGTGCCGTGGATCTGGCGCCTGCAGCAGCGCGCCGGCTGCCGCATCTTTCAGCAGCTGAGCACGCCGCAGATCTTGGAGGCCGTACTCGCCGCCAGCGGCCTGCCCAAGGATCATCGGCGATTCGAGCTCGCGGGCGCGTATGCACCGCGAGACTACTGCACACAATACGGCGAGACCGACCTCGACTTCATCGGCCGCCTGATGGAGGCCGATGGAATCTACTACTACTTCGAACAACAGGCCGACCGACACATCCTCGTGCTCAGCGACAGCAAGGCCTGCGACCCGCCGCCGGACGGCAAGGTCGAGCTCGCCTGGGGTCCCCCGGACGGCATCGTGCACGACCAGGAGCACGTCACCCGCCTGCGCCTCGGCGCGCTCATGCGCCCGACCCGGGTCGCCCTGCGCGACATGAACCTGCACCGCCCGGCGCTGCAGATGGACGCCAGCGCCGGCACCGACCCCGCCCGCGAGCTCTACGAATACCCCGGCAGCTATCAGGAGCCCGGCAAGGGCGGCCCCCACCGCGGCGGACAGCAGGCCGCGCTCCGCCTCGAGGCCCTCCAGGCGACCGCTCGCCGCATCTTCGGCACCAGCGACAGCCCGCGCCTGCTCGCGGGCTATTCCTTCGTCCTCGGCGGTCACCCGCACCCGGGCGCCGACGGCGAATATCGGGTGGTCCATCTGAGCCACCGCGGCGAACAGCCGCAGGTGCTCGACGAGGACGCCGCCGAGGAATTTCATTACAGCAACGACTTCGAATGCATGGACGTCAAGGTCCAGTTCCGGGCGCCGCGGATCACCCCGCGCCCGAACGTGCGCGGCCTGCAGACGGCCACCGTGGTCGGCCCGGCCAGCGAGGAGGTGCACGTCGACGAGCACGGCCGCATCAAGGTCAAGTTCCACTGGGACCGCGAGAACACCACCGACGAGACCAGCACGTGCTGGGTGCGCGTCAGCCAGATGTGGGCCGGCAACAACTTCGGCGCGATGTTCCTGCCCCGCATCGGCCACGAGGTGATCGTCGACTTCATCGAGGGCGACCCCGACCGGCCGCTGGTCACCGGCTGCATCTACACCGGCTTCAACAAGCCCCCCTACGCGCTACCCGACGAGAAGACCAAGAGCACGATCAAGAGCGACAGCAGCCCCGGCGGCGGCGGCTCCAACGAGCTGCGCTTCGAGGACGCCAAGGGCAGCGAGGAGCTCTATCTCCACGCCCAGCGCGACCTCAGGATCGCCGTCGAGCACGATAAGCTACAAACCGTCGGCAACGACGAATCGCTCACCGTCGGCCACGACCGCACCAAGCTGGTCAAGAACGACGAGACCGAGGAGATCAAGCACAATCGCACGATCAAGGTCGGCAATGCCCACAGCGAGCATATCGGCGCCGATATGCAGCTCACCGTCGGCGCCAACCTGAGCGCGACCGTCGGCGGCGGCAAGTCGGTCTCCGTCAAGGAGAACAGCACCGAAAGCGCCGGCAAGAACCTCGTGCTGCAGGCCGGCAAACACATCACCCTCGACGCCACCCAGAACATCAACCTCTCCTCCGGCGGCAGCACCAAGGTCGTCGTCGGCGACAAGCTGACCATCGCCTGCGGCGCCGCCACCATCACCGTTCAGAGCAGCGGCGCCGTCACCATCCAGACCGCGGGCGCCGTCACCGTCAAGGGGTCCAGCATCAAGCTCAACTGAGCCGACCGGAGACACCATGGCAGCCCGCCGCAGCATGCACATCGCCCCGCCCGCGGGCCTACCCGCCGCGCCCGCGGACCCACCCGCCTCCGCCACGCCGCTCGCCGTGCCGACCCTGCCCGCGGTCACGCTCGGCTGGATCGTCGACGCTGGGCCCGCCGACGGCCCGCGGGTCGACTTCCCTGGCAACCTGCACGGCCCGGTGCCCGCGCGCCTGCTCGTCGCGCTCACCATCCCGGCCCTGGAGACCGCGGCCGCCGCCCGCCAGCCGGTCGCCCTCGTGTTCGAGCGCGGCGACCCGGCCTTGCCGCTGATCACCGGCCTCGTGCAAGCGCCCGCGACCACCGAGGCCCGCATCGACGGCAAGCGCGTCGTGATCACCGGCGAGGAGGAGGTCGAGCTGCGCTGCGGCGAGGCCTCGATCACGCTCAGCAAGAGCGGCAAGCTGGTGATCCGGGGCGCCTCCGTCGAGACCCGGGCGCGGGGCACCAATCGCATCAAGGGCGGCTCCGTGCAGATCAATTGATCGCCATGCGATACATTCCGCCCGAGCCGCGCTGGGACCTCGTCGAGGAGCACCTCGACGAGGCCGAGTTCCTGTGGGGCATGTGGGAGCACAGCCTGCGCTCGCCCAAATATACGCTCGACACCGTCGCTCGCGGCCCCGAGGCCCGCCTGCTCGCCAACATCGATGCATTGCTCGTCAACGGCCCCGAGGTCGCGCCGCGCCTGCTCGTGCCCGTGCTCGCCGAGCAGGCCCCGGACCGCGTCAGCGCGGCCGCGGCTGTGCTTTTGGCCAGCCCACAATCCAGCGATGCCGCCGCCGTCTTCGCGGCCTGGTACGACCTACCCGCGCAGCGACCGGCCCTCGCCCGCGCCCTCGCCCGCGCCGAGCGCCCCGAGCTGTTGCCCCTGCTGCGCGCCCAGCTCGACGACCCCGCGCAATTGCTCGCCACCGCCGAGGTGCTGGTCTTTCGCGGCGAGCCGCTCGGCCCGGCGCTCGCGCGTCTGCTCGCCAGCGACGACCCGGCCGCCCGCGCCCTCGGCCTGCGCGCGCTGCCCGACGAGCGCGAGCCCGCCGCGCACATGCAAGCATTGATCGCCGGCCTGCTCACCGAGCAGCCCGAGGTCCTCGACGCGGCGATCACCGCCGGCGCGCGGCTCGGCCTCGAGCTCGCCTGGGCCCGCGCCCGCGACCGCGCCCAGGAGCGCCACGGCGGCGCCTCCCTGCTCCTGCTCGCATTGCGTGGCGACCCCGCCGATCATCCGGTGCTGCGCGCCACCCTCGGCCTGCCCAAGCGCCGCGCCGCGGCCCTGTGGGCCCTCGCATTCCTCGGGTTGCCCTGGGTCGTCGACGCCAGCCTCGAATTCCTCGACGACCCCAAAGTCGGCCACCTCGCCGCCGAGCTGTTCACGATCGTCACGGGCGTCGACCTGCACGCCGCCGGCCTCGCCGCGCCGCCGGACGAGCGCACATTGCCCGTCGTCACCCCCGAGGATGAGCTGCCGCGTGTCGACCCGCTCGCCGCGCTCACCTGGTGGCTGAAACATCGCGACGGATACCACGACGACCAGCGCTACCTCGCCGGCGCCCCGTACTCGCTCCCGGCCGTGCGCACCGCCCTCGAGCGCGCCCCGATGCGCCGCCGCCCGGTCCACCTGCAGGACCTCCAGCTGCACGCCGCGGGCCACCACCCGCGCCTCGAGCCCCGTGCCACGACCCGGCGCCAGCGCGCCCAGCTCGTGGTCCTGCAGGGCCTCCCCCTCGCCTGAGCGCGCCCATGCACCGCATCGTCAACCCGACCCCGTTCCCCGCGGCGCTCGATATCTTCCCGGATCGCCGCGGCGTCGACACGCTGCACGTCACGCTCAAGGCCACCCTCGCCATCGGCCCCGCCCTCACCGTTCATCCCGAGCAGCGCCCGATCCTCGTCGCCGACGAGTTCAGCGGCGAGCCCGCGACCTCGGCCCTGCGCTATCCCGGTGAGCGCCACCTCGCCAGACCCGGCACCGATATCATCCTGCTCGGCAGCGCCCACGCCCCGCGCGGCAAGCCGGTATCCTCGCTCGACGTCTCGCTCGGCGTCGGACCTGTCCGAAAGGTCATCCGTGTATTCGGCGACCGCCGCTGGTTACGCGGCCCGGTCCCCGCCTCGGCGCCCGAGCCCTTCGTCATCCAGCCCCTCGTCCACACCCGCGCCTTCGGCGGCCCGGCCGTGCCCACGAACCCTGTCGGCGTCGGCCACCGCGGCGATCGGCCGCATGTGATCGGCGCCCTGCTGCCCAACCTCGAGGACCCGCGCCACGCCTTCCTCGACGTCGGCAATGCGGCGAGCCCGAGCTGCTTCGCCGCGATCGCCCCGTCCTGGTCGCCGCGCCGCGACCTCGCCGGCACCTACGACGAGGCCTGGCGCAGTCGTCGCGCCCCTTATCTGCCCGTCGACTTCGACCCCCGCTTCCTGCACGCCGCGCCGCCCGACCAGATCGCCGCCACGGCGCTGCGCGGCGGCGAATCCGTCGAGCTCCTGCACCTCGCTCCCGGGCCGCTGCGCTTCACCCTGCCCACCTTCACCTGGACCCTGCGCGCCCGCCTCGGCGCCGACACCCTCACGCTCGTGCCCGCCCTCGAGACCGTCCTGATCGAGCCCGACGCCGGGCGCCTCTGCCTGCTCTGGCGCGCCACCACCAGCATCGATCGCCGCGCCCTCGACCTCGACGAGCTCAGCATCGACCTCGATCCCGCGTCCCTCACCACAGCCGCGACCTGACCTTCAGGACAGCCCCTCATGCCCCCCTCCGGAATGTGGATCCACGGCCTCGGCCTGATGACGCCGCTCGGCGAGCGCCCCGCGGCCGTCGCCGCGGCCGTGCGCGCCGGTCTCAGCCGCCGCGGCGAGAGCCCCTGCCTCAACCACAACGGCGATCCGATGGTCGTCTCGCAGGTCCCCGACGACGCGCTCCTGCCCCTCGCCGCCGCGCTGGCCGATCGCCCCGCGGCCCACCGCCGCCTGCTCCGCCTGGCGACCCGCGCCCTGCAGCAGGCGATCGCACATTTGCCCGACCCGCCCGAGATCCCGCTGCTGCTCGCCCTCCCCGAATCTCACCCCAAACTGCCACCATTCGCGCCCGGCTCGCTGCTCGCCGACCTGCGCATTCAATGCGAGGTCCCACTCGCGCTGACGTCCAGCGCGCTCACATACAGCGGCCGCGCCGGCGCCCTCGCGGCCCTCGCCGACGCGTTCGCCCGCCCGCACGACCCCAGATCCCCGTTCGTGCTGGTCGGCGGCCTCGATTCATCCCTCGACCCCGAGCTGCTCGCCGCCCTCGACCACGACCGCCGCGTGATGGCCGTCGGCGTGCGCAACGGCTTCGCCCCGGGCGAGGGCGCGGCCTTCTTGCTGCTCTCGCAGCGCCAGATCCTGCCCGGCTCGCGCGCTCGCATCCACGTCTCGCGCCCCGCGCTCGGCCACGAGCCCGGCCATCGCCACGGCGACGCGCCCCTGCAGGGCGACGGCCTCGCCGACGCCCTGCGCGAGGCCCTGCGTGGCCGCCCCGCCGCCAGCATCCGCAGCGTATACGCCGGCCTCAACGGCGAGCAGGACGGCGCGCGCGAGTGGGGCGTGGCCGCGCTGCGCAATCGCGAGGCGCTCGCCGACGACCTCCAGCTCGAGCACCCCGCGAGCAGCCTCGGCGACCCGGGCGCGGCGATGGCCGCCACCTGGCTCGCGCTGATTGCCACCGGACTGGAGCGCGGATATTGTGGCGGGCCCGCCCTCGTGTGGTGCGCCAACGACGGTCCGCTGCGGGCCGCCGCGATCGTCGAGGACCGCCCTGCGCCGGAGACGACCTGATGCCGAGCACCGTATCCGCCAATTCACGCAGCGTCGTGCACAAGGGCAGCAACGATGTGCACATCGTCGCCCCCGACGTCTGTAAGACGCCCGCGGCCCCGAGCCCGGTCCCGATCCCCTATCCCAACATCGGCATGTCCACCGATACCACCAACGGCGCCGTCACCGTCACCGTCGAGGGCCAGATGCCGATGGTCAAGTCCGCGATCTACGCCAAGACCAGCGGCGACGCGGCCGGCTCCGTCGGCGGCGTGCTCAGCGGCACCGTGATGGGCGTCGCCGAGTTCATGCTCTACTCCTTCGACGTCACCTTCGAGGGCAAGGGCGTCTGCCGCGTCGGCGACCCGATGTTCCACAACAACAAGAACGCGGTCGGCTGAGCGCGAATCACACCAGGTCGGTGTCGTGGTCGGTCGCCGGCGTGACCGGGTGCGGCACGGCCCCGGGCGGGGCCCCCGGGTCCTGGTTGTAGTCGGGGTCGTAGTAGAGGGTCCGCGGCGCGGCGGTCAGATCGGTCGCCGGATCGACGGTGAGCACGCTCCAGCCGCTGAGTCGGGCCTGGCAGAAGCCGCAGAACATGCACGCGTCGGTGCAACCGTTGGTCGGCTGATAATGCAGCAGGCACTGGCCCGTGCTCGGATCTGTCTTCTGATGAAAGAAGTTGGGGTCGGAGGTCGGCTGCGAATGATAGGTGTGGTTCAGGAACAGCGCGTGGGCGATCTCGTGCTCCATGGTCCGCTGCTGCGCCGGGGTCGCCAGACAGGCGGCCAGTGCGCGCTCGCCGGTCGCGTTGGCGTAGAAGGCCTTGCCGGCCGGGGTATGCACGTTCGAGACGTTCTGCACCTGCAGCGCCACGAGTCCGCCCGCAGCGCCGAACTCGGCGGTGTTCATCGCGTCGACGACCGCGTTGAAGACGATGAAGACGAGGCCGTAGCCGAGGTATGTATTATAATTGCCCATGCTCGAGTCATAGAACTCCGTCGCCATCGCCTCCGCGAGGGCGAGACGAACGTTGGCGATCCGGTCGTTGTGGCGCTGCGTCGTCACGCGGCTCCTCAGCTGGAAGCGGAGCGGGCGATGATTGGCGTTATGAGGGCAGTTCGGGTGTTTATATGAGACCCGGTTGAAGGTCCCGTTGAAGTTCCCGCCGAGGTCCTGCGAGATCGCCCGACCGACCGCGGCCTTGAGCGCGGTCTTCTGGGCGCCCGTGACCGTGTGGGCGCGGTGGCTCAGGCGCCCCGGCACGTCGAAGGTCAGGGTCACGCTCTGGTTGACATCCGGAAAATAGACGACGACCACGCCTGCGCCCTGATCGGTGGGGTCCAGAGGGACTTCCACCAGCGGCCAGGGGCGCATCAGCATCGTCATGCCATTGTTGCCGTCGTTCAACTCCCATGACGACCAGACCAGGTTCCCCGACGGGTCGACGTAATTGTTCAGGGTCTCCGCCCACGTATAGAGGGCGGGGCCGGTCCCGTGCAGGGCCTCCATGCGCGCTCGCCATTGCGCGTAGGTCCTGGTCGTGATCAAGTGGCCCTGCTGCGTGGGGTCGAAGGCCTCGCGGATGTGCTCCGGTAGCGGCGCAACGCCGACGCCGTTGCACACGTTCGCCAGCGTCGCAAACCACGCGCCGAGGGCGTCGACAGGGTTCGCCGGCGCCGTCAGCTTGATGTGATAGTGCTTGAACTTGGCCTGCACCGGCGCCAGGTCGATCGGCACCGCGGGCGGGCTGGTGGTCCGCAGCAGCCAGCGCTTGAGCACGTCGAGCTGGCGCCAGACCTGGAAGGTCCCGGTCTCCGCATGCAGCCGCGCCGGGATGTTCGCCGGCGTGATCTGCGTCTCCATCTCGGCGTCGCTCGTATACACCGCATAGACGTGCAGCGCATAGCCGTCGCCGGCCATGCGCGAGGGCTGGAACAGCACCCCCGTCTGACCCGCGAACAGGCCCTTGCCCCACGCCTCGCTGTAGGCGCACCAGCGGCGGCTCGTGGCGAAGGGCGAGCCGTTGCGGTTCATCGGCTGGACCGTGAACGGCAGCATCTTGTCGCTGCCGTCGTGCGCCGCCAGGTTGGCGCTCTCCTTGAAGCCGGGCTGTGGCGGGAAGCAGGTCCTGGCGCCGATGCCCCGCTTGCCGCCGCGGTCGACGTGGCAATTCATGCCCGCCGGCGAATCCGCGGTCGCGGCGGTCTTGTAGTTGCGCGTGGTGTCCATGAACGTGGTGATGTTCCCATCGCCGCCAGGCCAATGCGCCTCGGCCGCGTCGACCCACTCCCACATGAACTTGTGCCTGCCGACCGCGAGCGGGGCGCTCACCGGGTTGCCGGTCGAATCGAGGACCTGGACCTCGGCGAAGATCGGGATCATCGGCCCGTCGCCCCAGAGCGCCCGGTAGCGCTCATAATACGTGTGATCCGTCAGCTCGGTGGTGTCCTTATAGAATGTGTTGCTGGGGAGGTGGACGTGCTTGACCTGGCCGGGGGCCGGAAGCGCGCCGTTCAGGTTGTCGGCGTCGTTCACGTCGGTCAGCGCATCATAGAGGGCCCGGTTCTGCGCGAGTCGCGTATTCGGCAGGATCGCGTCGATGTGGGCCGGGTCGCACCAGCGCAGCACGATCTTCCCGATCTGGACGTCGAAGTACATCCATACCGAGGGGTTGTCGACCGTCGCCCCCGGCTTCGGCACCACGGTCAGCTTGAGCTGATACGGCGAATACTCCGCGGTGACGAAATTACCGGGGAAGCGATCCGCGCTGGTGCTGCGCGGAGCGTCCAGCACCACCGATTTCCGGCCGGCGTTGTTCAGGCCGTCGAACTGCTGGTCGTCGAGCACCAGGTCCCCGTTGAAGCGGGTCTTCGCCCGGGCCGGACACGCGTTCCAGGTGAAGGTCTTTCGCCACAGCCGGCGCCGGCCGCCGTCTTTCTTCAGGTAGTAGATCTCGAGGATCGACTTCTCGACGTGCTCCGGGTGCTCGTGCTCCCAGTGGATCTCGATGTCCTCGAGCTGCGGCGCGAAGCAGAAGCGCGTCGGGCTGCTGTCGTCGAGGTCCGGGTGGGCCGGGTCGGTCGCCTTGTACGAGGTCCCCGAGGCCGCCCCGCCGGGCACCTGCAGCCAGATCCGGGCCGCGGCGCAGCGCTTCGGCTGCACCTGCTTCGGCGCTTGCTTCTCCAGCTTGTTCGGGCAGCCGATCACCCCCGACGTCGGCTGATGGACGCTCTGCAGCGGGCTGGCGAGCGCGAGCTTGCTGGTCGGGTTGAAGCGCTTGTGCTTGATGATGTGCGGATACCCGGCCGGCATTAACGTCGCGCCTCCTGGTGATCTGCGGCGGTCTGGGGGCCGAGGTAACCCTCGCCCTCGCTCTCCTCGTCCAGCGCGCGCGCGTAGAGCCGCTGCATCTTCGCGCCGGGTTCGGCCCGCTCGTCGGCGAGGATCGCCGCGGCCCACGCACACTCGGGGTCGCCGTCGAAGTCCCGCCCGAAGATGAAGCAGAGGTTCAGATATTGCAGCAGGTCAGACTCGGCGCGAAATCCGTGGACGGTCGCTCGCGCGAGGCCGTGGTCGATCGCGTCGGTGAGCCCCTGGGTCCCCAGCGCCGCACATTGCTCCGCGAAGTGGGCCCGCAGGTGGGTCGCCGCCCGCTCCCGGAGCCCCTCGATCATCGGTCCAGCGAGGACGGTGACCTGTGCCGCACGAATGATCAGCATTGTCGAATCTCCATGATCGGCGTGTGCCCGAGGCTCACGACGCCCGGCGACTCCAGGGCAGGGCCTCCAGGCGGTCCCTCGCGGCCCCCGTGAGCCGCATCTGCGTGCCTCCCCGCGCCTCGCCGTCCTCGATGAGATAGGACGACACCGGTCCGAACACCAGCGCGAGCTCATCCGGCGTGCAGGTCGGTAGATACAGGCGCAGCACCCGGGGGTCGTAATAGCGGAACATCAGCGGCCGGCCATCCTCGTCGGCGACGCGGAGGAACCGGCGAAAGTGGCGGCGCAGCGCGTCGAGCGGCGCAGCGGCGGTCAGGAGCACGCCCCACGCGTCGCCCCAGCCCTCCGCGAGCAGGGCGCGAGTGAACGGCGCGGCGGGCTCGAGCGCGACGAGGTACGGCGCAGCGGCGGCCAGCGACGGGTGCAACTCACCGTCGAGCAGACAGCGGGCCTCGACGTCGGCCGCCTCGATCCGCGGCACGATCCGTGGGTCGCGCGCCCCGTCGAGGAGGGCATACAGCCGCAGCGGGACGCCCACGGGCTCCTCGAGAGCACCACGGATCCACGCGAGCAGCCGCACGGTCTCCTGAGCAGCGAGCACGGAATGCACGCTATCATGCCACCCTGGCCCGTGACAATCGCGGCAAGTGGCATGATACCGCGCCCGACCACGCAGCAGCTCACTCGCGCGTTCGCCACGATCGCGCCACCTCGCGGTCGCGCATGCACACCGCAGGCGCTTTCGCTGGGCCGCCCGCTGATGTATCATGCCGCCAATGGGCGTACGGATCGGGCACCGCGGCGACCGATGGGTCGAGCTCGGAGCCTGGCACGCGGTCGGCGGCGAGGCCCTGCGCTTCTGCGACCTCACCGGCGCGCTCCTGTTCCTGCGCGAACAGGTCGCCCCGCCCGACCTCCGCGCGCTGCGCGGCCTGCTGACCCGCGACGACGCGATGGTCCGCCGCCTCGACGACGCCGTCGTGCTGCGGCTCGTCGCGCACCGCCTCCACCAGCGCACGCTCAAGGCCGTCGCGTGGCACGAGCGCCGGTACGGCTTCGTCGAGACGCTCGCGACCTGGACGCCGCCTCGCATCGAGCTCCCCGCGCCGACGCTCCGCGAGTCGGCCCTCGTGGCGGACCCCCCGGCCATCGCCCCACCCCGACCATCGCCCGCGGCGCCGCACGACGAGGAGGCCGAGGCCCAGGCGTTCACGCTCCGCGAGGCCGCCCGCAGCGGCGCCCCGTTCTGCGAGATCTGCGAGCGCTCGCCTGGCCCTGAAGCCAGCCAGCCCGCGCCCCCCGACGAGCTGTTCCCCGCGACCAGCGACCCCGCGGCCCAGGCCCGGGCCCTGCGCGAGGCCGCCAAAGAGGGCACCCCGTTCTGCGCGCTCTGTCGCCGCTGACCGTAAGAGGTCCGGTGGTGAACCCCGATCCTTGTCCGCGCCCGGTGGCCCCATAGCGAGCCATACCGCGGCGACGGCCCACGCCTCGCCGCCTGAAGCTCGCCCCGTCGAGCCAGTTCGGCGCTCACAGCCGTGAGCGCCGACGCGCTATCCACATTGGACACGACCACCGAGGTGGACGTGCAGCCACTGAAGGCCTCGCTCGTCCACCGGGCGGCTCAGATCGAGTTCGGCAGGTCCCAGGTCGACAGCGGCAGATTGGCGATGTACTTGACCGGCGAGTACCACAGCTTACCGCTCGGGCTCACGGCCACGCGGCCCTTGCCGGGCATCGTCTGGAACGGCACGACCTCGCCCGTGAAGGGGTGGATCTCGACGACCTTGAGCGTCGCCAGCCCGGCATAGACGTTGCCGGTGAACGCGTCGTGGCTCAGGCTGGTCACCCCGGTCATCAGATCGACGACCAGCTCGGCCTGCTTGGTGAACACATTGTAACGATGCACCTGACCGCCCTCGAGCGCGACCAGCAGGTGCACCGGACTGATCGGCGCCGACGCGGTGACCCGCTTCGCAAACTTGAACTCGACCTGCTGCTCCATCTTCTCGAGATTGGCGCTGTTATAATCACCATTGGCGGTCGAGTTGCCGACGTAGAGCACGCGGTCGACGCCCCAGGTCAGGCCTTGCGGGCCGGCGTCGGCGGCGGTGTTGCCGAAGGGACCAGCGCCCTGGGTGGCCTTGGCGACGATGATGATCGGTAGGGGCTTGAGCGGGTCTTCCTCGACCAGGCGCGCGACGCCCTGGGGCGGGTCGGCCTGGCAGCCGCAGGAGGGGCAGCAGGTGTAGGAGATGGCGACCTCGCCATATCCTTCCTTCGGCAGTGGGGGCGGCACGGGTCCGTCGACCAGCTCGAGCGGCTTCGTCAGCTGCGGGGCCGTCAGGCGCCGCAGCACCTTGACCTCGCCCATATTGAGATTGGCCACACCTGCCCATTCGGTCAGGGTACCATTCGGCTCCAGGCGCCGCAGATAGTCGGTGCCGCTGCGCAGCGTCACCATCCAGGCGATGCATTCGTCGGTGAAGTCGATGCCGCCGATCTCCTTGGAGAACGGGCCGTTCATCAGCTCGATCGCCGGGTCGGTGCAGCCGACCGCGCGCTCGCAGACGCACAGCGTGCCCCAACAATGCCCGTCCTTGGTGCACGCGACGTCGGCGCAGGGCGCGATCGCCAGGCAGGTGTTCTGGCCGTCGCACACGGTGCCCGGTCCGCAGGTGCTGGCGCCGCAGGCCACATTCGGGCCGTCGAGGGTGCAGGGCGCGTCCTTGTCGTGGCACTCGCCCGAGATCACGTCACAGACCTGCTCCGGGGCGCAGGGGTCCTGGTCCTGGCCCTGACACAGGGTGATGCACTCGTTGCCGACGCACTGCTGATTCGGCTCGTCGCAGACGCCGCAGCCTGGGTCCGTCGTGCTGCTGCTGCCGTCGCTGCTGCTGCCGCCGCCGGTGCTGCTGCTGGCCGTGACATCACCCGTCGACGTGCCCGGCGTGCCGGTGTCGCCCGTGCTCGTGCCCGTGCCCGTGCTCGTGCTCGTGCCCTGCGTACCCTGCGTGCCGTCCGTGCCGTCCGTGCCGGCGCTGTCGGTCGCGGTCGCCGTGGTCGAGGTCGTGGGCCCGGTCGTGCTGGTCGGCGCGGTGGTCTCCGTGGCCGCGGCCGTCGTGGACGCGGCCGCCGTGGTCGACCCCTCGGTGTCAGTGGTACTTGCGGTGTTATCGCCACAGGCGGCGACCATGGCGACGAGACAGAACAGACGACGATTTTTCATGGCGATGTCCCACGCTGCCAGAATGCGCACTGGCACACAAGGCGGCCCTGTACGCGAGCGGAGCCGCCCGGCGCCCGATCACACATCCGCGCGATGAGGACCGTCATTGCCGCGCACGCGTCCGCACCAGCGATCGCGCAGCCGCGGGAACAGCCGCTCGAACAGCGCGTCGTCGGCGATCTCGTGGTCCGCATAGTCGAATCCGGGCATGACGAGCTCGCTGATCAGCCCGGCCCGCGCGCCGGCCGGCAAATGCGAGCTCTTCCACCAGCCGCCCGGGCAATTGAAGCTCAGGGTCTGCCCGGCCGCGAGGTCGCGCCCGAGCACGACCTGTCGCCATTCGCCGTCCGGCGCGATCAGCTGATAAACGATCGGCCCGCCGCGGTGCAGCAGGTGCGTGATATCCGAGCAGTTGCGATGGAAGCGTCCGAGCGGCGCCTCCGGGGTCAGTAGATAATAGATCGTCGAGCCCCGCGGCCGCGGCCCGCCCGCGGTGACGACCCGCCCCGGCGCCGCCCACAGCTCACGAAAGTATCCGCCCTCGACATGCGGCGCGAGCCCCAGCTGCGCCACCAGGGCCGCGCCCGGGCCCAGCGCCGCCGCCGGCTCGCCAGTCGCGGGCGACCATCGCTCGCCGGCCATCACCGCCGTCACGGGATCCGGCATGTCCGTCTCGCTGATCAGGGCCCAGCGCCCGTCCGCCAGCGCCAGCTCCTGCCCGGCCCCGAGCCCGACCTGAAACCGGTCCGGCGGGCCCAGCAGCGGCGCCCGGGACCTGTGCGATCCGCCATCGCAGCGCAGCGACCCCCCGGCGTGGTGAAAATACAGGCGATCGCTAGCGGGTCCCGCCCGCCGCGGCGAATCGCTGGTCAACAGCACATAACGCAGCGTGTGCCGCGGCGCCGCAGCAACAGCCGGTCCCGGATATGCGCGCACATACCCGCCACCGGCGTCACGCTCGAGGCCCAGCGCCGAGATCCATCGCTCGCCGTCCTCCGGGTCCTGCGCGTCGTGCGGGTCGTGCGGGTCGTGATCCGTCATTGCATCGCCAGCCTATCAACCCCGCCCCGGGATCGCACGGGGCCGGTTGACAGTTTGGCGTCATCCTGGCATCGCTGCATTGATGCCTCGCTCGAACCACGCCCGCCCGCTCTCCCGCTGGATCCTCGCCGCCCTGCTCGGCGGCCTCGGCCTCGGCGTCGCCTGCAAGGACGGCGGCAGCAACAGCCCCGGCAGCGTCGAGGGCTCCGGCTCCTGCCCCGGCGCCCTGCCGCGCAACGGCGGCTCCTGCCCGCGCGGCGAGGCCGACTTCTGTGTCTACCGCGGCGGCAGCGACGGCGACCACGTCTGTACGTGCGGCAAGAGCGGCTGGCGCTGCGCCAAGAAGTAAGGTCGCGACGAAGCACGGCCGCTCGCCGTCCAGGCGGCGACCAGGGCCGCGAGCCCCGGCGATCGCGCGCTCGCACGATCACGCGAGATCGACGGTGCGACGATGCGCCGGGCCGACCCCCTCCGGGCGTCCTCGATCGCGGGGGCTCGCCACGCGCAGCATGCGAGGAACCATGTTATCTGGGCAGTGCGGGCGAGCCGGCGGCCGGTCGACGCGTGTCGCAGCTGCGCGCTTCGCGGGTGTATTGACGGGTCATCTTCGGCTGACGTATCCCATTCACCATGGGAACCGAGCGGCACGGGGAGCAGTCCGACCCCGCCCAGAGCATCGGTCTCGCGGCGACCATCACCCGTCTCTCGGACCGCAGCGCGACGATCGCCACGCCGCGATTCTCGGGCAACACCGCAATCACCGACCTCGGTGACGACACCGTCACGCCCCAGCGCACGCCGAGCCGCGCGGGTGAACATACGATCGTTCGGCTGCTGGGCGCCGGCGGCATGGGCTCGGTGTTCGAGGCCCGCGCCCCCGACGGCACCCTGGTCGCCCTCAAATTCATCGGTGACGCCAGCCCCGAGCGGCTGTATCGCTTCAAGCGCGAGTTTCGCACCCTCAGCGCGATCGTCCATCCGAACCTCGTCGAGCTCTACGAGCTGCTGCAGGCCGAGGGCGACGACGGCAGCGTCAATGTGTTCTTCACGATGGAGCGGCTGCGCGGCGAGCACTTCGTCGCCGCGATCCGGCCCGGATATTCGGGCCAGCAACAGCTCGACGACGACGGCCATCGACGCCTGCAGCACGGCCTGGTCGGCCTCGCCAGCGGCCTCTCCTGCGTGCACCGGCACGGGCTGGTCCACCGCGACGTAAAGCCGTCGAACGTGATGATCACCGACGCGGGCCGGGTCGTGCTGCTCGACCTCGGCCTGGTGCGCGAGGTGAGGACCGCGTCCTTCGAAAACGCCTCGGTCATCGGCACACCGCTCTACATGGCGCCGGAGCAGATCATCAGCTCCAACGACGTCGGCCCGGCCGCCGACTGGTTCGCCGTCGGCGAGGTCCTGTGGGAGAGCCTGACCGGCGCGCCGCGCCACGGCGGCTCGGTGTACGAGGTGCTCGAGCGCAAGCTCTCGATGCAGCCGGTCGCGCCGTCGACGCTGGGGATCGCCGTGCCGCCGGAGCTCGACGCGCTGTGCTTCGATCTGCTGGCCCGTGATCCCGCGGCGCGTCCGAGCGCGAGCGACGTGCTGGTCCGGCTCGGGCGCGGCGACCTGGTCGCCATCGAGGTCGTCACGCGCGGCCTGATCGGTCGCGCCAGCGAGGCCGCCGCACTGCGCAAGATCATCGCCCAGGCCCGCCACGGTCGGCCCAGCGTCGCGGTCATCAGCGGCCTGTCCGGCTTCGGAAAGACCACGGTCCTCGAGCATGTCGTCGACCTCGCGCGCCGCGAGGACGGCATCGTCTGCTTCACCGGGCATTGCTCCGAGCGCGAGTCGATCCCCTTCAAGGCCCTCGACACGGCGATGGACGAGCTCGCGGTCCACCTCTGCACGCAGCCGGCGGAGCTCGGTCGCATCGAGGACATGGCCGCCCTGGCGCGGCTGTTCCCGGTGCTGCGCTCGGTGCCGGAGATCCGGGCCCTCGACGCCAATTCGACCCACGACGCCGACCCGGTGCAGACCCGGCGCCGGGCCGCCGACGCGCTCGCGGACCTGCTCACCGCCGTCGCCGGCGAGCGCCCGCTCGTACTCGTGCTCGACAACCTGCAGTGGGCCGACCTCGACAGCGTGCAACTGCTCGAATCGGTGCTGCTGCGCCCACATGCCCCGCCCCTCGCGCTGCTGTGCAGCTTCCACGAGGGCGCCGAGGCGACCAGGGTCCCGCTCGCGCGCCTGCTCGCCAGCCTCGGCGCCGCCGAGCCGATCCAGCTCGAGAAGGTCCCGATCGGGCCGTTCTCCGAGTCCCAGTCGAGCGTGCTCGCGGCCCACCTGCTCGGCCTCGAGCCGGCCGACCCGCTCGCCACCCGCATCGCCCGGGAGGCCCAGGGCAGCCCGTTCTTCATCGGCGAGCTCGCCCGTCACGCGCGCAGCAGCGGCGGGCTCAACGACTCGAGCACGACCCTCAGCCTCGACGACGTCATTCGCCTGCGTTTGCGCGGGCTGCCGGCCGCGGCCCGCCGCCTCATCGAGGTCCTGGCGATCGCCGGCGGTCGTCTGCCGCGCGGCGTCGCCATCAAGGTCGTCGAGGCCACCACCGGCGCGCTCGACCGCGGCACCATCGCTCGCCTGCGCGCCGAGCACCTCATCCGCGCCGAATCCTCCGACGACGGCGCGCTCGAGACCTACCACGACCGCATCCGCTCCACCGTCGCCCGCGACGCCCAGGACACCGACAAGGCCGCCCTCCAGGGCATCCATCGCGCCATCGCCGACGCCCTGCTCGCCACCGACGTCGCCGACAAGGCCACGCTCGCCCACCACTTCCGCGAGGCCGGCGACACAACCCGCGCCAGTCACTTCACGCTCGCCGCCGCCGAGGAGGCCTCCGCGCTGCTGGCCTTCGAGCGGGCCGCCGAGCTGTTCTCCGCGGTCCTGGCCCTCGGCGGCCTCACCCCGCTCGCGGCGGTCCGCGTGCAGGTCCGGCTCGCGCAATCTCTGGCCGACAGCGGCCAGCTCTACGCCGCCGCGAGCATGTATCGCGAGGCCGCCGCGGCCACCGCGGAGGGTCCGACCGACGCCGAGCGCACCGAGTGGTTGCGACTCGCGACCGTGCACCTGCTCGCCACCGGTCACCACGACGAGGGCCGCGCCACGCTCGAGGTCCTGCTGCCGCGGGTCGGCCTGAAGATGACCGGCGGCACGACCTCGACGATCGTGCGCCTGCTCGGCTCGCGCGCGCTGCTCAAGTTTCGCAAGCTCGAGCTCCCGCGCGGGGTAAGGCCGCGGCTCTCCGACGCCGAGGTCCAGCGCCTCGACATCTGCTGGACCGCCACACGCGGCCTGATCTACGTCGACGGCATCAGCTCGGCGCTGTTCCACGCCCGCCACCTCGCCCTCGCACTCTCCGGCGGCGACCTGCTGCGGGCCGCCCGCGCGATCGCCTTCGAGGCATATCTCGGGGTGCTCACCCAGGGCGACCGCGCCGACGCCCACTCGCGCCAGGTGTTCACCGCCCTGCTGGCCGAGCCGGAGGTCCAGGCCGACCCCTACGCATTCGGCATGATCACCCAGTTCTGGGCCAGCTGCCAGTATATGCTGTGCAGATTCACGGCCGGCGTGAACGACTCCGACAAAGGCGCCGCGATCCTGCGCGATCAGTGCCGCGGCGAGCTGCACGAGGTCGCCCAGATCGAGGCCCACCGCGCGCTCATGTTGATGTACCTCGGCCGCTACGGCGAGGTCGCCGTCGCCGCCAACGCGATCCTTCAGGAGTGCGCCGCGCGCCCGAACCCCTACGTCGAGGGCTTCGCGCACGGCCTGCTCGGCTGGGTCGTCAGCCTCGCCGCCGACCGCATCGACGTCGCGGTCGAGCACCTGGCCACTTATCGCCGCGACGCCCCCAAGCGCTTCGAGGTCCACTTCTTCAACTGGAGCTGCGAGCGCACCGAGCTCGAGCGATATCGCGGGGACAGCGAGCGCGCCTGGGCCCTGCACCTCGAGGACGCGCGGTTGATCAAGAAGATGTTCTTCCTGCGCACCCCGTGGGTGATGACCGAGTATCAGCGCTCCCGCGGCATCAACGCCCTCGGCGCCGCGGTCCAGCGCCGCGACCGCGGCGAGCTGCTGGCGATCACCCGCACCGCCGCCAAGGTCTGCCTCCAGCAGCCGCTGCAAAACGCCGAGGGCCACGGGCGCCTGCTGCTCGCCGGCGCGGCCGCGCTCACGGGCGACCAGGACACCGCCGTCGCCGAGCTGCGCCGCGCCATCCCCGTGTTCGAGCGCTGCGAGATGTCGGCCTATCTGGCGTCGGCCCGCCGTCGACTCGCCGCGTTGATCGGCGGCGACGAGGGCCGCGCGCTGCTGCAGCTCGCCGACGCCTGGGTCGCCGCCGAGCATGTCGTGCGGCCAGATCGATATACGAATATGATGGCACCCGGCTTTGAGCCGTAGGAAAACCGCATAGAAAGTTGAGCGATAGTGATGGACATCAAGCAAGCCGAAACTCTGGCGACCGCGCTCGCAGCCCCGTCCGGCACCACCGATGCGCGGGCCCGCGCGGCCCGCATCGCGGGCGAGCTCAAGGCCCTGTTCAAGCTGCCCGGCAGCGCCGTCACCGAGGGCCACGGCACCATCGACACCCGCGTGCATGTGCTCGTGCTCCCGATCGACCAGGTCCGCAAGCTGCTGCCGGCGGGCCTCGAGCTCGCGCCGCAGCCGGTCGTGCCCTTCGGCTGGCACCCCGTGTTCATCCTGAGCTCGCACGACAAGTTCAGCGCCTGGTTCGGCGACATGGACTATCAGGAGCTGATGGTCGGGGTGCCCTGGACTCAGCTCGCCGACGCGAGCGCGAGCGACCCGGGCCCGTTCATCTACATGCCGCGGCTGTACCTGAACCAGACCGTGCCGCTCGAGCTCGGCGTGCACCTCTACGGCTTCGAGAAGCAGCCCGCGACGATCACCGTCAGCACCACGGGTCCGCGCACCGACTATCGCGTCATCGCCGCGGGCACCACCACGCCGACGGTCAATGGCACATTCCGCGAGATCGCCGGCGCCACGCCGCGCCCGCCCGCCGACTTCGCCAACTTCACGATCGTGCGCCAGCTCTTCGAGCAGCCGACGATCTCGCAGGCGCTGCATATCATCGACCCCAACTCGTTCAGCACCCGCGCCGGGCCGTTCCTGGCCACCACCGTGCTGCTGCAGGTCGACCAGCCCGGCACCACCGTGCAGGCGATCGAGTCGGAGCTGGTCATCGGCCCGTCCCTGACCCCCGCCGGCATTCCTCCGGGCACCTACAAGAGCGCCGGCCTCGACACCACCGAGCTCGGCGCCTTCCGCCTGCAATGCAAGATCCTCGTCTCGCTCCCGGGCAGCTGCGCCGACGTGCAGTTCCCGCGCCCGCCCCCGCTGCGAAAGCTCAAGGTCGCCATCCTCGGCGGCGGTCCAGCGGCCTGCGCCGCCGCCCTGTACCTCGCGCGCCAAAAGGACCGCTACGAGGTCTC
>ERZ795056.1885-NODE-1885-length-24032-cov-10.586729_pt1 | contig 24032 bp, 21 predicted proteins | sample MGYA00375140_ERZ795056 | MGnify/ENA primary metagenome ERZ795056 (study PRJEB30185, sample SAMN05720227) | activated sludge metagenome | isolation source: Anaerobic digester | place: USA | collected 2015-03-09 ... | reverse complement strand
CTACGACGGGTACAGCCAAACAGATCCCTCGAAGAGGGGGGGATGGCTTACATAGCCGCCCTGGTCCCCTTCGCCGTAAACCGCACAGCAGTATGCACCGCAAAATTGGCTACCGCAGCAGCGATGACGGAGGTCTGGAACATATCCTGCCCGGCCATAGCCAGTCCGACGCCGGTGGCGACCAGGGCGCCCATGATTCTCCAGGCGACCCAGTAGAAGTACGTGTTGTCGTCGTCGCCGAGTCCGCCTTTGACGAACAAAGAAGCCATGAAGCCGACCGCGAGATAAAGTGAGATTCCCATTTTTTTAAGGTTTTGAAGTGAATATTGGGTTTGTAATGACCTTAATGGAATGGGAGGGGGAGGGCGTGAACTGGGGAAGGGGATTTTTTTGGTTGACGGAGGGATTGTTCAAATCATGGCCACCATATAAATCACATATAGAATCATGGTCTGAAAGACGTATTCGGGAGCCGTTCCCCAAAACCGTCGGGGTTATAAAACCGCAACAGGAAATCGAGATGCCGGGACAACGATGTCGTCGTGGTTACCGGAAAGCGCAGGTTTCGGTCAGAAAAACGCTCCAGCAGGTAGTGCATCATAAAGGGAGTGCAGTGGTTTAAAAAATTGAAAAACAAATCGGCAGCCTGCCGGTCGTCGAGTGCGGGTTCGGAGAGTCGGTACGCCAGAAGTGCCACGACAGAAGATACAAAAACACCCTCGCCGGGCTCGAAAAAGACGGCTTCTCCTCTTCCATTCGGGAGCAATTGCGGGTCGGTAAAACAACCCGGTATAGGCGCCGACCGCGCTGGCAAACCTCCTTTTTCCGTGTAGGCATTGTAGAAATCGTTCGATGCCTCAAAAGCGGCTATCATGGCTTTTTCACTCGTAAAAAACACCAGGCGCTCGCCGAAATACATCAGGTGGGCCGATTCCATACGATCTGTGATGTCGCGAAGCGATTGCCGTTTATCTTCCGGCCAGGCGTAGAACGTTACGGTCGCATCGGGCGCATTTTTTTTACGGTGAGTTTCCGCGGAGTCCGCCACGCCGATGGCGGCCAGGGTGCCGCTCACCCACCATTATTCCTGCCAGGATACCAGGCTGGTGAATACCAAAAATCCCTGCTGAATTCCCTGCATTTCTACGGACTCCCGTCGGAATTCGAAGATGCGGCCGGTTTGCCAGTGGCGAAATGAGTACAACCGTTCGTCGGCCTTTTCAAAAACGAACTCGCCGATGACGCGCTCGTTTAAACTGCGGATGTCGGCGCGCAGTGCTTCCGTGCCACGTACCGTTTCAGCCAGCCATTCCGGCGTGTTGTAGGCCAGAAACGAGGCCCTGGTTTTATACAGATAATCGTCCTGAATAGTATATAATAATTTACCGGTATCATTATGGAACCATTCGTTCACATAAGCTCGCTCTTTCATCATTTCCTCAACGGCCAGATTCATTCTCCGCTCGTATTCCGGTCCGAGCAGGTAATTTTCAAAGGCCATCCAATGTAACCTGACCTTCATTTCGAAGAAATAAACGTCATCTCCGAGCGATAGGTACTGATCAATTCCCGGAACACCGAGTCGGATAAGCGGAGGTAATAACTATCATATGCAGGATCGAAACGCTTGTATGGGCGGTATTTCATCCAGTCGGACCCGGCGACGGCGTAGACGGAGAGTTGGCGGCGGCGTTTTAACATGGCGTACTGGTGTGGGTGGTGTTGTAAGCCGCGAAAATAAGGGAAACGGGGTTTTAATAAGGGAAATGATCGTGTTTTTGCTTTAGGAGGTGTTTGAATGCTGCTTTAATAAGGGAAAAACAGATGCTTGCATTCAACGTAATTTGGGCGGACCAGGCGCATCGTGTCTTGATGAGCGCAGCGAAGCAGGGCCGGCAGGGTAAGGTTTTGAACAGGATTACCGGGATTTTAAAGGATTAAAAGGATTCCAGATGTGATGTCGAAATTTTCAGGATGCGGGCACTATTATGTGGGCATCTCGTCGGGAATCCTTTTAATCCTTTTATATCCTGATAATCCTGATTCTTACTTTCATCCCCATCATAGTGGATACTGGCTGGAAGAAAAAATTACAAGTCGGGACTATCGAAAATCACTCCGGTTCCCGAACCCGTCATTTCGGTTGTCTAGAGAAGTGTTACGGTCCTGGAACGCATCGTTTGGGTTCCACAGAGAAGCGTTTAGGTCCAAAAGAGAAGTGTTTAGGTCTTCGAGAGAAAGTTTTGGGTTACTCTACCTTAATGTTTGGCTATAAGACCTAAACATTTGATCAAAACACTTAAACGATTGGGTATAGGAACCCAAACGTTTGGGTATTGGTCCCAAACGTTTGGGCTTCGGACCCAATTACTTCTCCATAGGACCTAAACGATTCGGCTACGGACCTAAATGTTTAGGTTCCAGACCTAAACGTTTAGGTTCGGGACCCAAACGTTTAGGTCTACCAACGTAAACGTTTAGGTCTGGGACCCAAACGTTTACGTTCCGGACCTAAAAAATTAATATTGTTAAATTTATAGATTATAATATTGTATATATTAATCGAAAAACGATTTATTTCGACAATTTTCACGGGTTCATATATCGTTTCGGGACACTCGTCGGGAATGTCTTGCAGCCGGCAAACGGTTGCCCATAGATTTGCCCTATTCTTATCACCTTTTAAATTCATAAAACCCATGCCGTTTTACGATGTAGTGCAACAGCACATTTCACCCGAAGAACTGAATGCCATCGACCAGTCTATCGACGCACTCGAAAAAGCACTGGAAAACAAAAGGCGCAACCTCTCACCCGAAGAACGCCAGCGTTATGGTAGCGTGAACGAGGCCAACAAACTTTTCGTCAACAAAGTGTTCGATTTCTCCAAAACCCAGCCGGCGATGTGTAGCCCCGATGTCGACTGGAAGGAATTTGCCGATGATTACCAGGACCGTGTGTATATTGAGACTCGACTCAACCGCCTCAAATCACTGGTGGAGATCATGGAGAACAGCAAAATCCTGCACGACTTCGACAATTTCCAGAATGCCCTGATGGATTATTCCTACACGATGTATAAAAAGGATACCGAAGCGGGCGGATACGTGACCAAGTACAGCGAATTGAAGCAGTTCTTTCCACGTACCGCTCCGGGCGCCGGTAATGGCCCGGTGGTAGAAAAGACCCAGTAATGGTGTGAGCGTCTGTTGAAAACGGGCGCGAGGTTGTCCCGGAATTTCCAGTAATGGAGGTTCCGGGTTTTTTTGTGCTCACCATTTGCCATCTCTCTCCGCCGTTCCAAAATCATCCCACACACTATTTTCTCTTCTTGCGCCGTTTCCTCACCCTTCCTACCTTTGACCCGAAAACAGAAGTGAGAAGTGAGATGTGAGAAGTGAAAAATCAGGCCGCCCGACAAGAAAACAATCAATGTTTTTCTGGGGCGCTTACTTTCTCTAAATCTCACCGTCTCAACTTCTCACGCTCTCACACCTCTCACCATCTCACCTATCTAAAAAATGGCACGATTAACCACATTTTCCCGCCTGCTGATCACCTTGCTGATCGTAGCGGTCCTCTTTTTTGTAGCACGCAAATTTATCCCCGGAATGGGCGGTTCCAAAGACACCACTCCGACACCGACCGAACAACCCACCGCAGGAACGGCGGGAGAAAGTTCCACACCCTCCAGTTCGACCTGGGGTTCGGGCAAATCGGGACCTTCGTTTACGCCGGTTGCTTTTAATTACACGGCGCCCGCACCGAATGGCGGCAAACTCAAAGGCGTGGTCGAACTCGGCGCGACGGGTTTCAACTCGTTTATCATCCGCCTGGATGCCCAGAAAAACTGGAAACTGGAAAAAGCGGAATTCGGTGTGAGCCTGGTCAAAGAAGGCCTGGCTACCGACGACGACGTGAAAAACGGCCTGAAACGCTACATCGCCGACATGCTGTCGTTCGGTGTAGGTCCGAAAGACATCCACTTTGTGGTGAGTTCGGGTGCGCAAAAAGAGCCGATCATGGAAAAAATCAATGGGGCACTGAAGGCTCTGGGCTATTTTGTCAACGTCGTGACGCCGGAGCAGGAAGCGCGTTATGCCCTCAAGGCGGCATTGCCTTCTTCGTTCAACAGCCGCGCGTTCGTGGTCGACATCGGTTCGGGTAACACAAAAGTATCCTGGCTGCCCAACGGTACGCTGGAAGCGCCAGGCGCCAAGTATTTCCAGAACAACCTGAGCCCGGCTTCGGTATTCCAGGAAGTGAAAGGAAAAGCGAGCCAGGTGCCGTCTAACCTGCGCAGTACCTGCTTTATCATCGGCGGTGTGCCGTACGAACTGGCCAAACAAACCCGCAGCGGCAAGGAACGTTACACCGTGCTTAAAGCTCCGGCCGACTACAAAGCCGACGGCGCAAAACAGGAAGCGGGGCTGAATATTTACTCGGCTATTGCGGAAGGTACGGGCTGTAAGCAGTTTGTGTTCGACTGGGATGCGAACTTTACGATCGGGTTCTTGCTGGGATTGTAGGGGGGATTTGTTCGGCTTCGCCGAACTTTGATGGGGACGCGGATTTTGCGGATTATGCGGATTAAAATTGATTTTTTTGTGGCCTGACGGCCATTATTGATTTGGATTCCGTCCGCTTTCGGCTGACCTTGATATAGACTATGATTTTATATGATTAATATGATGGCCATGATTACCACTCGGAGTAATCATGGCCATCATATTAATCATGCGAATCTTCGGTTAACATGACTGCGAAGCAGTCAAAACTATGTGCTCTGCTTGCCAAGCGCGACATTTTTGACCACATAGGCACATAGATCACATAGCATAGCGTACTCTAGTCTATGTGTCCTATGTGCCTATGTGATCAAAAAATAACACTACAAGTTTTTTTTCCGCTTAGACACATAGTTTGACTGCTTCGCAGTCCCGTTAACTCAGGATTCGCATTAATCATATAAATCATATTCTAAAATTATATGCCAACCGCCGGAGGCAGTATAATCCGGAAAAATCAAAAAAAGTGGCCGTCAGGCCACAAAAAATCAATTTTAATCCGCTTAATCCGCGAAATCCGCGTCCCCATGAAAGTTCGGCGGAGCCGAACAAATAAAAAAACTATCCCATCAATCTGTTATCCATTACCATCCAGACCCCTCTACCATCAAATTACACCCCCGCATTTCCGCCACATCCAGCCGCCCCAGCACCTCGAACTGGCCATCTGCCGATACTTTCCCAATATCTTCAGTCTGAATAAAACTGCAGGTATCCAGGTTGGCCAGGTCGACAATATTCAGCACACCTGTTCTGCCGGGCAGGGTATGGTAAAACGGATCGTTGATCTCCGTGGTCAGCACGCGCATGGTAGTGGCAGGGGTGAATGTTTCTCCGCCCGTGGCATAGGCTTGAGAGAACAGTTCCGTCATCCCGTATTCGGAATGAATGCGCTCCAGGTGAAATGCTTCCTGCAACGTCTGGTGCAGTTCCGTGCGTGTGAGTTCCTTTCGGCGACCTTTCATGCCGCCGGTTTCCATCACCGTGATGCCTGACAGATCCATGGGAAATTGTTCGGCAAAATCCAGCAGACCGAAACTAACCCCCAGCAGCAGCGTTTTATGACCGGCAGACTTGCATTTCGTGAGTGTTTCGGCCAGTTGTTCGAAATTGTTCAGGAAAAAGCCGCTATCGGGGAATTGCGAAATCCGGATAAAATAATCGGCCATGGCTACCAGAGAAGAGCCCGAACGTTCGAGATAGGATGGCAGCAGGGCCAGCACGCACCATTCGGAAGGGTCGCCGTAAAACTGCGTGAACCCGCGCCTCGTATTTTGTAAATACCAGTCGAGGCTGCGCACCAGGTGTTGCGATGGGATCTGCCCGGTTGTGCTGCTGCTGGAAAAATCGGTTTCGGGTGTCCACGTACCGCTCTGGATCTCGTGGTTTTTGAAAAACTGGATGGGTAAAAACGGAATGTCGGTCAAACTTTGCACCGAGCCCGGGCGGCGTCCCAGCAATTCCAGGTATCTGGAATACAAGGGATTATAATGCGCCTGATACTGAAATACGGACAATGCGACGGCTTCGAACTGCTCCGGTTTCAAATCTGCCAGGGCTGGCAATAAATCTGATCGTTCGGGTGTTTGCATTGTCATAAAAAAAGCCAAATTTTGGCGCAAAATACGAGAGTGTTTGATTTTTCGGGTTGAGTATTTAGAATGCGACTGATTGTCAATTCTTTACGAACCCCTTTACACGAAACGCCCAACACTCCCTAAAATCGATCGCTATGAAAAACAGTGTCCTCGGAATCCTTCTCCTGTCTGTCTTTGCCGGCATCACTGCCCAGTTTTGCGTCAAACCGCCCGATTATCCGCTCGAACCGGTGATCGAGTTCAAAAGTGTTTCCACCAACACCATGCGGCAAAGCGCCATCGCTTCCAATGACCCCGACAGCGTGGTGGTCACTTTTTCCTATACCGACGGCGACGGTGACCTGGGTTACCCGGACGACGATCCGACGACCAGCGTTTTTTTTCGCGACCAGCGCGACCAGTTTCCCAGTGAACGTAAATTACCTTTTGTAGACCCCCAGGGCGCCGGTAACGGCATTTCCGGTGAAATTTCCGTGGTGCTGCCTTCCACCTGCTGCATCCACATCGACCCGGTGGAAGGTACCAAAACTGCCTGTGAACTGGTACCGGTGACCAGAGATACGTTGGTGTATGTGATTACGATTCGTGACCGGGCAGGGCATACAAGCAACGAGATTCGGACGAGTCCGATTTTGTTGATCTGCAAGCAGTGATTGGGGGAGAGATTGTTCGGCTTCGCCTCACAGTTGGGATATGGGGACGCGGATTTTGCGGATTTTGCGGATTAATATTGATTACTGACTGTTATTTTGACTATGATTTAACTGATTTATATGATGGACATGATTTTTACCACTCGAAAAATGAGGCTATCCAAATTGTACTGAGTATTTAAAATTATGTCCATCATATAAATCAGTTGAATCATAGTCGGAAATCAATATTAATCCGCATAATCCGCACAATCCGCGTCCCCATTTCGCCCAGGTGAGGCGAAGCCGAACCATCCAAAAAGAATCAAAAGAATCAAAATCCGCGTCCCCATCAGTGAGGCGAAGCCGAACAAAAACGATCCCCCTCCATGTCCTAAATCCCAAACCTCATTTGTCATCAGAGTGTATCAAACATTCGATCACAAATCTAAATCACAAGTCATGAACGAGTACGCCCTGATTTTCAGGCACATGGATGGCAAGGAAGTTGCCTCCCCGGAACAAATCCAGCAATGGATGCAACAAACGATGGACTGGATCGGCGGCATCGCCGCACAAAACAAGTTCGTATCCGGCACGGGTCTGCCGTTCGATGAAGCACGCGTCGTGCATTCCAATAAAATGGTCACCAACGGCGCTTTCGGCGATATCAAGGAAACCGTCGGCGGCCTGGTCATCGTTCGTGCCGAATCCGTGGAAGAAGCCGTGGAATTTGCCAAGGGCTGCCCGGTGTTGCAGGGAGAAGGGAATAGTGTGGAGGTGAGGAAGGTAGCGCAAAAATAGAGAGGTGAGAAAGTGAGAGGGTGAGAGAGGTGAGAGCCGACTTCGATTCCACCGCTTCGCTCCAGTGCTTCCAATGGTATGGCGAAGCGGTGTACGCTACGAACGCTCACCCTCTCACATCTCTCACCTTCTCACCCACTAATTTCTATGCTCGCTCCTCTCTTCCGCACCGAATTCACCAAAATCACAGCCGTGCTGTGCAAGCGCCTGGGAATCAGCCAGATGCAGGTGGCGGAAGATATTGCCAGCGAAACTTTTTTGCTGGCATACGAAACCTGGCCGTATAAGGGTGTGCCCGAAAACCCAACGGCGTGGTTGTATGCGGTGGCAAAAAACAAACTCAAAAACCACCTTTCCAGAAATCAGTTGTTCGAAGGCAAAATTGCGCCGGAGTTGAAACACGCCGCGCCGGATCGCGAAGAACCGGACATCGATTTATCCGAATCCCATATTTCCGACAGCCAGTTGCAGATGCTTTTTGCGATTTGTCATCCCGCTATTCCGCCGGAAGCGCAGATCGGTCTTGCGCTGCGGATTTTGTGCGGTTTCGGGATCGAGGAAATTGCGACGGCATTTCTGACGAATAAAAGCACCATCAACAAACGCCTGTTCCGGGCGAAGGAAAAATTACGAACCGACAACTTGCCCATCGAAATGCCGCCGGCCGCGGAAGTAAAACATCGGCTCGATACGGTGCTTACCACGCTGTATCTGCTTTTTAACGAAGGATATTATTCGGAAAGCCATGACGCCGTATTGCGCGAAGATTTATGTCTGGAAGCCATGCGGCTCACCCGTATGCTGGCAGATAATGCGCTGACTGCCAAGCCGCCCGTTTTTGCTTTGCTGGCATTGATGTGTTTCCACGCCTCGCGCTTTGCGGCACGCAAAAACGAACACGGCGCCATCATTTTGTACGAAAATCAGGATGAAAGCCTCTGGAACCGCGATCTTATCGCACAGGGCGCTTTTTACCTCCACCAGGCTTCGGGCGGCGATTCCGTTTCCCGCTACCACCTCGAAGCGGGCATCGCTTACTGGCACACGATCAAGGAAGATTTGGCGGAAAAATGGCAGCATATTTTACAGTTGTACAACCGGCTTTTGATGGTGGAATATTCACCTGTGGCAGCGCTGAACCGTACTTTTGCGCTTGCCAAAGTCAAAGGAAATGAAGCGGCAATTGTGGAGGCAGAAAAATTGCAGTTGACTGATAATCAATATTATTTTACGTTGCTGGGCGAATTGTATCGGGGCATTGAACCGGAAAAAGCAAAGGGATATTTGCAAAAGGCGTATGCGCTGGCAAAGACGGCAGGGGACAGGGAGGTGATTCGGAATAAGATGGAGGTACTGTGAAACCACAAATATGGAAAAACAAGTGCATCAACATAATTTTTAGTTTCCTATGATGAACCATCAAATAGAAAACATTCTGCGCGGAATTATCCGGGAATGCCGCCAATATTTTCACCAAAAAACCATGCGTGACAGCATGGAAGACTACCGAACGTACTTGCTCGATCAGACGGAACGACTCAGGCAGCAAAACAACCCCGACAATGAAAAGTGGATTCAAAACAACCTATCCGTTTTAGCGGATCAAGACGAGATATTTGAAGCCGCGCTCGAAAATGAAGCCGATTATAAAAAACTGATTAACAGGATATTAAAGCGATTCGATCAACTGGATGAAACTTCCGTCAGCGCAGATTTCATCAAACAGTTTAAACGGTATTTGCCAAATTTAAAAATCAACGATCAATACGATTCTATCAGCGGCCTGTTTTTCGAATACGATTCACAGCCGATTCTGCAAATGACCTGTTTCCCGAAGCAAAACTTTGAACTGGTGCTGGAAACTCCGAAATACATCAAATTTGAAAATGGCAATTATGCGGCAGAAATAGCCGTAGAAGTCGATTTCTCAAAAGTGGCAAAACCGGTTTTCAGCGACGATTGGGATGAAATGATCTGGGCGTTCGAAAACGAACTGGAATACTTTCACAAGTTAAAAGAGATGCACATCACCTTCGCCTTTCTATGCCTGCACCTTGCGTTGAAAAGCCCCGAAATAGTAAGTATCCTCGACCAACTCCCGATTGAAAACGGGGCCTTGTTTTATGCAAACGAGCACGATGAAGAAGTGAGAACAATCTACGTGAAACCGTAGCGCCCTCATTTCAATATCCGCCGTGCCGCCCAGTTGCTCATCAGCACCCCGAACACCACAATCGAGATCGAACTCGTCGGCATCAGTACGGCCGCTACCAGCGGTGACAGATGCCCGGTAACGCTGTATCCCAGCCCGATGATATTGTAAATGATAGCGACGGCGTAGGATTTTTTTACGGTGCTCACGCCGGCCCTCGCCAGTTCCACGAATTTCGGCAGGTTTTCAAATTCATCGGCGTGCAGAATAGCATCGCAGGCAGGCGTGAAGTTGTTGGTATCTTCAGCCACCACCACACCCAGGTTGCTTTGGCGGAGTGCGCCGGCGTCGTTCAGGCCGTCGCCGAGCATCATAACCTGGCGGCCGTGGCGCTGGAGTTTTTTTACGAATTCCAGTTTGTCCTGCGGCGAGCGTTCGAACAACATCGTTTCGCGTTCGGGGAAAAACGGCGCGAGCGCGGTAGCCTCCCGGTCCTGGTCGCCGGAAAGCAGCCAGACATGGTTGAAATCGCTTTGTTTTTTGCCAAACCACGATGCTGCTTTCGTTTGCCGGAAATAGGCGAGAATCTGCATCAGACCCACGCGGTAGCGGCTTTTTACCTCGTAACAGCCTTTGTTTTCCCCATCAATGGAAATAAACAGTCCCTGACCTTCGGCGCCCACAAATGCTGCGGAACCGATTTTCAGTTCGCGGCCCTGCACCTTGCCCTGGATGCCGAGCCCTGGGATTTCGCGGAAATTTTCGGGCGCCACCACCGGCACTTCCGGCATGGATTCGTACAATCGGCGGCTGAGCGGGTGCGAGGAATGTTTGGTGAGCGAGCGAATGGCAACTTTGTCGGCAGCGTTGAGGGGCTTGCCTTTGAACTGATAACTTTGCTGCGCTACGTTGGTGATCGTGCCCGTTTTGTCAAAAATAACCGAGTCGATTGCGCTGAAGGATTCCACCGTTTTGATGTTTTTCAGGTAAAAACGGTGGCGTCCCAGGATGCGCATGATGTTGCCGAGTGTAAACGGTATAGATAACGCGACGGTGCAGGGGCAAGCCACGATCATCACGGCCGTGAAAGCGTTGATCGCCCGGCCCATGTCAGTCGGCATCCAGTACAGGAATGCGCCGACGCCGAATACGAGGATCATCCAGGAGAAAATACGGCCGGCCTGATCTGCCAGTTTGGTCACCTGGCCTTGCTCGTTTTCCTTGAATGCCTGGTCGTTCCACAGTCGGGTAAGGTAACTCTGGGAAACGCGGCGGGTGAGCGATACTTCGATGCTTTCACCCACCTGTTTGCCGCCGGCAAAAATGCGTTCGCCGCTTTTGATGGTCTGCGGTTCCGCTTCGCCGGTTACAAAACTGTAGTCGACCTGCGCCGAGCCTTTCAGCAAAATGCCGTCGGCCGGAATGATTTCCTGACTGCGCACCACGATGATGTCGCCGGGTACCAGCCGGTTGACAGGTACGGAGGTTTCTTCCTCGCCGTTTTTCAGGGAGGCCGCTACTGGGAAATAAGACTTGTAATCGCGCTCGAACGACAATTCACTCCAGGTGCGCTGCTGGAACCATTTTCCGATAAGCAGCAGGAACGTCAGCCCGGCGAATGAATCGAGGTAACCCGGACCCGTGTGCGTAAATATTTCCCAGATACTGCGCCCGAACAAGGACAACAGCGCCAGGCACAATGGGATTTCGATATTCAGGTGTCCCTGACGCAATCCGTTCCATGCCGAAACAAGGTAGTCGCGGGCGCTCACCAGCAGCACCGGCACAGCCAGAATGACGCTCAGGTACCCGAAAATGTCGGCAAACCAGCGATACGTTTCAGCATCCATGCCCACGTAATCGGGGAAACTGAACAGCATGATATTGCCGAAGGCAAAACCTGCGATCCCGATCTGGTAGGCCAGCCGTTTGCTGATGAACTTAGGTTTGGCATTGTCGATGTCGCCGAGGTTGATCTCCGGCGCATACCCGATGGAGGAGAGCAGGGCCGCCATTTTGCGCAGCGAAGTCTGTTCGGGATTGTATTGAATGGTCGCCGTTTTTTTCAGGAAAGTCACCCGGGAATAGGTAACGCCGGCGTCGAGTTTGTACAAATTTTCCAGCAGCCAGATACAACTCACGCAGTGCATTTGCGGCAGGTAAAAAGTCACCTGCGCGGTCTGGCCGTTGTTGAATTCCAGCAGTTTTTCCTGCACTTCCGGGTCGTCCAGATACGCGAATGCTTTCGCATGTCGCTGATTCTTAAGACTTTGCCCTGGCTGTACATCCAGCGCGTAGTATTCGCACAGGTTGTGGGTATTCAGGATTTCGAACACCATTTTACAGCCATCGCAACAGAAGTACTTGTCCTCGATGTGGAGGTGATCGTCGGGACAAACATCATGACAGTGGAAACAACTGTGCGGCAAAACGGCGGGGTTTTTCGGCTGCAAGAGTGTTGTAGAGGCCATATATTGGTTGAGATGTGGAGTAGTTGAGATGTGGAAGGGCGTGAGGTGTAGCCCGGATATAAATTAATTTTTGTCAAAAGTAGCGGGCGCCTTCGCTGCGGTTTGGTGACCGTTGTCATGGGTATGGATGATTTCTATACATTTGCCCGAATAAATTGAACAGGATTTGAAGGATTAAAAAAGGATTGGAAGGATGCGCAACCACTCGGGTAAATCCTTCCAATCCTTTTTTAATCCTTCAAATCCTGTTCAAAATCATCCAAAACTAAATCTCATGCTAAATAACGGACGCGGCCTTTTCCAGTTAGCCGTCATTGTCAGTGCCCTCGGCTTTTTTGTGGACGTGTACGACTTGCTGCTTTTCGCCATTATCCGGAAATCCAGTCTGGCCGCCCTGGGCCTCACACCCGATCAGATACTGACGCAGGGTGAGTTGCTCATCAGTGTTCAAATGATCGGGCTGCTGATCGGAGGCATCCTTTTCGGCATCATCGGCGACAAAAAAGGGCGACTGAGCGTGCTCTTCGGCTCCATTTTGCTGTATTCCATTGCCAATATTCTGAACGGGATGGTTCATACCGTTCCACAATACCTCGTGCTGCGGTTTATCGCAGGCATCGGTCTGGCAGGCGAACTGGGAGCCGGGCTTACCCTCGTCAGTGAAATGCTGCCCAAGGAAAAACGCAGCCTGGCCGCCGGTTTGATCGCCGGTTTCGGGGTGCTCGGCGCCGTGGCGGCATTCGGCATGAGCAAGGTGTTCGACTGGCGGATGTGCTACTATATTGGCGGGATACTGGGCTTTGTACTGCTGTTGATGCGCGTCAGCGTCAGTGAAAGCGGATTGTTCAAACAAGTGCAGCAAACCGATGTGCAGCGCGGCAACTTCCTGCAATTTTTTACCAACCGGGAGCGCTTCGGGCGCTATATCCGGTGCATCCTCATCGGGGTGCCGGTGTGGTACGTGATCGGCGTGCTGGTCACTTTTTCCGACCAGTTCGGCAAGGCATTCGGCATCCCGGATATCGATCCGGGTATGGCAATCATGTATCTGTACATTTTTGTGGGCATGGGCGACCTCGCCGTAGGCTGGCTGAGCGAGCGCCTGAAAAGCCGGAAAAAGACGTTGTTCCTCTTCATGACCATCACCATTTTCTTTTGTGTGCTGTTTTTCCTGCAAAATGGTGGCAGTGCCTGGTCGTTTTACCTGCTTGTCATGGGACTCGGTTTCGGCGCGGGATTCAATGTGGTGTACATGACTATGGGCGTCGAGCAATTCGGTACCAACCTGCGCGCTTCGGCTGCCATCAGTATCCCGAATATGGTGCGTGGCGCGTTGCCGCTCATCATTTTGCTGTTTAAATTTACCCGGAATCTGTTTCAGGACTATGTGACAGGCGCCTGGGTGACGGGCGTTATTTTGTTTGCTATCGCCATTGCAGCGGCCTGGACAATGGAAGAGACGTATGGGAAAGACCTCGATTTCCTGGAACACTGAAACGCGGATCACGCGGATCAGGAGCGGATCTTCGCGGATTTCTGACTATGATTTTGACCATGATTTCAATATGATTTATATGATATCCATGATTACATCCGAACCAATCATGGATATCATATAAATCACCTTAGAATCATGGTCAATGTGCAGTATTTGTTTTTTATTTGAACCGAAATTATCATCCATACAAATCCAATCCGCGCGATCCACTCTCCATCTGTGAAATCCGCGTGACTAAATCCGCGTAAATCCGCTCTAAATCCGCGAAATCCGCGTTGCAATATTATGTCTGACTTCCAGATTAAATCCGCCCCGACTACCTACGACGTCATCATTATCGGCTCCGGCGCAGGCGGCGGTATGGCGGCCTACGAACTCACCAAAGCCGGCGCGAAGGTGTGCCTGCTCGAAGCGGGACAACATTTCGACCCGGCCGATCCGAAATACATCACCCAAATGAAATGGCCGTATCAGTCGCCCCGGCGCGGCGCGGGAACGCGTTACCGGCCGTTCGGCGATTTCGACGCGGCCTACGGCGGCTGGGATATCGAAGGGGAACCTTACACGACCAAAGGCAATACCAAGTTCCGCTGGTTCCGGTCGCGTATGCTGGGCGGCCGCACCAACCACTGGGGACGTATCAGCCTGCGCTTCGGTCCGCAGGATTTTAAACGGTACAGTATCGACGGACTGGGCGACGACTGGCCGATCGGTTATGAAGACGTGGCGCCTTTTTACGATGAAGTGGATCGTTTGATCGGTGTTTTCGGCAGCAAGGAAAACCTGCCGAACGATCCCGATTCCATTTTTCTGCCCGCGCCCAAACCGCGTCTGCATGAAATGATGTTGCAGAAAAACAACAAAAAACTCGGCATCACCACTATTCCTTCGCGGCTCAGCATCCTCACCAAACAGATCAACGACGACCGTGGATCCTGTTTTTATTGCAGCCAGTGCGGCCGTGCCTGTATGGCGTATGCGGACTTTTCGTCGTCCTCCTGTTTGTGCAAACCGGCAGCGAAAACCAAAAACCTCGACACAATCAACTATGCCATGGCCCGCGAGGTGCTTACCGACGCACAAACCGGCCTGGCAACCGGCGTTTCCTATATAGACACGCTGACGATGGAAGAAAAAACGGTGCGCGGCAAAATTGTTGTCCTCGCTGCCAGCGCCTGCGAATCGGCGCGTTTGCTGCTGAATTCAAAATCCGCCCGTTTTCCGGAAGGGCTCGCCAATTCGTCGGGCGTGGTGGGCAAATACCTGCACGATTCCACCGGCGCTTCCCGCGGGGCAATCGTGCCTGCTTTGTTCGACCGAAAACGCTACAACGAAGACGGAGTAGGGGGCCTGCACGTGTATTCGCCCTGGTGGCTCGACAATAAAAAACTGGATTTCCCGCGCGGCTACCACATCGAATACTGGGGCGGCATGGGCATGCCTGCCTACGGCTTCGGGTGGGGTATTGAAAACGTGAACGGAATGTTTCCCGACCGCAATGGCGCCAAACACGAAGCAGGTGGTTACGGCGCTTCACTCAAAGACGATTACCGCCGCTTTTACGGCGCCTACATCGGCATGGCCGGTCGCGGCGAGGCCGTGGCTGTCGAAGACAATTACTGCGAAATCGACCCGGAAAAAGTGGACAAATTCGGTATTCCTGTGCTGCGTTTTCATTATAAATGGTCGGACTACGAGCGCCTGCAAGCCAAACACATGCAGGATACTTTCGAGCAGATTATTCAGGAAATGGGCGCTATTCCGCTGGGCAAAAAACCGGGCGCCGATCAGGATTACGGTCTCGCCGATCCCGGCGAAATTATCCACGAAGTAGGAACCGTCCGCATGGGCAGCGACCCGAAAAAATCGGCGCTCAACAAATGGCAGCAGGCCCACGATGTCAAAAATCTGTTCGTGGTAGATGCCGCGCCCTTCGTTTCGCAAGGTGATAAAAACTGTACCTGGACTATTCTCGCACTTTCCATGCGCGCTTCCCGGCATATTGTGGAAGAGCGGAAAGCGGGAAATCTTTGATTTTTGGTTGAGAATGTTGAGGGGTTGAGATTGTTGAGGGTACATTGCTTAAGATATTCAAACAAGTCTGGGCAAAGCACCCTCAACAATCTCAACAACTCAACCCCTCAACAATCTCAACAATCTCAACTACTCAACAATCTCAACTACTCAACACCTCAACATTCTCAACATTCTCAACAATATCATGAAACGTCGCAACCTCCTCAAAGGCATCGGTTTAAGTTCGCTGGGTATGGTGGGCCTGAGCCCGCAGGTGAAAGCCGCGGAAATATTGAGCCCGGATATTTTTGCACCGGAAGACAAGAAAAAAGATCCAGTATTCGAACAGTTCGGGCGCACGGATTATGAAACGGCGCGTGACGCCAAACTCTTCGCCGAACAGTTTTTCAACCAGCACGAAATGAAAACCATTTCCGTACTGGCGGATATAATCATACCACGCGACAGCCATTCCGGCAGCGCGACCGATGCGGGTGTGCCTGATTTCATCGAATTTATGGTGAAAGACAAGCCCGAACTGCAAACACCCCTGCGCGGCGGTATTTCCTGGCTGGATATTCAAATGAAAAAGCGGCACGAAACGGATTTTATCAGTTGCACAGATGCGCAGCGCATTGCCATGGTGGAAGACATTGCCTACCCGGAGCGCAAAAAAAGCGGCATGAGCCAGGGCGTCGCCTTTTTCAGTCTGATGCGCAATCTCACAGCTTCCGGATTCTGGTCGAGTAAAATCGGCATTGAAGACATCGGCTACGTGGGTAACACGCCCAATCAATGGGACGGCCCGCCGGAAGATGTGATCAAACAATACGGTTTATGAGCAAAGTTCTCTATTACGTTCTGTTCGGATTCGTGGTGATCCTGGGCGTTTATTACGTGATCAGCAGCCTGTTCGGGCATTTTTCCCTGTGGAGCGCGCCTCCACTGGTGGCCAGGATTATCCTGGTGATAGCGGCGGTAGCGGCAGGCCGCATTTTGTATTGGGCCTATCAGGTAGGAGAAGTACAAAACCGCTGGCTCGTGGGGGCCGGGGTGGTTTTGCTGGCGTTGCTGACATTTCAGGCTATTTTGCTGCTGGGGGCGGTTACGTTGGGACGGAAAGGGTAACTTATGGGTAGCACAGCCTTCAGGCTGTCGGGAAGGCGTCATTCATGGCGCCCGAAATTATGACGGGACATCAATGTCCCGCTTCCCGACAGCCTGAAGGCTGTGCTACCCATAAAATCACCCTTTCAGGTGTTTTTTCATCCACGCCAGTGTAAATTCAAACACCTCATCCTGCTCTTTTTCATTGTGGAGTTCATGGTAAAGCCCAGCCCACTCATGGTGCGTCACGTCACCTTTCACGCGGCTGAAAAAAGCCTTGGTTGCCGTGGGAGAAATGATTTTATCGCCTGTACCATGTAGCAAAAGCAGCGGCATGGGGATTTTTCCCGAATATTTATCCAGCCAGTCGGCGCCTTCCATAAGCGCGATACCTGCTGCTGCACTGATTTTGTCGTGTACCAGCGGGTCATTCCGGTAGGCTTCCACCACTGCTTTGTCCTGCGAAATAAAGTGTGACGCCAGGTTGGTGGGTAGTGTCAGGGTAGGCATGAACTTGCGCATCAGTTTGCCCACCAGCACTTTGATAGCAGGCGCTTCGAAGGCAAGTTGGATCCAGGGGCTGGTGGCGATCAGGCCTGTCAGAACGGGCTTTCTGCGCAGCGCATAGTTCAGCACGATATTGCCGCCCATGGAATGTCCGTAGAGGAAAAGCGGCGTAATGGGATACAATTCCCGCGTTTTTTCAAGCAGAAGGCCGATGTCATCTAGAAAAGCGTCGAGGTTTTTTACATGCCCGCGGCCACCTTCGCTGCGGCCGTAGCCCTGGTGATCGAAGCCGACAACGGCGACGTCATGCGCATTGTACCATTCCGCCACGTGGTTGTAGCGGCCGATGTGTTCACCCTGGCCGTGTGCCAGCGCGATAACGGCGATGGGTTTTTCTACCGGCCAGTGCTCGGCATACAGGTTGATGTCCTGGTTGTTTGTCCAGTTGAGTGCTGTCATGGTTATTTCAGATATTCTTTCCCTTTAGGTCCGAACCGCACCAAAAGCGCGTCGGGGTGTTCAGGTTTGATGGTTTTTTTGTAGTACTTTTTTACGTCGGAAAGCGAGCCTTTCGGCAGAATGTAATAATACCAGATGCCGTCGGCTTCCCTGTTCCAGTAAATTTCAGGAAACGAACGCAATTGCTTTGGCAAGGAATTCATTTCTTCCGTGCTTTTGAAAACCTGAATTGCCATACCGGCGTATGCGCCATCCATTAGATTGATATTCACGTTTTTATGCGGAACATTTTCAAGTTTTCGGGCCGGCGCTCCCGAATGCGTAGCATCTTCTCCGGCGCTTTCAGATTTCTGATTCCCTTTAAATTCGGGGATCGGAACGGAGTTGTTGGCTTCCGGCTGCGGTTTGTTTTTCTGACCACCCGGCCATTGAATTTTCGGGGCGTCTTTTTGTTCCACTTTGGTCCTTGCTGCGATTTTTTCCTCTTCCACGATCTGTTCGATGCTCAGCCATTGGTAGGGCTCGGTTGAAACGGCCGTGATCAGGAGCTCGGTACGGCGGTTCTGCAAGTGTGCTGCTTCGGTACATTCCACACCGTTCGCACATTCATTGAGTAGGTTGGTTTCACCATAACCCTTGGCTGTTACGCGCTCGGGCTCCACACCCGCGTCGATGACGTAAGCCCTTGCCAGGTCTGCTCTTTTTTGAGAAATCTCGAGGTTGTAGTTGTCATTCCCGCGTGCGTCGGTGTGAAAACCGATTTCAAATGAAATATCGGGGTTGTCTTTCATCAGTTTTGCAATCTGGTCAAGGCTTTTTATGTCTTGCGGTTGTTTGCCCCAGTTGTCGATCTGTTCTTCTTTTACATATGGAACAGCAATCGTTTTCCCAACTTCCGGACGTTCCAGCACGATATCTGCCGATAAGGGAATTACCTTGTTCGTACCGATCATTTTTACGGTTCCACTCGTCTCAAATCCTGGAATACCATCGATACACAACGGACAATCATTGTTGTTCACGTATACTTCCACACGTTTGCCGATGTAACCGGGTTTGCGGATCAGGATCGTATAGTGCATACCTTGCTCGAACCGCTGCTGGAATGAAGTGGTCGTTTTCATTTTCAAAACGGCTTCCAACTGATCCAGCGTTCGGTTATAAATTTCAATCGTCGCGCCGGTAAGACCGGTTTTCCCGGAAGGGCCGTCGCCGGCTTCCAGCAGGTTGGCATCGAACAGATAACCGGGCTGGCGGCGCATTTCCAGTTTCAGAAATAATTTGGCGGTTTTTACCTGAATAGTGTCCTGTCGATCTTCGAACATATCTTTGTGGCTCGACAACCGGTATTTTCCCGGGGCAAGATCCACTGCAATATGACCGTACACATCGGAATAGACCGTTGAAATGGCTTTTTTGCCGTTTAATTCGTAAACTGTTACGGCGGCGTGATCGATAAAGCCGACATTGTTGCTTTCAAAAACGTACCCTTCTACAGGCGTTTGGGAAAAAAGAGCCGAACAGGGGAGCCAGGTGGCCAGAAGAAGCAGAAAAAGGTACGAATATTTATTGTTTTGCATGAAAAGGCAGTGTTGACGAGTAAAGAACCGACAAAATTAAAAAGAGTTTCAGATCAGCCTATGAGAATTGTTTATTTGGGTACGCCGGAATTTGCGGTTCCGCCGCTCCGCATTTTACTGGAGAACGGATATGACGTGTCGGCTGTTGTGACGGCGCCCGACAAACCCGGCGGCAGAATGGGTACGCAGGTGTCTGCCGTCAAGAAATTCGCCGTTGAAAATAACATTCCGGTGTTGCAACCGGAAAAACTTAAAAACCCGGAATTCCTGGAGGAACTGCGCTCGTACAAAGCCGATTTACAAATCGTGGTGGCGTTTCGTATGTTGCCGGAAGCGGTATGGAATATGCCGGCCATGGGTACGATGAACCTGCACGGTTCGCTGCTGCCGAAATACCGTGGCGCAGCGCCGATCAACTGGGCGGTCATCAACGGAGAAAAAGAAACGGGACTCACCACGTTTTTGCTCAAACACGAAATCGATACCGGCGACCTGCTTTTTCAGGTACACATACCGATCGGCGAAAACGAAACAGCCGGCGAACTGCACGACCGGATGATGGAAGCCGGCGCAGACCTGGTGTTAAGATCCGTACAGGCGCTTGAAAATCATACAGTTATGCCTTTCCCGCAGGTAGAAGCCGAAGTGACGCACGCGCCGAAAATATTTACCGAAACATGCCGGATCGATTTTGACCGGCCGCTGGAGCAGGTGCACAATTTTGTGCGTGGGTTGAGCCCTTACCCGGGCGCGTGGACGGAACTGGATGGGAAAACACTAAAAATCCTGCGCGCTCAAAAAAGTGAAACCGGCGAACCGGCAGCGCCGGGCACTTTCGTTTCGGATGGAAAAAACCACCTTCGGGTGCGTGCGCAGGACGGATTTCTGGAAATCCTGGAACTCCAGATGGAAGGCAAACGCCGCATGGGCGTTCGTGAATTTCTGAACGGATACCACTTGAAATGAGGTGTCTGGTTTTTTGTGTTTCGTTTTTAGGAGTTGACAATCAAACCCTCCTAAAAACGAAACACAAAAAACCAAACACGCTCTTCAGGATCAGTTTTTCTTGTTGCGGTCGAACACGGCCGCATCGATATTTTTCTCTTCGAGTTTGTCTACCACGCGGATGGCGGCATTTTTATCGTTGGAGCGGAACACCACGACGGCGGCTTTTCCATCACTCGTTTTGGAAATTTCCGCATTCGGATAACCCAAGCGGATCACTTCTTCCAGTCTGCGACGTGCGCCTTCCATCTGGCTGAACGTACCTGCGCGTACCGCCCAGCGGCCGGTGCCCGGACCTTTTACCGCTGCAACACCTTTGGAAGCCATGGTGGAAGCGGTACTGGTAGCAGACTTCACGGTAGAAGCCGTGCTGGCAGCGGGCGTAGTTGTAACGGGTTTGGGAGTAGTCGTTTTCGTAGTTGGTGTCGCCGCTGTTGATCTGGAGGAGGTAGTAGGCGTAGTAGACGTAGCAGGCTCTTTTTCGATGCCGCTGGAGGTTACGACCGTGGAAGTAGTCGTGTCGCCGGCATAACTGCTGCCGGTTGCCGTCGTGTCATCCTGCACGTAACCCATGTCGCGGAGGGTTTTTTGCAGTTCGGCTTCTTCTTCAGCCTGGCGTTTTTTTGATTCCTGCATCTGGCATGCCTTGTAACCGGCGGCAATGATCAGGAGTCCCAGCAAGGCGTACAGCAGGTAGGTAAGCAGATTATTGGTCTTCATACGACGATGATGTTTGTAAAGGTTAAGTATTCTGGTTTCAGTGGCCGAAAGGTAGTGGTCCCGGTTGATTGATGGTTCAAAAACCCCTGATTTTCTTTGTTTAAGTACCAAGACCTAAGCGCCCCATTTGTTGTCGGCCGGGTTCACGTCCGGAATGGTGTGGTCGCCCATCTCGATACTTTTCACTTTTTTGCCTTCCGGGCAGGTGACGCGAATATTTTGTTGCCCGTCCTTCCATGCCGCTGCTGTTCGGTGAATGGTGGTTTTTGTTCCGTCCGTAAATGTGATTTGCAGGTGTATGGGAACGGGGATATCCCCCTTTTTTTCGATGATAACTACCTGAGCATGTGCGGCTTCATCCGTGATAACTCCCTGGATGGCCAGGTCGGGAAAGCCCCATTCGAAAAACCAGGAGCGCCAGAACCAGTCGAGGTTTTCGCCGGATGCCTCGTTCCAGGTTTGAAAAAAGTCGAACGGCTCGGGGTGTTTACCTTTCCAGCGATCCATATACGTGGTCATGCAGGTGTGGAATTTTTCGTACCCCAGCAGGTCCAGCAGACCGAAATAGGCGTTCTGCGGGCGCTGGTAGGAAGCATTCCGGTAAGCCGTGCTCAGGTTGCGCGATTTGACCATGGGCGGTACGTCGTCGTCGGTTCCGGCAATGGGTGCGTAGGGGCGCACCCGGCCCAATGTGTGTCCGGAAAGCGAATCGGACAGTTTGAAATCAAAAAATGCCGCCCAGCCCTCGTCCATCCAGGCATAATCCTGCTCGTTGATACCCATCATAAACGGAAAATAGGTGTGACTTACCTCGTGCACTGTGAGCGTCATGGGAGACCCCGGCGCAGTACTCGCATCGTTGCACATCATGGGAAATTCCATGCCGTCGTTTCCGTTAAAAACCGTCATGACAGGGTAGGGGAACGGATAGCCCGGCAGCCAGGTGCTCATTAGCCGGATGGCGTCGGCAGTGATGCGCGCCACCTGCGGATAGTCGGTGGAGGCAGTATTGTACACGGCGCTGACAAAAGTCCGCCTGCCCGTTTTATCGTCTACCACCACCGAGGTGGCATCCCAGTTGTTGTGGTCGCTGCTGGCAAATGCGAAGTCGGGCACATCGGATGCCTTGAAACGGAAGATATTATCGCTTTTGTTTTTAAAAACGCCGCCCGCCGACAATTCTTTTTCTGTAAAAATGGACGAAACCTCGCCGGATGTATGCGCTTTATTCCAGCGGTCCAGGTAGGCAGGCGTGAGAATGTCTGCCGCGTTTTGCCATTCGCCGGTAGCCCATACCTGGTAGCCCTTCGGCATGGAAATCGTCACCTCGTAGTCGTTGAAGTCGTTATAAAATTCCTGGAGGCCTGTGTACGGGTGTGTTGCCCAGCCGTTCAGATCGTCGTATACGGCAATTTGCGGGTACCAGTACGCCACAAAAAAGGTGGACGAATCGCATACACATTCGCGCGCCGCATCTTCACCTGCGGGTAAGGTGTACGACCATTGTACCTTTAATATGCCGGAAGAGTTGCCGGGCAAAGGTTTGTCTGTCAGCGGGATATCCAGAAATGTCTGGGCGCGCCGGAAGTTTTTGGCGTCCATACGCATGCCGTTCCATTCGATGTTTTCAATGCGCACGCCATCGTCCACATCGGAAGCGGTGACGTCGAATGCCCGCTGTACACCTTTTCTGTACAGGTCGTGCTGCAACTTGATGCGCAGTAATTTCAGCGAATCGGGGCTGTTATTAGTGTAAATAACAGTTTCTACGCCGCTTAACACGCGGCTTTTGGGATCGATCGTGGCCGAAATAACATATTTCGATTTATTCTGCCAGTATTTCAGGCCCGGCTTCCCGTCCCAGCTTCGTGTTTCATTGGTGTAGGCTTTCAGGTAGTTCCGGGGCACAAAAAGGGAAGATTGTGCCTGAAGGTTTAAACAAAACAGGAAAAGCAGGCTGATTGACAGGAAACGGAGGAGCATAAAGTTCATTTTGGAAGGAAGAGAAAACAAATCACAGGCAAATGTATACGTTGTGCAAGATTCTTCCGAATGTCGCTGCTTCATCCGGGGCTATCCGTATTCAATCTGCGTTCATCGAATATGCGTGCCTGCTACTTGTAAACACGTGTTATTTCAGTGCAACTTTGCATTTCCAATATTCAACAAATCAGAAATGACACCATACAAGAATTTCAGCCAGAACAATACCTGGACGAGCCGGGCACGCAAAGGAGCACTTTACCTGGCGGTTTCTGCCATGCTGGCCGTACCAACCGGTTGTGGCAGCGACAATAACGGATCCGACTGGGAAGAAACGACTGTGGAAGAACCGACCAAAGGTGTTGTAACAACCGTAGAAGAAACGGAACCCGGCAAATTTACCGTCGTGGATGAGCAGGTAGCGGAAACCCGCGACCAATCGCGCGTCATCGTTCGCCACCTCGACGGAAAAGTGGATACCATGACGCTCGCCCAGGCGAAAGGTATGGTTGGCAATCAGGATACTGTCCGGCAAACCACCGTGGTGCACCACCACGGCGGCGGCTTCGGACTCGGCCATATTCTCTGGTGGAGCGCCATGGGCCATATGATGGGCCGCGGTTTCGGTTCACCTGCACAATCGTACGTTTACCGCGACAGTCGCGTCATGGGCAACGCTTCCAGCGAATTGCGCCGCACTTCCGTGAGCCGCACGGTGAAAGTGCCGGCACGGGGCCGCAGCGGATTTTTTAAAGGCTTCGGCAGCAGAAGCGGGGGGTGAGTTGTTGAGGGGTTGAGATTGTTGAGGGTTGAGGGTACTTCGCGCAGACCTACTTGAATGTCTTGAGCGAAGTACCCTCAACATTCTCAACAACCTCAACCCCTCAACAACCTCAACCCCTCAACAACCTCAACCCCTCAACAACCTCAAC
>ERZ795056.1884-NODE-1884-length-24048-cov-8.624474_pt1 | contig 24048 bp, 15 predicted proteins | sample MGYA00375140_ERZ795056 | MGnify/ENA primary metagenome ERZ795056 (study PRJEB30185, sample SAMN05720227) | activated sludge metagenome | isolation source: Anaerobic digester | place: USA | collected 2015-03-09 ... | reverse complement strand
GCGCCAAATGATGCATATCGCCCCCGGTTAAAAGCACGTTAAATGCCCGGTATTTGCGTGAATATTCGGCAATAAAGCCTTCAATTTCAAACGAAAGTCCCAAAACAACACCACTCTGGATGTTGGTTTTGGTATCATACCCAATCAGCGGAACATTCCAGTCGGGGGCTACTATGGGTAGTTTGGCTGTATAATTATTCAGCGCCCGCATACGCATATGCATGCCCGGACTGATGCCGCCACCCAGGAATTCGCTCCGTACATTGATGAAATTATAGGTAACAGCCGTACCAAGGCCTATAACCAGGTTATTCTGACCCGGATGCAGCAGTACGGCAGCCGCACAAAGGGCAAGACGGTCGGCCCCAATGGTTTCGGGTTTACCAACCGGGGTAAAAAAAGGGAGTTTACTTTTTGCAGCTTCCAGCAAATGAAAGGCGCTTTTTGATGCCAGCATTTCTTCAATAACCGGGGGATGGTTTATTACTGATGACAGAATGGTCCGGTTTGGCCGCCATTTTTCCAGCACCTCCTCCACCGAACTTTCCAGATTATCAGAAAAATAATAAACTTCAACCTGTTCGCGCCCGCTAAAAAGGGCAGCCTTTTGACGTGTATTGCCAAAATCAATGCAAAGCGTAGTTGGTGTGGACATACAATTACAGGGATATTTTGGCTTCAAACCTATTGTAAAAAAAGAATATGGGGTAAACAGCCTGACTTTGGGCAAAAAAATAGGCCCTTGTGGAAACAAGGGCCGAAACCAAAACTAACTGCTTATGAGAAAAACTTAATTTATTTGTCGAACATATATAAGACGCAGAAACTTTTAAAAAGTATACATCCTATTTGTTAAAAGAACTCTAATCTAATTGACCCTATAAAGTTAGGAACTTTGATTGATATTGCAAAACTCGGCAGAAAAATCTTATAAATGATGACTAAAATCAGTACTTAACCGTTAATTAACAGCAAACAACCGCATTTTCTTAATTCATTAAGATAGCTGTAACAAGACTTTTGCTTTTCTGAATATCTTCTGATTACAGCATGGAGGTTATTTGCCGAAAAAGCCTTTTACAAGGTTGCCAAGCATATCCTGCTGACCACCGCCGCCCGGTTTGTTTCCTCCGGTAAACTGATTGAGCAGGTCGCCGATTCCACCACCTTTTTGTCCGCCACCGGTAAATTGTCCGATCAGCGAACCAATATCAAGACCGCCCTGCTGACCACCGCCTGTAAGGCCACCCACCAAACTTTCCAGGTTAAACCCGCTGTCTTCGTCGGCAGTACTGTTGGTGCGCTTTACCAGTTTATTAATGATCATGGGAATAAAAGTGGAAGCAAGCCCTGCAGCGGTTTGGCTGTTTATGCCAAGTTTGGAGGTAATGTTATCCATAAAATTTCCCTGAACCTGCTGAGCAAGCGGATTGGCCATGATTTCATCATCGCTTTTTCCCTGGAACATACTGAGCAGTTCCTGACCCTGACCACCGGATATTGCCTGCTGAAAAGTACCCAGCACACTTTCTGATGCAGTGGCCATTACGGCATTATTGTACTCATTGGGTACTTCGGGGTTGTTTACTACCTGATCTTGCCCAAGGTCTTTTACCATGGAAAGAAGTTGTTCGAGCATATAATTATATTTTAAGCTTGAAAAAGTAGTTTAAAAATCCTGAAAGTGGAAATACTGTCTTATAAAAAATGGATCGAATTATTATTTTGGAACAAATTAATTCATGTTGGCCATTTTCTCGGCATTTTCAGCAAGTTGAAGTTGTTCAATAAACTCGTCAATTTCGCCGTTCAATACGCTGTCGAGATTATAAACCGTCAGGTTGATCCGGTGGTCTGTAACCCTTCCCTGCGGAAAATTATAGGTGCGGATCTTCGCGCTCCGGTCGCCGGTGCTTACCAGGGTTTTCCTTTGGCGCGAAATGGCTTCCTCGTGTTTTCTCACTTCTTCTTCATATAATTTGGTACGGAGCATGACCATCGCTTTTTCGCGGTTGGCTAACTGTGAACGTTCTGTTTGGCACACCACCACTACCCCCGTAGGCAGGTGGGTTAAAAGCACTTTGGTTTCTACCTTGTTTACGTTTTGACCGCCGGCACCCCCGCTTCGGGCAGTTTCCATCTTTACATCGGCCGGATTCAGTTCAAAATCCACTTCCTCTGCCTCAGGCATTACTGCCACTGTAGCGGCCGATGTATGTACCCGCCCCTGCGTTTCGGTATCGGGTACCCGTTGCACCCGGTGTACCCCGCTTTCAAATTTCAACGTACCATATACATCTTCTCCCACCACTTCAATCACCACTTCTTTATACCCCCCCACGGTGCCTTCACTTTCGCTCACAAGGGAGGTTTTCCAGCCCTTTTTGTTGCAATAGCGCATATACATATCAAGCAGGTCGCCTGCAAACAGACTTGCTTCGTCGCCACCGGTGCCTGCACGTATTTCAAGAATGGCGTTTTTATCATCCTGCGGATCCTTTGGAATCAGCAACTTTTTCAAAATAGCTTCAAGGGTTGCCAGGCGGCTTTCGTATTCGGGCAGTTCGGCCTTGGCAAGTTCGCGCATTTCGGCATCGTTGCCCTCCAGCAGCTCGCGGCTGAACTCCACATCGGCAAGTACTTTTTTGTACTCCTCAAATGGCTCCACAATCCTTTCCAGTTGCTTGTATTCCTTGCTCAGCCGGCTGTATTCCCTCGAATTGCCTACAATTTCGGGATTGGTGAGGGCTACCCCTACCTGCTGAAAACGACCTTTTATGGCTTCTAATTTATCAATCATAATATCTGGAGTTTGCATTCAGCAGTTTGCGGTAAGCATTAATCCGGTTAAAACCAGGATCCCCTTTTAAGGTTAATGTGGCAATCACAAAGCGAGGTTTGCTAATTGCCCACCGAAAAACGGCCAAATGAGAAAACGGCTGCAAAAGTAACACATCACCATTGGGTTGGTAAAAAAATTGCTTTCCGCCAAAGCGCCGCTTCCTTATATTGCAACCGATGGCGTATAAAAAGTGGCTGGCAAACAGGTTACATACCGGCAAAGGCTGGGCCCAACCCGGTACTGTTGTGGTTGCAGATGAACAGGGAAGGGTACTGGACCTTCTGCCGGAAACAGAAGCGGGCGATGACGTACAACCTGTGGATGGCGTACTATGCCCCGGGTTTGTAAATGCCCATTGCCACCTCGAACTCAGCCACCTCAAGGGCCATATTCCACCTCACACCGGTATGGTTGATTTTTTGCTGCAGGTAATGCAACTGCGTCGTTTTCGTATGGAAGAAAAGGTGAAGGGCATGGATGCAGCACTTGCTGAAATGCGTGGCAATGGCGTGTTGGCCGTGGGCGACATCAGTAACAGCACAGACAGTATTGGCCCAAAACAGGCAACGGATATTTATTTTCACAACTTTATTGAAATTACCGGATTTGTACCTGCGGCTGTAAACGAACGCTGGGAGGTTGCAACCGGGGTAGCTGATGCCTTTTTGCAGACATTTCCCGCAGAACAGGTAACCATTACGCCGCATGCCCCTTACTCCGTTTCGACCGAACTGTTGCAGAAGATCCAGCAAAATGCCGGGCAAAAAAAGCTTTCCATTCACATGATGGAAAGTGAGGATGAAATAGCCTTTTTCAGGGAAAAACAAGGCGATTTTATGCGGTTATATGCACAACTTGGCGTTCGAATTGATTTTTTTAAAGCTCCCGGCACAAGCAGCCTCCGGCATCTTTGGCCGGTTATGAAAAGCCATCCCGCCTGGCTTTGGGTGCATAATACCGAGGTAAGCCTGCACGACCTGCAATGGCTGGATGAAAACGGTTTTGACTGGAATCAACACTTTTTCTGCCTTTGCCCGGGCGCCAATCAGTACATCAACTTTGCCACGCCGGCTATACACCGGTTTCGCAACCAATACCCCCTGCGGCTTTGCCTTGGTACCGACAGCCTAGCCGGCAATTACTACCTCAATCCCGTTTACGAAATGCGCATGATGCAAAAACACGGGCGGCTGAACGACCTCGGTTACCTGCTGCAGATGGCTACTTACAACGGGGCTTGTGCACTGGGCATTGAACATCAATTTGGCAGCCTTGAGCCTGGAAAAAAACCAGGACTGCTGTTGCTGAAAGGTTTGGAAGGAGATGTGGTGATGCCAAAGACGAAGGTGGAAAGGTTATTGTAAAATTCCAAATAGACAAATCCCAAATCCCAAAAGTCAACGGGTCAATAGGTGAATGAGTCAATAAGTGAATGATGAATGGGGTATATCACATTATATGGCCAATCATCTCAAATCCAATCATTCATTTACATTCTTGACGGCAGTCAGATTCTATTATTCAATTACTTTATTATTCTAGTATTCCTCCACAACCTTAACCTCAACCTCAACCTCAACCTCAACCTCAACCTCAACCTCAACCTTAGCCTCAACCTCAACCTTGCTTTCCTTTACCAGCCCAAAATATAGGCAAAAATCAACGGTGCCACAATGGTAGCATCGCTTTCAATAATATACTTGGGGGTATGAATATCGAGCTTTCCCCAGGTGATTTTTTCGTTTGGAACAGCTCCGCTGTAGGAACCAAAGGATGTGGTGCTGTCACTTATCTGGCAGAAATAACTCCAGAAAGGAACGTCATGCCATTCCAGGTCCTGGTACATCATGGGCACCACGCAAATGGGAAAATCGCCGGCAATGCCTCCGCCAATCTGGAAGAATCCTACACCCTTGCCGCCACTGTTGGCACGATACCATTCGGTTAGCCATACCATATACTCAATACCACTTTTTACCGTACTTGCCTTCAGTTCGCCCTTAATTACATAACTCGCAAAAATGTTGCCCGTAGTACTGTCTTCCCAGCCGGGTACCACAATCGGAATATTCTTTTTGGCAGCGGCTACTATCCAGCTGTCTTTCGGGTCAATTTCATAATACTGCTCCAGTTCGCCGCTGAGTACTGTTTTGTACAAAAACTCATGTGGAAAATAACGCTCGCCTGCTGCTTCAGCTTCATTCCACTGTTTTACAAGGTGCTTTTGCAGACGGCGGAAGGCTTCCTCTTCGGGAATGCAGGTATCAGTAACGCGGTTATAATGGTTTTCCAGCAGGTCCCACTCATCCTGCGGGGTAAGATCGCGGTAATTGGGTACCCGCTTATAATGGCTGTGCGCAACCAGGTTCATCACATCCTCTTCGAGGTTGGCGCCGGTACAACTGATAATGGCAATTTTATCCTGACGGATCATTTCGGCGAGGCTGATACCCAACTCGGCTGTACTCATGGCACCGGCAAGGGTTACCATCATTTTACCACCTTCAAGCAGGTGGGTTTCGTAGCCTTTGGCCGCATCTACAAGCGCTGCAGCGTTAAAATGGCGGTAATGGTGTGTTATAAACTGACTAACGGGTCCTTTACTCATATTGACAGGCTTTATTTATTGCCGGTGCAAAAATAAAAGTTACCTGCCGAAGCACACCCTATTTTTTGAATACCCGGAAAATGGCATAAAAAAAGACCGGGCAAAAGACCGGTCCGTGCAATTGAGAAAACTAAGAAATGTTTATTTAAACAGTGAAATGGAGCCTTCGGAAGTTACCTTGTAAATAGATGTAACTCCTTCCTCTACCACTTCCACAAAATAAGATTCTGTGTCGTTGGATTGGTAATGAACCATTTTACTGAATTCAATTCCCTGGAACTTTACCTTCAGCGGCTTACGCGCCATGGCTGGCAACTGTTCAAAACTAACCTCATGGGTTGTGGCAACAAAACCCCCTGCCCGGTCGAAAAAGGTTGAAAAGTTCTGGCCGTCAATCTGGAAGTCGGCGCGGATTAAATTCTCCTTTGATTCAGACCATCTCAGGTTTTCCACTTCCCCATACATTTTGGAAAGTTCCTGCGCTGCTGCATAGGAAAAGGACTGCTTTTTGTTGTTCTTTTTTGGGGGATTGGCAAATACGAGCAGGGTAACTACCGCAAGGCTCATTGTAAGCAAAAGCTTTTTCATTGTGTTCAATTTTGTGTGTGAAAGAATGTGATTAAATAACTGAAACAAAACTAAGTGGCAATACCCTGAGCCTCCAAGTGTATTATGACGAAAGGAAGCCGTGAACAGGTGTACAGTGATGAACGGTAAGCCGCCCTGTAAACAACCTACGAATTTTTTCGTTTATTGGCTTAAAATCCCGCACTGTTTTAAAATTCTAATCAAATCTCAAAACGGATGAGCGGTGCGTTAAGGTTTTCTTAAGCGGATGAGTGGCTAACCATATATATGGAATTACAAGTCAATTCGGTTTTGATTTACCTTGGCAGCCTAAGATTTTACTATGGGCAGTCGTCATTTTTCAGGAGGAATAAAAGTGTGCAGTACTAAAAATAGAAACAGCGGAAAAATTCCGGCTATCATTCCTTACCTGCTTCGTGCCTTTGTATTAAATATAATTATGCCGGCAGTAATTTTTATTTTACAGCTGTTTGTACCTAATATGGTAATTGCGCAGGGCGAAATTCCCTTGTACATAAAAACCTCGGGAAAGCTGCCGCAACTGGCGTGGAGTGCCGGCGCCGACCGGTTGGGCAGTGCCAAAATGGGCTACATTGATACAGGCATTGTAATGGAAGTAGCTGATACCGTGAAGTCGTTGTATAAAGTAAAACTTTCGGCAAACCGGCATGCCTTTCTCAACAAATCTTTGGCTACTCCTGTGGAAATGACCATGAAGCCTGCCATGGTTACCTCAGAATCATGGAGGGTTAAGGGTGGCGAAGCCGACGACAGCCTCACCATCAGCCTCGGAACCAAAGTGCCTTACCAAAGCTGGATGGAATTGCGTCCCTCTAAAATTATTCTGGAACTTTACGGTGTGCAGGCAAATACCAACTGGATTACCCAACTGCAATCGGCACGCGAAATTGTAAGGGTTGATTACCGGCAGGTGGAGGATGATGTGGTACAGGTGCACATTTACCTGAAACATGCGCAACCCTACGGATATCGCATTTGCTACAGGGGCAAACAACTGCTGTTGACAGTAAAAGTGCCTCCATACGAACGGTCGCTAAAGGGAAAAACCATAGTGGTAGATGCCGGCCATGGAGGCAGCAATATAGGCGCTAAAGGGGGTACATCCGGTATTCTTGAAAAAAACTATACCCTGCTGATTGCCCAGGCGCTCCAAAAATCGCTGAAGGAAAAAGGGGCAACCGTACTGATGGTACGCGATAAAGACACCACCATTGATAATAAAGACCGCGTACTTTGGGCAATTCAGCAAAACCCCGACCTGTTTATATCCATCCACCTTAATTCCTCGGGAAGAACTGAAGTAAGGGGAACGAGTACGTATTACAAACATGTAGCTTACAGCACCCTCAGCCAATCAATTTTAAAGCAACTGCTTGAAATTGATGACCTGGTGGAATTTGGCCATGTGGGAAGTTTTAACTTTCAGCCGGTGCAGCCAACCGAGTATCCCTCCTGCCTTGTGGAGGTGGCTTTTTTAAGTAGTCCGGAGGATGAAAAGATGATCTTAAACCCCGAGTTTCATAAAAAAATAGCCAGGCAGGTAAGGCTCGGGGTAATTGCCTGGTACGAAAAAATCAGGGCGGTAGAAGAATGAGTGAAAATATTTTAGGTTTAAACGAACTTCAAAATTATTTAACCGCCTGGTAATCAAACGGAAACAATAAATAACCTCCCGGATATAAATGCTTATCCCCCCTAATTCAATGATCCCCCCTCAAAATAGGTGCAACCAAGCATTTCCTGCAACACTATTTCGGTATTACCGGATTGCTTTTTTTCCATTGCTGCAAAACTGAGCTTACCAAGGTTAAAACCGCTGGTTTCAATATAACTTACAATGGGGTTGAAATAACGCGGCATAAACCCATTGCTCAGGGCAATAATGGACACCTGATCCGGAATATTGGCTTTAAGTTCATACAGGGCGCGCATGGCGCCACATAGTATTTCATCACTCATACAAAAAACTGCGAGGTTGGTACATTTGCCCCGGCAGGTATCCATTAATATATTGTATGCCGACTGTTCGTTTTCGGCATTCATCCAGATTGGCGACTGACGGTTGGTTTTAGCCCAGGTATCCTCGAAACCGGCACGACGCAAACGGGTAATACTCAATGTAGGATTTCCCAAAAGGCAAATTACATTCTGCTTGGTGCATTTACTGATTTTTTCGGCAGCAAGCACTCCTGCTTCATAGTCAGCAATTTGAATGGAAGTTGCCTTTTCATTTTCAGGTACCTTATCAAAAAAAACAATTGGAATACCAAAGTCCTCGGTTTTTTGAAAAGGAGCAAAATCAGTAGTATTTGAACTTATTGCGGCAAATACACCTGCCAAATGATTGTACCGGCATATTTTTAGATTTTCCCTTTCAATATCGGGGTCATTCATGCTTTGCATAATCATTACCCCATACGACTTTTTCCTTGCCTCTTCTTCAATGGATTGAATAAAAGAATGGTAGAAATAGCCCGAAATCTCCGGTACAAGGATGGCGTAGGTATCGCTTCTTTTCTTACGGAGGTTCACCGCAAAGCCATTGGGCTCATATTCCATCAGTCCGGCAAGTTCCTTTACCCGCCTGATGGTTTCAATGCTTACATCAGGATGATCCTTTAAGGCCCGGCTGACTGTTGAAATACTGATATTCAGATGTTCCGAAATTTTCTTTAAGGTTGGAGAAGCGTTCATAAAAAAGCAATTTCGTTTTTCAGTTTCCTAAACAAAATTGAGACTATTATTTTTCCCCTGCAAATATTTTCGCAAACGTTTGCGAAACCTGATTTGGAAAGCAAAACAGTATTAGTATTGAAATGCCGCTTAATATTGACCTCAGATTGCTGGCTGCTTCTTTCTAATTGGTTTTCAGGGAGTTTTCCTGACGGGTTAGGTTGCATTGTATGTTGGCAATTTATACCACTTTCACACTGACCGCTTTAATTCTATTTTTAATTGTTTAACCAAATCTGAATCATGCTTATGAAACAAATGCTTGCCTTAAGGGCATGGATGATGTTACTGGTTTGCATGCTAATGGTGTCCGTAGCTGCCATTGCTCAAAAAACAGTAACAGGAAAGGTCACCGATGCCAAATCCGGAACCGGAATTGCAGGTGCCTCAATTACCCTGAAAGGCGGACCTGTAGGTACATCCACCGACAATGAGGGTAATTTTTCCCTGAACATCCCAGCCGATGGAAAAACCCTCGTTATTTCTGCCGTGGGCTATGGCACCCGGGAGATGGCCATTGAGGGTACTGATTTTGCCAAAGCGATTACGCTGGCAACTGCACAAAACGACCTCAATGAGGTGGTTGTAATTGGCTATGGTACTGCCCGCAGAAAGGACATGACCGGCGCCGTTGCTTCTGTAAAGGAAAAAGACTTTAACAAAGGTGTACAGCCAGCCCCCGACAAGTTAATTCAGGGCAAAGTAGCCGGTGTGCAGGTAGTCAGCAACAGTGGCGCACCCGGTGCAGGAACTACCTTCCGTATCAGGGGTGCCTCTTCACTTCGGGCCGGCAATGGTCCGCTGTTTGTGGTAGATGGGGTTCAGCTTTCAAACACGGAGGCCCGTCCAAGCATTGATCTTACCAGTCTTGGTTCTACGCCAGGTGGTAACCCCCTCAACTTTATCAATCCTTCTGACATTGCCAGTATGGAAGTACTGAAGGATGCCTCTGCTGCCGCTATTTATGGTTCAAGGGGCGCTAACGGCGTAGTGCTTATTACTACCAAGCGTGGCGCTTCGGGCCAACCAAAAGTGGATGTAGCTGCCTCGGTAGGTGTGGCCTCCATGCTGAAGAGTATTGATGTTTTAAGTGGCGACCAATACCGTACTGCTCTTGGCGAATATGGTTTTCCTACCGGAGTAAATTCAGCACAAACACCTTCAGCCAACTTTGGTGGAAGTGAAGATGCCATGGATGCCATTACCCGTACAGGCCTTGTTCAGAACTACAGCGTTGGATTTGCCTCCGGAACTGAAAATGCCCGTTACAGGCTTTCGCTTGGTTACATGGATCAGGAAGGTATCATTGAAAAATCCGATTTCAGAAAGTTTACTGTTGGGTTGAACAGCAGTTTTAAATTATTACCTAACCGCAAACTAGGTCTTGACCTGAATTTACTTACTTCTCAAACCAAAGAAAATATCGTTCCCATTTCCAACAACGCGGGTTTCGAGGGAAGTTTGATCGGGCAGGCACTTCAGTGGAACCCCACCAGGGCTTTAAAGCGCTCCAATGGAACTTTTGATGTAGACCAGGGTGGTTCGGTGTATAACCCGCTTGCTTTTAATGATGCTTATAACGACGAGGCTAATATTACGACCATTTTGGGAACCATAGCACCAAGCTATAAATTAGCAAAGGGGCTTGATGTAAAAAGCCAGATCAGCGTAACCTATTCTGTGGGTAAAAGGGAACAATATACCACAGGTGCCATTAACCTGCAGAATGTGCAGTGGGATGCCAACGGCAAAGGTGGCGAAGCAAACGTAGCAAACAATGAACTGAATACATTCCAGATCACCAATACGCTCTCGTATAATTCAGATATTGGCAGTAAGCTGAGCCTTAATGCTGTATTGGGCCATGAGTATCTGAAAAACGACTTTGGCGGAAATTCAATGTATGCCAGGGGATTTCCTAAAATAGAAGGTAAGCCTTTGTACTATTTTATGTCGGCATCTGATCCCTCCACCCGGCGTACACGCGGTTTCCAGGATCCTACCAGCGAACTTCAATCCTTTTTTGCCAGGGCAATCCTGAATTTTGATAATCGCTTCGTGTTTACCGGTACTATCCGTTCAGATGGTTCCAGCAAGTTTGGTGAAAACAACCGCTATGGTACTTTCCCATCGCTAGCCGGTGCATGGAATATTGATAAGGAAGGTTTTATACAGGGAAATAATTTCCTCAGCTCGCTTAAGTTAAGGGCTAGCTGGGGTGTAACCGGCAACCAGGATTTTCCTTCCGGTGCCAGCCAGATCCTTTACGTGCTTGATGGCAACAACCCTGCAAACTTTGCCCAAAGCCAGATTGCAAACCCCGATCTTAAGTGGGAATCAACTACCACTTCCAATATCGGTATTGATTTCGGTTTCTTTTCCAACAGGCTAACCGGTAACATTGACTGGTTCAAAAAAGCCACTTCAGACATCCTTTTCCCAAGAGAAGCGGCTGATCCTGTTCCTCCCACAAGTGCCATCCGCTGGTCAAATATTGACGGAACCATTGAAAACACCGGGTTTGAATTCACCCTTAACTATAAGATCCTCCAGGGTGATAAGCTTAACTGGGATTTTGGTGTGAACGCCACTTTCATGAATAATGAACTGAAAGATTTTGTAGGTGAAATCCCTACCGGTGAAGTAAACGGTCAGGGCCTTACCGGGTCATTTGCCCAGCTGATTAAATCCGGACAACCAATCAATTCTTTCTACCTGAAGGATTTCATAGGCATTGATAAGCAAACAGGTGTAAGCCTTTACCAAGGCGGCGAAAGCAAGTTCTTCCTTGGATCGCCCAATCCTGATATGCTTTTAGGTTTTACCACCCTGGTTTCTTACGGAAAACTCAGTTTTGAATTGGCAGGAAACGGTGCATTTGGTCATTATATTTACAACAATACCACCAATGCCGTACTTGCTTTTAACAACCTGGGAAAACGTAATATTGGATTATCAGAATACAACCTGGCTAAAAGCACCGGAGAAAAGCCTGTGAATCCTACAAGCGCCTCATCGAGGTACCTGGAGCAGGGTGACTTCTTCCGCCTGGCAAATGCTACCCTTAGCTATCAGCTTGGCAATATCGGAAAAGCCATCCGTGGAGCAACGGTTTATGTAAACTGCCAGAACCTGGCGCTCTTCACCAATTTCACAGGGTTTGACCCCGAAGTAAACGTTTCGAAACCATTAAATGGTGTGCCTTCCTTTGGTATGGAATATACCCCATATCCTCCGGCACGCACCATTAATTTCGGAATCAATTTCTCCCTTTGATCAATTAAAAACAAGACATAATGAAACGAATATTCATACTAACATTAACCGCAATGACCTTTGCAGGTTGTTCAAAACTGGATGAGCAGCTTGGAAGTCAGTTAAGCAATGCAGGTGGTTCAGGCGGTGCGGTTTCTCCTGCGCAAATTCTGTCGGGAGCTTATGATGCCATGCGCACGCCCTACCAGGACCAAACCAGGGTATGGGCGGCACAGGAGCATACCACTGATGAAGTAATCGGGCCAACAAGGGCCTCTGACTGGGATGACAATGGTGTTTGGCGGGTAATGCACTCGCACCAATGGGATCCTAACCATGGTTTTTTGGCAGATACCTACCGTGACCTTGGACGTATCGTATTTTCAGCAACTGACCTCCTTCGCTTCAGCCCTTCTGCTCAACAGGCTGCCGAAGGCCGCATGCTGCGGGCTATGGCCATGTTTAACCTGGTAGAAGGCTGGGATCAGGTTCCTTACCGTGAAAATACGGCCGACCCGCTTGAAGTACCCAAGGTGCGCAAGGGTGTAGAAGCAATGGATTATATTATTTCGGAGCTAAATGCAATTATCCCCGCGCTGCCTGATGGACCGGTAAACAAGGCCAATAAGAATGCCGCAAGGGTTTTGCTGATGAAATGCTTACTTACCAAAGGAGTAATTGCCAACAGGGCAGCACCCACTTTTGCTGCAGCCGATATGAACCAGGTGATTAGCCTGGCCAATACGGTTATGGCAGGTCCATATACGCTTACCCCCAACTTTTACGACAATTTTGCGCCCACCAACCATATCCTTTCCACAGAAAATATCTGGACAGCAGAAAATATTGGTGGGTCATCAAGCGGAAACGTACGTTCGCGTTGGTTTTGCACGCTTCATTACAACAACAACCCATCCGGATGGAATGGCTTTACCACGTTATCCGATTTCTACAACAAATTTGGTGCAACCGATACCCGCCGTGGTGGGGATTATGCAGGTCAAACCAATGTTAGTGGTCTAAAGGTTGGTTTCCTTGTAGGACAGCAATTTGATCAGAATGGAGTAGCATTAAAAGACCGTACCGGTGCGCCACTGGCGTTTACCCCACAGGTAAAGTTGACCGAAGTAGGCAGCAACCTTGAAGTAACCGGTATCCGCGTATTGAAATATCCCATTGATTATACCGGTGGCGATAACTCAAACAACGATTATGTGTATTTCCGCCTTGCCGACGTGATGCTGATGAAAGCTGAAGCCATCCTTCGCGGTGGTACCGATCCTTCGGCACAAACACCCTTGCAACTGGTTAATCTAGTTCGTGCCCGTTCCAATGCAGGCGCCCTCACTTCCATTAATCTTGATCAGTTGATAGATGAGCGTGGTCGCGAATTGTATTGGGAAGGATGGAGAAGAATGGATTTGATCCGCTTTGGTAAATACCTGCTGGCCTGGCAGGAAAAGGCGGCTTCAGATCCCAAGGTGCTGATGTTCCCGATCCCTGCCCGTTCGCTGGCAGCAAACCCCAATCTTGTACAGAATCCCGGCTATTAAACAAGCAGTCGTAGTATAGCAAAAAAAAGGGGCCATTCATCAACGAATGGCTTCCTTTTTTTACAGAACCTTTCTTGCAGGCATTCCTCAACCGTTCTGTAGGTAAGTTTGTATTACTTTTCGCCCATTATAGGCTCCTTCTTTATGATCATGCTTTCTTTTTTTCAACGATTAGGCTGGTTGCTTCCTTTGGCATTGCTTCTGCAATTGGCAGGCTGCCGGCAAACCCATAAATCCGCGGGCGAAACCCTTTTTACCAACCCGGAAAATACCGGCATACAATTTACCAACCTGGTAAAAAACGATACCGCTTTCAATATTTTCAGCTATCGTAACTTTTACAATGGGGCAGGGGTGGCCATTGGTGATATAAATAACGACAGCCTCCCCGATATTTATTTTGCCGCCAATATGGGCAGCAACAAACTGTACATCAATAAAGGCAACTGGCAATTTGAGGATGTGACCGAAAAAGCAGGCGTAGCATCGGCCGATAAATGGAGTACAGGAGTGGTGATGGTGGATATTAATGCAGATGGCCTGCTCGATATTTATGTGTGCAATGCGGGTTTTCAACAGGGCCTGGCGCAGGATAACCAGCTTTATATAAACAACGGTGACCTTACATTTACTGAAAAAGCCAAAGAATATGGACTTGCAGATGCAGGATACACCACTCATGCAGCCTTTTTTGATTACGACCGCGATGGTGATCTTGATTGCTATATTCTGAACAATAGTTTTATTCCGGTGAATACCCTGAACTACAGCAACAAGCGCGACCTGCGGGCCGAAGACTGGCCGGTGGCCGACTTCCTGAAAGGCGGTGGCGACCGGTTCCTGAAAAACGAAAATGGCAAATTTGTGGACATCAGCGAAAAGGCCGGCATTTTTGGAAGCCTGATTGGCTTTGGCCTTGGCGTGACCGTTGGCGATGTAAATGGCGACATGTACCCGGATATTTATGTTTCAAACGATTTTTTTGAAAGAGATTACCTTTACATCAACCAGCAAAACGGAAGTTTTAAAGAATCACTGGAATCCTGGATCGGCCATACAAGCCTCAGCAGTATGGGCGCCGATATGGCAGATATCAACAATGATGGTTACCCCGACCTTTTTGTAACCGATATGCTTCCCGATGACGATACCCGCCATAAAACAACTTCATCCTACGATAATTACCATACGCAGGCACTCAAGGAAAACATGGGCTTTTACCATCAGTACATGCAAAATACCCTGCAACTGAATAACCGGAACGGTGGCTTTTATGAAATTGCCCATTACAGCGGGGTTTCGGCAAGCGACTGGAGCTGGGGAGGCCTGATTTTTGATGCCGACAACGATGGGTTCAACGATCTTTTTGTGTGCAACGGCATTTACCAGGATGTAACCGACCAGGATTTTATTGACTTTTTTGCCAACGACATTATCCAGCAAATGGTGTTGACCGGCCGAAGGGAAGAAGTAGATGAAGTAATCAGTAAAATGCCATCAAGGCCCATTGCCAACAAAGCTTTCCGCAACCTGGGAAATCTGCGTTTTGAGAATATGGCTTCCCAATGGGGACTCGATGCACCAACCTTTTCAAATGGCGCAGCCTATGGCGACCTTGACAATGACGGCGACCTCGACCTGGTGGTAAATAATGTAAATCAGCCCGCTTTGGTTTACCGGAACGGTAGCAGCGGAAAAGAAAAAGCATCTTCCATCACCTTACAACTCAAGGGGTCAGGCGGTAATACTTTTGCCATCGGGTCCTGTGTTAAAATATTCCAGGGCGACCAGGTAATTTCCCGTGAGGTAATCCCCACCCGGGGTTTTCAAAGCAGCTGCGATTACACGGTTGTAGCCGGCCTTCAAAATAAACCGGCCGACAGTATGCAGATCATCTGGCCAAACGGAAGGATTACAAGCATTCTGAAACCGGTTTCCGGTAAAAAGTATTTCATTTCGCAGCCCGATACCGGCCTCCTGTTTGTTCCCCAACCTGCCAATATTCAACCAATGTTTAGTATGGTTGATTCCGGTATGACGGCTCATAAAGAAGATGATTATGTTGATTTTTACGCCGAACGGAATATTCCGCAAATGATGAGCCGGGAAGGGCCGGCAATGGCGGTAGCGGATGTTAATGCCGATGGCCTTGAAGATGTGTTTATTGGCGGAGCTACCTGGCAGCCCGGTGCGCTTTACCTGCAAACTGCTGCAGGTTTTGTGGCTTCGGAGCAGGCAATTTTTAAAATTTATGCTGAATTTGAAGATGTTACCGCCGTGTTTTTTGATGCCAATGGCGATGGCTCGCCCGACCTGATGGTAGGTTCGGGTGGCAATCATGTGGCTGCTTTCAGTCCCGAACTGCAAAACAGGCTTTACCTCAATGATGGGAAAGGCAATTTTTCAGCTGGTTCCGGCATTTTGCCACCGAATGCAGGCAATACTTCAGTTATTGCCCCTTTCGATTGGGATAAGGACGGCGATACCGATCTTTTTATCGGCAGCCGCAGTGCACCTCAGTCTTACGGAGAGGCGCCCCATCATTATTTTCTGCTGAATGATGGAAAAGGAAAATTTAAAGATATTACTTCAGCCGTTTGGAATCAAAAGGAGGAAATCCGCATGATCACTTCAGCTGTTTGGGCCGACCTCGATCTTTCGGGTAAACCCCAGTTGGTTATAGACGGTGAATGGATGCAGCCGGAGATATGGAAGTTCACCGGAAAGAAATTCGAAAAAGTTTCTCCTTCGCTTCCAGCCTTGCAGGGTTGGTGGCTGAGCATACACGCTGCCGACCTTGATGGGGATGGCAAAACGGACCTCGTGCTGGGCAACCAGGGCGAAAACTATTACCTGCGCCCAACAGACACGGCCGATGTTAAGCTTTGGGTAGGTGATTATGATGGCAACGGTATAATAGATAAATTAATGACCCGGCAGATTGCCGGCCGCGATATCCCTGTTTTTCTTAAGCGGGAGCTGACCGATCAGTTGCCGGGGCTTAAAAAGCAAAACCTCCGCCATGCAGAATATGCCACAAAAACCATTCAGGACCTTGTAGGAAAAGAGGCAGCAAACAAAACAAAACCATTGGTGGCAGTAACAGGAGGTTCCATGGTTTTATGGAACAACGGAAACTATCTATTTGAAGCGCAGAAATTACCGGCACCGGTTCAGTTCTCCAGTGTAAGGGCCATTACCTCAGCCGACCTCAATAAAGATGGGAAAACCGATCTGTTGATGGCTGGCAATGATTTTCATTTTTTGCCCCAGTTTTCAAGGCTTGATGCTTCTAATGGGCAGGTTTTGATTAATGCGGGAAACCGTACCTGGACCTGGCTTGAACCCCGTCTCTCCGGCATGCTGGTAAAAGGGCAGGTTCGCAATATCAGGGCGCTTTCCGGTAACCGTTTTATTTTTGGCCTGAATAATGATAACCCTGTCATCCTCCAATTAAACCCGGGTAAATGATTAAGGCAATGATTGTTAGATGGGTTTTGCCCTTGTGTACCATAGCAACAATGGCCGGATGCAGCGGCAAGCAAAAAACTGAACCGCTTTTTGAGACGCATGAAGCAGGTAATACAGGTCTTCATTTTACCAACAAACTCACCCCCGATTCGGCCTTCAACATGTTTAAGTACATGTACTTTTACAACGGGGCAGGTATTGGCGCGGCCGATTTTAACCTCGATGGAAAAACCGATATCTTCTTTTCAAGCAACCAGGGTGCCAATACCCTTTACATGGGAAACGGGGACTTAACTTTTACCGATATTACCCAACAGGCAGGCATACCCAACGATGGCGGATGGAGTACCGGCGTATCGGTGGCCGATGTAAATGCCGACGGGCTAACCGATATTTACGTATGCAGGGTAGGTAATTTTGAAACACTCAGCAGCAAAAACCAATTACTGATCTGCACGGGTATAGATGAAAAGAATATTCCGCATTTTGCCGACAGCGCCGATGCCTACGGACTCGGGTTTTCCGGATTCAGCACCCAATCGGTTTTTTTTGATTACGACCTTGATGGCGATCTTGATATGTACCTGATGAACCATGCGGTACATCACAGCGGTATGTTTGCCGAAAGAGCGCGTTTTACCGGTACGTACAGCCCGCTTTCCGGCGACCGGTTTTACCGCAATGACAACGGCCGGTTTGCCGATGTAACCCGCGAAACCGGCATCAACAGCAGCGATATTGGCTATGGCCTTGGCGCTGTGGTAACCGATGTAAACCTCGACGGATGGCCCGACCTGTATATTGGCAACGATTTTCATGAAAACGACTACCTGTATATCAACCGGGGTGACGGAACCTTTAGCGAAGAAATGCAACAGCGCATGTTGCACACCAGTCAGTTCAGTATGGGTGTGGATGCAGCCGACATCAATAACGATGCGTTTCCCGAAATAGTGAGTATGGATATGCTGCCGCGTGATCCCTATATCCTGAAACGCTCACTTGGTGAGGATGCGTACGATATTTTCAAGATGAAAGTGCGGTATGGATACAGCCACCAATATACCCGCAACAACCTGCAGTTCAACATGGGAAACGGCTATTTCAGTGAAACGGGTTTGTATGCAGGCATTTATGCTACGGACTGGAGTTGGGCGCCGCTTTGGCTCGACTTTAACCAGGATGGTTTTAAGGATCTGTTTATCAGCAATGGTATTCCCAAGCGGCTGAACGATATGGACTATGTAAGTTTTGTTTCAAATGAAACCTACCAGGATAAAATCCGCAACAACAATATCGGGCAGCGCGACCTTGCCATGATTGAACAGTTCCCTGAAATTAAACTTCCCAATCAATTTTTTGTAAACAACGGGGCGCTCGCTTTTGAGGATGGATCAACCAGGGTAAAAGGCAACAAACCCACCTATTCAAACGGGGCTGCCTATGCCGATTTTGATAACGATGGCGACCTTGATATTGTGGTAAGCAATATTGGTGATGAAGCCCTGCTGTATGAAAATACTACGCAGGCAAATACCCCTTCAAATACTGGAAATGGTAACCAAACGGAAACAAACCGTGCGGAACCGTGTATTCCGTGTCAATCCTCAAGAGCAATTGTAGTGAATCTGAAGGGAAGCGCATTGAATCCCTTTGCCATTGGCAGCAGGCTGTTTGTATTCAGCGGTAAAGAAATATTGCTGGCCGAAAAGCAGAATGTACGGGGTTTTCAATCGAGTATGCAGGGGCCTATACACCTCGGCATCGGAAACCGAAATATTGATTCGGCCTGGCTTGTTTGGCCGGATAACACATACAGCCGGATCAATATTCCTGGTGATAGCATCCGGTTAAATTTACGCTGGCAACCGGGTTTACCCAACACGCCGTTTCACAAGCTTGCAGCGCGCATGATGCCTTTGCAGGTTCCTTTTGAGGATATAACGGCTGCATCCGGAATGGACTTTGTTCACCGTGAAAACCCTTTCAATGAATTTGACCGCGAACCCCTGTTGCCCCGCATGCTAAGCACTGAAGGGCCGGCGCTTGCCATTGCCGACATTAACCAGGACGGGCTCGAGGATATTTTTGCGGGAGGTGCGCGAAATCAAACCTCCCGGGTTTGGTTGCAGCAACCCGACGGCCGTTTTTTAACTTCTTCACAGCCCGCATTACAAGCCGACAGCAGTTTTGAGGATGCAGATGCCGTTTGGGCAGATGCCAATAAGGATGGTTATGCCGATCTGTTGGTTGCCTCAGGTGGAAATGAATTTTTTGGGAAAGATGAGCACCTGCTGCCGCGCCTGTACCTGAATGACGGGAAAGGAAACCTCACCCGTAAAATGGATGCTTTTGCCGGGCTTTATGCCACCTGGGGAGCCATTGCCGCGCAGGATATAAATGGCGACGGAGCAGTTGACCTGTTTATTGGCGGACGTGCAGTTCCCTTTGCCTATGGGGTAATTCCCCCTTCTTATTTGCTGTTGAACGATGGAACTGGTAAGTTTTTGGATGCAACCGCCAAACTTGCCCCGGAATTGGGCAAACATGGATTTGTAACCGGCGCCACCTGGGATGACCTGGATAAAGATGGCAAAAAGGATCTGTTGGTAAGTCTAGAATGGGGCAGCCTGCTTTGGTACAAAAACAAAGGAGGAACTTTTGAGCAAAAGGAAATTACCAACCGGAAGGGATGGTGGCAATTTATGCTGCCCACAGATGTAAATGGCGATGGACACACCGATATTATTGCCGGTAACCTCGGACTCAACAGCCGCCTGAAAGCTTCGGAAAATGAACCCGTTCGCATGTATGTAAAGGACCTCGACAACAATGATATTACCGAACAAATAATCACTTATTATCTTGATGGCAGGGAGATTCCTTTTGCCAATAAGGATGAACTGATCAAACAATTACCTGTATTGAAAAAGCAGTACCTGTATGCAGGTGATTTTGCAAAGGCCAACCTCAATGAATTGTTTGGCAAAGAAAAACTTGCCGAAGCGGATAAGTTTGAGGCAACTGAATTTAGTAACGCCTTGTTTCTGAATGATGGCAAAGGGAACTTTACCCTGCAATCCTTACCTGCCATTGCCCAATGGAGTAATCTCCGTAGTGCAATTGCCCTCCCCAACCGCGCCAATGGCTTACCTGATATTTGGCTTGGCGGTAATTTTTATGAAAACAATATTCAGATGGGGCGCTATGATGCCGACAGGGGAACCATACTTGTAAATAATGGAAAAGGCGGATTTGCTGCTGCTACTCCCTGTATTCCAGGCATTACGGGGCAGGTGCGCAAAATGGCCCGCATACGCTTGGGCGTGAAGGGGGAAGAGGCCGTGGTGCTGGCAAAGAATAATGAAGGGCTTCAGTTGATGAAAAGGGTGCAGAATTGTAAGCAACAGGTTGTCTCAAATTAATAAATTCCGATTCATTCTCCGGTGAGGTTTTCCATGCTTGTAATCCGTGCCTTCCGTGTCAAAATATTGGATAACACATCCTCGTTATCCATTGGGCAGTATCGGGGTTTTGTATGCGGTTGGTTATGGGCTGTAAATATGGAATAGCCGGCGATGCCAGTTGGTAATCATTTTTATATTGTTCAAACTGCCGGAAAAGAAATTTAAGTACTTCTGGCCCTGCCTTTACTTCGGCTGCCAATAAATGACCATCCACCATACGCTTGAGGCGATTATTTGCTGATTCTTCAATAAGGTTGCTGATAGGCAAGGCAGCCATCACTTCAAATGCATTACCCGAAGTGGAAATATGATACATGGGCTCCCCGGTAACAGATGCTCCTTTTCCTGCCACATATTTTTCAAGGCTGCCAAACATGCCATAAATTTCCGTTGTACCGGGCAGTGTGGAAAAGGTTGATTTGGTGCTGATAAGCAGTGTATCGGTTACCTTGGTGAAAACAGGTTTAAAGCCATACACATTCTCCGGGTTTGAGGCATAAATACTGAAGGCTGCCAAAAGCGTTTGCAAATCATTCCTGAGGCGGCGGCCACGGGCAAACTCCCTGATTCGGGCAAATGGATTAACTCCTGCCTCCCATTCCGCCGACCACATTAAAACGGTTGAATCGTTTCCTTTTGAGGAAAGTGTTACAGAAACAGGAATAGATACCCCATTCTCTTCCCAATCAAGAACGAGTTGCGTGTCTGAAAATCCCTTCAGATGAATAGTTCCTTCCGGTTTATTGCCTTCCCTTCCTGACTCGGTCCATGGCCACCAACGTTTCCATAAAACGGTATCCGGCAGTTGCCTGATAGCCATGGAATAGTTTGCTCCCGAATGCACCGAACCCCCTGCCTGCGGATCTCCGGGAAACAATACATAAGTGGTTGCAAGAAACAATGCAAGAAAGACAACGAATATGATCAAACCTTTTTTTCCGGACATGGAATACAAAAATAAGTTACCCGATGAAATAATGAGGCCAAAGCACTCATCAGTTGCATTCAGTGCTGCAAAATCGGTCATTTAGGTTGCCGGTAAGCTATTGCAATGCTTTGCAGTGAGAAAATAGGCCGTGGAAAAAAGTGTATTCCCCTTTACGGGACGTACTTTAGCCATATAAACCGACAACAAATGATTGCTTTGCTTAAAGCGGCCCTTGCCTGCCGCAATTTCCTGCTTGTTTCCATCGTCTTTTTTTCAGGATCAGCCTCATGGGCGCAGGATCCCTGGAAGATTACCGCAAACAATATTGACCCTTCGAAATATTATGGTATTACCGTAGGTAACGGCATGGTGGGTATAGTTAGTTCACCCCATCCTTTTAAAGTGAAGGATGTGGTACTTGCCGGCGCTTATGATCAATATGGCCGGGGTAGGGTAAGTAATTTCATACCGAGTTTCAACCTGCTCAATATGCGGTTTGATATTGACGGAAAAGGTATTGACGCAGGTAATATATCCGGGTTGGTTCAGGAACTTGATATGCAGAACGCCTCCTTCACCACGAAATTTCTGCATGGCGATAAAGCAGAGATCAGTTATACCTACTATGCACTGCGGCACCTGCCCTACTCTGTGCTGCTTGATGTAACGGTGAGGGCCAAAAAAGACATCAGCATGAACGCCGCCAGTGTAATGGAAGCGCCCGATCTGCTGCGCGACGTACAGAACTATTACAACGAAATTGACCGCCCGCATGTGGTAATGAGCCTGCTTACAAGCAGCGCCAAAAGCCCCACGGGCAAAATGCTGATGTGTGCAAGCAACAGTTTTTTGTTTGAAGAAGAACATGGCCACGAACCAAGGGTTATCCATGAAATGTGGGACAATAACATGCACCTGCTGAAGTTTAATAAAAAACTGAAGGCCGGCGAAACCTATCGTTTCAGCATTGCAGGCAGCAGCATTACAAGTGCGCACCATGCCGATCCGCTGAATGAAGCCGAACGACTGACCATTTTTGCCAAACTGGAAGGAAGAGAAAGATTGCTTGCAAGACATACAGCGGCATGGAAAGATCTCTGGAAAAGCGATATACAAATTGAGGGAGATGCGCAGGCGCAGCAGGACATCCGCAGCATGCTGTACCACCTGTACAGTTTTACCCGCGAAGGCACGGCGCTCAGCCCAAGCCCGATGGGGTTGAGCGGACTGGGATACAACGGACACGTGTTTTGGGATACCGAACTGTGGATGTACCCGGCATTGCTGGTAATGCAGCCACAAATGGCCAAAAGCCTGGTGGAGTATCGCTTTCAGCGGCTGGAGGCTGCGCGGCGCAATGCGTTCAGCAAAGGCTACAAGGGGGCAATGTTTCCGTGGGAAAGCGCCGAAACAGGCGTGGAAGAAACCCCGGTTTGGGCCTTGAGCGGCCCTTTTGAACAACATATTACTGCCTGTGTGGCTATTGCCGCCTGGAACTATTTTGCGGTAACGCAGGATAAACAATGGCTGCAGGAAAAAGGCTGGCCAATTTTGAAGGAAACCGCCGAATTCTGGGCAAGCCGGGTGGAAAGAAAGGCCCCGGGCAAATACGAGATCAACAATGTGGTGGCAGCCGATGAATGGGCCGAAAATGTGGACAACAATGCCTTTACCAACGCCGCCGCAAAGGCCAACCTGCAACTTGCGGCCAAAGCAGCCGAAGTACTTGGGTTGAAGGCCAATACCGACTGGGCTTTGGTGGCTGCCAACATTCCGGTATTGCAGTTTGCCGATGGAACCACCAAAGAACATGCCACTTACAATGGCGAAGGCATCAAACAGGCCGATGTAAATTTGCTTGCTTACCCGCTGAAGGAGGTAACCGACCCCAAACGAATTCAGCAGGACCTCGAATATTACAGCAAGCGGGTGCCCGATGAGGGAACACCTGCCATGACACAGGGCGTTTTTGCCCTGCTGTATGCCCGCCTTGGTAATGCGGAAAAGGCAAGGTTTTGGCTCGACGATGCCTACCTGCCCAACCTGCTGCCACCCTTCAGGGTAATTGCCGAAACAAAGGGCGGCACCAATCCTTATTTTGCCACAGGGGCAGGAGGTATTTTGCAGGCAGTCCTGATGGGTTTTGGGGGTTTGGAAATTACGCCAACCGGCATACAGCAGGTAAAATCCACCTTGCCAAAGGGTTGGAAAAAGCTGACGATTACCGGGGTAGGGGTGGATAGAAGGACGTTTGTTACGCAGTAGATAAGCTTGATTATACCTGAAAGGGTATAATTCTTCCATTCTCGTTTATATTATACCCTAAAGGGAGTATTTCGGAAGATAGAAATAGATGAAACTTCAGAAATTATAAGAATTTAAGGATATTTTTCTTTAAAATCACACTATAGTGTGATTTTAAAGGCTTTTTTGATTTTAGTATTCTCCTATTGCTTGTAAATCCTATTATAATGTGAATTTTACCATTTTTTCAAAATAAATTACCTAATTTAGCTAAAAATCACAGTATAATGTGGATTAAGGAGTTTGGAAACCTTTTAAAGGAGAGGAGAAAGTCATTG
>ERZ795056.1883-NODE-1883-length-24059-cov-10.460757_pt1 | contig 24059 bp, 19 predicted proteins | sample MGYA00375140_ERZ795056 | MGnify/ENA primary metagenome ERZ795056 (study PRJEB30185, sample SAMN05720227) | activated sludge metagenome | isolation source: Anaerobic digester | place: USA | collected 2015-03-09 ... | reverse complement strand
TTGGGCTTTTTTGTGCGAATGAGCGTTGATAAACACAGGCTTAGAAACAGAACGGCCAAAAATCCAATAAAAGCCCGAACTTCGGTATCAAATCGTATAATTTTGCCCCGATTTGGAAAATCCTTTATTCAGTCGGATACAAAGACAGATTTCCCGCAATCAACGGTTTATCTTCCATCTGGGAAGCAGCTATGCGTTGATCGGAGTCAATATGGTGACCATGTTTATTCTGGCACCGTTGCTGTACCATCATCTCGGTAAAGAACTGAACGGGGTGTGGCTCGTCCTTTTTGGCATCACCAATTATTTCAATCTGAGTTCTTTTGGCTTTGGGCAAACCTTTACCCTTGAGCTGATCAAGAAACAGAACAAGCCAAAAGAGGTGAACAAACTGGTGAACACGCTTTTGTTTTCGCTGCTCATGTTTGCCTGCAGTACGTTTCCCATTTTTCTGGCCATCCATTTCAACCTGCATTTTTTCAAAATTTCGGAAGGGCTCCTGCCCATTGCTTCGCGAAGTTTATGGCTGATTTACTTTGTCTTTTTCATCAATTTTCTGGGGCAACTGCCGTACAACGTGTTGTTTGTCCGTAATAAACTGGCTCTCCGGAACGGTATTGAAATCGGGAAAGTGATCCTGAATTTTGCGCTCACATTCTGGGTGATCAAGACGGGAGGAGGAATCGTGAAACTGGCGGGTGTCACCGTGCTTGGCACCTTGGTTTATACCATTGTTCTTCTGATTGTCAGTAAACAATATTTAACCTACACCCTCAATTTTGCCTATTTTTCGAAGAAGCTCTTTCTGAAATTTCTCAAGCCCAGCCTTTGGTATTTCATGCTGGGAATTGCCATGCAGGTGATTTTGTTTTCCGACAGCATTCTGGTTTCGTCCCTCAAGTCTCCCGTTCTGGTGACGGTTTATGCCTACGCACTTCGGATTCCGGATGTGAGTATGCGTTTCATTTTTAAGATCGCCGATGTCAAGATTCCAAAAATCCCGGTTCTGTTTGAAGCAAGCGACTGGCTTAAAATGTGGTTGCTACACAACCGACTGATCTGGCTGACGGCTGCCATCTCGGGTTTTGTTTGCATCACATTGATTCTGTTTGGTGGCGATATCATTCACCTTTGGATGGGCCAGGATTTTATGGTCAACCAGACCCTCATCATCATTTTCAGTCTGAACATGTTTACCCAATGTGTTCTTCACGTACCGGCAATCTTTATTCAAAGCATGGGAATGCACAAATGGGCTTCCATTTTGTCTATGATTGGCGCACCGGTTTCGGTAGCCGGAGCCTGGTTTCTGAGTAAAACCTATGGACTGGAAGGAATTGCATTTTCCATGTGTGCCGTTCAGTTTCTTGTAGGGATTCTCGTGGTTCCACAGTTTTATATTTTCCTGTTTCGAAACCTTCGCAGTCAGGGTCATCATGCCAGTATTTTACGAGTTCAGTAACATTATTTAATCCATGTCCCAGCAAATCATTCTCACGGAACAATCCGAATCAGACCTTGCCCGCTTATCGGAATGGGTACCCGGAGTTGAAACTGCTTTTCTGATAGAAACCGCATTGGCTGTCACCACGGCGTTGTATGAAAAATCAGCAAACGGTGCCGTCATCCGGGTTCAGTATCCGGACGGGAAAGCAGAAGAACTCCGGTTCAAAGTGAAAAAGCCCGCAAAGAGAAAAAAGGTGGCAGATGAATAATTACCAGCAATTCTGGAAACCAATTCTGTTCCAACTGGATGCAGAACAGGCGCATTATTTGTCGGCATCCCTCTTGAATGTGTGTGAGGCAATTTCACCTGTTCGTTCCCTGATGAAGCAAATGTTTGTCTATTCAGGAGAAAAGCCCACGGAAAAAGTCGTGGCGGGAATCCGGTTTCCCAATCCCGTTGGACTGGCGGCAGGATTTGACAAAAATGCCACGATGGTGGATGCTCTGCCGCTGCTGGGTTTTGGTTTTGCCGAAATCGGAACCGTGACGCCCCGTCCGCAAAAAGGCAATCCGAGACCCCGGTTGTTCCGCATACCGGAGGAAGGTGCCATTCTGAACCGGATGGGTTTCAATAATGACGGAGTGCAAGTGGTGGCAAACCGACTTGCCAAACGGAAAAACCAGTCGATGATCATCGGCGGTAACATCGGGCGGAACAAAATCACCACCAATGAAGATGCCCACAAAGACTACCTCTATTGCTTTGAGTATCTGCAGGATCTGGTCGATTATTTCACGGTCAACGTAAGTTCGCCCAACACACCCGGTCTACGGCAATTGCTCGAAAAGGAACCGCTGCAGATATTGCTGGAAACGGTCATGAACCAAAATCGGAAGCGAAAGGAGTTGAAGCCAGTCTTTCTGAAAATTTCACCGGATCTGGAAGAAGACCAGATCGGGCAAATCGCAGAAGTCTGCGTTCAGTCCGGCGTTTCGGGTCTGGTGATCACCAATACCACGATCTCAATGGACCAGATTCAGTATCCGGAAAAGGTCCGGGCACTTGGTTCCGGTGGATTGAGTGGATATCCTGTTCAAAAATTGTCTCAGGAGAAACTGCAGAATATCCGCCGGTTGTCTACGGGTCTGGCCATAATGTCAAGTGGCGGGATTATGAATCCGGAGGATGCGGTGTCCCGTTTTTCGGATGGTGCCGATCTGGTTCAGCTCTACACGGGTTTGGTGTATTATGGCCCCACTCTTCCTTTGGACCTACTGCGTGCGCTTTACTGAGCGAAAAACTTCACGCTAGTTTTGAAATATCTCTAGTTTTGTTTTTTACCACCTGGTTCATATTTCCGGGAATTCTGCAACACCCGTCTCCATTCATGCTCTATTACAAAACCTATCTTCATCCAAGTTCGCCTGAGTGGGTAATTTTTGTTCATGGAGCGGGGGGAAGTTCCTCCATTTGGTTTAAGCAGATCAAAGACTTTTCCCTCAACTTTAATGTGCTGATGGTGGATCTTCGTGGTCATGGAAAATCACAGGGGAACAAGGCCTATGAGCAATATACGTTCAAAGAAATTTGCCAGGATGTGATCGATGTGATGGATCATGCCCGCATTAAAACGGCGCATTTTGTCGGAATTTCTCTCGGGACCATTTTAATCCGGAATCTGTACGAAATGGCACCCCATCGGGTGAAGTCCATGATTCTGGGAGGAGCGATTATGCGGCTGAATCTTCGGGCCAAAGTTCTCTCTGCTTTTGGTGACTGGTTCAAGACCGTGATGCCTTACCTCTGGCTTTACAGTTTTTTTGCCTGGATCATCATGCCGAAAAAAAGGCACCGTCAAAGCCGGCTTCTGTTTGTGAACGAAGCCCGGAAACTTTGCCAGAAAGAATTCATTTACTGGTACCGGTTGATTTATGAAGTCAATCCATTGCTGAAGTACTTTTCAGAGAAGCCTTCTTCAGTCCCAACTTTATATCTGATGGGCGATGAAGACCATATGTTTCTTCCGTTTATTAAGAAACTGGTGGTTCAACAACCTCATTCAAAGCTGTTTATTGTGGAAAATTCCGGTCACGTCTGCAATGTGGACCAGTCGGATATTTTCAATCAGCAATCAATCGGCTTTATCTTCGAGGCTTCGTCGGTTTTGCCGACTTCGTAGTCTTCGTTGGCTTTGTCGTTTTCGCCGGTTTTGCTGGTTTTGTCGGTTTCGCCGAATGTGACATAGAAGGCGGTCGTTTCGCAAAGGCTTTTTTCGGATTGGCTTTTGGCTTCCGGAACGTATTGCTCTCTTTTTTATCGTGAAACGCCCCTTTGAAATCCGGATCTGCTCTTTTCTTCTGGTCGTCGATTTTCCGTAAAATCTCCTGTTGCTCTTCGTATGGAGTTTCTTTGGCAATCAAATGGTCAGCAATCGGTTCTTCCTGAATCTTCATCCGGATCAGTTTTTCGACCCTGCTCAGATGCAGTTCATCCGGAGCATTGACAAACGAAATGGCTCTTCCTTCCCTCATCGCTCTTCCTGTCCGTCCGATCCGGTGCACATAATCTTCGTACTGAACCGGAATATCAAAATTGATGACCATCGAAATCCGGGCTACATCCAGTCCTCTTGAGGCTACATCGGTCGTTACCAGAATTTTAACAGTCCCGGCGTGCAGCGATTCCACGGCCGCACTTCGGGTATTGGTTCCTTTATTGGCATGCAGAAAGGCCACTTCGGTGATCAGTTTTCGTTTGAGGTATTTCCCGATTTCGGTGGCATGCTTTTTCGTTTTGACAAAAACCAGGGCGGCATCTTCTTCTGAAAGCCCTTTCAGGATCGACACCAGAAGGTTGAGTTTGGTCTGAAAATTATAGGTTCGGTAGACAATCTGATGAATGGTTTCTGCCGGAGTTGCCTGTGGTGTAACCTCAATTTTTTCCGGAAACTCCAGAAACTCCTCCGCCAGAACTTCCACCTTTTCAGGGAAAGTGGCAGAGAAAAGCAGGTTTTGTCGTTTTGACGGAATTTTTTCCAAAATCTTACGGATTTGCGGCATGAAGCCCATATCCATCATTCGGTCTGCTTCATCGATCACCAGAGTGCGGATGTCCTTTAGTTTCCATTCGCCGGTATCATATAGTTCCAGAAAGCGGCCGGGGGTGGCAAACACGATGTCGACGCCTTTTTTTAATTGGTTTAACTGTGCTGTGATTCCGGTACCGCCAATGAGGCAGGCCATCCGGAGTCCAGTATGCACATTAAGTGCCTCAAAATGAAGAGATAACTGAGTTATAAGCTCTTTTGTTGGGGCAATGACCAGGGCTCTCACATGATCGCCCTGAGGAAAATGGAGCTTTGCAATCAGGGGTATCAGGAAGGCTGCTGATTTCCCGGTGCCGGTTTGTGCAATCCCCAGAATGTCTTTTCCAGCCTTTGCCAAAGGAATGGCTTTTTCCTGAATGGGCGTAGGATCGGGCCAGCCCTGTGCTTCAATGGCATCCTGAAGTTGCTTATTAAAGTTGAATTTTGAAAAGCCTGAAATACTTCGATTGTCCATTGAATCTTTCTGAAAAACTTCAAATTTAACGAAATCCTACACGAACCTCACCTCCATTATTTGTGCACGATTGGTTTCTGAAAAATTAGGCTCTATACTTGAATCTGATTTGTATCAAGGTTGAAGGCATAGATTAAGAATGCCGGATAAATATTTACGTAAAACCCGATGATTGACCAGAACTATGGCAAGTGTTTTTGACCAGTACCAGATGATGCGGACCCATCATTTGATTTTTGGGTACAGAGGCACATTGACCAACGATTTGATTACTTCACTTCTCCAGCTTTCCGATTCAAAGCTGAAGGAGCTCAAGACGCCCTTCCGAAAGAAGAAGTCTATTATTAACATTCTGATTGAATGTCTTCAGAATATATTGTACCATTCTGAGTCTTTCCAGGATGGTTTGTACAGCGGGCATCACTGCCTGTTTTTATTGGGGAAAAGAGAAAATGATTATTTTATCCAGATTGGTAACTTCATCGATAACGGCCAGATGGCAGATTTGCGATCGAAACTGGACTATCTGAATACCCTGGATTCAAAGCAAATTCATAAAATGTATCTCGAAGTTCTGGATAACGGATCGATATCAGAAAAAGGAGGAGCAGGTCTTGGAATTCTCCGTGTCATGAAAGATTCAGGAAGCAAAATTCAATACGCTTTCCAGTCTGTTGACAAGACAAGGTCTTTTTATTGTATGGAAATTGTGATCAGTGAACAAGTGTAATAACCCTGGCGATATGGAAAATATTGAAATCGAACCAACCGCAACAACCCCAAAAATTAGTTTCCGTCCGGGAGAGGGTTATTTTGAAATTTCCGGCAAGTCGCTTCCGGAGAATTCGTTTGAATTTTATAAGCCTTTGCTGGATTACATCGAAGCTTATGCTGAGCGGCCTGAAACCGAAACCTCACTAGTCTTCAAACTTCAGTATTTTAATACGTCATCTACTTCGCACTTTTTGAGGATGATTAAGAAGTTCGAGAAAATCTTCACCGATGGCAAAAATGCCAAAGTACACTGGTACTATGATGAAGACGATGAAGATATGAAAGAAGCAGGGGAAGATTTTAAGGTTCTCTCCAAGCTACCGATCGACATCATCGGAACTCAACTCGACTAAGCCGTTTCACCGGCGTTTTCTTCGTTCCCGTTCTGACCGGATCAGGGCCAGTTCCCGGCTTGTCTGTCCGGCAACCGATGTGTTTTCGGATGCTCTTCTTACAAGATAGGGCATTACTGAAAAGACAGGACCGTATGGTACATACTTCGCCACATTGAATCCTTCTTTGGCCAGGGCATAACTGATGTTGTCGCTCATTCCATACAGCTGAGCAAACCAGATTCGTTCGTCGTTGCGTGAAATGGACATGGCATCCATTTCTTTGGCCAGTTCCAGATTACTCTTTTCATTATGAGACCCGGCACAGAAGTGCACGTGCTGCAGATTTTCCAGACAATATTTCCATGCCCTGTTGAAATCAGCATCCGTCCCGGCTTTAGAGGAATGAATCGGATTCAGCAGGTTTTTCTTTGCCGCATAGGCCGCTTCCTTTTCCATATATGCTCCCCGAACCAGTTTGGCACCCATCACATATCCGGCTGATTTTGCCTGATTACCGGCGGCAATCAGCCGTTTCAGAACATCGTGCCGATACAATTGAAAGGTATTGAACACAATGGCTGTTTGGTGATTGTGGTTTTCCATTTCTTCGTACACCCACTGATCAATCACATCTTGAATCCAGGATTCTTCTGCATCCACAAACAACCGGACCTTTTTTCCGGCAGCCACCTGGCAGATCGCCGAAAACCGTTTCCGTGCATTGAGGTGTTTTTTTTCTTCTTCTGTGGTGAGAGACTGATTTGCCTGAACCTTTTCCATGATCCGGACATCGGCAATTCCCGAAGTTTTGAAAACAGCAAACGGCACTTCTTTTTTCGCTGCTGCAATCTGAATGGTTGATATCGTTTCAGCTTCCACCCGATCAAAACCGGTTTCCGTTTTCTCACCTTCCACCGAATAGTCAAGGATGGTACCAATGTGGAATTCCGACAGTTTTCCAATCGTTTTCACACACTCTTCCAACGTCTCACCTCCGCAGAAATGCTGGAAAATGGTTGCCTTCACCAATGATTTCACAGGAAGCTTTATGGAAATGGACATCAGAAGGGCCTGCACCGAAAGCTTATTCATCGTTGGATTATTCATCAGTGAAAACATCCATTCCATTTTCTGCAGGTCGCCGTCGGACCGGTGAGCAAAGGCTATTTCCGGATTGTCGAGCCGAATACCGGAATTCGGGGTGTCTGTCGGTTTCATCTTTCCTATTTGTATTTCAGTGTATTAATCAGGATTCGAATGCAATGGTTTTTCCGGTACTGCCACCGGTTCAAATTGAACGTGCTTTTGGATAGCACGGATGGCTTGTTGCAGCCGGGCTTCTCCTGAACCACTTATTTCGGACCACAAAACTCCGGAATTCTGCAATTCGTTTTGATAGAGTTTGTAAAAGTATTCCTGACGGTCGGGATTTTCTCGGATCGGATCCGCTTCCCATAGAAGATCGGGTTTCAAGAGCAGGTGCAGATCGTACCTGCGATCTTTCCATTCCTTTAAAATCCATTCCGGACATGTTTCAAAAACATCTTCCATCCAAATTTTGATGACCAGAAGGTTGGTGTCACAAAACAACCATGGGTTGAGACTTTTTTCAATTTCATCCTCCAATCCGATCTGATGCCGGGCAATGTTTTCCACATCTTCTTTGGTGTATGGTTGCTTGCAGGACGAAATATACTCCCGGGCTGCCTCTGGAATCCATTCGCCATCAAACCATTCTGCCAGTTGGCGGCACAATGTCGTTTTACCGGTTGATTCCGGACCCACAATGGCAATTTTCCTTTTCATGCCTGCATCTCCCCTTTTTTCCAGTCAAAATATCCCTTCACTGCCAGAAGGAGCAATATTCCATATAAACCGGAGAAGAACCAAAGCTCTTTTGTAACATAGAGACAAATTGATATCAGGTTGATGAGAATCCAGAGAATCCAGTTTTCGATCCATCTCCTGGCGAGCCAGATCTGAGCCACAATGCTGAAGGCGGTAATCAGTGAATCGAGGAAAGGCTGACTGGAGCTGGAGATCGATTTCAGAAACTCAAAAAGCAGCCCAAATCCCAAAGTTCCCATCAGTAAACTAAACCACAAAGCGGAAACAGGAATCTTCCTCACCATGAGTGAGCCTTCGTTTGATTTGCCGGTTTCCCATTGCCACCAACCATAAATGCCTGATAAAAAGTAAAATACCTGCAAACCGCATTCGGCAAAAAGTCCGCTTTGCAAATAAACCCAGGAAGCCAGTGCGACGGACACCAGTCCGATTGGCCAACCAATCGAATTCCGCCTTGTATTCAGCCAGATCGAAACCACACAGGTGGCCGAAGAAGCAAATTCAATGACAGGTTCCACCAAATGATTCATTCCGGATCAGAAAATACGGGGCAAATATGCGTTCAAGTGGCCGGAATAACTCAGGTTCTTCCATGAATGAAAAATTCTGTTTTCAGATTCAGCGGATTTTATTCTTTTGCAGAAACTTTACGAGAGGATGTTAGCAAAAATTTATGGATCTGCCGTGCAGGGAGTGCAGGCATTTCCCGTGACCGTGGAGGTCAGTGTCGGAACAGGCACCGAGATGTTTATTGTGGGCTTACCGGATGCGGCTGTGAAAGAGAGCAGCCACCGGGTAGAATCGGCCATCAAAGAAGCCGATTTCCAGATGCCACGGCAGAAGGTGGTGGTCAATCTGGCCCCGGCCGATACCAAAAAAGAAGGTTCTTCGTATGATCTGCCCATTGCAATAGGAGTTTTGGTGGCATCCGGTCAGATCAGTTCCACGATTCTGGAAGAATACCTGATCATGGGCGAACTGTCGCTCGACGGAAGTGTCCGACCTATAAAAGGTGTGTTGCCCATTGCGATCGAAGCACGTGGAAAATTCAAGGGATTTATTCTTCCAAAACAGAATGCCAGCGAAGCCGCCATTGTCTCCAACCTGGATGTGATCGGTGTGGAAAACCTGATGGAGGCCGTCGATTTTCTCGAAAACCGGATCTGGATTGAGCCTCTGGTAAGGGATACAAAGGAGATTTTCTTTTCTAACCTGAACAATTACGAAGCCGACTTCAGCCATGTACAGGGACAGGAAAACATCAAACGGGCACTCGAAATTGCGGCAGCCGGTGGCCATAATGTGATCATGATCGGACCTCCGGGAGCAGGTAAAACCATGCTGGCCAAGCGTTTGCCTTCCATTCTCCCACCCCTGGATTTGCGGGAAGCCCTGGAAACAACCAAAATTCATTCCGTGGCAGGGAAACTGTCGAAACTCGATGGTCTGGTTACCACCCGGCCTTTTCGTTCTCCGCACCATACCGTGAGTGACGTGGCTCTTGTAGGAGGAGGCAATATTCCCCAACCGGGAGAAATATCGCTGGCACACAACGGGGTTTTGTTTCTGGATGAATTGCCCGAATTCAAACGTTCCGTCCTTGAAGTGCTTCGCCAACCATTGGAAGAACGGAAAATCGCCATTTCACGGGCACGTTTTGCGGTCGACTTTCCGGCCAGTTTCATGCTCATTGCCAGTATGAATCCTTGTCCCTGCGGATACTACAACCATCCCGATAAAGAATGTGTTTGTCCTCCGGGGGCCGTTCAGCGGTATTTGAATAAAATATCGGGTCCGTTACTTGACCGGATCGATCTCCATGTGGAGGTTACGCCGGTTTCGTTTGAAAAAATAACCTCTCAGCAAAGGACGGAATCCTCCGACAGCATCCGGCAACGGGTAATTGCAGCGAGGCAGATTCAGACAGAGCGTTTCAAAGAACAGGACGGAATTTTCAGCAATGCGATGATGCCGACGCCGATGGTGACCGAAGTTTGCCAGATCACCGAAGCCGGACGGAATCTTTTGAAAACCGCCATGCAAAGACTGGGACTTTCGGCCAGAGCCTACGACCGGATCTTAAAAGTAAGCCGGACCATTGCCGACCTCGCTGGTTCAGACGAGATCAAAACCGAGCATCTGGCAGAGGCGATACAGTACCGGAGTCTGGATCGTGAAAATTGGGCGGGTTAATTCTGACGGAAACCCGGTTCAGGAATCTGAAGCAATTCCTATCCATGCAGAATTGCGGATTGGTCCAAATTTGAAAACTTAAACAGGAAAAAATTGGCTGACGATCAATTCTGGCTATTTTGCCCCAGAATATCAAAACCGAATTCAATTACAGCAGCACATACTTTAGCATGAAAATATTGGAAATAAGGGCGATGCGTGGCCCGAACTACTGGTCGATACGGCGACACAAACTCATTGTGATGCGACTGGATCTGGAAGAAATGGAAGAGCAGCCAAGCAATCAGATTCCGGGATTTCCGGAAAGGCTGGAGGCTGTTTTTCCGACGATGTATGTCCACGAATGCAGTGAAAATGAACCAGGCGGTTTTTTCAAGCGGGTTCGGGAAGGCACCTGGATGGGGCACATAGTCGAACACGTCGCCCTTGAAATTCAGACTCTGGCCGGCATGGACGTAGGCTTTGGACGGACCCGGAGTACATCCGAAAAAGGTGTGTACAATGTGGTGTTTGCCTACATGGAAGAAAAAGTAGGTATGTACGCTGCGAAAGCAGCCGTCGAGATTGTGCAGGCTTTGGTCGACAACCGGCCTTATGATATGGGACCGGACATCCAGAAAATGAGGGAGATACGGGAAGATGAACGACTCGGGCCTTCCACCGGAAGTATTGTGGATGAAGCCGCAATCCGGGATATTCCGTTTATTCGCTTGAATCGCCACAGTCTGGTTCAGCTTGGGTATGGAATCAATCAGAAACGTATTCAGGCCACCATGTCGGGACAAACCAGCAGCATTGCCGTTGAGATTGCCTGTGACAAAGAAGAAACCAAAAACCTGCTCGATGCAGCCAATATTCCGGTTGCGAAAGGAATGACGGTGTATGACGAAGAAGATCTGAAAGCCGTGGTCGATCGTGTTGGATATCCACTGGTTGCCAAACCGGTGAATGGAAACCATGGAAAAGGTGCCACCATCGGAATTAAAAACTGGGAAGAAGCGGTGGCTGCACTGGCAGCTGCTAAAAAATATTCCCGTGCCGTCATTGTCGAGCGGTTTATTACCGGATACGACTATCGCCTTCTGGTGATTAACCATAAATTTATTGCAGCCGCCAAACGTACACCAGCTGCTGTGATCGGGGATGGAAAATCAACCATTCAGCAACTGATTGACGAAGTAAACACGGATCCAAGAAGAGGATACGGACATGAGAAAGTGCTGACCGCCATCAAGGTGGACGACATGACGATGAACATCCTCGCCGAAAAAGAACTGACACTTGATTCCGTCCTGCCGCAAGGCAAAGAAGTATGGCTGAAGTCGACCGCCAATCTCAGTACAGGCGGAACGGCGGATGATGTCACCGATCTGGTGCATCCTGAAAATGTGTTCATGGCGGAAAGGATTTCACGAATCATCGGTCTGGATATTTGCGGTATCGATGTGATGACGCCCGATATTTCGATTCCGGTGGCCGAAGCCGGAGGAGCGATTCTGGAGGTCAATGCCGCTCCTGGTTTCCGGATGCACATTGCTCCAACAGGCGGACTTCCACGGAACGTAGCAGAACCTGTAATTGACATGTTGTTCCCTCCCGGAAAATCGGCCCGCATTCCAATCATCGCGGTGACCGGAACCAACGGAAAAACCACCACTACCCGACTGATGTCACATGTCGTAAAAAGTATGGGATACAGAGTGGGCTTCACCACAACCGATGGTATTTACATCCAGAATATTATGGTGGAAAAAGGAGACTGCACCGGACCGAAAAGTGCAGAGTTTGTCCTCAAAGATCCAACCGTGGAATTTGCCGTTCTGGAAACCGCCCGTGGAGGAATTATCCGAGCCGGTCTTGGTTTCAGCAAATGCGACATTGGAATCGTCACCAACATAGCGGCTGATCACCTCGGTCTGAAAGACATTATGACGCTGGAAGATCTTGCCCGTGTAAAATCGGTGGTGGTCGAAAGTATCCGTCCGGGTGGATATGCCATCCTCAATGCCGATGACGACCATGTGTACAATATGCGGAAGGGACTCGATTGCAAAGTCGCCCTTTTCAGCATGGACGAAAACAATCCACGAATCCGGGAACATTGCGAGGCCGGTGGTCTGGCCGCGATTGCCGAAAATGGTTTTGTTACTATTTCCAAAGGCACCTGGAAAATTAGAGTCGCTAAGATTGTGAACATTCCGCTCACGTTCGCCGGGAAAGCCATTTTCATGATTCAGAATATTCTGCCGGTGGTGATGGCAAGTTACATCCGCGGGTTCAGCAATGAGGACATTAAGGCGGCTTTGGAAACATTTATTCCATCTCATGCCCAAACACCAGGCCGGATGAACGTGTTCAACTTCCAGAAGTTCACCGTTATTATTGACTATGCTCATAATCCGGCCGGACTCCAGGCTTTGGGCAAATTCCTTGAAAAAGTGGAAGAAACGCCGAAGGTCGGAATCATTACAGGAGTGGGCGACCGCCGGGATGAAGACATCAAGGCTCTCGGTGCGATTTCCGGGAAGATTTTTGATCAGATCATCATTCGCCAGGACAAACACCTTCGTGGAAGACAGGACACCGAAATCGTGGAATTACTCGAACAGGGAATCCGGGAGTCGAATCCAAACATTCCGGTAAAAGTGATTTTCAAAGAAGTAGAAGCCATTGAGTACGCCATCAAAAATGCGGTACCGGGAAGCTACATAGTCGTTTGTTCGGATGTGGTGGCTCAGGCCGTGGATGCTGTGATGCGCCTCCGCGAAGAAGAAGCCAAAGTGGTGATCAAGCCGGAAGACATTCCGAATCTCCGGTCCTGATCCCAATTATGCACGGACAGAGTGTTGAATGACCAGCACTCTGTCCGTTTTATTAACTGATTATAAACTAAACATTGATGAATTTACAAGAACATGTCTCACCTTACCAAACCCCAGTTGCGGGCAACGATCACGCTGTCGTTTGCCATCCTTTTAACGATTTCTGTTAATACGCTTTATAACCAGTACCGGCTGGAAAATGCTTCCTCCGGAAATACGAATCCTGAAGATGCCCGTATCCTGGATTCACTGCTGGCTTTGATTCCGCCTGAAATGGAGCGATTTCCTTCTCATTCGGCTTCCTTTTTTTCAAAGGAAGGGCCTGAGGCAGAATCACCGGTAGAATTGAATCTGCATTCTTTCGATCCCAACACCGTTTCAAAAGAAGACTGGCTCGAAATGGGCCTGCCGGAGAAAGTGTTCAACGGGCTTGAAAAGTACCGTTCCAAAGGCGGACGGATCCGCAAACCCGAGCAGATTCTGAAACTCTATCATCTCGAACCGTCGATCGGGCAGCAACTGGTGCCGTTCGTGAAAACGGACAGTACGAATCTGTTTGCCCGGAATTCCTTTCCGAAAAAAGAATTCAAACCTTATACGCCCAAACCGGTGGAGCCACCTTTTGATCTGAACAGGGCCGATTCAAACCAATTGAAAAATGTGTTTGGGATTGGAGGAAAAACTGCCGCACGGATTCTCAAGTACCGGAACAGCATCGGTGGATTTCTTCAGAAAGAACAGGTGTTTGAGGTTTGGGGACTCGATACCGTTGTGGTGGAAGAACTATTTAAGAAATCATACATTCCGCCGAATCCGGAGATTACACGATTGAAAATCAACCAGCTCTCAGAGGAAGAGCTGGCGAACAATCCTTACATCCGGAAAGGCATGGCACGGATTATCGTGAAATACCGGACTCAGCATGGACCCTACAAATCGGCCGATGATTTATTGAAGATCAAAATCCTCAAACCGGACGTGGTTACAAAAATCAGCCCGTATCTTGAATTCTGATTCGTAGTTTTGCCGGAATTATGGAAAGTCAGGAAAAGGCCGGTAAGATATTTGATAATCAAACGCTGAAACGCCTTCTGCCTTTTCTGGGTCCGTACAAGACCACGTTTTATACACTGATTTCCCTCACGGTTTTTCTGGGATTTCTGTCTCCACTTCGGCCGATCATCATCCAGTATGCCATCGATAACTTCGTTTCAACCAAAAGTTATTCCGGTCTGCTCAACATGGTGCTCATCATGTTCGGCATTCTGTTCCTTCAGGCAATCGGCACCTATTTTCAAACCTACCTTAGTTCCTGGCTCGGGCAAACCATCATCCGGGACATCCGGGTTCGTCTGTACCGCCATCTGCTTGGATTGAAAGTCCGTTTTTTCGACACCACCCAGATCGGCCGGCTCGTGACCCGCAACATTTCCGACATTGAGACCATTGCCGATGTGTTCAGCGAAGGTCTGGCAGCCATGGCCGGCGATCTGCTTCAGCTGGTTTTCATTCTGATCTACATGTTTTACATCGACTGGCGCCTTACCCTGGTAAGCTTGTCGATGCTTCCTTTCCTTCTGATCAGTACCTACGTGTTCAAGGAACGAATCAAGGTTACATTTAATGAAGTGCGTTCGGCAGTGGCCAACCTCAATACCTTTGTTCAGGAACACATTACCGGGATGAGTGTGGTTCAGATTTTCGGAGCCGAAAAACAGGAGCATCAGAAGTTTGTGGCCATCAACGAACAGCACCGCAAATCCAACATTCGTTCCGTCCTTTATTATTCGATTTACTTTCCGGTGGCCGAAGTGATTTCGGCTCTGGGAACCGGACTTCTGGTCTGGTATGGAGCGCAGGGCGCCATTGAAGGGAAGTTTACCCTGGGAATGCTCACGGCCTTCATCATGTACATCGCCATGTTTTTCCGTCCGATCCGAACGATTGCCGACCGGTTTAACACCCTTCAGCTGGGATTGGTCAGTACCGAGCGGATATTGAAACTTCTCGATCATACCGACACTGTTCAGGATTCCGGAACGCTGGTGAAAGATCATTTGAAAGGGGATATTTCGTATCGGAATGTTGACTTTTCATACAATGAAGGGCAGCCGGTACTTCAGCAGATTTCGTTTGACGTAGCACATGGAAAATCCATTGCGCTGGTTGGTTCAACTGGTTCCGGAAAGTCCAGCATCATCAATCTTCTCACCCGGTTTTATGAGATCAATGGAGGGCAGATTTTGCTTGATGGGGAACCGATTGAAGAGTATTCACTCTCCTATCTCCGGAAAAGCATTGGACTTGTTTTGCAGGATGTTTTCCTTTTCAGAGGCAGCATCCGGGACAACATCACGCTGGGGAATCCGGACATTACCGATCAGCAGGTAAAAGCCGCCGCCGAACTCGTTGGTGCCAATCGATTTATTGAACAGCTGCCAGGCGGGTACAATTACAACGTGATGGAAAGAGGAAACACGCTTTCTGTCGGACAGAGACAGTTGATTTCGTTTGTGAGGGCAATGGTGTATCAACCGGCCATTCTTATTCTGGATGAAGCCACCAGTTCGGTCGATTCAGAAACAGAGGAACTTATCCAGCAGGCCATTGACAAAATCATGGAAGGACGGACCAGTGTTGTCGTGGCACACCGGCTTTCCACCATTCAGAAGGCCGACCAGATTCTGGTGCTGGAGAAAGGAAAAATTGTGGAAAGAGGAAATCATGAGCAACTCCTGGCGATGGGAGGTGCTTATGCGCAACTTTACGAAATACAGTACAAGAATCATGTTTTATAACCGCCGTCTTGCATTCTCTCAAAAATTGGGGCTTTTTTGCCGGTGAATCTGAAATTATGCTCAAAAAGCCATACATGGTAGGAATAACCGGAGGAAGTGCTTCCGGTAAAACATTGTTCATCAGACGTTTGCTTGATTCTTTTGGCGAAGATCAGATCTGTTTGCTGTCGCAGGACAATTATTACAGAGAACGAAGTCTGCAACCAAGGGACGAAAAGGGATACGAAAATTTTGATCTTCCGGAGAGCATAGACCACCAGCAGTTCATTAAGGATATTGAATCGCTTCACCATGGAAAAGAAGTTCAAAAGCTTGAGTACACCTTCAATAATCCGAACATCATTCCAAGGATGCTCACGTTCAAACCGGCTCCGGTGATTGTGGTGGAAGGCATCTTCGTTTTTTATTTTCCGGAAATCCTGAAAAAGCTTGATCTGCGGGTGTTCATTGACGCCGAAGAGCACATCAAGTTAAAAAGAAGAATCAAGAGGGATGGTCAGGAAAGAGGATATGATCTGGAAGATGTGTTGTATCGCTATGAAAACCATGTGGCCCCAACCTTTGACCGGTTTATCCGGCCATTTAAGGCCGATGCTGATCTGATTGTTCCCAACAATCAAAGCTTCGACCATGCATTGGAAGTGATCACCACGTTCCTGAACACGAAAATCACCAAATAGTCCCGGATCTGGGTTTCAAATCCATATTCCCGGATAAGTTTCCAGCTGGTGGTTAATATCTTAGGCGTTGGAAAATCGATTTCTTTTCTATTTCCTGGCCGTATCCGTAGCTGAGGTTGTTGTTTGTTCCGTTCAGAACGATACCCAGATTCGGCAATCTTCCATCAGTGACGTAATTCTCAAGGAAATACAGTTTGCGTTTGTCCAGTTGATTTGCCCGTACAATATACACAAAAGCATCTGAGTGTTTGGCCAGGAGGAAGGTATCGGTCACGATGCTGGAAGGGACCGTATCGACCACAATGTAATCGAACATTAGTTTCAGGTCCTCAAACATTTCTTCCATCTTGTCTGTCATCAGAATTTCAGCCGGATTGGGCGGAATGCTTCCGGAAGGAAGAACGAACAGGTTTTCAAATCCAGGCATTTTCACAATGTAGGAATCCAGTTTCGCCCCAGGTGTGATGAGATAATCGGTCACACCTTCTTTTCCTGGTAACGACAAATACTTGTGCAGTTTCGGATTGCGGAGGTCCATTCCCAGCAACAGCACTTTTTTACCAGTGAAAGCGATGGTTTTGGACAAATTGATGGAAACAAAGGTCTTCCCTTCCTTTGGAAGTGTGGACGTGATAAAAATGGTTTTGGCCCTTCCTTTGATTGCGGAGGTGAGCATAAATTCCAGGTTGGTCCGAATAATCCGCAACGCTTCTGCAAGACTGGAACGGCTTCCTGGCGTGAGTTTTTCTCCTTTGCTCAGCGATTTCGGAACGTCTCCCAGGAAAGGTACCCGGAACCGGGATTCGATGTCTTTCCGGGTTTTCACTTTTGTATCGAGCAAATCGGCAATGTAGATGGTGAGGAAAGGCACTATGATTCCCATAAGGAATGAACCTAGAAGGATTACCATTCGGTTGGGCGAAATCGGGATTTTTGCACTGAAGGCGGAATCGATCAGTTTGGCATTTGGCGCCGCAATGGCCAGCGAAATGGCAATTTCCTCTCCTTTCTGAAGCAGATAGAGGTACAGTGCTTCTTTAATTTGTTGTTGTCTGGCCAGCACCCGAACTTCTCTTTCCTGGGTTGGAATCTGGGAAATCCGTCCTTTCAACAGATTGTTCTGCGTTTCCTGATCTTTCTTTTTGATGAGAAGGGATGCTTTAATCCCGTTCAGACTCGAGAGCATATTGCTGTTCAGTACCAGAATTTTCGCATCCAGAGCCATGATTACCGGGTTGCCAGGCTTGGCATTGATCAATAACCGGTTCCGTTCGAGAATCAATTGGTTGTATTCCCCTACCTGGGCCGAGTAATTGTCGTCGGCGTTCAGAATGTTGTTGGGGATGAGGTTGAATTTGTTGTTCGTTTTAACAAAGTCAATTAGCGACTGGACAATTTTCAACTGGATTTCCGTGTCCATCACGTTTTTCTGGTACAGGCTGGAATTCTCCAGAAACATATCGGCTTCTGATTTGATGTCTGTAACATTGTTCAGCTTTTTATAGGTCTCCGACTCTTTTTCAACCCCTTCCAGCGATTCGTTCATCAGGTTGAGGCGTTCTTTGATAAAGCGGGAGGTATTTTCAGAAATCTGGTTCTTGTTGTCCAGCTCGTTCTGGTTGTAGACCTTGAAAAGGGTATTCAGAAAATCTTCGGCTCTGTCCTTCACCGGATCCACCAGTGTAATTTCAACCGCACTTGTGTTTTTGTTCAGAATCGAAACGTTGAGACGGCCCCGGAACGATTCCACGGCATCGGCAATCGGTTTGATCTGGACTTTGATTTTGACATCGCTTCCGGCATTCTGGAAATAAGTCTGGTAGTTTTTTACAATCCGGAAATTACAATAACGGTTTGTCACCAATTGATTGTATTTGATCTCCTTGGTCTGTCCGTTTTCACTTCCCAGTAAATAGGTGGAATCAGACTTTTGCTGAACAGTGAAATACCAGTTCTTCTTGAAAAAGGACGGATCAAACCCGGAGAAGAGGACATCAAAGTCTTTGTACTTGTAGATGTCGTCTGATTTGAGCCGGCCTACATTGATATAACTGACGTTGAGCATCAGATTCATAATTGTCTGCTCAATCAGGTGGCGTGATTTCAGTATCTCGATTTCACTGTCCACATTACTTTTAATGTTGGTGAGAGCACTCAGATCGGACAGTGCCGACATCTCATTGACCACATCTCCTCCTTTGCGTTCATCCTTGATCATTAAGGTGATGGTGGCCTTAAATTGAGGAATCGTATAGCGTAAGTAAAGGAAGGCAACCGACACAAAGAAGACCAGACTCAGGATAAACCACTTCCAGTAGGAGCCGTAGTTTTCCAGAATTTCTCTCAATTGAAGGTTTTCATCCTGTTTGATGACAGGATCAGGGCGTTGAGTTTTATCAGGCAACATTCGTTTTGAACAGGTCGGAGACTGGAAATCCCCTGATTTTAGTCGGATTGGTTCGTGTGAGACAGAATTCCGTGATAATGAGGACGGATTTTGTCATGAGCCAAAGGTGTGATGGTAGTGGATGAATCCTTGCTCCAATTTTGCAACAAACCCAGACTTGTGAGAAAATCGGTGAATATTCAGCAGTTTTCTCCAAATCCGGGTTTGGCGGTGTATGACAAATTCCGTTTTAGCTGGCTTTCAGCATCGGAGTCTGATCGATCGTTTCGAATTTCGAATTCATACTCTTGAACTCCGGAATGATGGCTTTCATTTTCCGTACGATTTCGAAGTTGTTGTAGGTATTAGCAAGGCAGATCAGTTCATGAATGTTGCGGTTCAGCTCTGAATAGAACTCGACAGTATCCTGGAAAATGGTGATTTTTTCATGGTAGGTAGGAAGCGTAACCGAAGTGTCGTTCAGCAATTCTTCATACAGTTTTTCTCCCGGACGCAATCCGGTAATTTCAATTTTGATGTCCTTGTCAGGAGTCAGTCCTGCCAGTTTGATCATCTTTCTGGCCAGATCGATGATTTTCACCGGCTCACCCATATCAAAAATGAAGATCTCCCCTCCTTTACCCATTGTTCCAGCCTCGAGCACCAGCTGGCAGGCTTCCGGAATGGTCATAAAATAGCGGATGATGTCCGGATGTGTAATGGTGATCGGTCCCCCCATTTCAATCTGCTTGGTGAACAATGGGACCACTGAACCATTTGAGCCAAGTACATTTCCAAAACGGGTGGTGATAAATTTGGTTCCGGAAGTGAGGTTGTGGAAAGGATTGGCCTGAAGCGACTGCACATATTTTTCGGCGATCCGCTTGCTTGCGCCCATTACGTTGCTTGGGTTCACGGCTTTGTCGGTCGACACCATTACAAATTTCCGAACACCGAATTCAACGGACAGGTCCGCCAGATTTTTGGTTCCCATCACATTGGTGAAAATGGCCTGGGCAGGATTGTGCTCCATCATCGGCACATGTTTGTAGGCGGCGGCATGGTACACCATTTCAGGAGCGTAGTTTTCAAAAACCGCCCGCATCAGTTCTTTATCGCGGATATCAGCGATGATGCTGATTACATCGGTGTCATCTTTCAACTCATCCACTTCCAGAGAAAGAGAGTTCATCGGGGTTTCGGCCTGGTCCACCATGATCAGTTTTGCCGGATGGAACCGGAGTACCTGACGGACAATTTCGCTTCCGATGGAACCAGCGGCACCTGTCACCATAATGGTTTTGCCACTCAGGTCTCCGGAAAGAGAACTGTTGTCCATTTTGATCGGACTTCTTTCCAGCAGATCTTCGATTTTATATTTTTTGATGTTGGAGGTAACGTCTTTCGGATTGTTCCAGTTGGCTACCATGGCTACTTTGAAAACGTCAAGTCCGGCTGTTAATGCTCTTTCCAGAATTTCTTCCTTGTCTTTTTGTCTCATCGATTCGTCTGAAATGATGAGTGCCTGTGCGTTGCGGCTAAGCGACAGCTCTTCAAAGTTGTGGTGAAGATTGAAAACCGGCTGGTTGAGGATTCTCTTGGAAACCGAAGAATCGGACTTGTCCATAAAACCGACGATCCGGAATTTCCGTGGGTTTTCGGCATTGAGGGCATTGGCCATCGAAATGGCATTGGAATTGGTTCCGACAATCACGGCATTTGTCAGGCCATTGTTCCGTTTCTGGCCGATGTAGTTAATGAAAATGTGTTTGATGATGATCCGATATGAAAACAAGCCGACTCCAGTAAACATAATATTGATCAAAAGGCCGGAGGTGAGGAACAGGTTTTGATTGGTCTTGAAGGCGACAGCATAATTCACCACCAGCAAAATCACAAAGGCAGCAAACTGTGCCAGGATAATTTTAAGGACATCAATCATGGAAGAATGCCGTACAATTCCGGAATAGATCTGGAACACACGGAATACCAGGAGATGCACTCCAAGGTAAGCGGCAACAGCAGCGGGAATCATGGTGGCATTCACATAATTCGCCATGGCACTATTGAGAAGGACGAAGGTAAATAACCCCGTCATCAACACGATAACCATATCGATGGACAAGATGACCCACCGTGGCAGGTAACCAAAACCGGTATTACTGAACCGTTCGATTTTAAGGAAGAAAATGCGGTAGGCAACCGAAACAAACTGGATCAGTTTGTCGGCGATTTTATGCCGGAAGAGCGTTTCAAGTGGAATGTTTGTGCCGAAAACAGTCATAGTGGTAAAAGTTAGGTGGAAATGGAAAAAGAGGAAGAAAAGCTAAAAACGGACGGTGTCGTGTGATCCAGCGGTGAGATTACACGGAAGGCTTAGCCAGCAAAACCAGAACGACTGGTATTACAGCACAAAGAGCAAATGGCAGTGGAAGTAGAGTAGTGTTTCATGTGGTATTTGAAAAGTGCAACAACGTATTGCAAAAGTATAAAATCATTTTAAAATAAAAACAATCTAAGAAAAAAATATGAATAATCTAATTCATTTATTCTTTAACTTGTTGACAGTTAAAATTTTATATGATTTTTAAAAACATGCAAATTTTTCACGGTTCCGAAAAATCTGATAATTCTGTGCTGTGTTATGATAATTGCGTGGGTTAAATCGAAAGAAGCCAATCGCGGATGCCCGGGAATGGTCATTTCGAGGGAAGTTTGACCCCCCCCGGGTGGGAATGAAAAGATGTATGAAAAGTCGGATGGCTTAGCCAGGAAAATGAAATCGAATGTCCATTTCCTGTTCTGGTTTTATTGACTCAATCCTTTTTCAGTGTGTAGAAACGAACGTAGTCAAACAGGAGGGCTGAAGGCAATAAGGCATCGTCAACTTTTTCGGTTCCACCCAGAAAAGAGGCGATACAGGTGAGCCAGATGTTGAGTCCGGATTTGGGAACTGAGCCAATTTCCTTTTTGTCCACCAGCTTTTGATTGTAATAATAGAACAGGCTGTCGGGCAGGTAGAGGCAGGCTACTGTCTGAAAATCCTGGTTCAGGTTTTCGGATGACACATATTCTCCCCCGACGTCTTTATGGGTTCCTTTCCAGATATGGAGATTGGTGCGGTAACCCAGGGTGATTTTTGAATCGTTTTCCAGAATGTCGATTTCGGTAGCTGTATTGGAAGGAGACGTTCCACCTGAACCATCGTAGCCCATGAGCCAGAACGAGGAATGCCATCCTGCACCTTTGGGTGTCATCATCCGGGTTTCGTAGTAGCCGTATCCAAAGGTATCTTTGGAAATCAGGCCTCCTCCTGTGTAGGCCATGTTGCGGACGGTTTCTTTTTTTAGCTGAATCTGAAGGAGGCCGTCCTTCACCACATTGTTTAGAGGAAGTTGTGTACTCCAATGTTTGCTGTCGGTGCGGAACTGCCATTTTGTGGTGTCGACAGCTGTCCCGTTGAACTCATCCGAAAAGCGGAGCTGGTAGGTTTTGCCTTTAATCGCCAAGGATTGTGCCACCGCTGTGGAAAAGAGACCGGCACTTATGAAAACAAAAATGAATAATGTAAACTTAAACCAGGCTTCAGGATCTGATGCTCTGAAAAACCGGCCAGAAAAGGTCTGATCATTTTCCATTTTCTCCATTTTGAGAAATGTGCTACAAGAGGAGTCAACATCCCACATGTGTTGTTCGTTCATTGAACAAAGTAAGCGAAAGAAATACGATGACAGCGATGGATCGGAACTATTTTTAACAGAGGGAACCTGCCGAAAACGGAGCTGGCCTTTTGCAATTCCCAATCATTTCCGGTACTCAGAGCATGGGTCCCTACGTTTCTACCTTGTAAAAAAGGAATCGGGTTTTTGAAGGTCCACAGGATCCAGATTTTCCCGCTGAAAATTTCGGATTACAATAACAAGACACCCTGGGTTAAAGTTCTGTTTCTGATATGAAGAAATTAAAATGGCGATTCCGGTTTTTACCAGACATTCGGGCAACGTTTTGAATCAAGGAAAAGTATGTTAGACATCCCACAAGAAAATGGCTTCTGTCAGAAGTCGGGGAAAAAAAGCGGATGCTTCGTGAAATGCAGATTATGGGTTTTCATTCTGCTAATTGCCTTGCCACTTTTTGCCCAACCAGACATCAAACTATTCACAACCACCACTCAGGCCTCATTCCGTGGGCTTTCCGTCGTAGATGATTCTGTGGCCTGGGTTTCGGGCAGTCAGGGTACGGTTGGAAGGACGGTTTCGGGAGGAAGTCGGTGGCAGTTCCACTTGGTTCCCGGGATGGAAAAGGCGGACTTACGGACTTTGTATGCCTTTGATTCTCTTCATGCTTTGGTTGGAAATGCAGGAAGCCCGGCGGTTTTGTTTCGTACTAAAGACGGAGGTAAAACATGGAAAGAAGTATACCGGAATTCTCATCCGGATGCCTTTCTGGACGGAGTCGATTTTTGGGACGAAAAACGGGGTATTGTATATGGAGATCCGATAAACCGCAGGCTCCTTCTGCTCAAAACCACAGATGCCGGTCAAACCTGGCTGGATGTACCAGAAGCAAAGCGACCTCTCCTGGATTCAGGAGAAGCTTCGTTTGCGGCCAGCGGCACCAACATTCGGGTGTGGGGAAAATCGAAGGTGCTGATTGCCACCGGCGGCCGGGTATCTCGCCTTTGGTTTTCGGAGAATGAAGGACAAAGCTGGAAAAACCTGCCGGCACCTATTCTCCAGGGAAAAGCCAGTCAGGGAATTTTTTCGGTGGCGATACACGACAAAACCTGGATGATGGTGGGAGGCGATTACCTTGCCGATACCCTCCGCAAGCAGCATATATATTACTCTGCTAATGAAGGACGGAACTGGACCTTCCCGAAAGAGCCCACCTTGGGTTACAGGGAATCGGTGGAATTCATAAAGGAAAACATCTGGCTTTCAACCGGACCCTCGGGAACAGAACAGACCCTGAATGGGGGAGATACCTGGCAACCCATTTCAAAGATCCGCGGGTTTCATGTGCTACGGAAGGCACGAAAAGGAAAGTCAATATTTCTGGCGGGCGGGAAAGGACTTTTGGGGAGGATGGGCGAGTAATTATTGGTTTGTGGTTATTGGTTAATGGTTTGTCAATGCCTAAAAAACGTTGACCGTTTTTCGTGATCAGGCTGGAAGTACTATTGAATAACGCTAATATTAGGTGTCCCCTTGCCT
>ERZ795056.1882-NODE-1882-length-24064-cov-21.012120_pt1 | contig 24064 bp, 28 predicted proteins | sample MGYA00375140_ERZ795056 | MGnify/ENA primary metagenome ERZ795056 (study PRJEB30185, sample SAMN05720227) | activated sludge metagenome | isolation source: Anaerobic digester | place: USA | collected 2015-03-09 ... | reverse complement strand
CGGACGCCGATCATGGGGCATGTGCCGCCCGCGCCGGGATCGCTGGCGGTGCGCGACCTCAACGTGGCCGGGCCGATGGCGCGCGATGTGGCTGACCTGCGCGTGATGTTCCAGGTGCTGACGGACCAGCCCGTGACGCTGTTGCCGCGCAAGGTCGGGCTCAAGGGGCGGCGGATCGGCATCTGGGCCGAGGACAAGGCGTTTGCGGTTTCAAATACCTGCACCGCAGCGGTGGAGATTGCGGCGGAGGCGGCGGCGGAGGCGGGCGCGCAGGTTCTGGTGGCGAAGCCCGACGTGGACGGCAATGCGCTGATTGATCTTTATCTCCAGCTGCTGCTGCCGATCCTGGCGAGCGACATGCCGGCGCCGCTGGTGAAGGCGCTGGAGGCGGGACGGCCGATCGCCAAGCTGATGGCGCGGGGCGAACCCTTCTCGCGCGGGAAGTGGGCGCTGTATTCGGCGGCCACGCACCATGACTGGCTGAAGGCCGACGAAGTGCGCCGGCGCCTGAAGCGCACCGTGTCTGAATTCTTCTCGCGCTGGCACGCGATCATCACGCCGGTGTCGCCCACCACCGCGTTCGAGCATGTCGAGAGCGGGGACGCGGTCACGCGGCTGATGACAGTCGATGGCAAGCCTATGCCGTATCACATGTTCCATGCGTGGATTGCGCTGGCGACGGTGTGCCACCTGCCCTCGGTTGTGATCCCCGTGCCGCGGCGAGCGGGTGAATTGCCGTGCGGCGTGCAGATCATCGGGCCGGAGGGCGGCGATCTGGACGTGCTGGCGATCGCCGAAGCGCTGGAATCGCAGATGGGCGGGTTCAAGCGTCCGCCGGAGGAGATGCTGACTGCGCCGCGGCTTCCGGCGCGGATCAAGGGCAAGCAGGTGAAGGCCAAGCCAGCGCCGAAGCCGAAGCCCGTGAAGCCGGTCAAGGAAAAGCCGGTGAAGCCCGCGAAGGTCGTGAAGCCGAAACCGGCGCCGAAGGTGAAGCCGCCCAAGCCCGTCAAGCCGGTGAAGCCGAAGCCCGCGAAACGGTAGTCGGCGGGTTAAAGTCGTCCCGGAAATTGATGCGATCCGCTTGAGGCCGCGTTCATCTGCCGCCGCAAGGCTGACGGCTTTCGAGTTGGGGATCTGTCATGACCATCATCAAACGTTTCGCGCGTAATCGCAGAGGCGCGACTGCCATCGAATACGCCGTCCTGCTTTCCGGCATGGCGCTGGCGATTGTCGGAATCCTGTCGATCTTCGGCGTGCAGATGAACGACCTGTTCCTGATACTGGCGGCTGCGAATACCTGACCTACCAGCTGCCGATGTTCTGGGCGCTGGCCCATGGCTCGGCGGGCGGTTTGGGTTCGCCCTTCTGCAGCAGCTCTATCGAGATGCCGTCTGGCGATCTCACGAAGGCCATGCGGCCGTCGCGCGGGGGGCGGTTGATGGTGATGCCGAGATTCTGGAAGCGTTCGCAGGCGGCGTAGATGTCGTCGACGCGATAGGCCAGGTGGCCGAAATTGCGGCCGCCTGCGTATTCGCTCTCGTCCCAGTTATGGGTGAGCTCCACCATGGGCAGGCCGACCGGCAGCTTGCCCTCGCCGTTCCAGCCGGAGCGGGCCACGTCTTCCGGCGCGGCGAGGAAGACCAGCGTGTATTTGCCTTGCGGATAATCGTTGCGGCGGACTTCGGCGAGGCCGAGGCCATCGCAGAAGAATTTCACGGCAGAGTCGATATTGCCGACGCGGATCATGGCGTGGAGGAACTCGACACTCATTCTTCTTCTCCGGTGTGGCGTTCGCGGCGGGCGTCGCTGATGGCCTGAGCTAGGCGGCGGGCGAAGGTTTCACGCTCGCGCGGGGTGAGGAATTCACCCACTGCGTAGGCGCGGTTGGATGCGGCGACGCGCAGGGCGTTGGACCCATCGGCGGCGCGGTCGAATTCCACGCGGGCGAAATGGGCGGCGAGACAGGCGCGGCGTTCGCGCCCCCAGCCATCCACTTTTCGGACGTCGACGGCCTCGGCGGTGACGCGGACATAGGTGCGGGCGGTTTGTGCGCGGAAGGAGAAGCGGAAGACCATCCACAGCACGAGGAATTCGAGCCCCATGAACCCCATCACCGGCCATGCGCCGATCGACAGGAACAGGAGGCTGGACAGGAAGCTCATGCCGCCGAGCACCAGCATGACGCGATTGAACCCGCGCGGGGTGAGCGAGCGTGGCGGCTCGAGCACGGCATCGAGATAGACCGTTGGCATGGGGTGAAGCTTATGAACCCTGCCGGCAGAGGCAAGTGTCGTGGTTGTCATCCCGGCCTTAGCGAAGCGAAGAGCCCGGAACCCTTGGCGAGTGTTCGTTTGTTGAGAAATGGGTCCGGGATAGCGCTACGCGCTTCCGGGATGACAAGCGCTGTTGGTAAGCTGGCTTCCATGGCCAAGGCTAAAAAATCGGCGAAACGCGCGCGGGGCTTCCCGCCGGAAAAGGCGGCGGAGTTTTACCGGCGGCTGGCCGGGGAGCGGCCCGATCCCAAGACCGAGCTGGTTTATACCGATCCCTATACGCTGGTGGTGGCCGTGGCGCTTTCAGCGCAGGCGACGGATGTTTCGGTCAACAAGGCGACCAGGGGATTGTTCAAGGCGGCCAACACGCCAGCCAAGATGGTGAAGCTGGGCGAAGCGGGCGTGGCCGAGCACATCCGGACGATCGGCCTGTGGCGCAACAAGGCGAAGAACGTTGTCGCGCTGTCGCAGATGATCCTCGACAAGCATGGCGGGGAGACGCCGCGCACGCGCGAGGATCTGGAGGCGCTGCCGGGGGTTGGCCACAAGACGGCGAGCGTGGTTCTGAACGAGGTTTATGGCGAGGCGACCATTGCGGTGGACACGCATGTGTTCCGCGTTTCGAACCGCACGGGGCTGGCGCCTGAGACGACGCCGGAGAAGGTTGAGGCATTGCTGCTGCAGGTGACGCCGGACGCTTACAAGCGCGGGGCGCATCACTGGCTGATCCTGCACGGCCGGTACACCTGTCTTGCACGCAAGCCGGGGTGCCCGGAATGCGTGGTGCGTGACATGTGCGGGTATGAGGCGAAGACGGGGGAGTAGCCGCTAGGTGCGCTGTGCGTACGGATAGCAGCGGGCGCGGGGCAGCGGCAGCTTGTAGTGGCGGGCGAGCGCTTCGATGGCGTCGCCATGATCAGGGTATGGATCGGCGTTTTCGGGGCCGACGATGATGATCGGGAATTCAGCGACCTCTTTCCCGCCGGGCGGGAGCATCGCGGTAGCGAGGCCAGTGCCGTCATCGGCTCGCAGCGTGAGGAAAAGCGGGGTGGTGCGCTGGATGTGGGCCTTGAGCCCGATGTCGCGTTCCAGCCCCTGCCCCGGCACATAGGATTTGCGGGCGCGGGCCTGTTCGCGGCGGAAATGTTTCTCGACCGCGTGGCGCATCAGAGCGGTTTCGGCTTCCGCCTCTGCATCGGTTTCGATGCGGAACCAGGTTCGGCCCTTGGTGGATTCGCAGACATACTGCATGCGTGACTGACCTCCCGCGTCAAAGGTAAGGGGCGCGAGGCGCAGGCGGAAGAGGTGGGTTGCAGTTCTAGCCCAGTCGCCGTGCGAGCGCCTTGCCGAGCATCGCGCCGATATGCGGGCCGTCCTTCACATAGAGATCGGGCTCGATCACTTCGAGTTCCATGAGCAGGAGCGAACCGTCGAGGCCGCGGACCATGTCGACGCGCGCATAGAGCGGGGTTTCGTCGATGGCTTCGAGGACGGCCGAGGCTTGGCGCCGGTCTGCGGGTGATGGGTCGATCGTGCTGGACTTGCCGCCATAGGCTTCCTGGATGCGGTAGTCGCCTTCGGCTGCACGCTTGACGAGGGCGTGGCTGAATTCGCCGTCGACGAAGAGGAAGGAGTACTCGCCCTCTGTCGCGATGGACGGGACGAAGGGCTGGATCATGCCGGGGCGATCGAGCACGCGGCCGGAGGCGGGGATGTTGTCTTTCGTGTAACGCACCTGGCTGCGCGCGCCGGCGCCGACCTGACGCTTCAGAACCACGTCGTTCGCACCGAAGGCGGCCATGGCGTCACGGATATCGGGCGCGGTGGGCGCTTCGGGCCAGAGCGTGGGGATGATGGCGATGCCGCGCTTTTCCATTTCGCGCAGGTAGGTCTTGCGGATGTTCCAGCGGACCGTGTCCGGCGAGTTGAAGACGGGCACGCCCAGGCCGGTTATAGCGTCGAGCGTGCGCAGGAATTTCTCGTGGTCATCCTGATAGTCCCACGCGCAGTTGACCATGACGGCGCCGTACCGGCTCCAGTCGATGGCCGGATCGGACCAGCGGACGGCGTCGAGCGTCAGGCCGTGCGGGGCAAAGCCCTGCTGCAGGATGTCGAGCTGGAGATCGAAGCGGTGGGCGTCCGAACGGCGGTCTGGCGCGTTCGATGCGAGGTTGGCAGAGATCAGCAGCGCGATCGCGGTCATTCTGGTCTGTCTCCTCGCGCGAGGCGGCATGACGCGCTTGTATGCCATGCTCGCGTGAATGTGTGACGGCGTGTGACGGACAGTCATTATCGGTGACCGCACGCCTTGCAGGCAGACATAGGGACTCGGGATGAAAACGCCAGCCAGCTTTCTAGTGGCCGCCTTGATGCTGGGCGCGTGCGCCTCGCCCGTACCGCCGTCGGATCAGGACCTGATCGAAGCGTGGCGGCCGATCATCAAAGGCGCGCGGCTGCATCACGTGCATCTCAACGTCACTGACCGCAAGGAGGCGATCGCTTATTACCTGAAGCATGTCGACGCGCGGGCCGAGACGTTCGCAGGAGAAGACGCGATCTGGGTGCAGCGGTCGTGGATACTTTTCAACGAGGTGAAGGAGAAGCCGGCCCCATCGGCGGGCACGGGCATCAACCATATCGGATGGGGCGCGCCGGACCCGCGCGCCGAGTTTGAACGGCAGAAGGCGCTGGGCGCAACCTTCGATCCCGAGATCACGGATATCGGCGTCGGGCTGGGCGGTCCGACCAAGAAGGCCTTCTCCTTCATGTATCTCATCGGGCCCAATGGCGAGATCATCGAACTGAACACGGATGAGGACGACAATTTCGGGCACATCCATTTCTACAACCGCCAGCCTCACACTGCGAGCGACTGGTACGGCAACATGTTCGGGCTGGCCGAATCCAACCCTGTATTTCCCGGCCAGGCGGCGCATTATGGAATCGGCGACCGGATGTCGCGCCGGCACTTCGGCAATGTGAACACGATCTTCTCGCTGGAGCGGGGCGAGGCTGAAATCAAGCCGACGACGGGCACAGTGATCGACCATATCGGCATTTCGGTGCCGAACCTGGATGCGGCGATGGCGGCGATTAAGCCGTACAACGTCACCATACTCGCCCAGCCGGCGACGGGCGGGCCGGGCTGGCGCCATGCCTTTATCGAGGGGCCGGATCGGGTTGCCATCGAACTGATCCAGGACCACACGCCGCAGCCCAAAATCACGGACTGACAGCGGGGCCGGCGGGCTTCTGGTTGCAGTGACTTGCGTCCGGGCGGAGCGCGGTCTTTAAGACCAGCGCGGCGGGCGCCCATCGGGGAGCGTCCGGGCCGGTTTCGGGTTTTGTGGCATGCCAGTGAAGTATGACGTCGTCGCGCTCGGCAACGCCATCATGGACGTGATCGCGCAGGTCGATGACGACTTCCTCGTGAAGCACGACATCCCGAAGGCGCGCACCAACCTGATCACGACGGAGCGCTGTGACTATCTTTACAACGCCCTTCCCGACAGCCGCGTGGAGACCAGCGGCGGATCGGCCGGCAACACGGTGGCGGGCTTGCGCAGCCTCGGCGCCAATGCGGCCTTTCTCGGTAAGGTGGCGGACGACAAGATCGGCGCGGCCTATGTCGAGGACATGCGGCTGATCGGGGCAGACTTCTTCGGCACGCCGCTGAAGGGCGGGCCGACGACGGCGCGCTCGATGATCGCAGTGACGCCGGATGGCGAGCGGTCGATGAACACATATCTGGGTGCATCGACCGAGTTTGCGGCGAGCGACGTTGATGCGCGCGCCGTTGCGAGCGGCGAGTGGCTGTATCTGGAAGGCTATCTGTTCGACAAGCCGGCGGCGAAGACGGCGTTCATCCACGCATCAGAGGTGGCGAAATCAGCCGGGCGGAAAGTCGCCATCACCATGTCGGACGTGTTCTGCGTCGACCGGCATCGCGAGAGCTTTGTGCACCTGATCCGCACGCACTGTGACCTGGTGTTCGCCAACGAAGCTGAGCTGCTGGCGATCTACGAGACCGACAATTTCGAAGAGGCCGTGAACCAGATCCGCAATGACAGCCAGATCGCGGCGATTACGCGTTCGTCGAAAGGATCGGTGATCGTATCGGGTTCGGACACATGGACTGCGCCAGTGAGCGAAGCGTCTGTCGTGGATGCGACGGGTGCGGGTGACCAGTATGCGGCTGGCGTACTGTACGGCATCACGCACGGGCTTTCGCTGCAGGAATCCGCGACGCTGGGAAATCTGTGCGCACGCGAAGTGATCTCGCACATCGGGCCGCGCCCCGCGGTGAACCTGCGCGAGCTGGCCGTTGCGGCGGGGCTGAAGGTTTGAGTCTAGATCTTCGGCGTGATGACGTGTTCAGCGCCTTTTTTCGTCAGCTCGGTCAGGCATAGCCAGCAGAAGCCGACGACGCCGGTTGCGCCGGCCGCAGTTGCGGCGAGACCGGTGATCCAGCTGAGCGCGTAGAGAGCGCCCATCATCAGGCCCCAGAGCACCATACCGATCAGGCTGGCGAGCGCGACAATGGCAAGCGGGGCGATGATGAGCGTCAGCCAGAACTCGCCAACGAAGATCGTCTCGCCTTTGGTGCGCCAGAAGTTGAATACCGCGAAAGCGAGCGCGCCCAGTACGAGTTGCACGATCGCGGCGATGCCGCTGGTGTGCCAGAGCTTCAGCGCGGTGAAGATGAAGGCATAGGCGGGCGATGAAATGCCGTGGCCGTCCGGCGCCTCGATCGCGGACCATGCGCCTTGCGACGTGTCGCCAGAGATCGCGCCCTGCAGCTCTGTCCAGAATGTCGTGGCGACACTGACGGGCGAGGTTTCGGCGACGGCGCCGATCCACTGGCTTTGCGCGTCCTCGGCCTGAACAAGCCATTCGGCGTCGGTGACGCGTTCGGCGATGGCGCCGACGATCAGCGTGACGACGAGGCCGACAAGCAGCCCGACGACCTTCTTTGCCAGACCGCTTTTGGGACCGGCAGATTTGTTCGCGTCTTCAGACATGACCCCACCTTCCCCGCGCCGCTTCTAGCACGGGCGTGGGGCGGAGCAATTGGCTCAACTGCGGGCGAGCGCTTCCTCGACGAAATCGAGACGGTCCTGGCCGAAGTGCATCTCGTCGCCGACGAAGAAGGTCGGCGCGCCGAAGACCCCGCGCGCGACGGCTTCGTCGGTGGTGGCTTTCAGCTTTTCCTTATTGGCCGGGTTCTCCGTGGCGGCGAAGAATTCTTCCGGCGAGAAGCCGGCGGCGGACAGCACTTCGGTGAGGACGGCCTTGTCCGCGATGTTCTTCGAGTCGCGCCATGCGGCGTTGAAGATGGCGGCGAGGTATTTGTCGAAGTCCGGACGGTTCACCCATTCCTGCGCTGCGCGCTGAACCATCAGCGTCATCATCGGGAAGTGCGGGTTCAGATTGTAGGGCGTGTTGTATTTCTTCGCCCAGCGCTGGAGGTCTTCGGCCATCCATCTGGCTTTCTGCGGCAGCGTGCCGGGCGGGCGGTTACCCGTGGTCTGCATCACGCCGCCGAGGAACATGGGGCGATAGATGATCTTCGCGCCGGTGCGCTGCGCGATGGCAGGCAGGCGCGCCCAGGCGAGATAGGCCGTGGGGCTGGTGAAATCGTAGAAGAACTCGACTTGTTTCGGCATCCGTCCATGCCTCCCTCTATTTGTGGCGCTAGGCCATTTTCTCCATCCATGGTCGCAGATCGAGTTCGTGCGTCCATGCATCGCGTGGTTGTGCGTGCAACATCCAGTAGGCGTCGGCGATGTGGTCGGGATTCAGGATGCCGTCCTGATCCTTGAGCGCGTGGCGCTGTGGGAAGTTCTTGGCGATCCATTCGGTGTCGATCGCGCCATCAATGATGGTGTGCGCTACGTGGACGCCTTCGGGCCCCAGTTCGCGGGCCATCGATTGCGCCAGCGAGCGGAGGGCGAACTTGGCGCCGGAGAAAGCGGAGAAGCCAGAGGCGCCGCGGATTGATGCGGTGGCGCCGGTGAAGATGATCGTGCCCCTGCCGCGCGGAACCATGACCTTTGCGGCTTCGCGGCCGGCGAGGAAGCCGGCGAAGGCGGCCATCTCCCACACCTTGCGATAGACGCGGGTCGTCGTGTCGCGGATCGGGAAGTTCACGTTCGCGCCTATGTTGAAGACGAGGACTTCCAGCGGGGCGATTTCGGTTTCGATCTTTTCGAACAGGGCGACGACTTCTTCCTCCACGCGCGCATCCGAGCCAAAGCCGTGAGCTTCGCCGCCATCGGCGCGGATCTTTTCGAGCAGGGGTTCGAGGCTGGCGAGTTCGCGCCGGGTGCAGACCGTGGCGTAGCCTTCGCGGGCGAAGCGGCGGGCAATGGCTCCGCCGGTGGCGTCGCCGGCGCCGACGATCAGTGCTGCGCGTTTGTCGGCCATTGGCAACTCTCCGTTCAGAAAAGGAACCTACCTTCTTTGCAGAGCGAAGCAATCCGTGCAGGGTGCCGTAATGGAACGAACAAGAGCGCAAGCGAACCGCTGGGATGATCTGGCGACGGACTGGTGTCCGGTGGCGCGGGCGATGTCCGTGATCGGGGATCGCTGGACGCTATTGATCGTTCGCGATTGTTTCCTTGGAAAATCAAGGTTTGACGAGTTCCAGAAGAGCCTGGGCATGACCCGGCATGTGCTTTCGGACCGGCTGAAACGCCTGGTCGAAGCGGGAGTTCTGGAAAGGAACGCTTATTCGGAGCGGCCGCTGCGCTACGACTACAGGCTCACCGACAAGGGCCGGGATTTTTCGCCGGCGCTGGTCGGGCTGAAGGACTGGGGCAAGAAACACATGCCGGTTCGGCGCGAGGCAGCGAAGTAGGTTCCCTCAGAGAATGTACTTCGACAGATCCTTGTCGCCTGCCATGCGGCCGAGTTTTTCGCGCACATAATCGCCGGTGATGCGGAAAGCTTCGCCGTTGCGATCCGAAGCGGTGAAGCTGATATCGTCGAGAACGCGTTCGATCACCGTGTGAAGGCGGCGAGCGCCGATATTCTCGACCGAGTCATTCACCTGGACCGCGATGTCTGCGAGCGCGTCGATGGCGTCGGATTCGAAAACGAGATCGACGCCTTCGGTTTTCATCAGTGCGATGTACTGGGTGATGAGGTTGGCTTCCGGCTCCGTGAGGATGCGGCGGAAATCATCGCGCGAGAGGGCTTTCAGTTCGACGCGGATCGGCAGGCGGCCCTGCAGTTCGGGCAGCAGGTCTGACGGTTTGGCGACGTGGAAAGCGCCGGAGGCGATGAAGAGGATATAGTCGGTTTTCACCGGGCCATGCTTGGTGGAAACCGTTGTGCCTTCGATCAGCGGCAGAAGATCACGCTGCACGCCTTCGCGGCTGACATCAGCGCCGGCGCGTTCGGAGCGGGAGGCGATCTTGTCGATCTCGTCGAGGAAGACGATGCCGTCTTCCTCGGTGACGCGGAGCGCTTCACGCGTGACGGCTTCGTTGTCGAGGAGCTTGTCGGATTCTTCCTGAACCAGCGGCTTGTAGGCGTCCTTCACCGTGGTGCGCACGCGCTTGGTGCGGCCGCCGAAGGACTTGGACAGAAGGTCAGACAGATTGACCATGCCGATCGAGGAGCCAGGTTGGCCGGGAATATCGAAGCCGCCGAGCGGGGATGCATTGTCGGCGACGTCGACCTCGATCTCCTTGTCGTCGAGCTGCCCTGTCCGCAGCTTGGCGCGGAAGCTTTCGCGGGTGCTGGGCTGCGCCGTTGCGCCAACGAGCGCGTTGAGCACGCGCTCTTCAGCGGCGGCTTCGGCTTTTGCCATCACATCCTTGCGGCGGCGCTCGCGCACCATCGAGATTGCGATCTCGACCAGATCACGGACGATCTGTTCGACATCGCGGCCGACATAGCCGACTTCGGTAAACTTGGTGGCTTCGACCTTCAGGAAGGGTGCTTTCGCCAGCTTGGCGAGGCGGCGGGAGATCTCGGTCTTGCCGACGCCGGTGGGGCCGATCATCAGGATGTTCTTCGGCGTCACTTCCTCGCGCAGCGCCTCGGGCAGCTGCTTGCGGCGCCAGCGATTGCGCAGGGCCAGCGCCACGGCGCGCTTGGCGTCGGGCTGGCCGACGATGAAGCGGTCCAGCTCGGAAACGATTTCGCGGGGGGTGAATTCGGACATGGATTCTCTGATGACAGCTCAGGCATGAGCTAAGAAGCCTGAAGCGACTTCGCTAGCTCATGCCTGCTCATGTCATCAAGCTAGTTCTTCTCAGGCCGGTTCGGGCGGAAAGATACGGCCCAGTGTTCCTTGCTGGGGGAAGACTTTCAGGATCGCACGACGGGCCGTGCGCCAGCCGCCGCCGAGGAGGACGATGGCGCCGCCGATGATGAGCGCTGTCAGCATCAGCGTGTTGACCCCGCCGCCGCCCAGCTCGTTGACCAGGAACCACAGCGAGGTGGCGAAGGTGACGAGGCCGGAGACGATGAGCGCGCGCCGGTTGAGGGCGAGCGAGAGCAGCGCGAAGGCGATCAGCACCAGCAGCATCACGGTGGCGTCCGTCATGCTGGCGGGGGCAAAGCCCGAGCCGAGCAGCAAGCCGCGCATGCCGAGGATGATCTGCGGGGCTGCGGCCATGTGGAGCCAGAAGGCGCAATCGGACGCGCGGGTGGAGCGCGTCGGGTCCTTCATGTCGAAGGCGATGGCGGCGGCGAGCGTGCCGATGCCGACCGTGAGCATGGCGAAGCCGCTACCGACCTGACCGATGCCAGCGAGCTGGGCCACGGCGGTGTAGAAGAGGCCAGCGACGCCGCCTGCAAGCAGGAAGAGCGAGAACGGCAGGCGGAAGCGCCAGAAGATCGCTGCGGCCGCGAGAACGCCGCCGATGAAGCCGGCATAGCTCATGCTGAACAGGAGGTTGAACGGGTTCGAATAGGATTCGGACTGGTCGACCGGAGCGAACAGGCCGAGCGCGATTGCGGCGGCGGCCCAGACGATGATGCCCGACAGCGCCATGGACGGCAGGAGCAGGCGGCGCTTGCCACAGAAGTATTCAGCCAGCAGCCATGCGCCGACGAGCACCGGGATGGGCGTCAGGATGACGACCAGCTTCATGGTGTTGGCGAGCGCTGTCGCTTCAGCAATGCTGGTGGGGTCGATCAGCCGCGGGCCGACGACGTTGAAAACGGAAATGCCCGACAGGAAGCCGAGGCCTACCATCAGGATCACGATGCCGATGGTGAGGAAGACGTCGTTGAAGTTCGAGAGGAAGCGCAGGTTTTCCGGGTCGAGCATGCGATCCGGATCGTTGCGGGCTCTCAGAAAAGCTTCGAGGCGCTTGGCGCCGTCGTCGCTCAACGCGCCGGCTTCAACCGCTGCGCGTATGTCTGTCTTGTCAAACATCCAGTGTCTCCAGGACGAAGTTGCTGTTTGTGTACACGCAGACTTCAGCCGCGATCGTCATCGCTTTGCGTGCGATCTTTTCGGCGTCGTCTTCGTACTCATACAGCGCTCGTGCGGCGGACAGCGCATAGTTGCCCCCTGAACCAATGGCCGCGATAGGAAACTCCGGCTCGAGCACGTCGCCCCTGCCCGTGATGACGAGCAGCGATGTCGTGTCGCCCACGATGATGAGCGCCTCGAGGTTGCGGAGGTATTTGTCAGTGCGCCAGTCTTTCGCGAGTTCCACGGCGGCGCGCTGAAGATTGCCGGGGAAGCGTTCGAGCTTTTGCTCAAGCCTTTCGAAGAGTGTGAAGGCGTCTGCGGTCGCTCCGGCGAAGCCTGCGATAATCTCACCTTTATCGCCGATGCGCCGGACCTTGCGGGCGTTGCCCTTCATGATGGTCTGCCCCATCGACACCTGACCATCGCCCATGATGACGAGCTTGCGCCCCTTCTTCACGGCGAGAATGGTGGTTGAATGCCAAGTGGGCTCAGACGACATGCGAGTAACTTCCTGACCGTTGAACAGTCTATGTCGTGCGGTCCGGTCCAACAAGCAAATTTATCGACTTTCGATATGTTGGCTTGTTGGAATTATCTGGCCGCTGGCGCGTTCGGGACCGATATTTCACGTAAAATCAGGAGATTAAAGACCATGGGCAGGCTTCCAGCGAGATGCGCCGCAGCCCTCGGAGTCGGATTGGCGCTGCTTTTGTCGGCCTGTGGCGAGGGGAAGCCGGCAGGGAACGAAGCTTCAACAACGCCTTCGGCGGCCGCGACGCCGGACCCCAAGGCCGCCATGCGGGCTGTGTTTCCTGATGCGGTGACGGGGGAAGTCGCGATCCCGGCGTCGGCGGATACGCCTGCGCGGATCGAGCGCCCTGTGACGGTGATCGCCGGCGAAGCGGGCCGCTTCTATCTGGTGACGGCGAAAGAGCACACGGATGCATGCCATGCCTGTTCGGCCGCCATCTCCGTCTATTATCTGGAGGATACAAAGGGCGCGCTGAGCGTCGTGGCGACCTATCGCGATCTCTACGAGTCGGGCGGCTGGGGCCAACCGGGCGAGATCACCGCGCTCACCCTTCCCCGCAATGGCGGCGTCGGCATGACGGATGAGTCCGGCTACACGGCGCAGGGCTGCACGGTGACGAATGTTTCGGTCTATCGGTTCGACGAGAGCGGGCCGAAAGAGATCCTTGAAGCGCCGCTGGGCCGATCTCAGGACGCTGTCGATATTGGTGGCGTCATCATCAAGCCTTACACGGCCGACACGGATTTCGCCGTCAACTACAGCGGCAACAACAATAGCGTGCCAGTCGATACGACCGTGATGTGGAAGCTTGAGAGCGGCATGCTGGCGCCAAGCTCCGGCCTGATTCCCGAAGCAGTGGCTGCGGGCTGCTAGGCCGCGAAGCGATCCGCCGGACGCGGACGATAGGAGCGCACGAAGGCGTCGAACTCGGCGGCGGGGAGCGGCGGGGAGTAATAGTAACCCTGCCCGATCGCGCAGGCGCGGCGGAGCAGGAAGTCTGCCTGCTCTTTCGTTTCGACGCCTTCAGCGACGGTTTCCTGGCCGAGCGCTTCGGCCATGGCGAGGATCATTTCGACGATGGCGGGAGCGTGCGGGTCGGTGGACAGCGCGCGGACGAATTGCTGGTCGATCTTGAAGACGTCGAACGGCAGGCGTGTGATCGCGGCGAAGTTGGAGTGGCCGGTGCCGAAATCGTCGATGGCGAGGCGCACGCCGCGATTGCGCAGCGGCCACATGATGCGAGCCACGCGATCGGCATCCGCGACGGCGGCGCTTTCAGTGATCTCGAGTTCAAGCAGTTGCGGCGGCAGGCCGGAATCGTCGAGCGCCTGATAGACCGAGTTCACGAAGTCCGGATCGTCGAACTGGTGGGGGGAAACGTTGACAGCGACGGACGAGATGATGCCCCGGCTGTTCCAGCCCGCGGCGGCGAAGCAGGCGTCGCGCATGACGCTTTTCCCGAGCGCCTGGATGAGGCCGAGTTCTTCCGCGATGGGGATGAAGACGCCCGGCGAAACGATTGCGCCATCCGGCCTGCGCCAGCGGGCGAGCGCCTCCGCGCCGACGAGTTCCCCGGTTTCGAGTTTTACCTTGGGCTGGAAGACAGCGATGAACTCTCCGCGTTCCAGACCTTCGCGCAATTCGCCTTCCAGTTTCGACCTGGCGTGGGCCTTGGCGAGCAGAACCTTGTCGAAAAAGGCGCGGCGTGCGCCGGACTGGCTCTTGGCTTCCTTGAGGGCGACCTCTGCAAGCTTGAGCAGATCGGCGCCCGTCGTCGCATCGTGCTGGGCGCGCGCGACACCAAACGCGGCTGTGACACGCACCTGCTGTTCGTCGAGGACCATCCCCTCCGAAATCGATTTTTCCGCGTTCATCAGGAATTCGCCGACGATGGATGGCTCGTCGACAGGCAGGATGATGCCGAACTGATCGGCGCCAATACGGCCAAGGAAAAATCCGCTCAGCTGCGCCTGCGAGGCTGAAGCGCGCAGGCGCTCCGCAATCGTTGCTAGCGCCATGTCGGCCACGCGCGGGCCGAAGGAGACATTGACCTGCCGGAAGCGATCGAGATCGCAGATCACCATGAACAGCGACTGGCCGCCGGCGACGGCTGAATCAAGCCGCGAGACAAAGCGAAGGCGATTGGGGAGGCGCGTGACAGGATCGGTGTACGCCATGGTGAGCGCACGCCGCATCGCGGCTTCGGATCGTTCGTGAACTTCGTCGACGGCAGTCAGCAGCGGCTTCAGCAGCCGGTCTTCTGATGAGTCGGCAAGCTTGGACTTGTCCTTGGCGTCGCGCTGGCGGATGCCGCGCTCAAGATCGGTGACCGGCTTGAGCGCACGGCGCGCCAGCGTGTTCACAAACGGCCCAAGCACGGCCAGCGCCAGGAAAAGCGCGAGCGCGTTGAGCATCACAATGCCCATCCAGATGTTCAGCGCCGGGCGCGGGGCGAAGGAGAACACGGCATAGCCCAGCGTGTTACCCGGATCGCCAATCGGCCGGACGGCATAGACGCGGTCGCCCGCGTTCAGGATCGCCTTGGGATCATGCGCCAGCGCCTGCAGCGATTTCGCGGACGGGAGGCTGGCGGTCGAGCCGTCTTTCGCCACGAGCTGCCAGTCAGCGTTGAACACAGCCGATTGTCCGCCGGGCAGGCCATCGGACAGCGCGTCGACAAGGTATTTGATCTCGTTCCAGTGTCCGGCGCGGGCATGAAGCGTGCTGACGTCAGCGAGCAGGTTCACGCCGCTGGTCACGGCTATGGCCTGCTGGTTGCGGACTTCGCCCTGGGCCATGAAGGGCGTGGCGACCCATTGAGCCAGGGTTGCAACAACCGCCGCCCCGATTGCGATCAGGGTAACGCGGCCAGCGAGGCCGAGCTGGCGCTTCGCCGGGCGCTTCTGTTTGCGCTCCTCGGAGCTTTTGGCCAGCTTATCGGGCATTTTGCTGCGTCAGGGTCCGGATTCCGGTGGCGTTCGTGCGTATCGCGGCCTAAATGCACGCGCATTCAGGATTCCTCGACCGTTCGCGGGTAAAGCTAGGTTCTGGAAGCGAACGCACAGTTAATGCCGGAGGCCCGCCCATGGCGGACAGAGCACGCAAAGCAGAAGTGGTCCGCGAGACCAAGGAGACCTCGATCAGGGTCTCCCTGGACGTGGATGGCTCTGGAAAATCAAAGATTTCCACCGGCGTGGGCTTCTTCGACCACATGCTGGAAAGCTTCGCCAAGCACTCCGCCATGGACATTAACGTGGAGGCCAAAGGTGACCTTCACATCGACCAGCACCACACGATGGAAGACGTCGGCATCGTGCTGGGCCAGGCTTTCAAGGAAGCGGTTGGCGGCTATTCGGGCGTGATCCGCTTCGGTCACGCTTATGTGCCGATGGACGAGACCCTGGTTCGCGCCTCGGTTGACCTGTGCAACCGGCCCTACCTGATCTGGAAGGTGAGCTTCACCCGGGACAAGGTCGGCGTCGTCGACACCGAGCTGTTCAAGGAGTTCTTCCACGCGTTCGCGATGAATGCCGGCGTGTGCCTGCACCTTGAGCTGCTGTACGGCGAAAACTCGCACCACATTGCCGAAGCCAGCTTCAAGTCGCTGGCGCGGGCGCTGCGGGCGGCGGCCGTGGTCGATGACCGGCTGAAGGGCCAGGTCGCGAGCACCAAGGGCAGCCTCTAGCAGGATGACAGGCCGGGGATTGGCGGCTAAAGCCGGTGCCCATGACCCGTCTCGCCATCATCGATTACGGCTCGGGCAATGTCCGGTCGGTTCAGCGCGCGCTGGAAGCCGCCGCGAACCATTTCGAGATCCCGCTCACTGTCGCTCTGACCGATGATCCCGACCGGATCCGGCAGGCGGACCGCATCGTGTTGCCGGGCGTGGGGCACTTTGCCGATTGCGCCGCAGGATTGGCCAGCCGCAATGGCGTGACCGAGGCGCTGAACGAAGCCGTGTTTCGCAGTCGCCGGCCTTTCCTTGGCGTGTGCGTCGGTATGCAGTTGATGGCGGATGTCGGGCGTGAAGACGCAGAGACGCGGGGACTGGGATGGATTCCCGGCGCGGTTGAACGGATCAAGCCAAAGGACGCCGCCGGCGTTGATCTTCCCGTGCCGCACATGGGCTGGAACGTGCTGACCGATATCAGGAGCCATCCGGTGCTGAACGGATTGAAGCCCGAACCGCACGTCTATTTCGTGCACTCCTACGCGCTGACCGCACAGAACCGCGATCATGTTGCGGCACGCTGCGATTACGGCGGCAAGTTCGTGGCGGCCGTTGCACGCGACAACCTGTTCGGCACGCAGTTCCACCCCGAAAAAAGCCAGCAGGCGGGCCAGACCATCCTGGCCAACTTCCTGCGCTGGAAGCCATGACGACAACCAATCGCCGCCAGACACGAAAGACAAGATGAACCTCTATCCTGCCATCGATCTCAAGGACGGCGTGTGTGTCCGTCTGCTGCGCGGCGAGATGACGACCGCGACCTCGTTCAATGACGATCCCGCCGATCAGGCCCTGCGCTTTTCCGCGATGGGTTTCGAGGCGCTGCACGTCGTCGATCTCAATGGCGCCTTCGAAGGTCATTCGGTGAATCACAATGCCGTCGCCTCGATCCTCGACGTGATGCGCGCGCCGGTTCAGCTTGGCGGCGGCATTCGCGACATGGATGGCATCGAACGCTGGCTGGACGCCGGGGTCAGCCGCGTGATCCTTGGCACGGCGGCTGTGCGCGATCCGGCGCTGGTCAAGAATGCAGCGCGGATGTTTCCCGATCAGGTTGCGGTGGGCATTGATGCGCGCGATGGCCGCGTGGCTGTTCAGGGCTGGGCCGAGACGACGGACATGCGCGCGGTCGAGCTGGCGAAGGTGTTTGAGGGCTGCGGGGTTGCGGCGATCATCGTCACCGACATTTCGCGTGACGGCCTGAAGACCGGCGTCAACGTCGACCTGACGGGCGAACTCGCGGATGCCGTTTCTATACCGATCATTGCCTCCGGCGGCCTGAAGAATGTCTCGGATATCACCGCGCTGAAGCAACGGAAGGGAACGCCGATCGCGGGAGCGATCCTTGGCCGCGCGCTGTACGACGGCGACATTGATCCGACCGAAGCGCTGCTCGCGGCGCGCTAAGCCCAGCATTGTTTGAGGGCCTGCGGCGTGCTATGCACGTTGCACGTTCAATCGCCGCGAAGCTGTCGCGGCCTGAAGCCAGGGAAGGAGACGCTCATGCATCACGCTCATTGCACGAACGCTCGTCTTCAATCCCAAGCTTCAGGATCACATGATCATATCAAGATGGCTGGCGCGCGCCGCTAGCCTCGCCGACCGATTGCGCCGCAAGGCGGATCAACCTCCACGCAACAACGACCCCCAACGCGACCGCAGGCGTGCGAACCGCTCGCTTGCGACACGGCTGCCTGCTCATCTGCGCCGCGATATCGGCGCGGACGATGGATAGTCTGGCGTGTGACGCCGCTTACTGACATCGTCCGCACATCATGAGGTGGGCGGCGATTGCATGTTGGCTGTTTGCAGGAGGCGTTGCTGGCGCAACGCTTCTCGGACAGCTGGACCGCGTCGGCCTGCAGGGCTGGCCGGGCTGGGTGTTCGACTTGTTCGCGCACTGGCCGCGGCAGCTTTTCATCGCGGCGTTCATCGTCGCGTTCGCGGCAGGATCGATGCGGCTTTTGCGACCGGCCGGTGTTGCTGCGGCGGTCGCGGCGCTTAACGCGGCAATCGTGCTGAATACCGGCAGCTTCGCGCTGCCCCAACCCGCAGCTCCAGAAGCAAAAATGGTGCGCGTCGTCAGCGCCAATGTGCATCAGTCTCATGACGCGCTCGAAAGACTCGCCGCGATGGCGCACGACTATGGCGCCGATGTCGTGTCCATTTACGAAGCGCCGGACGATCTGAAAGACAATGCACTCGCCGCTCTTTTTCCCGGCATGCCGCTGCGGGTTTTGCCGAGCGAGACGCCTGAAGGGCTCTGGCTGTTCAAGCGTTCGCTGGTCGTGGCGCGTGCTGGCGCGGCCGATCAGGTGGGCGTGACGTACTTCAACGATAGCAATGGCGTGATCCTGCGGCTTCCCTATGAAGGCGTTCAGGTGGTGACCTCGCATCCGCCTTCGCCGGGCTCGCCGCATCTGGCGTTCGACCGGAACCGACAGCTGCCCCGGATCGAAGAAGGGCTGAGCACAGAGCGGCCCTTTATCGTGATGGGCGATCTCAATACGACGCCGTGGGGGCGGATATTCAGCGCGGTTCCCGGCATGCGCGCGGGGGATCCTAGGTTCGAAGGTACGTTTCCGGCGTTCGCGGGGCCGCTGGGCCTGCCGATCGATCACATCAAATTCGGCGGCGGGCTGAGCCTTGCCGATTACAGCGTCGGTCCTGACATCGGATCGGACCACAGGCCGCTGTTCGCGACCTTTGCCCTGCCGGACAATTGACCTTCGCCCGCCCGCGCGCGAGTAGAAGCTCATGCTGAAGGTCAGGATCATACCGTGTCTGGACGTGAAGGACGGACGCACCGTGAAGGGCGTCAACTTCGTCGACCTGCGCGATGCGGGCGATCCCGTTGCACTGGCCAGGGCTTATGACGCGCAGGGCGCGGACGAGCTGACCTTCCTCGACATCACGGCGAGCCATGAGAAGCGCGGCACGATGATCGACGTTGTGGAGCGGACGGCCGACGCCTGCTTCATGCCGCTGACCGTGGGCGGCGGCGTGCGCACGCCGGACGACATGGTGGCGATGCTGAAAGCCGGCGCAGACAAGGTGGCGATCAACACCGCCGCTGTTCTTGATCCCCAGATCATCAAGGCCTGTGCGCGCAAGGTGGGTTCGCAGGCTGTGGTCATGGCGCTGGATGTGAAGCGCGAGGGAGACGCCAATTCTCCGCCAAGATGGGGCGTATTCACACATGGCGGCCGCAACCCGACCGGCCTTGATGCGATCCAGTTCGCCAAACGTGCGGCTGAACTCGGGGCGGGCGAAATCCTGCTGACGTCGATGGATCGTGACGGCGCCAAGACGGGCTATGACATCGAGCTGCTGCGTGCCGTACGAGATGTGGTGCGCGTACCGATCGTCGCTTCTGGCGGCGCCGGCAATGTACAGCACATGGCAGATGCCGTGATGAAGGGCGGCGCGGATGCCGTACTGGCCGCGTCGATCTTCCACTTCGGCGAAGCGACAGTTGCGGACGCCAAGCGCGCGATCGCCGCGGCGGGCGCGCCTGTGCGCATGATCGAACCTGCCTGAGGGAGTTGCGCAATGCATGATCCGCTGGGTTCCGCCGCCTTCCTGGGCGAAGTGCTGGGCGAACTTGCCAAGACGATTGATGCGCGCGCTGGCGCTGATCCATCCTCGTCATGGACAGCGAAGCTGCTGATGGGCGGCCCTGCTCTCACTGCGAAGAAGCTTGGCGAGGAAGGCGTGGAAGCCGCTCTCGCTGTTGCCTCGCAGGACGACAAGGCCGTAGCGGCGGAAGCGGCCGACCTGGTCTATCACCTGCTGGTCGCGCTGCGGTCGCGTGGCGTGCCGCTGGATACGCTGGCGAAAGCGCTGGAGGCCCGTCAGGGCAAGTCCGGTATCGACGAGAAAGCTTCGCGCGGCTGAGCGCTGCGCAGACCAATAAAGGGAGCGGGACCATGGGAGAATTCCACGATCGTATCGCGGAGCTGGACAAGCATTCGCGCGAACTGGCGCAGCTGGCGCCGGACGCAATCAAAGCGTTTGGAACGTTGAGCCGCGAGGCGCAGAAGGCCGGCGCGGTGGACCACAAGACGAAGGAGTTGATTGCGCTGGCGATTGGCGTCGCCATGCGTTGCGATGGCTGCATCGCCTATCACGCCCGGAACTCCCTGCGCGCCGGCGCCACGCGCCAGGAAGTAGCGGAGGCGCTTGCCGTAGCTGTGCAGATGGGCGGCGGGCCCAGCATGGTGCATTCAGCGGATGCGTTGCGCGCTTACGATGAGTTCGCCGCTGCCGCCGAAGCGAAGGCGGCTACCGCTTCGACCTGAGGAACAGATAGACCGCCCCGGAGCCGCCATGCCTTGGATGGGCGGTCGCATAGCCAGCAATGAATGGGCGCAAGTCGGGATCGGCGATCCAGTCGAACAGGCGCGAGCGGAGGACGCCCGTTCCCAGCCTGCCCTTGCCGGTGATGATCAAGACGCAACGCGCGCCCAGCGCTGCCTGACGCAGGATGAAATCCACGACTTCCCGATGGGCCGTGTCCTGCGTGTGGCCGTGGAGATCGATGCGGGCGTCGATCTCGTTCTGGCCGCGTCGGATACGGCGCTGGCCGGAAAGATCTTCAGGCGGGCTTGGGCGGCGAATGGCGGGTCGAAGCGGCTGTCCCGCGCGCTGGGCTTCCTGAGCAGAAGCAACGGGCGTCAATGCCGGCGCGGTCACTTCCGGCTCGTCATCCTCGATCACGCGGCCAGACGTCACCCGCACAGTGCGGGCGACACGCGACCAGAGCCTGCGTTCATCGGGTGTGAGGCGTCGGGTCATGATCGCTGGCTCATGGGCGCGCCGATTATCACAGCGCGAGCCGGTCAGCTCGCGGTGGCGACCTCGTCCAGCAGCCAGTTCGGATCCTGGCTGACAAGCGAGCGCTTGAACGTCCAGATTTCCTTGGCCTGGCGCAGATTGTCTCCGTCGCTCAGTTCGCTTTCGAACGACACTTCGACGCGGGCCATCTTCGCCCCATCGACCGACGCATCGACGATACGAGCCTGACGCAGGCGAACGAGACGCATCGGCTCGGCGCCGGACTTCTCGCGTTCGGCAATCGCGGCGACATAGACTTCGAGCACGTCGTCATCGACCAGCGTTTTCAGAGCGTCACGGTCGCCATCGGCGAACGCGCCGACGATGAGCTCGTAAGCGCGGCGGGCGCCCTTCACGAAGTCTTCTGGAGCAAAATTGGCGTCAACCGCCGCGATGGATTCCATGCCGGCGGCAGCAGGACCCGTGAACGCGGCGCGGATACGCGGCCGGTCTTCGCCCTCGGCCGGAGCGCCATCTTCACGCTCAGGCGCCCGTGCGGGCGCCTCGCGATAACGGCGCGCAGGCGGCTCGGCCCCGGTTTTCTGGCCCAGGACAGCGTAAAGGCGGGAAATCACGAAGACCGCGATAGCCGCAAGGATGATCAGATCAATACTCAAGACGACCTTCAGGTATTCGGTAGGAAAAAGGCACGGGCCTTGCTCCCTGACTGATCAATATAGACACAAAAGTCTCCGAGTCAGCCCGTTGTTGCGGGCGTCGCGGTAGCGTGATAGCCGCGCTGCCTTCCTTATATGCCAATTCTGGACCTGAAATTCACATGACTGACGCACCCGCACAGGATCCGAACCAGCCCGCAGCGGCCGGTGGACCCCCGATGATCCGGGTGCTGGCGCAGTACGTTAAGGACCTTTCTTTCGAGAATCCGGGCCTGTTTTCGGCTCAACAGGGTGGCAACGCCCCGGAAATCGAGCTCGGCATCGACGTGAAGGTCGAACCGGGACCGCCGGCCGAGCAGATTTTTTCGGTCGAGCTGCGGCTTTCGGCTCGCGCCAAGCGTGAAGAGACCGTCGTTTTCATCTGCGAGCTGGTTTACGCAGGCGTCGTGCAGCTGCAGGACGCTGGCCGCGAAGACGTGGAACCGATGCTGCTGATCGAGTGCCCGCGCCTTCTGTTCCCGTTCGCCCGCCGGATCATTGCGGATGTGACACGGGAAGGCGGACATCCGCCGCTGATGATCGACCCGATCGATTTCGTCGGCCTGTACCGTCAGCAGCGCCAGCGCGCCGAAGCGCAACAAGCCGCTGCGAGCTAGGCTCTAGCTGTACTTCTTCCAGATCGGCGGAACTTCCTTGGTTCCGACCGTCTCCAGGAATGCGAGATGGGCTGCGTGCTCATCTGCCGTGATGAGCGGCGGCAGAGGTGACGGACGCTGGCGTCGCGGAGCCTGCGGGGTGATTGCATTTGCGCCGGCGCCAGATGCGTTCGCAAAATCGAAGGCGCGCTCGCGGCCTCCCCTCAATTCGAGATAGGCCATCGCCAGAAGCTGCGCATCGAGCAGCGCCCCGTGGAGGACGCGGTTCTCGATCGAGATGCTGAAACGCTTGCAGACCGCATCGAGCGATGCGGGAGCGCCGGGACGGTGTTCCTTCGCCAGCACCAGCGTGTCGATGAATCTGTCCTTGGGCAGAGGCGGGCGGCCGAGCAGCTCAAGCTCGTAGTTCAGGAAGCCGCGGTCGAACTCCGCATTGTGGGCGACGATGGGGTCATCGCCGAAGAAAGCCATCAGTGCGTCAACAACATCAGGGTGCTCAAAGCGCTTCTTGTCGCGCAGCGTTTCGTTGGTGATGCCGGTGATACGCACGGTCGCTTCGGATACGGGCCGGCCGGGATTGATGTAGATCTGGAATTCGCGACCCGTAGGCAGGTAGTTGTTCAGCTCGATACAGCCGACCTCTACGATGCGGTCGCCCGATCTTGGATCGAGGCCGGTGGTTTCGGTGTCGAAGACGACTTCCCGCATGTTTCGTCCTGTTCGGTTGCCGCCCGGATCCGTGTGCGCAGCGCCTCGATGATCTCGTCGATCTGCGCTTCAGCATAAGGGAAGCCGAAGCCCGTGTTGATGACGAAATCGGCGCGCCGCCGTTTTTCCGAATCGGGCGTCTGACGCGCCAATATCGCCTCGAACTCCGCTTCCGTCATCCCGCCACGGCTGAGCACGCGCTGCCTTTGCACATCCGGCGGGGCTGTAACCACAGCTATTACATCGGCGCGCTTGTCGCCCCCGGTTTCGAACAGCAGGGGGATATCCAGCACCACAATGTCCTGCCCTGCCGCTTCGGCCCTGGCGAGGAAGGCGCGCTGCGAGCCGGCCACAATGGGGTGCACGATGCTCTCGAGTTTTTTCATCGCGTCGGCGTTCTTTGCGACCTTGCCGCGAAGCTTCGCCCTGTCGATCCCGCCGTCGGCGCCAATGACGCCTGGAAAAGCCCATTCGATCGGCGCGACCGCCTCACCGCCTGGCGCGTAGGCGGCGTGAACAGCAGCATCCGCGTCATAGACCGGGATGCCGCGCGCAGCGAAAATGGCCGCCGTCGCCGACTTGCCCATGCCAATCGAGCCTGTGAGTGCGATCTTGATCATGCGCGAGCCGCCACTGCCTCCCGACAGGCCCGAAGCGCCCCTGCTTCGTCCGGGGAGATCCCGAACCAGATATGGAAGGCGGCGGCGGCCTGTCCAACCAACATGGGTAAGCCATCGTGAGGCGTCCAGCCGGAAGCAGCAGCCGATTCAAGCGTTTGAGCAGCCGCCTTGCCGTAGGAAAGATCGAGAAATGGCCTGCCCTTTCCAGCGGGAAGAGCCGGAAGGCTTGCGCCGGCATGGCCTAGGCTGGCCGAATTGATCACGATATCAGCGCCCTCTGCGAGCGCGGGCAATTGCGCCAGGTCTGCGATATCCGCGCCAGGCGCGAGATCGGCGGCCAGCGTGCCTGCATTGGCGAGGGAGCGGTTGACGATTGCGAGGCTTGCGCCGGATGCGGCGAGCGCCGCAACCGCAGCCCGCGCCGCGCCGCCCGCACCGATCATCACGACGCGCAGCCCTTGGCGTTGCGACCCGATTGCGACGGTGAGCGCAGTCAGAAATCCCGCAACATCGGTATTGTGTGCAACCCAGGTCGAGTCATCCTGGCGCACGAGAGTGTTCGCCGCGCCGATAGCGCGTGCCTCTGCCGACGCTGTAGCGGCGGCCTGAAGCGCCGCGATCTTGTGGGGCAGCGTGATATTGAGGCCGGAATAGTC
>ERZ795056.1878-NODE-1878-length-24096-cov-8.817645_pt1 | contig 24096 bp, 16 predicted proteins | sample MGYA00375140_ERZ795056 | MGnify/ENA primary metagenome ERZ795056 (study PRJEB30185, sample SAMN05720227) | activated sludge metagenome | isolation source: Anaerobic digester | place: USA | collected 2015-03-09 ... | reverse complement strand
CCCAGATCCTGAAACCAACGCAACGTATCCCGAACCTGAAATTTCCGGAATACATCCTGAAGCCAGGGATTTCCTCTGGGATAAAATTCAATCAGCTTTTCCGGCTCAAAACAATGATGCGTTACATTGCAGCGGCCACCTCCTGAGATTTTCACTTTGGCCAACACCTTTCCGGTTTTTTCCAGAATGACCACCGATGCATGCGGCTTTCTTCTCAATACTTCCGAAGCAGCAAAAAAACCGGCGGCTCCTCCCCCAATGATGACAAGGTCTTTCAATCGGTTACTTCAGTTCGGAGGCTTTGAAGTCCTTTTCCCAGATCAAACGTCCCAGATTCGACATCACCTGAACTTTCATCACACGATCTTTCGCCGGTCCACTCAGTTTGAGCAGAGCAAAATTCCGTCCGTTGTAAAGAGTGCCTGGAACACGAAGCGTATTGGGTTCATTTCCCGGATTGTGCGTTCCGGCGGTTAATGGACTGGTTGTGAGATCATACAACGGATAGGTTCCTAGCCTTTCGAGCTTAGAAAGCTCGGCATGGTGGCGGTCACCACTAAGAAAAAACACACCGGAAATTCCGGCGGCAGTAATCCGGTCGATCAGTTTTCGTCTTTCAACGGGATACACGGCATAATTCTCAAACATGCGGGCATCATTGATCACCTGTCCACCACAGGTAATGATTTTAAAATTCGCCTTTGAATAGGTGAGAGCATCGATCAGCCAGTTGATCTGTTCCTCTCCAAAAAATGCACGGGTCGAATCTTTGCTGTTGTTCGGGGCACGAAACCAACGGTCATCCAGCATAAAAAACTGGCAGTCACCCCAACCAAATGTATTTACCACAGAACCCTTTCCCAGAGGCTTCCCATTCGGATTGGCCCAGAAAAGATCGAATGTTTCGCTGGCCATTTCTTTGTTCCAGAAGCTTCGGTCTCCGTCGTTGGGACCATAATCATGGTCATCCCAGGTTGCATAATGGTGTGTTGACGCCAGCAAAGGCTGCATTTCAGGCAATGAACGTGTGTGGGTGTAGCGGTGTTGAAATCCGCTTTTGGTATTCCAGTCGCCTTCCCGTGTATACGTATTGTCGCCAAGCCAAAGCATCAGATCGGGCTTTTGTTCATGAAGCGTTTTGAAAACCATCATGCTATCTCCATATCCACGACCCGGCCGGTCCCAGAACGGTTCATTCACGTAGGCACAGGAACCAACTGCCACTGTAAAGGCCGGAGGATCCGTCCGAAACTGCCACAGCGCCAGTGTTTGAAACTGAAGGGGATAGTCAAATTTTTGCGTCTTCCCGTTGATCAGAACTTCATACTGATATTTCTTTCCGGGCAGCAACGAATCGGCATGAATTTCAAAGGCAAAGGCATTCTTTTTCTCTGTCTTTACTGATTCCGTCCTTCTTTTCGCAGTTGGATTTTCGAGATCCCAGAACCTGAACTGAACAGTGGCTTCGGCTTTGGTCTGAATCCAGAGAGCCACTTCCCGGTGATCGGAGTACCCAAGCATGGGTCCGGATTGAACCAGATTCTGCCCGTAAACCGATACGGTGAACAAAAGGCAGAGAAAGAGAAGATTTGATTTCATAACAACTTTTCGGAATGGGACAAAAGTGGTTTATTTCCTTCGAAAAGAACAGAACTTCATCCACAGTTTACAAAATGAACACAGACAACAAAGTCCGTTGCCCATGGTGCGAAAAATCAGAAATCGAACGGAACTACCACGATACAGAATGGGGTGTGCCCCTTCACGATGACGATAAACTGTTTGAATTTGTGATTATGGATGGGTTTCAGGCTGGATTGAGCTGGAAGATTGTGTTGCAGAAACGGGAGAATTTCCGGAAGGCCCTGTTCGGATTTGATGCCCGCGTATTGGCGCAATGTGGCAATTCGATTGTGGAAGAATGGATGCAGGATGCAGGCCTTGTACGGAACCGTCTGAAACTGGAAGGTGTTCTCAAAAATGCGAAGGCCTTTCTGGCAGTTCAAAAAGAGTTCGGATCATTCGACCGCTACATCTGGAGTTTTGTTGATGGAAAGCCGGTTTTCAATGAACGACAATTTCAAAATGAAATCCAGAGTGTGAATGCAGAAGCCATGGCTATGAGCAAGGACATGAAGAAACGAGGATTTACGTTCTGCGGGCCCACCATTTGCTATGCGTTTATGCAGGCGGCAGGAATGATCGTAGATCACATCACCAGCTGTTACCGTTACAAGGAAATCCGGGAAATGCCGACTACTTCTTAGAGTTTTCGGAAGCAAGCACCATTTTCACTTTCAGGTGTTCCCCAACCGACATCACATCGGCCAGATCCTGAATGGTGAGGCTTTTATCCAGACGGAGCACAACAGTTGGCTCCGCCAGTTTGGAAAGTTCCGTTTTCAAGGTGGATTCCAGATTGTCAAAACCCACGGGCACTTTGTTGATATAATACTCTTTGGCCGCTGTCACGGATAAGGTAATGGGCTGTTTTGCCATCTGTGGACTCTGCTTGGCATTGGGCAGAAACAACTTAATCACATTGGGATTGACCAGTGTCGAAACAATCAGAAAGAACAGAAGCAGGAAGAACATGATGTCGTTCAACGACTCCGTGCTCACTTCTGCGGTTTCCTTGGTACGTCTTCTCAGGTTCATACTATTATGAATTGGGGGACGTGGTTATTTGCTTGGTTCAAACAGGAGATCCATGAAATCAAGCGTGGCCTGCTCCATACGCTCGACCACTTTATCAATCCGCATGTTCACCAGATAGTAGCCAAGGAAGGCAATGATACCCACCATCAGACCAGCTGCGGATGTGATCATTTTCTGGTACAAACCACCGGAAATAACACCGATGGAAAGATTGTCCGTCATGGCGATGTCGTAGAAAATCTTGATTACCCCCATAATTGTTCCCACAAATCCGAACATGGGTGCCAGTTTGGCAATGAGACTCAGATAGCCAAGGTTCTTCTCCAGTTTGGTAATTTCCAGTTTCCCTGTCGCTTCCATGGCACCTTCAATAAGGGCAGGCTCACTTCCAAGACGGGAAATTCCTTTATCCAGCATCCGGCTGATCGGGGAGTTTACCGTTTGGCAAAGTCGGCGTGCTTCTGCCACATTTCCACTTGTCAGACTGGATTTGAGACCATTTACAAAACCCGCTTCATACGTCATCGCTTTACCAACAGAGAGGAATCTCTCGACAAAAATGGAAATGGAAACAATGGAAAGAATCAGCAGGATCACCACGATGGTGACACCCGTTCCTCCACTGGACAAAATCAGATCAATCACCGTTTGTTTTTCCATCTGGGCAGATTGCGAAACGGCAGTAGCGGCAGTATCCAGGTTTTGCAGAAGAATCATTGTGTTAAAGTAAAGTAAGAAATGGAAGTGGAGAAGTTTTTGATATTCAGCGCACGTTTAAATAATCCGGACAAACCTAAAACGAGAGAAACACATTTCCAAGCAATAGCAGGCTCAGACTTCATAACATGATGCACAAACGGATATCCGGTAAAAAAATTTATACCTAAAAAGGATGCACGGAATTAATTGGTGTTCTTTCTCCTTGCAATAAAACGATCGTAATAACCCGTCGTTTTGAAGGTAAAGTATTTGTGCCCAAAGAAATTGGCGAAAAATCCAAAGCAGATTCCTCCCAGATTGCAGAACAAAAAGCGATCAATGAAGGCAAGGGAAAAAGAAAATCCCGTGAGATCTGTACTCATTTTATTGACTTCCCCAACCAGTGCCTCCAGTAAGTGCTGAGTGTTGGGATAATTTTCAAACCAGAATTTGACGACGCGAAGCATCACTTCGGAGAAAAACCAGGTGACTGACAAAGCCACCATTGAAACCAAAAAAAACTTTATGGCCTCTCTGGTCACATTCCCTGAATTCCGGGCGTTGAAGGCAAACAGTTTGGTGAGAACAAAACCCACCACCATTCCGGTGAGGTAACCCAGAACAATGGATGATCCGAACCCTACACCAAATTGCCTCCTGAGAAATGTAGCAGAAATAATATTCGAGGTCACACCCGCTATTGCTATGAGAAAATAGACGGCAAAATTCCGGACGCTTTTCGGATTCCGAAGCTTCTCCATCAGGACTTCCGTCCAGTGTTTCATTTCAAATTCTGCTTCCTGCTTTTCCTGATTCACTTGAAAATAAAGTAGAATGTTAAACTGCGACTGCCGCTTTTATGGCCGGGTGCGGATCGTAGCCTTTCAATGTAAAATCAGAATAGCTGAAGCCAAAAATATCCCGGATTTCCGGATTGATCTCCATTACCGGCAGCGGCCTGAATTCCCGTGAAAGTAACTCCTGTGCCTGCTCCATATGGTTGAGGTACAAGTGTGTGTCGCCACCCGTCCAGACAAATTCTCCAGGCTTCAGATCACAGACCTGGGCCATCATCATGGTCAGCAAAGCATACGAAGCGATGTTAAAAGGTACACCCAGAAAAAAGTCGGCCGATCGTTGATAGAGCGAGCACGATAGTTTTCCATCGGCCACATAAAACTGAAACAAGGCATGGCAGGGCGGAAGTTTCATTTTTGAAATATCGGCCACATTCCAGGCGCTTACAATCATTCGGCGGGAATCCGGATTTTGCCGGATCTGGTTCATCACGTCTGTAATCTGATCGATGTGTCCTCCGTCTGGTGTTGGCCAGGAACGCCATTGGTGCCCGTAAACCGGACCCAGATTGCCATTTTCATCTGCCCATTCATCCCAGATCGAAACGCCGTTTTCTTTGAGATACTGAATGTTGGTGCTCCCCTGAAGAAACCACAGTAATTCAATGATAATGGATTTGAGATGAACTTTCTTAGTTGTCAGAAGTGGGAAGCCCATTTCCAGATCAAATCGCATCTGGGTACCAAAAAGACTCTTTGTCCCTGTACCAGTGCGGTCGGTCTTGGTAGCACCAGTATCAATAATTTGCTGTAAAAGAGAGTGATAAGCCTGCATAGGGGCAAAAAAAATAGCATCGGCAAGATGCTATTTTTTTAAGAATGACGGTATTTGAAATTAGAGAGTTGCTCCTTTTTCTGTTTTTTCTTTGTCAGTACAGGAAGCTTTTTTCTTGCAGCAGGCTTTTTTCTCACCTGAACAAGCTGGTTTTGCTTCTGTAGTTGCGGTAGCAGAAGCTGTTTCTTCAGTAGTTGCGGTTTCAGTTGAAGAAGCTTCTCCTTCTGTTTTTGTCATACCAGCACAGGCTTTTCCTTTGCCAGCTTTCATTTTGCAGCAGGATTTTTTGTCTCCGCACTTCTTGTCTTTTTTGTCTTTGTCGTCTTCTTTAACAACAGCAGCATAAGCGGTTGAAGCTTTCGCAATATAACCTGCACCTACAAATGCAGTGAGTAAAAAGGCTACTAGTAAGTTTTTCATTTTATTGGACGTAAATTTTTCGTAAAGTAAATCTTTTAACTTATCTGCAACAAGTTTTGTTTTCTGAATTTTAGTACCTGTGGTTTCTTTGCATAAACCCCACTTCCGGAATTCTTAATCTGCCAGCTGGTAAACATCGGGATAGTTCCGGCCCTGACTTTTATAGTCCAGCCCATAACCAACAATAAACTTATTCTCAATGTTAAACCCAATGTAGTCAATCTGAACCTCCACCTTAAGCGAATCGGGCTTTACAAACAGGGCGGCAACTGCAATACTTGCAGGTTCGTGAGAGCGGAAAGTCTCCAACAATTTGCTCATGGTCAGTCCGGTATCGATAATATCTTCGACCACAATCACATGGCGTCCTTTGATATCGGATTGAAGACCCAGAATTTCTTTCACATCACCCGAAGAAGTGGCACCGAAATAGGAAGATACTTTGACAAAGGAAACTTCACTGGGCACATTTACTTCTTTCAATAAATCTGATGCAAACATGAAGGCGCCATTTAGTACCGGCACGAATACAGGAGTTAACCCGTCATATTTCTGGTTGATTTCTGCACCCAACTCTTTGATTCGGGCTAGAATAGCAGAATGGCCGATAAATGGAACAAAGGATAGATCCCGGACCTGGACAGACGAAGTTGAAACCATGGTGTAAAACAACAGCTTAGATTGCAATTTTCACAAAGAAGTTTTCGAATTTTACAGCATGGAAAACGCAGAAAATAATAACCGGAACAAAAAACTACTACTGGCTTTTGCCATCGTTTTTACCTCTGCGGTATTGTACGCCACCTACGATATCATGAGCCGGACAACCCGGCCGGGTGTAAAAAAACACCTGCCACATAGCATCCTTAAATAATTTCCGGCATCATTCCTGGTTTTGCATAGGAATAGCGATCGTAACGTTCCCCATCAAAATAGCCATCGAGCCCAAAACCAGCCACTGTTCTGGTTTGAAGTAAATCAACGAATCCGTCCTTTTTTATGGCTTCGTCCGGAAACTCAAGGTATTCAACAGCCCCTGCAATAAGGCAGGTATTGTTCACTGAAACCGGGTATTCACCCACCAGCCGCAATCCGATTTTAACGACCGATTCTTTCACAAACGGTGCTGGAAAACCGTACTTATATTCTTCTGTCAATCCTACTTCACCAAACTCCGAACTGCTCCATTTGGCAGAAGTCCAGTGCGCCTGTTGACTTATTTCCGGAAGGATGTGGTTCAACGTAAAGTACCCCGTCTGTTGGATGTTTTCCAGTGTGTTCATTCCCGGGATCCGTGGACGAAACAAAATACCTATCAGTGCCGGATCGGCTCCCAGGTGAATGACCTGTGAAAAAACAGCCAGATTCGAAATGCCTTCTTTGTTCTGAGTTCCCACCAGATGCAGGCTTTTGTAACCGGTAACAGAATTGATAAGGTTGGCCCGGTAAAAACGTTCCATTTCGTTCAGATCCGATGCTTGTAGATTCATAAAGAGGAAACCCGGTCACATCAGATTTGTTGCAGCCGGGAGATTTTTTCCTTGTTTCGGTTATTGTCGCTATTCTTGCGCAGATCCCCTGAACGAAAACAAACGTGATACGTATTCTCCTTTGCCTGTCTGTTTTACTCCTTTTTACAGAAACCGGCTTTGCCCAGCCGTCTGCCCATAAACTGACGGGTACCATCTGGTCGGGAACTCATTCGCCACTGATCAAGGGAACCGAATTGTATTTTCAGGGCGACACGCTGATTCTGATTGATCTGGACGGCTACAAGCCACCGGATCAGTATGTGTTTATTGAGAAAAACGATACCCTCCGTTTACAGATGATCGATGAATTCAGCATCGCCTGCCGCCAGGAATCAGAAGGCGTTTATCGGATTCACCGTGCCAACAACGGCGAAAAACTTTTGCTCAAACCCATTCAGGATGCCTGCATGGAACGCTTTACCCGATTGGTGGCAGAATCGCCATGGTATAGAAAACGTGAACCAGTCGAAATCCGAAATGACTGGTTTTTCCTGGATCCTGAAAAAGACAAAGTAGCCGGAGCCAGTATTTACGATGCTCAGAAATTTCTGAAATTCCGGAAATCGTCACCCATCACGGTTGCCCTGATCGGAGGACCGGTCGATTACAGCCACGAAGATCTGAAAGATGTGCTCTGGAAAAATGCGAAGGAAATCCAGGACAACAAAACGGATGATGACAAAAACGGTTTCAAGGACGATGTGTCGGGATGGTTTTTTTCCTCCACCAAATCAGGGATTCCATTGGAATTTGATCAGAATGAAGCGACTCAGATTGTCGCGATCTGGAAAGACCGTTTTGTAAATGCTGATCCTTCAAAACTGACCGGGCAGGATCTGAAAGATTTCCAGCTCTTTTCAAAAGCGACGGAAAAGTTTGAAGAAGGAAAGGCCAGAGCCGAAAACTTCCGGAAGGTGTTCTCCGATTCACTCACGTTTTTCGAGATGCTCAATAAAATGCTGATGCAATCCGAGGAACCTGTGTCGGCCGATCAGATTGAATCATGGAAAATTGGCGATGGAGCCTTTGCCATGGCGGTTAAATCGGTCGTGAAGGAAATCTACAATCCGAAATCTTCGTCATTTGATCAGTTTAACCGAAGGGTCCGTTCAGACTTTACCAAATTAAAAAAACGATATTCCCCACTTTGGTTGTATGAATTCAACAGCGATTGGTTTCCGCGAACAGTAGTTGGCGACCACCCGGAACTGCCTTATGAAAAAATGTATGGGTGTGGATTCATTGCGCAACCGGCCAATCCATTGTTTGAATCCGGAACCCGATCCGCAACCATTATTGCCGGTAAGCGATCGAATGGAAAAGGGGTGGAAGGAATTGCAGAGAACGCAAACATTATGGTACTTGGTGCGGAACCCACATTCGGAAGTGCCCGAGACAAAGACATTGCCAATTGCATCCGGTATGCTGCTGATATGGGGGCAAAAATCATCCAGATTGGTATCGTGAATGTATTTTCTCCTTTCCGGAAAACCGTGGATGAAGCGGTTCAATATGCAGAAAAGAAAGGGGTTCTCATTATTTCACCGGCTGGCAATCTGAACCAGAATCTCGATTCCACATTGCTGTATCCGAACCGGATGTTGGAAACGGGACAGGTTTCAAAGAATTGGATTGTGGTTGGCAATAGCACAATTCATCTGAATGAAAACCTGGTTGCAACGAACACAGGATTTGGGAAAAAGGCAGTTGACATTCTGGCTCCCGGTTCCATGATTTTCAGCGGTACTCCAGGAAACCAATATTCCATGGGAACCGATTGCCAGTATTCAGCTTCTGTTGTATCAGGAATAGCGGCACTGGTTTGGTCCTGCTTTCCTTCATTGTCGGCCTCTGATATCAAAAAAGCCATTCTGGAATCAGTCTTTCAGCCAGTAGGACTTCAGGTTCGCAAACCGGGTTCTGTCAAAAAAACAACCCTGGATCAGCTTTGTGCAACGGCCGGAATCATCAATGCGAAAAAGATGGTTTTTGCCGCTGAGAAACTGGCCAAAAAAAGAAAATCCTGAGCCGAAACCCAGGATTTTCAAACTTTCTGACGATTCCGTCCTTAGCCTTTCGGTGTGAGTAGCACGAGCGGTACAATGATTTCTTCGAGCGAAATACCTCCGTGCTGGAAGGTGTCTCGATAGAAATTGACATAGTAATTGTAGTTATTCGGGTAAGCGAAAAAATGATCGTGTGTCGTAAAGACATACGCCGTTGAAATATTCGCTTTCGGCAGGAAAAGGCGCTCCGGTTTGCGGCAAACCATCACTTCTTTGCCATCGTCAAATCCCAGATTTTTGCCGGCTTTGTAGCGAAGGTTGCTGTTCACATTTTTGTCACCGACAATCTTGAATGGCTTTTTCACCTTCACTGTTCCATGATCGGTTGTGAGTACGACCTGGCAACCGGCTTCTGAAATTTTACGGAGAAGATCCAGTAAAGGAGAGTGCGCAAACCAGGCTTTCGTGATGCTTCGGTAAGCCGATTCATCCGGTGCCAGTTCGCGAACCATCTGGCTGTCAGTTCGGGCATGGGAAAGAGTATCCACAAAATTGTACACAATCGCATTCAATGAATTGCCTTTCATGTTGTTGAACTTATCGAGCAGGTCCTTACCTTGCTGGGCAGTAATTACTTTGTTGTAGCTCATTTTGAGGGAGCCCACCCCTGCTTTCTGCATTTGACGGCTGAGGAACTCTTCCTCATGCATATTCTTACCTTCGTCTTCATCATCTCCTACCCAGAGATTGGGATAGTACTTTTCCATTTCAGAAGGCATCATTCCGGAAAATATCGCATTCCTTGCATAGGCGGTAGCCGTTGGGAGAATAGCAAAATAGGTTTCATCCTCTTCCACATTGAACATTTCGTTCACCATGGGTTGCAATACTTTCCACTGATCAAGCCTGAGGTTATCAACCAGAATAAAGAACAATGGCTTGTCTGGTTTCAGTAATGGAAATACTTTCTTTTTCATCAGCTGATAACTCAACAATGGCTTTTCTGCTTTTGGATCATTGAGCCAATCTTCGTAGTTGTCCGCAATAAATTCGGCAAAATTGGAATTGGCTTCGTCCTTCTGCATGTAGATCACTTCTGCCATGCTTCGGTTTTCGGTTTCATCGATTTCGAGTTCCCAATACACCAGTTTCTTGTAAATATCCGCCCATTCTTCATGGCCGATCCGGTCGTTGTACGCCATTGCCAGCTGACGAAAATTCTGCTGGTAGGTCATGTTGGTCTTCTCGGTGATCAGCCTTTTGTTGTCAAGAAGCTTTTTCACAGACAGCAAAATCTGATTCGGATTGAGAGGTTTGATCAGGTAGTCCGCAATTTTTGCCCCTATGGCATCTTCCATGATGTGCTCCTCCTCACTTTTAGTAATCATGACGACCGGAAGAGATGGCTTCGCTGCTTTAATCTGAGTCAATGCTTCCAGCCCCGTTAGTCCAGGCATGTTCTCATCCAGAAAAACGATATCGAAATTCTGACTGGCGGACTTTTCAACCGCATCGAGCCCATTATTCACAGCTGTGATATCGTATCCTTTCGCTGTAAGAAACAGGATATGAGGCTTTAGCAGATCGATTTCATCGTCTGCCCATAGAATCTGAGGTTTCTGCATAGTGGATTTCGCCAGTTAAAAATTGTTCTAAAGAAATATGGGTAAAGCTGTTTTCAGATCTGGCGGATTAGTGTGTCAAAATTGATGGATAGAAACCGCAAGCAAAACGAATTAAACAGGTAAATATTACAAGCAGGGATAAAGGGTGTTTCATGATAGGTGAAAGGCAGATGCAGCCGAATTTCGCTTCAACGGACAGTATCATGATTTGATCTTCCTCGCTTTAAAGCGATGGTACGCCTCCTTACTCATGATCAGTTTCAAAACCGAATTTCCAGTCTTCCAAACAATAAATCCCAGCCAGGATTTGAAACGGGAGGAGTATGCATAGAACACTCCGGCGTACTTCCTGTTGATTGCAAATGATTCCTTCAGAACTTCTGTTCCATCACTTGCACCACCAAACCTCTTATAAGAAATAAACGAATTCAAATGGGCGAAAACAGCGCCTGCTTTCTTCAACCGCCAGAAAACATCAAAATCAGCCGCCAAACGGTAACGTGTATCAAACTTTATTTTCCGGTGTAGTTCCAACCGGATGAAACAGCTCCGGTGATCGATTCCGGGATTCTTGCCAAGGGTGGCATGATCAGTGAAAAACGGAGACACCTCAAGAGGCTCTTCCTGCACAACTGACAAGGAATTTCCATACCAAAAATCAACCCGGGGATTGGAATTTATTGCGTTGACCAACTTTTCAAATGCACCGTCGCAATACCAGTCATCTGCATTTTTGAACCCAATCCAATCACCGGTTGCCAGGTCAATTCCTTTGTTCATGGCATCGTAGATTCCTTGGTCGGGCTCGCTTTGCCATAAGGCCACAGCATTGCCAAACGATTGTACGATATCCAGCGTACCGTCTGTTGAGCCGCCATCCACCACTATTATTTCTTTGTTGGAATACGACTGGTTCAGAACGCTTTCCATCGCCTGCCTGAGGTAACGATCACAATTAAAAGTGACCATCACAATGGAAATGAGAGGAAGTCCTTCTGAAGATTGTCTGGTGATTCCTTTTGTGCGAGCTCCGCCGTTGCGCATAAAAAAGGGCCCGAAGGCCCATTTTACAATTATTCAGGCAAGAACTTAAACTGAACCCGTCGGTTCGCAGCCTTTCCGTCTTCATCGTCATTGCTGCGAATCGGATTATCAAGACCATAGGCCTTTGTTTCAATTTGTTCAGCAGGAACACCTTTCGATGCGAGATAGCGTTTTACAGACTCCGCTCGACCAAGAGACGTAAGTTTCGTAACTTCTGGACCACCTTTATCACATCCGAAACCACCAATTTCCAGTTTCATTTTTGGTCTGGATTTCAGAATTTCTGCAATTTGATCGAGTTGTTGTGCGGCAACGTTATCAATCTCATAACCACTCATTCCATAACGAGGTTGTTGTTTCATCACCTTCAACTGTTGAGACGTAAGTGCTTTAGAAGTTCCTTTATATGGATCATCACCCAAATATTCATCCGGCGTAACTACATCTGCCAGTTTCTTACGAAGTTCTGGTGAGATATTAGAAGGCGCCCTTTTTTTGCTGGCTGAAGACTTTTTCGCCACTGGTTTTTTAGCGGTTGTTTTCTTGCGAACAGCTGCTTTTGCCGGTGATTTCTTCGTTTGCTTCACAACTGGTTTGGTAGCTGGTTTTGGTTCAACGTTTTCGTCGCTGGACTGATCATCAGCTGGTTTCACAACAGGTTCTACCGGTTTTTCTGTAGGAGGCGGAACAACATCAACTGGTTTCGGATCAGTTGGCTTGGCAACAGGCTCCTGGTTCATCTCTGTATTCACCGGATTTGACTTCTTCGGATCCTCCACCTTGTTTGGTTCGTCATTCTTGCGGCCACCGCCACCACCTGATCCACTTGCATTAATATCGGCTGATTTCTTTCTCTTACCAATATACTTCCGGAAACCAACAATGATTTCAGGAGCACCTGTACGACTGCTGGCATCAGCAAGAGCTGAGGTAATAAAGTCATAACTGAATCCAATTGCCCAGTCTCTTTGATTGATCTCAAGAGCCGTCACGATTGCATTCTGATTAGAGTACCACAAGCCCAATCCAATGTTTCCTTCTTTAATGAAACTTCCTTTCTCAGAAAGCTTGTAGTAGAAATAAGAACCCAGATTGGTCTGATTCAGATTGCTGGACTGTACATGGCGGAAAGTTGGCTTAATCTGAAACTGCTCATTTTCATACGCAAGAACAGAAGCCTGGAAATTCCAGTTGACCGGGTTGTTGAAGGTCTTGGAATTGAGGGAAATGTTGGGTCTTGTCAGGTTGTTACCTCCCAAAGACACAGTAAGAAGTGGATCACCATTCGAATTTTCCCGGATATAGGTTACTCCGGCATTGATGGTAAAAAACGTCCTTCTTTCAACGGAACTGATGGTTTCATTGATCGGAAGATTGGGATCAAAGGCACCGTCAAATCCATCCCACTGACTTCCTGTCGTAAGTTTGGAAAAATCAACCTTTCTCTGAAACAAACCAGGCTGAAGGCCAAATGCAATCCGATCAACTTTCGAAAGGGTTGCAATGTGCGTATAGGCAACCGAAAAACCAGTGGTAGCCAGCATTCCATTGTAACCAGTGCGATCATTCAGCAATTGCACACCTGCAGCTCCGAATTTCCGGAACTGATCGTTGGACGTTTTGGTGTACAAAGGCATGTAACCGGACAAAAACGGGGTTGAAAAATTTCCCTGCTTTCCACCAAACTGATTCCGGTAACCAAAATCAACTTTGATCTCTTCCGTTGTTGCAATCAGCGATGGATTATTAAGCAGTGGTGTTAACCGGTATTGTGAAAAATTCATTTGCTGACCAGTGGCTGGAAGTGCAAATGCGATCAGGCTTACAGCCAGAAGGTTCTTCAACATTTCAATACGATGATTCATGATTTTCATATCTGAGATGTGCCTGATGTTAATTTAAAATAATAACGGATCCTGAATTGTTTCCACCAAATACCCGGACAGGCTCACCTGTGTTAAAGGTTCCGGTTACTCTCCATATATATGACTCCTGACTTACTTCTTTGCCTTTGAAGGTTCCGTCCCAACCGATGGCAGAATCGTCGTCATCCGATGTTTCGACAATATCTTCCACTTTATTGGTTTCGTAAATCAGGTTACCCAAACGGTCCCAAACTTTCACCTCAATGGTGGCGACACCATATCCGTACACTTTAAACCGGTCGTTTTTACCGTCCTTATTCGGACTGAATGAATTCGGAACAAACAATTCGTTGCTCACACGGATCAAAACAGAATCGCTGGCAATACAGCCATTGGAATCGGTCACAACTACAGAATAACCCGATGTGTTGGTTGCCGTAATTCCGAATTCAGGATCATTTCCATTGGTTGTACCAATAAACAGACCGCCCTTATACCAGTCAAATTTCTGACGGTTGCTTGGAAATCCTGTGGCAGTAAGATCAAATTCTTCCCGAACGATCAATGCGGTGTCTTTCTCCAGATTGACAACAGGAAGTGTATCCACCTTTACAGAAACTGGTCCGACTGTACTTGAACAACCGTTTGTATCGGTTACTTTTAAGGTAATGGCGGAGGTTGTTGCTTTTATGGTGATGCTGTTTGTTGTTGGTGACCCAGGAACTCCATTCCACACATTTCCATTTTCAAAGTTGGAAAAGAGAACAACAGAATCTCCAAAGCACACACGATTATCGGCTTCCGATGTCGTAATGACAGGTTCCGGTAGATCATTTACCAGAATCGAAACCACATCCGATGAATTTGAACATCCATTCGTGGAGTCAGATTTTACTGAATAATTACCGGTTGCAGTCACAGTAAGAGTGGATCCGGAGCCAGATGGCAACCATGTGTACGTATTACCTGCATCAGCGTTGGTTACAGACAAAATCGAATTATCGCCAAAGCAGAATGTTGTCTTGGTTGCAGACACAATCGGCTTTTCCGGTGTTTTCCTTGATTCTATCGAAATTGAAGCGGAAGGCAAACTGGCACAACTACTGTCACTTAATGTTACTACTGAATATGAACCAGTTGTTTTGGCTACCAGATCCTGTTGAGTAGATCCTCCTGGTGTCCATAAATATGCAAAACCTGAACTTGAACTTAAGGTGGCGGAATCACCTGAACAGAATGAAGCAATACCCTGAGTGATGGAAATCGTAGGGGTTGCTGGTCTTGCATTCACATTTACTCCCAGAGAAACAGTACCAATAGAAGTACAACCATTTGAATCTGCTACTGCTGAGACGATCAAAGCACCTGGGGATGAAACAACAAAACTATCCGCAACCAAAGCACCTGGAGTCCAGGTATAATTGGTGGCATCGAAGAAAGGCTGTGGCTTGATGATGATGGAATTACCTTCACAAACGGACAGATCTCCTGAATTCGTTAAAAGGGAAGTAAGCAATGGTGCCCTTTTCAGAGTGCCGGAAAACTGATCCGAAGTGTTTTTGCAACTATTGGCATCTGTAATGGTCACCTTCGCATCATACGTTCCCGGATTGTTAATGGTCACCGTCTGTGTGGTTGGATTTGGCGTGACGCCGGTTATGACCCAATCATAGTTGAAGCCGGCAACAGTTGAAAATTCAAGAGACGCTGGCTGGCAAACATTGGTATTCGGAGATGTAATGATTGGTTTAGCCGGAAGAGCATTAAACACAGTTGTCACAGCAGCAGAAGTATCTGCACAACCATTGGCATTGGTGATGATTACGCTGAAAGTACCAGAGGCTTTCACCTTCAGGTCCCGGGTTGTCACAACTGGTGTGGTATTGAGCCAGGTATAATTGAAACCAGCCGGATTAGCTGTCAAAGTCACCGAATCATCCGCACAACGTATCAAAGTTCCTGTAAACGTGATAGTTTCTGCAACCGGACTGGCCAGAATGGAAACGTTGGCAACCGCTGACTTATTGGTACAACCATTGTCATCTGTGATTTTCACAGAATAGGCCTCTGCTGTAGTCACATCCAACGTTTGTCCTCCTGAACCACCGGGTGTCCATGTATAGGATGTAGCGGTTGTTGATGTGAGTACTGTTGTCTCACCCAGACACAAAGCTGTATCTCCGGTGATGACCGGTCTGGCAGGCAACGCAAATACCTTGATGCTATCCGGATTGGACGAACCAATAATCTGAACGTTGTCTGAAACAATACGAACATGGTAATTGATTCCCGCTACAGTAGACAAAGGAATGATGCCTTTCAATGTGTCACTGGTATTTCCTTGCAGAGAACCCATCAGAACACCACCTGTTACAGGGAAGGTTCCGTCCGGATTAGAAAGGAACGCATTGAAGTTGTTTCCTGGCACAATTCCATCACCAACAACAGTGAACGGAATTTTTACAGAGTCGCCAGGGCAGAACCGGCCATTCACTCCTGACCCTATTTTTATGATGTTTCCGGTTGTAATCACCGTGAGGTTTGGATCAGCAACAACGGCAAAAGGAGAACAGAATGCATTAAAATTGAATCCGTTGGCTACAAGACCTGGTCCTATGGTAGCAAGTTTCGAACTCCAGTTAGTTCCATCAAACCTTGTGATGGCGTTGATGGTTCCTGAACCAGAAACATTCAAAGGGTCACTCCAGTCGAAACGAAGCACTGCATCCGAACCTCCAGCTACATCTTCACAAATGGTCCACTGGAATTTAACGAATGTGGTAATGCTGGCTGGAAGAGCCGGAGTAAAATCTGCAGCAGTTGGAGCAGGATTTACTTTCACACGGATATTGTCACCAGTTGGATTGGCATCATCAAACTCAACCGGCGCATATGAATCAAGAGTTCCGATTGGGAATGTTTTCGCAGTACCATCATCTGTTCTGTGAACAAAACTTCCTGTACCGGTTGTGCGAACATAGCTGTTTGAAGAACCTTGTGTTACGGAAGCCGTTGGAAGAATATCCAGATCATTGTCACCAATGTCGATATATCCACCGTTTACGTTCGACAGTTTCAGCGAGGTGGTCAGGACAAAATCATCTGTAAGTGTCAAAACTTTGCCGGAGGCACTCATTTCGATTCCTCCCAAACGGACACTGTCGGCAGGGAAAGCATTCCAGGTCATCGCTTTTGTAAGCAAAACCTCTTCGTTGATCTGAGCTGGCTCAATGTTGACCAACCAGCCATCATTAGCTCCAGCCGCTTTCACAGCCCTTTGAAGACTTGGTGCTGAAGTATAAGGAAGAATGAAACTGTTGTTGGTTACTGCTGCAAAAGATGGTTTGGAATTCACAAATCCCAGCGAATCGTAGTCGATGGCATGCAGAACTTTGTCCTCCAGTTCATACAATTCGGTATCTGTCATTATTGCCGGACGTTTCTGGCCACCAGAAACGCTAAACACGTTTTCAGTAATATCAAAGGCATCTGCAACGGGTCGCATAGGCGTTACAGGATACGTTGTCCATGGTAGAATGGTATTTGACGCACCCGTCTGAGGATCCAGACGGAAGAAATACTGAAGGTTACCACCAAACGTGTTGGCTTCAGCGAGAGCACCTCCCAATACCACTCCGGTGAATGCATTAATCGCAGCCGGATCGTCGTTGTGGTTTCCAAATTCAACCCCGATACCTCCTGCAGAAGATGCAGACCGGAATTCATTTCCCTGAATGACAATGCTGTTCACACCAGGAACCTGAACAGTGGCAGCTGTTTGTTGCTTGGTGTTTACCGAAATGTGGCGGAAATTTTTTGCTGTATCAGATGGAATAAACAGGTTGTTCCGAACGGTGACATTTCGAGAGCGCTCAGAGAAAATACCAAAATTGCTGTGGCCTGATATAAAGTTGTTCTCAATCAAAACACCAGCTCCGTCCTTTTGAACATCTTTCAATTCAATAAGCGCAATAAAGGCCTGAGGTATAAGTGCGTAAAAACGGTTTTGAATCACTTTGTGAATTCCGGAGTTCACGTCTGGTGCTGTGATTTCAACACCTTGTCCTGCAAATGAATTGTGCTCGATAACGGATGGACCAGCAAGATCTCCCATTTGTACACCGTAAAAGGCTACAATCCGGTTGGTATCTGCATTAGCCGGACCACCGATGACAAAACGGCCACCGGAGAAGGTACGGATACCACGACCAAATGCGCAGTTGGCACTGAAGTTCTTTGGCTGAATGAAGCAACCTTTTACAATGGCCGAATCTGTTCCACCGTTGAGGAAACGCATTCCATACGTATTAAAACGAACACATGGAATTCCGGGAACGACGTTAGTACCCGTTGAAAAAACGAGCATGTTTAAGAATCTCGAATTGTTAAAGTTTCCATTACGGGCATATACACCGTGCAAAACGGAAGTCTGATTCACTTCAATCTGGAAATTGTTGACTTCGATATCAGAAGACCGGATGCTGAAGATGGTAGAGTCTGCTCCCGGAGCAATACCATCGACAACTGGCTTGTTTCCGTTACCGGCTCCAACACCCACACCAATTCCAACAACGTTTCCATAAAGTCTGATTTTCTTATCGATCACCAGGTTGTTTTCAGAGTAAATACCTTCAAAAACCTGAATTGAATCTCCATTTGCCACACTGGAAAGAGCCTTACCGATTGTTTTCCATGGAGTATTCGGATTTGTAGCTTCTGCATTTGAGCGGGTATCATTACCTGAATCATCATCCACATAATACAATGTAGCTCCGCTTTCAACTTTTAAAGTGCTGGTCAAACGCAACTGTGTAAAGTCAAAATCAGTTGTCAGATTCGAAGACAAAGAATAAGGATCTGCACCTGTTGAAACCAATGGAGTTGCACCACTCAGGTTTGTCCAGTTTGCACCGGAAAGACGATCAACGAATACAGAAGCCCTGTCAAAACCTGCCCTTTCTTTCGATCCTGGCCAGTTAAACGTTGTTTGAAGCACTGAACCACCGGTAACAGCTTCGTTCACGGTCCATGTAGCCCCGACAACAGTATCAACCTGAACAGCTCCTTCCAGTACACCATCTGCAACCCGGACTCCGAGATCATCTGAAGTTCCTGAATTTGAAAGTGATAGAGGAAGATAACTGCTTCCAATCCCAACCGGATAATTTTTCTCCGTTACGGCCTGTGTTCTGTGAACAAACTGACCGGCACCGTTTGTTCGGACAAACGATGAGGAACTTCCGCCAAGATTTTCAGCTGAAGCAGACAGGATGATGCTTCCGGCTCCAAGGTTCACAATACCTGCATTCAGGTCAAGGCTGTCAGAAATAAGCAATGAATCTGTCAGAGTGAGTTCTTTATTGGCACCCAACATTTTGAGACCATTCAATTCGATACGTCCGTTCGGATTGGCCTCAACACTAAGGGATTTAGAGACCGATGTGACTTCCGGAATGGAAATAGCAGAAGTGAAAACACTGCCTCCATCATTTACCTTATCGTGTGCCCTTTGCAGGGATGGTTCAGTTGTAAATGGGGCCAGTTTCGAATTGTTAGTTACGAAAGCCTGATTATCCTTAACTGTAACAAATCCAAGTGTCGCCACGTCAATTCCGTGCTGTATTTTATCCTCTAAAATATAAAGCTCGTCAGTTGTCATTTCAGCCGGGCGTTTCGGGCCTGAAGGAAGAGAATAGATGTTTTCCTTCATGTCAAAATTGTCAGCCACTGGTTCCATATTGGTGGAAGGCAGGGTTGACCAATACAACTGGGTGTTCGATGGACCAGACAATGGATCCAGAACTAAGACTTTACCAATCCGCTGAGAAAAGAAATTTGCTTCAGAGCCCGCACCACCGATTTCGACTCCGGTGAAAGCAGTAGATGAAGTTGGGTCATCGTTGTGGTTACCAAATTCGATGGCTGTACCTGCACCTTCGGCAGTTGCAGCCAGGAAGGTATTACCTTTGATTACAGCACCAGATAAAACCGGAGGCTGATTGGTTGCGATTGTTTCCTGTTTTGTGTTTACGACAACTGACCGGAAATTGGTAGCTGTATCAACCGGAATAAACGTGTTGTTTTCTATCCGGACATTCTTTGCTCTCTGAACAAATATCCCGGTGATTGAAAATCCAGTGAATGTATTGTTGCTCACTCTCACCCCAGTCCCCGCTTTTTGAACATCTTTCAGTTCAAATTGTGTTGGGAAGAACTGTGGGAAGCTAACAATAACAAACCGGTTGTTTGAAATGATGTGCTCTCCTGAGTTTGCTGCCGGAGCGACAACATTCATCCCGATTCCGTTCAGGAAGTTGTTCTGAACCTGAAGTATTCCACCGTCGATGTCACCTGCCTGAATTGAATAATAAGTCAGAATACGGTTGGAATCAGCCGGAAGCGGACCTCCGATCAAACCGTGGCCACCAAATAATTTCACACCACGACCAAAAACACAACGCGACCCATCGAGGATGGATGGCTGAATGATGTTGCGTTGAATGGTGATTTTTTCAGTCTGAAATCCAACAAGTCGAATTCCATATGTGTTGAAGTCAAGGCATGGTAAAAAGGATGGGCCTGGATTAACGCCACCTGAAAGGATCAGGTTATCGAGAATAACCAGATTGTTATAACCGGCTGTTTTGGCTGAAATACCACTGATGATCACACCCTGGTTAACTTCAATCTGGAAGTTCCGGATTAAAACATCATTTGATTTTACAGCGAAAATAGCAGAGTCATTGGCAATACTGCTTCCGTTCACTACCGGACGGACACCCGTTCCGGTACCGGCACCTACACCAATTCCCAAAACGTTACCAAAAAGGTTAACTCCTTTGGTGATGGCGAGATTGCTCTCGTTATATGTTCCGGCAAATACCTGAACACTATCTCCATCTTCAACTGAAGCAAGTGCCTGTGCAATTGTTTTCCATGGAGTTGATGGGTCTTTTGCCTGATCTGGTGTACGGGAATCGAGGCCGGTTGCATCATCCACGTAGAATAAACTACCTGTTTTCGCAAAATTCCGGATCCGGATTGGGAGTTCTGTAAGGTTGGCTGTAACCGGAGAATAGGTAGCCTGATAAGGGTCAGAACCAGTCGCTGCCACCTGGCTGCCACCGGCTATGTTTGCCCATACACCATTTTGAAATCCCTGAAGTGAAGTTAGTGTCCTGGTGAACTGTGGTTTTTCATCAGAACCGTTCCATGTAGCAGTAACGGATAGATTGGACCCGCCAGCCACTGCTTCATTTATTACCCAGGTAGCCCCGACCACGCTGTCAACTGGTGCGCCGGATAACCCACCCGATAGAACATCATTCTGAACACGGATTCCGATGTGATCGGCTGTTCCTGTGTTGTTTACAGAAACAGGCAAATAGGCTGTACTGGTTCCAATCGGGAAAGTATTCGATCCCGTCAGACTGCGATGAACAAATTTACCTGAACCAGATGTTTTGACATAACTGACAGCAGATGAAATAATGAGAGAAAAAGAAGGGTCCAGACTCAGATCATTGCTGGCCAAATCAATAAATCCTTCATTAAGAAAAACTCCACTTTCCAGTCGGACGGGGGGTAAAAGGGACAACGTTTTACCTAATCCGCTCATCGCCAAGCTATGAATTGTAATTTCATTGGATGGCTCAGCATCTAGAGAAATGGACCTTGTCACATTCAGATCATCGGGATACGTGGTAGGCTCTGCTATCACTGTCCAACCATCTGAAGACGCTGCATCAAAGGCTCGTTGCAGAGATGGTGCTGTCGTTTTTGGTGAAATAAAACTGGAAGAGGTAATAAAGGCCTTGTTTGGAATCACAGTGAGGAATCCAAGTGAATCGAAATCTATCTGGTGTTGAAGTCTGTTTTCAAGACTCAATAGTTCAGCATTCGACATGGATGCAGGAGCTTTTGCTCCGGTTCCCACATCATACAGGTTCTGGCTGATGTCAAGATCAATTTCAACCGGCATCATGTTGGATGATGGTACACTGGTTTGATTCCATAGTGGAAGTCTTTTAGAAGATCCCGAAGCCGAATCGAGGGCCACAAATTGTTTGAGGTTAGGAGCAAACGTATTGGCTAATGAACCTGCACCACCGACGACAACATTGGTAAACGGTGGATTGGCACCTGAAAAGTGGTTTTCAAATACAATTCCACGACCTGCTGAAAAGCTGTTGGCATTAAAGGTATTTCCGGTGATTGAAATACTTGAATTCGTTGCAACTTCTGAAGTACTTGACGTTTGTTGTTTTGTATTAACCAGAATGTGTGAAAACACATGGGCTGTGTCTGAAGGAGTGAAAGTATTGCTTCGGACAAACACATTCCGTGAACGGGTTGAAAGAATAGCTGAATACTCGTGGCCGGTGAATGTATTGTTTTCAATTTCAATTACGGAACCTCCCCTTGTATTGTTTTTAAGTTCAATCATGGAAAGTGACACATTTCCCGGGATCGGAGTAATCCTGTTTCCAACGATTTTGTGTATCCGGTTTGACATCGGAATGTTCAGCTCCACGCCCGATGAAATTGCCAGGATACGGTTATTAATTACACGCATCGTTCCCAATGCTGAACCGCACTGAACACCGTAATCCCCATGTATATAATTGGAATCAGCGGTTGCAAAACCCCCAATGGTTGAATAACCCCCATTCAAACGAATGCCCCGGCCAAACATGGCACGGCCGGATTGAAGAGGTTTTATGAGATTACCTATAATAAGACTGGAATCATTGCCGGCATTGGAAATGGTCTGTCCGAGTATGATTCCGTAACTGGCAAAAACTGAATTTGCACCTGTACGAACCGAAAAGATATGATTGTTGGCGATTTTCAGACCATTAAAACCTCCGGCAGAAGCGAAAATTCCGGCAAAGGTTAAATTCTGATCCACCTGAATTTCAAAGTTCTGGATGACAACATTGGTTGACTGAATCCTGAAAATACAACCGTTTGCGGTAAGTGAACTCCCGTTAAAAACCGGTTTTGTACCAACTCCGGGAATTCCTCCGGTTTCATCACCAAACAATTTAAGACTTTTGGTAACCGAAATATTCACTTCTGAATAGGTTCCGGGAAGAACCACAATGGAGTCTCCGGTTGCAGCCTGGGTTATGGCAAACACAACTGTTGCCCAGGGAGTCGCAGACGATTGTGCCTGAGTTGTTGAATTTCCATCGCTACCCGATGTGCTCACATAATATTTGGTTGCATTTGCCCAGCCTGCTGAAAAAGTCAGGAGAATAAAAGCCAGTAATAGTGAGCGGAACATTGAAGTCTTCGTGTAAGATTGATTCACAGTGTATCGCTTATTTAGTTGAAAATTTTCTGTTAAAAATGCCCGTTGAACGGTTTTGAAATGGATTTTTACCCACATAGAATTCCAGGGTGTAGAGTTAATGCAGTGTAATAAACGCCGCAAAATGAATAACTTTTGAAAAACAAACAAGAATGAAATGTTATTAATGCAATCCGCGAAATGAAAAAGGCCTGAATTCTCAGGCCTACTTTCATGACAAATCTTAGTATTTGAGGTTTTAAGGAAGTCTTTCAAACTGATCAAAATCGGGCTTTCGCTTCTCCAGAAACGCTTTCTTCCCTTCCTGGGCCTCTTCGCTCATGTAATAAAGGAGGGTCGCGTTTCCGGCCAATTCCTGAATTCCGGCCTGTCCATCTAATTCTGCATTAAATGCAGATTTTAACAAACGAAGCGCCAGCGGACTTTTCTCCAGGATCTTTTTGCACCAGTTTACAGTCGTTTCTTCCAGCTGCTCCAAGGGAACAACTTTGTTCACGAGGCCCATCTGCAATGCTTCGGCGGCATCGTACTGATCGCAGAGATACCAGATCTCCCGGGCTTTCTTCTGACCCACAATCCGGGCGAGATACGAGGCTCCGAATCCACCGTCAAAACTTCCTACATTCGGACCGGTTTGTCCGAACCTTGCATTGTCGGCAGCTACAGTAAGATCGCACATAACGTGCAAAACGTGGCCACCACCAATCGCCCAGCCCGCCACCATCGCAACGACCGGTTTCGGTATGGAACGGATCAGTTTCTGGAAATCAAGCACATTCAGACGGGGCACTTTATCTGTACCGACATATCCACCTGTTCCCCGAACCGACTGATCACCGCCACTGCAGAACGCTTTTCCACCTTCTCCTGTTAGAATAATGACACCTATTCTGCTGTCTTCACGTGCCAGTTGAATGGCATCGATCATCTCCATCACCGTAAGCGGTGTGAAGGCATTGTGTTTGTGCGGACGATTGATGCTGATTTTGGCAATGCCCTCGAAGTAGCTGTACTTGATTTCTTCGTAGGCTTTGATTTCCTGCCAGGCGTAGGTGGACATATTGAATTAAGAATTGAGAATTAGGAATTAGGAATTATAAATGAATAATGCAGATTCATCAGAACCGGATCATCATAACTTCCCTTTGACTACGTTGGTTTTGACTTTTGACTTAAAACTTAGACGTTAAACCTGAAGTGCATTACGTCGCCGTCCTGAACCACGTATTCCTTGCCTTCCACACCCAGCTTGCCGGCTTCTTTGCAGGCTTGTTCTGTGCGGTACTGCACATAATCAGC
>ERZ795056.1875-NODE-1875-length-24110-cov-7.405612_pt1 | contig 24110 bp, 33 predicted proteins | sample MGYA00375140_ERZ795056 | MGnify/ENA primary metagenome ERZ795056 (study PRJEB30185, sample SAMN05720227) | activated sludge metagenome | isolation source: Anaerobic digester | place: USA | collected 2015-03-09 ... | reverse complement strand
GTGGTTACATCAAAATTTACGTTCTTTAATATGTTCATCAGCCGGGCGGACAGTTATAAAATCCGATAGCTATTGGATTCCACAGCTTCGCCAGGACGATGACGGTAGCGGCAACCCTGAAAGAAATCGTACACAATGACAAAGCGAATTAAAATATTGACATTTCTACATTTACTGATACTTGTTTTTTGCAATCAGACATTTGCTCAAAATACTTTGACAAAAGAAATTCTTTGGACAACAGATTGGAGTCCAAATGGGAAGTACATTGCAATTGGCGGAAATATAGACACTTTGAAAATTTACAGCAAAAGCAATTTAAATCCATATAAATCACTTCCTATAAAAAACACGATAACACGGGTAAAATGGCATCCTACAAATAATATTATTGCTGTCGCAACACAAAATTCGGAAGACAAAACAAGTATTATCAATTTGGATAGTAACGAAAAAATTGAATTAAACGGAATTTCTCCTGAAGGAGCAAGAGGGATTGACTGGAATTACACTGGCGAATATTTAGCTGTTGCCGACAATGAAGGACAAATATTAATTTACAATATAAAAGGTGAATTGATAAGAAGGTTTTTAAATCAAAGCAATTCAACTAAAAGTATAACAGCTATTGATTGGCATCCGAAAAAAAATATTCTAACAACGGTTACAGATAAAATACGTTTTTTTGATATAGAAGGAAATTTACTAAAATCCATAAAACATAGACCCGAAAACGTAATGATATTAAGTGTCGCCTGGCACAATTCAGGTGATTTTCTTGTAACAGGTGACTATGGAGATGAAGAAAACAAATCTTTACTTCAATATTGGAATGAACAAGGCGAACTTATAAAATCAATTGACATTAGCAAAGGTGAATACAGAAATTTGGCTTGGAACCCAAAAGGGGATAGATTGGCATCAGCAAGTGACGCATTGAGAATTTGGGACAAAAAAGGAAACCTTATTTCAGAAGGTAATTCGAAAGACTATTTATGGGGTGTTTCGTGGAATGAACAAGGAACCCAAATTATTACGTCAAGTTTGAAACAAAGAATAATACTTTGGAATAAGAAAGCGAAAAGAATAATAACAATAGAATAAAGGGCAGCCGCTAATATAACGCCTGGCAACGCTGGCCGACGAAACGAAATTCATCGGTATATCCTTACTCAATTCCATTTATTGGCTGGACAATTTTCTAACCCGCAAGCAGATTTTCGATACGCATGTTCTCTGCTGGCTGTATATCGTTTTGCATCATAAACTTTAGTACTTTTAGGCATAGTCAGCGGGCGGACGGAATACTAATTCCAAACCTTCGCCAGGCATGAACGTTGTTAGACGCATATTAATACAATTAACATTTCCTAAATAATATGAGTAAAGTAATTGCAGCAATCAATATGACCCTTGACGGATTTTGTGACCATACAGAAGGAATTCCGGACGAAAAATTACATCAACATTACACTGAGCTGTTAGACAAGTCAGGAGCAATTCTGTATGGAAGGATAACCTACCAACTTATGCAATTCTGGCAACCACTGCTAAAAAATCCATCAGGTGAAAAATCAATGGATGAATTTGCTGTCGCAATAGACAAACTACCTAAAATTGTTTTCTCGCATACACTGAAAACTACTGAATGGGAGAGTGCTAAATTGTCAAATCAAGTTCTTGAAAAAGAAGTATCAGAACTCAAAAAACAATCGAGCAAAGACACTTTAGTTGGTAGCAGGAGTTTAATTATTCAATTAATGCAACTTAATTTGATTGATGAATTTCAGCTTTGTGTTCATCCTGTCGTAGTTGGAAAAGGTCTACCATTGTTTGACAAAATAAATAACAGAACATTTTTTAAACTTTTAAAGACAAAAATCTTTGATTCAGGTGCAATCGTGCTATATTATGAACCGGCACGACAGTAAATAACGAACCGCTAAAAAAAGCATTGAGCCAAATTCGGGCGTTCAGTCAAATACTCAGCATTTGATCTCTATCAGTCAGTGGTTTTCGGCTTGACAGTTACTTATCCGCCAGCAGATCTTGCTACGCTCTTAGTATGCTGGCTTGTTTTGTAGTTACGGGGAAATTTCGTTTATTTAATATGTTCATCAACCGGGCGGACAGAACTCGGAATTCCCAGGCTTTGGAAATGTACAGACATACCACCAACTTTTCGTCAATTCTCAAATGATAAAACCTCTAAAAAATAAAAGACTCATTTTAGTATTGCTTTTAGCATTTACGCTAAAACTTAGCCAGGCCCAGCAATCTAAAGATTCTCTTGGAAACTACCTTATTACAAGTATTGATACAAAATCGCTTGTTGGATATTGGCAAACAACTGATTCCTTAAAAGCCAAAATTGAATTTATAGATTCGAGCTGGTACCAACTTATATTAGATCTCAAAAATAATTCCCATCCTTATTACTTTATAAAAGACAAACAAGACACAAGTAAAGTTTCTTCTTCTGGATTTTATCCTAACTGGCCCCCGTTCGATTGCGATTTAAATTTAATAGATTCGGAAACTTTAGAGATTAGATTGTCTCAAATGGGCGGCCCGCCGTACATAATTCGATGTAAGAAGATTCGATATATTAAAGCGGCTGCAACTACCAAAAGCACTGACTGAAATTCACGCTAACAGTTAAATGTGCTGCATATGTACTCTATTGTAAAACAGTTTTAATCCAGACATTTTTCTCAACCGCCAGCAGGTCTTGCTAGGCTCTTAGTCTGCTGGCTTTTTCGTAGTTAAACTAAATATTCCGTTTCTAAAGAAGCAATTTCACCAGTCGGACTGAACATAAAATCCGATAGCTATCGGATCTACACTTTCGCCAAACCGGAGACCATTATGACGATTCATCCGATAAAGACTAAAACTTCCTGGCATTATACCTGGAAAAATAATTGCAAATAAATTTGCGCAACTCAAAAGTTGCATATATATTTGCAACCTACAAGTTGCATTTTTAATATTTTAAAATGAAACAGGATCTTTTTCAAGCCATCGCAGACCCTACACGCAGGGCTATTTTAACCTTACTCGCTTTGCAGGCATTAACCCCAAATGCAATGGCGGAAAAATTTGATATGAGCCGGCAAGCCGTATCAAAACATATTAAAGTATTACAGGAATGCGAATTAATTAAACCAGAACAATCGGGCAGAGAAATATATTATCACTTTAACCCAAAAAAAATTCAGGAGTTCGACAATTGGTTGGCCAAATTAAAGAAAATGTGGGAGACCCAGTTCAATCAACTGGACAACGTATTATTAACATTAAAAAAACAGAAAAAATGACTGAAAATTTGCTTTTTGATTTTACCGTTGACAAAGCAGCGAAGAAGGTATTCATAACAAGAGAATTTGATGCTGAGCTTTCGCTGGTTTGGGATGCATTTACCAAAGCAGAAATTCTCGACCAATGGGTGGCACCTAAACCCTGGACATCAAAAACGAAATTTATGGATTTTAAAGTTGGCGGTCGAAGATTTTATGCAATGGTAAGTCCGGAAGGACTGGAGCGATGGGCAATTCAGAAATACACGTCGATTAGCCCCAAAACCAACTTCAAACTATTTAATTCATTTGCAGACAAAGATGAAAACCCTGAATTGCCGGGTTCTGATTGGGATTATACATTCAGTGAACAAAACGGAAAGACAAAAGTCAATATTATTATTTATAATGAATCACTTGCCCGCATGGAGAAGATGATTGAAATGGGCTTCACAGAAGGATTCAAAGCATCAATGAAAAATCTGGAAAGTCTGTTGGCGTCCCGAAAATAATTCCTATAAATATCTGGATGGTTTTCAAAACGGCAGCCAAACTAAGTAAGATAGAAACTTGTTTAACAACTTAAAAAATAAATATTATGGCACTTATCAATCCTCACATCAATTTCAACGGCAATGCCGAAGAGGCATTTACTTTTTACAAATCAGTATTTGGCGGAGAGTTTGCAAAAGTTATTCGTTTCAAAGAGCTTGCAAGCGCTGAATTCCCGGTATCAGAAAAAGAAGAAAATAGCATTATGCATATTGCTTTGCCAATCGGTAAATGTAATATGTTGATGGGTAATGATGTTCCGGAGATACTGGGAAGAACAAACGAAAATGAGAACAGAAGTAAAATTGTAATAAGTGCAGAAAGTAAAGATGAGGCAGACAAACTATTTAATGGGCTTTCAGTGGGCGGACAAATAGAAGGTCCTATTGGTGATAGTCCATGGGGTTCATATTTTGGTTGTTTTAGAGATAAATACGGTATTGAATGGATAGTGGAATTTGATCCAAAAAATAGCGGGAAATAGAGCAGAAGACTGTGAACAACTATCAAAGCATTCTGGCAATTCGGTTGAAAAGTCAAATGCTGCGCATTTCATCATAATTGTAAAATAGTTATCCGCCTTACATTTTCACATCCACCAACAGATCTTACTACGCCTTAGCCTGATGGGTGGTTTGGAAAATACATCAAAATTTCGGTTCTTTAACAGGTACACCGGCCGGGTATACTGAATAATAAACAACTAAACCCAGTCAATGCTTAATTATACCTGAAAGCTATATTGACACATCAGCATGCAAAAAATTAACTTACTTATTCTGACGTTTTTCGTTTCAGTTATTTCATTTGCACAAAGAACTGAAACGGTTTATTTGAATGCAAAAGACAGCGCAACAAATATGTACATTGCTGTTGTTCCGGAAAGTGAACAAATAAAATCATTTATGGTTTTATTGGACGGATTTGGAAATTCACCTCAAGACGTGTTGTTTCAGACGGGCATCCCAGCATATGCTTCAAAACAAGGTATACTAACTATTATTCCACTTTTAAAGACTGGCCCTTCTTATTTTGGAAGTGATTCTGCCTCTCAACAATCATTAAAAGAAATTATTAACCTTATAGTTACCAAATATAAATTAGAAGGCAAGGACCTATATATTGGTGGCTTTTCTATTGGCGGTACTTGTGCCGTAAAATACTCCGAGTTAGCTTTTCAATATAATTATCCAATAAAACCTAAGGCTATTTTTGCAATTGACCCGCCACTTGATTGGGAACGATATTATAATGCAGCAAAGAGAGTTGTGAGACTATCAAATCCTTCCCGGGTAAATGGTGAAGTTTTTTATATGATAAACAGAATTGAAAAAGAAATGAAGGGGACACCGACAACTGCATTAGGTAATTTTTATAATCATTCGCCTTATTCATTTTCTGATACAACACAAAAAGCAATAAAATATTTAAACAAAACACCAATCATGCTCATATCGGAGCCCGACATTCAATGGTGGTTAAAGGAACGGAGCTATGACTATTCCTATAATAACATTTCAGATCATGCAGCTATGATTAATGAGCTACAAAGATTGGGTAACAAAAATGCTGTTCTAGTGACAACAACAGAAAAGGGATACAGAAAACCCAATAACATAAAACATCCGCATTCCTGGAGTATTGCAGACCCTGAACAAATAATAAAGTGGTTACAATCACAGTAGCTACGAAGTCCTGCAGCCAACACAGGCATGTACAACACGCTGGTGAATATGCAAACTAATACAATGCATAATGTAATCTTTTGAAACCCCGGGTCAATGAAGCCAATCTTTTTTACATCGCAAAAGGAATTTAGAAAGTGGTTAATCAGAAATCACGAAAAAGAAACTGAATTGATCGTGGGATTTTATAAAGTGTCCTGCGGAATTGCATGTATGACCTGGTCGCAATCAGTAGATGAAGCGCTTTGCTTTGGATGGATCGATGGTGTTTCTAAATCAATTGATGAAAATTGCTACCAGGTTCGTTTTACTCAACGAAAACCAACCAGTATCTGGAGCACCATAAACATTAAAAAAGTTGAAGTATTAACCAGCAAAGGGCTTATGTATCCTGCCGGGGTGAAGGCTTTCAAAAAGAGGAAGGATGAGAAATCAAACATTTATGCTCATGAACAGGAATCTCTTATTTTTAACAGAACTCAGGAGAAAATTTTTAAAGCGAATAAGATTGCATGGAAATATTTTCAAACGTTAGCTCCTTCCTATAAAAAACTGTCTATTCACTGGGTCACCAGCGCAAAGATGGAAACAACAAAATTAAAACGATTAAACGAATTGATAAATGACAGTGAAAAAGAAACAAATCGATGGAAGGACAATAAGTTCAGGAAAAAGTGAAGGATTGTCGATTCACTTCTCTTAATACAAACAGTACTACTACGGTTGGAAACGTCAATTTAAAATCCCATCTTTAATTTTTAACTACTGTTACAGGCAAACAAATAATCTAAATCTGAACGTTAAATAATCATGAAATTATTTAAGTATTCAATGTCAATTATATTTCTTGTTTTATGTTCCTGCACAACATTCCAAAATGTAAAACTTGTTTCTTTAAAAGAAAAAAGCAAGGAACCTTTACCGCGAAAAGCCAAAAACATTCTCATTCTCGGTATTGGTTCAACTGCATCACGAATATTCCTTGACAAAGCAACAGGTAAATTAATCGCCGGGTTGTCAAAAAAAGATGTAAGTGCGTCATATATTTACCTGGGGAAATCAAATGAAGATGCAACCAATAATTATACGAAACTGGACTTTAAAGGGGATGACCTCATTCTCCTCATAACTCCAAACGATGCTTCCAATTACCAGGTATTTACCTCAAGAGATATGAACACGAACTATAATTCCAACGTTGGATATTATAATACTATGTCTGTAACCAGCACCGTTATGTATAGCCAGCAGTTCAAGCTAACCTTATACGATGTTGTAAATGATAAAAAACAAATATGGAGTTCCCTGTTAAATATTGAATGTGAACTTGGGCAACCCAGGATAAATACAATAGTTTCCGATTTGATATTAGCTAAGTTCAAAAAAAATATGTACCTGCCTTAAACTTTTATTCGTTCATTGACAGATTTGAATCGGTCATATTTTCCTCGTTTCAGTTTAAATTTAATCTTCAAATAAGGTAGTATTCATACATTCAAATGACCAGTATCATTTTTTATTTTTGATGAAGAGCCGAAATTTGTGCTCATGAAAATCAACAAAGCCTGGCATGAGAAAAACAAAATGCCAAGGAACCCTACATTTGAGCAAAGAGTTAAATGGCATCTTGCCCATCAAAAAAACTGTTCATGCCGGCCAATAGCTGCTAAACTTGCAGAAGAAATGAAGAAGAAGGGCATTTCTTTCTAACTTAAATTCGTGTTTATTCTCTGATTACCTTTGATGTTAAAGTTGATTGGTTAAAGGCATACGTAAAAGTTCAGGCCATTAAATAGATCAATCTGCATAATGGCTTTGGATTAGCCACGCTAAAATTCTCCTTTGATATCTCGGCATAATTTCTCACCTTTAAATTGTGCTTTACCAGCATCAGAAGTGCTTTTACGGCCACTGGCAGGTAAATCCTTTCATGTACTTCACCATTAAAACAACAAACATTTCAATGGCAAAAAAAATAAAGAAAACATTATCTGCTAAACAATCAGAAGAACTGCTGCAAATATTAAAAACACGATTCGAAAAAAACATGCAACGTCATAAAGGTATTGAATGGAACAAAGTACTGGCGAGGCTTATTAAATCAGAAAAAATATGGTCATTATATGAAATGGAACAAACTGGTGGTGAGCCGGACCTGGTTGATTTTGATAAAAAAACGGGTGAATATATATTTTTCGATTGTTCGGCCGAAAGCCCGAAAGAACGCAGGAGTTTATGTTATGATCTTGAAGGACTCGAATCAAGAAAAGAATTTAAACCGGAAAACAATGCGATAGACCTGGCTGCAGAAATGGGGATTGAAATATTATCGGAAGATGAGTATCGCTTTTTACAACAGCTTGGAAAATTTGATACTAAAACCTCGAGCTGGTTAAAAACTCCTCCTGCGATCAGGAAACTGGGCGGGGCTATCTTTGCCGATTACCGCTATGGAACTGTATTCGTCTACCACAATGGGGCACAATCTTACTATGGTTCCAGGGCCTTTCGTGGTTCATTAAAAATATAGAATCAGCACTGTTGTATTATTCAATAAATGTTTGGTTTACAAAAGATAACGACTAAGTGTAACAGCACACTTGAATAAAGTGCCTTTTCAAAGTATTATTTATATTATGGATCCCATGGCCAAATCAATAAAATCATCCGACGCCCAACAAGTATCGGAGCACATTAAGCAACTCGACCCAACCATTGGTAAAACCATACAGTATCTTAGAAAGCTCATTTTGTCTACCGATAAAGAAATAGGAGAGCGGATCAAATGGAATAATCCCAGCTTTTATTATACAGGTGAAATGAAAGCCTTTGATCCGAAAGAGTATAAGAGGGATATCATTGTACTCAATCTCCACAAAAACAGGATCATGCTTGTTTTACCAAGTGGTGCAAGCATCCAGGACACATCCGGTTTCCTTGAGGGTGATTATAAAGATGGCCGAAGATTAATTACTTTCAAAGACCTGGAGGATGTAAAAGCTAAAGAAAAACATCTTCAGTCTGCCATAAAAAAATGGCTCACATTGGTTGAAAAGTAGTAACTGCCATACATCATAACACATAAATATTACAAAATGAAAAAGTTTATCATGTCTGTTTTTTTACTGTTAAGCATCGTTACAATTTCCTTTGGCCAGGAAACTGAAAAGGCAAAACAGCCATTGTCGCGTAACGAGTACCTTGCAAAAAGTAAAAGTCAAAAAATAACTGGGTTCATTTTACTTGGAGCAGGCATTGCATCTATAATCATCGTAGCGCCGGGAAATGCTTCATTTGGTACAACCAGCACCTTTGCGGTAATTGGAGGTCTCGCTATTGCCGGCAGTATTCCATTATTTATAGCTGCCGGTAAAAACAAAAGAAAAGCAAAAAATGCTTCGGCATCTGTTATTGCAGAAAAAGAAATGGGTAGTCATTATGTTTATCATAAACCAATCTTATTTCCTGCGCTTTCACTAAAATTAGGTTTATAACTATGTGATAATTTTAAACATTAGATTTATATATTTTCATTTAAAAAATAATAACCATGCCCAAATATGTAATTGAAAGGGAAATTCCGGGTGCCGGACAACTTAGTGCAGAACAACTGAAAAGTATTTCGCAAACATCCTGCGGCGTACTCAGTAAGTTGGGAACCCAGATTCAATGGGTGCAAAGTTATGTTACAGAAAATAAGATTTATTGTATTTACATAGCACCGAATAAGGAATTGGTAATAGAACATGCAAATCAAGGTGGATTTCCAGCCAACGTAGTTACAGAAATCAGCACGATCATAGATCCGACAACAGCCGATTAAAAAAACAATCAATTATGAAACAGGTTCGCATGAAACGAATCATATACTGCATGATTCTATTTATCATAACTACCATGCAAGCATTCGGACAAAACAAAGGAATGGTAAAAGATCAGTTATCCATACCCGGCCCCATTGTGATACTTAAATATGTTTATACACTTGCATGGACTTCCCATCCTTCCCCGGCATATTATAAACAGGAATATATCAGTGCATCAGACAAAATAGAAAAATATAAAAAAATGTGCCTGGTAGATGTATTGCTGGGTGATGCCAAAGCTGCAGACCTGGCCAAAGCAAAGATGGATGAACTTAAACAGCTAAAGCAAACAAACCCGATCGTAAACTTCGAGGCTTTTCAAAAAAATGGCGAAGTGATCATCGACTTCCTTATCAGCGACAACAGTGCCGATGGGAGTAAAGTGAATATTATAGAACGGAATGTTTACCGATACAGGAATTTTACTGATAAAAATGGAAAGAAAGGGGTAATGTTGTTTGGCATCAGTGAAAGGGCTTATGGAAACGATGTAACTGCATTTTTAGCAAACCTCAAAAAAACAAAAGCTGAACTTACCAATGCAGTTGCCAGCTTTGCCATTCCTGACGTATCGATCAAATAAATATTAAACAATGAAAGAATCGGGCCAGGGAAATGAAGATCGGTTTATAGTAAAAGATTCCAAGGGACTAAGCATCATTGTTTTTTTGATCCTGACTGCTATGTTCATATCTGCCGTATATTATGATAATTTCAGCATGGACAAAGAAAGGAGCAATGTACGTATTGCATACCTCACGATCATCCCTGCCATTTTTTTCCTGATGAAAGCGATTAAGAATAAGATCATCATTGAGATCAATCACAACGGATTTTATTACAATGGCAACCTGCTTACAACCTGGGATAATTTCATATCGGCTCATTTTACCGAAGAAGAAAAGATCGGCAGCTTTAGCGATAATTTTGTTCTTTATATAGAATATTACAAACCAGGCACGGGTATGGATTATATATCAAAAATCCCTTTAACCAATACACAGAATAAATCTGAAGAAGCGATCCTGGAAGCCATAAAACGGTACTCCGGTAAAGTCTATGAGTCGTTGTAATCTTTCAGTTTATATAAAAAGTTCATTTTAAATACAAGTTATGGCGTACGATCAAAAACTTGCAAACAGGGTAAGGGAAATGATCATGCAAACACATCCAAACATTGTTGAGAAAGCCATGTTCGGAGGATTGTGTTTTATGGTAAATGATAAAATGTGTGTTGGGATCGAATCTGAACGGATCATGCTTCGTTTAAACCCCGAAAATTATGAAATGCTATTGGAAAAAGAAGGTTGCCACCCAATGGATTTTACAGGTAAAGTGATGAAAGGATATGTATTTGTAGATAAAGATGCAGTTGCCAGGAAAAATGACCTGGCCTTCTGGATTAACCTGGCATTAGAATACAATGCTATTGCTAAAGTTTCAAAGAAGAAAAAGAAGAAATCTAAGACTGGTGAAATAAACTGATCCGGATTTTTTACATTTGAACATAAATCAGAACAACATGCGCAAATTGATCTTACAGGTTCAGCTGTCGGTTGATGGCTTTGTAGGCGGCCCCAATGGTGAACTTGACTGGATGACCTGGAACTTGGATGATTCAGTATCTGCGTTCATCAATTCACTCACCGACCGGTGCGATACCATCCTGTTGGGCAGGAACATGACCGATGGCTTTGTAAACTATTGGGAAAGCGTGGTCAACAATCAACCTGGCAGCCCTGAATACCCATTTGCCTTAAAAATGGTCAATTATCCCAAGATCGTATTCAGCAGAACAATCACCGAATCAAACTGGAATAATACGACCATCGCTACCGGCGACTTCGTTTCTTTTATAAAAAAACTAAAAGAACAACCCGGTAAAGACATCATCGTGTATGGCGGCGCCGGCTTTGTTTCTTCGCTGATCAAAGAAGGAATGATCGATGAATTCAATTTATTTTATAACCCGGTGCTGATCAATAAAGGACTTCAGATATTCGGGCTACTGGAGAACCGCCAGAAATTAACGTTGCTGGATGCGGTCCCATACAGCTGCGGCGTATCTGTAATCCGCTATCAATTAAATCAGGATGCATAATTCGATTATTCGTTTGCGTTATACTCATTCAATTTAAAAGTTTGTTATGCTCGAACTGAGGCCCATCTGCGAAAACTGCGGCAAAGACCTGCCCTATAACAGTAAAGAAGCCATGGTCTGCAGTTTCGAATGCAGCTTTTGCCAAAGCTGTGTTGAAAATGTATTGCACAATGTTTGTCCAAACTGTGGCGGCGGACTTGAAAAGCGCCCAATCAGGCCAAAAGATAAAATTTTGAAGTACCCGGCTAAACTGGAAAAGTATCATAAGCCTGTAGATATAGATTCATTTCAATCCTTGTTGCAGAAAAACAGGGAACTTGATCCAGGTGATCGATAAAGTATCTAAAAAGTAACAATTCAGCTGATGAGCAGCAACCTCAATACATTCAGGAATGAATACTTAGGCGCCAATACCTGGGCCCAGCGAAAAGATGGTGTTCCTTTATACCTGTTGGATAAACTATCCGCATCAGAATTAGCTATCGCAGAAAACGAACTCTTGCAAAATGCCCGTCCCGGCGATACCTGGCCCATTATTGGCCTCGGACATATCAGGTCTGCAAGGGCTTTGCCAACGCTTTATCAATTACTCACCCAAACGGATAACCTATTTAAGGTAACAGTGGCATATGCTATCTACCAGGTTTGTAAGGACGAAAAAATGATCGATGTGATCTTAGCTGAAACCGCTTCAATCAGCAATTGGCAAGAACTGGTAGACATCATGTATATACTGGCCGGTTTTAAAGATGAAAGGGTGCAGTCATTGTTAAACAGCTATCGCCAGCACAGCGATTACCTCGTAGCATACAATGCCACCCGGGCGATGGGTTTGCCAACGGATGAAGTTGTGACAAGGTTTAGGAAGCACTAAGGTTTAAATCGGCCCGACAATTGAATTTTTTAAAAATTCACTTTACTAATAAATCCGAAATGAAAACGATCCTGCTCATTGTATTGCTTTCCGGCTATGCGGCCTGCTTTAGCCAGGAAAACAGCCTTTTCATGACTGATTCACTCATCGCTGTTCATAAAGTAAAGACCAGAACAAAAAGAATACAGGCGATGTCTGAATATCCTTATGTAATTGACTATTTTGACGAATCCGGAAAATTGACCCTGTCTGAAACCTTTAATTCAACTAATGATTCCTTGATGATCAGGACAAACAATTATTATAACAGCAAGGGGTTGTTAGACTCAAGCATCATAACTAAAAATGAATTCTATAAATCTACATTCCTGATCTTTGATGTTCATAATAAAAGCGTGGATGCTTTAAAGACCTACTACCAGTATGATCAACTTAACAGGCGTCTAAAAACGATCACAAAGGATGATCATGATCGATTAAATTACGAAACGCTTTATACATATGATCCATTCTCTTACAATATCCTGCACTATTCGTTAACAGGTTATGTTTTTAAGGTAGTTGAATGTAAATTCGAACATGGCAGAGTGCCTTTAGGCCTTGTAGAATCTGAGCTTGATGAAAACGGCAGGATCTTTAACCAATTTAAAACGATCATAACCAACAGCTACAATGCCAACGACCAACTTGAATCGGCGAAATATGAAAGTCCTGACTGTAAATGCAACCGCAATTACTCCTATTATAAAAATGGTTTACTAAAAAGTAAAAAGAAAGACAAGTGTTCCTTAAATTGGTCGTATAGTTATACTTATTATTAAAATGAACAGGCCCGTCATACGATTGATTCCCTCCAGGTTGGCACGTCTGCTCGACGGGCTTTCGTTTGCGGGGCTGATATTCATATGGATCTTTTGTATTGTACAATATACAAAGCTACCTGAAGTCATTCCCATCCATTTTACTTCCAGCGGTGATGCAGATAATCATGGCAGTAAATCCACGCTTTTTCTATTGCCGGTCATTATTACATTCGTGTTTGTTTTATTGACCATCCTGAACAGGTACCCACATATCTTCAATTACCCGCAATCAATAACCGAAGCCAATGCAAAAGCAATGTATACTTCGGCCACAACGCTTCTCAGGATCATAAAATTGATCATTGTTGTATTCACTATGCTCATCATGATTGAGATGATAAGATCAGCCAGGGCAGGTCATTCGCAGTTAACCTGGTGGTTCATACCTGCCTTTGTGCTGTCTTTGCTGATACCGGTGGTTATTTCCATTTATACTTCATTCAAAAAGAAATAAAAAACCAGGAAAATTGCCGGTATTAGTCATTTGTGGCTATCATCTTTTTCAAATGAAAAAAAATTCCCATCTTTAATACTGGCAGGCAAAAGCCAGGTAATTGTAAATCTCAAAATATACCAATATGCGAATCTGTTTTACGTTTACGTTATTGTTGTTGCTGGGAAGCTGTTCTCCCACAAAGACCACAAGCAGTTCTTCCCCCAATTCATTGAATGGAACCTGGGTTCCCATCAAACAGGAAATGAGTGGCATGGCATTACCGGAGCTGGTATATAAGGCGCAACGACTAATATTAAAAGACAGCACCTATACATTAACGGCAGAAAGTATAGATAAGGGGATCGTAAAATTTAACGGCGATAAAATGGATATCTATGGTAAGGAAGGGGTTAACAGTGGTAAACATTTTACAGGTTTATATAAACTGGAAGCCGGTCAACTAACGGTGTGCTATAACCTGAAAGGAGACCGATACCCTGATTCATTTGATACGAAGGGAAAGCCGATGTATTTCATGAGCGTGTTTAAGAAGGTAGACTAATCTGGTACCAGACTTTTTTTCCTGTAATAACTTATTACATGCTTTCTCCCAATGTTAGAAGATCAATTAACCGCATCCTTCCATTTGGCATCATCTGGCTGATATTTGGTATCATCTATACCCAGGTAGAAAAAGGCCTGCTTAGCGAACTCTTGCATTATCCCGCAACAGGGAACCCTTATAATTTTGCAAGGAATGCAATTTATACACCTGTTTCGGCCATGATAACGGGATTATTCCTCGGTGCTTTGGAAATAGCTTATTTCAATAAAATTTTCAAACAGAAAAGTTTTGGTAAACGTATATTTCTAAAATCGATCCTTTACCTGGTATTCATCATTGTGTTCCTGTTTGTACTTACGGCTATCGTAAATGCGATAGAACTTCAGTCGGGGTTCTTTGATCGCAGCGTCTGGAGAAATGTATTTTCTTTTTTTACTAGTTACGCATTCTTTAGCATTGGCTTATATATGGCTGCCATTATCATTGTTTCGCAATTTTATAACGAAGTAAGTGAGAACATCGGGCAGGGGGTTCTCAATAATTTTTTCCTCGGAACATACAATACAGCAATTGAAGAAGAAAGGATCTTCATGTTCCTGGATATGCGATCATCAACAACCATCGCCGAAAGTCTTGGTCACGTGAAATATTTTAACATGCTCCGGGATTATTATATCGACCTATCGGAACCGATTATACGCTTTTCGGGTGAAGTGTATCAATATGCAGGCGACGAGATCATTGTTTCCTGGCAGATGACTAAAGGGTTGCGGGACAATAATTGTATCAGGTGCTTCTTTGCGATGAAAGAGAGCCTGGAAAAAAGAAGATTGCATTACCAGGATACATATGGCTTACTGCCAGGCTTTAAAGCCGGTTTTCATTATGGAGCAGTAACAACAGGCGAGATCGGCGTCATAAAAAAAGAGATCATCTTTACCGGGGATGTACTCAATACCAGCGCCCGAATACAGGGGCTTTGCAATCAATATGGGGTGGATCTCCTCCTGTCGGGAGACCTGCTCAAAAAACTGGATCTAACAAAACATTTCCAGGTAAAATCTTTCGGGGACGCAGCTTTAAAAGGAAAGGATCTTAAGATCGAATTGTTTACACTCAGTGTCAACTCATCAATATAACATCACATTTCAAGTAAATAAAATTGGAATCACTATTAACGCATTTTACAGAAAACGGAATACCAGCATCTGACCTGGAAAACATTATCGAAGCATTCAAATATAAGAAAATTCCCAAAGGCGGCTATTTCGTTGAAGAGGGAAAAACCAGTAAATACCTGGGCTTTATTACCAAAGGGTTGTTTCAATATTTCTACGCCAAAGATGGCAAAGAGATCACAACCTATGTTACAGGAGAAAATACTTTTCTTGCGTCCCTGGCCAGTTTTTACAAACAGGAGCCTAGTAAAGAATTCATCAGGGCGTTATCAGACTCCGAATTGTACATGATACATTACGACGATCTCACTGTATTAAAAACAAAAAGTGAAGCCTTTAAATCATTTTACATCGGTGCCATAGAGAACGTACTCATTGGCATGGACGAAAGCAGGAGCAACCTCATCATCCTAACGGCTGAAGAAAGGTATGCCGCATTGCTGAGAGATGAACCGGCACTATTACAACAGATTCCCCTTCAATACCTCGCTTCCATCCTGGGTGTAACTCCCCGGCACTTAAGCCGTATCAGGAATAATATCACCTGATAAAAATTATTGGACATTTGTCCAGCAACAGCCTTTTTCCGCGAAGCATCTTTGTATCGTTAAAAACAAATAAAAAAAACGATATGAAAAAATTGATCCTGGCTGCCATCCTCTTAGGAACATTTACTGCGGCCTATTCGCAAAAAAGGTTTTCGAAAAATGAATTAAGTGTAAATGCATTTAGAAATCCTTCAATTGGACTCGAATACCGTTACAGGCATTTGTCTGCTCATGCAGGGTATTATACAACGGCCTTTAAAGCCGGTGAGTACACAAACTTTGTAAAAACAGGACTTACGTATTGGTTTCTCCCTGTTGATAAAAAAGATATCCCGTCTTCCTTTTATGCAGGTGCTTCATACCTGCGTGGACTAACCCGGGATTATAAAAATAAAGATGCCATTGGTGTGGATGCCGGTTTTCGTTGGATGATCGGTAAAGGACTGAATGTAAGGTTAGGAGCTATGGCGATTTTATCGAAAGGAAAAGACGTTAAGATCAATCCAACTCCTGGTATCAGCTATTCATTTACATTTTAATTCACATCATCATGAGATCTCAAAAAACAATTGGCATTTTATTTATCATCGGTGCAATCGGCCTGTTGGTTCCTTATACCTTGCTTAGCATCCATTTTGAATACCCCGACATCCTTCGCCAGGATACGGCTACCATTCTTACGAAATTTCACCAGGGTGGAAGTAATTTGATCATTACCTGGTTTGCTTTTGCCCTAACGGGGCTTCCCTTGATACCGGCTTATATTCTCATGGGGAAGAACCTGGAAAAATCCTCAACCTGGATGCGGGTAGCCACCAACATTGGCGTGATCGGGTTGGTTGTACAAATGATAGGCCTGTTGAGATGGACTTTTGTGGTACCGGTGATCGCAGATTCATTTGTAACTGCAACGGGTGAGCCCACCAAAGCCGCTGCAATTATGGCTTTCAAAACAATTCACCAGTTTGCGGGCGTATTGTTGGGTGAACATCTCGGGCAGTTATTTACCATTGTTTGGACGATCATCATATCTGCCGTGACGTTAACCAGTAAAAAAATGCCTCGTTGGATATGCTGTCTGGGATTTGCCAGCGCCTTGATCTATTTTATGGCCCAGGCTGAATTGCTTCACACGGTAATACCCGGGTTTCCTGTTTGGGATATGGCCGGATTTATTGGAAGTACCCTTTGGCTGGCATGGCTAACGATCATAGGTATACGCTATGTAAACATGAAATCGCCCGTTTAAATTCCTGTTGAAGGATAATAAACCCTCATTCAACCAGCCTGGGTTTTTGCTTTCTGAATAATGGTGGGAGCAGTATTACTAAATCCCATTAACTGCTTTGCCATATCACATAAATTCTGGAACTTTAATTTGTGTTTTGTAAGTAAGTCTCCATCAAAATCTAACTTTCATGAAAGAATATGTTGTAAAAGCCGAATCGAATAAACATTATACAGTTTGGCAGGATGAAACGGAGATAGGAAACCTGGTGTATGATAAATGGTTTTCTTTCAAAGCGGTGATGTCTGTTCGCAACAGGGGAGCGTTCCAGGTGATTCCTAAAGGCTTTTGGGGCACTACCATAGAACTATGGAAAGATGACTCGTTGTTACTGAATTTCAAGATGCATTGGAACGGCCAGATCATCATCAAAACATGGTTTGGCGGGAAAGAAGATGCATTTGTTTTTAAAAATAAAGGCATCTTTAAAAGCGGATATATTTTGCAGAATAAGGATGGAAATGATATCCTGGAGATCACGCCCGATTTCAGTTGGAAAAAATTACATTGCAATTACAACATTAAAACTTCCGGCCTGCCCGACAATGATAATGGCGATATCCTCATTTTAACATCCTTGCATTGTGCCAATTATTATATCGCAATGGCAACAACTGCCGTGATCGTATAATCATCAAATCCAGAGCGGCTACTACTAACTGTTATGCCCACGAAATTCAAACATCAAAACCGCATGCAAGGATATATTTCTTAAAATGTGATTATGATTTAACTAATAAGAAAAATTATTTATGGAACATTTGATCATCAGAACCTCCTCTGATCACAGCGACTTTATACAACTGGTACGCTTACTCGACGCTGATCTGAAGATCAGGGATGGGGATGACCATGCTTTTTACGACCAGTTCAACAAAATTCAACACATCCGGCATGTAGTGGTATTTTATAAAAATGAAAAGCCTGTAGGTTGTGGAGCATTTAAAGCTTTCGATGAGCAACAGGTAGAGATCAAAAGAATGTATGTGCTACCCGAATACCGCGGACAAGCCATCGGGCTGCAGGTTTTAGAGGAACTTGAAAAATGGGCAGCAGAATTATCTTACACTGGTTGCATCCTGGAAACAGGCAGGAAGCAACCCGAAGCAATCAGGCTTTACGAGAAAGCAGGATATCAGCTTATTAAAAATTATGGACAATATGAACACGTGGAAAACAGTGTTTGTATGGCCAAAAAAATAGCTTAATGCTAAAACCTGGATTGAACATGAAAATAAAATATGGATTTCTATTGTTTGCTGTATTATTTCATATTGCTGCATTTACGCAAAGCATAAATCGGAGCAAGTTCGCATTTGAAATGCCTCCGGGTTATATTCTACTCGACAGCGCTTCAGGAGATTTTAACCAGGACGGGCTAAGGGATTACATCATAGTGCTGAAAAACCTTTCCGAAGACAGCCTCACCGATTCTGCCAGGCCACTGATTATATTATTAGGAAATAAAAAACAAGCCCTTGATCTTTTTGCACGAAACGACAGTGTGGTGTATTGCAAAGCTTGTGGCGGAGTTTTTGGAGATCCATACCAGGGAATTACAATCAAAAAGCAGTACTTTTCTATTGATCATTACGGCGGCAGCAGCTGGCGTTGGACGAGGAATACAACATTCCGGTACGATAAGGCCAGCCGTAAATTCCTCCTGCACCGCGATGGTGGAGAAAGTTATCACACATCTGATCCAGACAAAACAACAAAATACTTCAAGCACAAGTCGCATTATGGTAAACTATTTTTTGAAGATTACAATTTTGAACTATAGAAAACATAGCCTTTACAGCTCAGATTTTATCTAGCAGTTACTGATTATCCGAAAATAATTTTAGTATCCCCCGGTAACATATTATCAATTTCACAACTTTTTACTAACTTTCGTTCAGCCCTAAAAACTGAATCATGAAAGTAATGCCCGTTAACTTTCGAACTTTACTATGCTGCCTTATCCTGGTCATTGGCATCCCGGCGTCACAGGCGCAGCAAAAAATAGCCGATACCGTTTATTATAATGAAAATTGGCAGATCTGCGAAGAGCCTATAGCCGCTTACTACCGGGTAGGCGTATTGGCTGCTGTTGATGATCTTTGGTATTATACCGGTTTAATCAAAGATTATAACATCAACCACGATCTGCTCATGGAAGGTGAATATGCTGCCAATGGAAAGAAAAACGGGTTGTTCACATTTTATTATCCCAATGGCAAGAAAGAAAGCGCTGGCCATTATGAAATGGATAAAATGTTTGGAAGGTGGCATTGGTATTATCCTGATGAAAAAGAAAGGGCCGAAGTATACTTTACACCAGTTGAACAGGATTTTAAATTCATAAGATATATCGATGAAAATGGTGTTGTACAATTAGAAAATGGTGTTGGTCAATTCTCTTGGCCAAGCAACATTAATATTAATGTGAAATCAAATGGCTTTGTTGTTAACGGCAAATTTGACCAGGGCAAACGAAAGGGGAAATGGGATTTTATCCAGGCAGGGCCTAATGGAGACATCATCTATTTTACAGAAATATATGAAGATGACGGATCTTATAAAAAAACACGTTACAATTATTCTTATGGAAAAAACGAACAAACTCCTTTTCCTTTTCAATTCTCCAATGTGCGCCTTACTGCCATAGAGTCTATCATTTATGACCGGCATTTCTACTTTAATGGAGATTCGTTATCATCACAATTCCTCATCGATTATGTAGTAAACCGAAAACCTCTTGAAATAAAAACCAAATACAAAATTTTTGATTCTGTTTATATCGATATGATACGAACCTTTTACAAGGACGTTAGTTATTTCGATTTTGTTACGAAAGATGTCGATGCCGATATTGAATTCAGGTTGGGCACAAACGGATTTCCCGATGACATAACGATCAAGGGGACGGGCGTAAGTAACACTGAAAGAAAACTTATTATTTATTTGCTGCAAAAATTCAGGAACATCGAATTGCCGGCAAGTGGCGCCATTGCTGTGGAAGGATATCATCATATCTATATGTATGGGCTCGACCTGAGTGATTTCTATCCACCCAGTATGCGAAGCACGAGAGGCCGGGAGATATTTTTCTCGTTTATGAAAAAACAAAAAATGCTGGATATGCTGAATGCCAGTAAAAAAGATATTAAAAAATTCTTGTTCGACAGGGCTTCAGGATATTTTTAATGATCGTTTGAATGATCCCGGTAAGATGACTGCGAGGCCTGCCAGCCAATTTAAACACAACAGAGGGTAAGAGGAACGCCGTTTTGTAAACGACTGGTTTCGATCAAAAAAAAAATCAGCAATACCTCCTTGCGGAAATATTGCTGACATGCCTGGATTTATCAGGTTGGGTTAATAGTAAAATATCAGAATTTCATTCCTACACCGAGACCAATTACAAATGGATCTATTTTCACGCCGCTCAACACAGTAGGAGTAGTGCCTTTCAAGGTAACGTCGGTCTTTAAGAAAATTTTCTTAATGTCCAGGTTTAGGAACCATTTATCATTCAGGTTATAATCCATACCCAGCTGGGTAGAGAAGCCAACACTGTTTTTATACTCCAGCTTCGCAGCATCATCTTTTACACCATAAAATATGGTATAGTTAATACCCGCACCAATGTATGGTGAAATGGTTTTACCGGCAAAATGATATTGGAGATTCAAAGTTGGTGGCAACAACCATACTTTACCAAGTGTTGTTTTTGTACCGCCGCTCGCCAACTTTACTTTATGAGGTGTAGTTCCTAAAATAAGCTCTGCGGCAATGTTCTTTGTAAAGAAATAAGTGAAGTCGAGTTCAGGCACCACCGAGGTTGAAATTTTCACATCGGCCCCTGGCAGGCTATAGCTGGTAGATTTTGGAACAACAGCAATAGCACGTAATCTCATTTTCCATTTGAGGTTTTCATTTTTTTCTGTTTTCTTTTCCTGTGCATAAGTTGCGAAACTACTCAGCAACAACAGGAACATAAGCATGTTCTTTTTCATCGTTGGTTAAAAATTTAGTTGAGCAAAACTATTAGCACAATTGCTGAGGTACACTGACAAACATCATGTTCTTACATGATTATTATATATTTTATTTCATGTCAACTTATAGACCTTCGTTTGTTTTTATTCCTTCCCCGAATAAATTGTTTTTCCTCACATCAGAATTGGCATTTGTCACAATTTCACCTTAGTATTGTGCAACACTTGTTGCCATTGAACACATTTTTTCAATTTAAAAAGAACCGCTATGAAATTTATTCTTGTATGCTTGTTGGGCTGTATGTCAATACCCGCAATGGCTCAGCAGGATGTGAACATTTTTGCAGAAAATAACGGCAAGGGCTACATCCTCTATGCCGGCAACAGTGCTTACTGCCCGGTGAGCATCATACTCGAATTAAAAATGGATAACCTTGATTTTTCTAAAGAGGGACAAAAAATATTCGTGATACCTGGCAGAACCGATAAAATGCAGATCGGGGAAATGAGCATTCATGATGCATCAAAAGGAAATAAGTATTCTTACAAATATGAATTACAATATGGCGATATCACAATTTCAGCCTATGATACCGCCTACGCCTATACGCTTCCTTACCAAACGGGAAAATCTTTCAGCATTTACCAGGGCTATAATGGTACTTCCACTCACCAAAATGAAAAGGCCCTCGATTTTTCCATGACCATTGGTACGGAAATACTGGCCGCAAGGGATGGCATTATTGTGAAAGTTGTGCAAGACAATACTGAATCATGCCCACAGGAATCCTGCAAGAAATTCAATAATTACCTGCTCATTTATCACCGCGATGGAACCTTTGCAAACTACGGTCATATAAAATACCATGGCGCAACTGTAAAACCCGGCGATACCGTAAAGGCTGGCGAACTCATTGCCTATAGTGGCAATACCGGTTGGAGCAGCGGGCCACATCTTCATTTTGCCTGCTCACTACCCGGAAATGGCCGATCCAGGACCTTTGCCACTTATTTCAAAACCGGCGATGGCACAAAAACCGAAATCCTGCAGGAAAATAATTCTTACCTTAAAGAATATAAATAAAGCTGTCGGGCTAGCACATATATGCGACTGATTCGTCAGTATAACTAAGGAGATCACTAACCCTTACCATGCTTTATGATAATTAAGCACACAACATAAAATAAACTGCATGATCAGTATGACCAAAATAAACTGCCTGCTGCTATGCCTATTCAGTATAGCGATTAACCTGCAGGCACAGGAATCTCCCAACGCTGACGCCTACCTGCCCAAAAAATATGTGGAACTCAAACACCCGGAATGGAGTAAGAACGCAACTATTTATGAAGTGAACATCCGGCAATATACACCCGAAGGAACCTTTAAAGCTTTTGAAGCGCACCTGCCGAGGTTAAAGGAAATGGGCATCGACATTATCTGGATCATGCCAATACATCCCATTGGAGAGAAAAACCGCAAAGGAAAAAAAGGCAGTCCTTATTCAGTAAAAGATTATTACGGGGTGAATACTGAATTTGGATCCATGAATGATTTTAAGTTACTCGTAAATAAGATCCATGAGCTGAATATGCATGTGATCATTGATTGGGTTGCCAACCATTCTGCCTGGGATAACCCACTGGCAACAGAGCATCCCGACTGGTACACGAAAACAAATGAAGGGCAATTTCAACCAACACCCTGGTATGATTGGGAAGATATCATTGATTTTGATTACGAAAATCCCGGCATCAGAAAATACATGACCGATGCACTGGTTTATTGGGTGAAGGAAACCGATATAGATGGTTACCGGTGCGATGTCGCCGGATTCATCCCGGTAGATTTCTGGGACAATGTACGCCGTGAACTTGATCTTATAAAACCGGTTTTCATGCTGGCCGAATGGGAATCGAGAGACCTGCACCAACGGGCTTTCGATATGACCTATTCCTGGAGTTTGTGGGACAAGATGCATGATGTAACCAAAAACGGAAGAAGCATTGGCGGACTTGTTGAATACATGGCACATCATGTAAGTACTTTTCCGGAAGATGGTTATCGCATGACGTTTACAGATAATCATGATAAGAATTCCTGGGAAGGAAACCAGTATTCCAATTTCGGAGATGGGCTGGAAGCAGCCATGGTCATGGCCTCCATGGTGAGTGGGATGCCACTTGTTTATAGCGGGCAGGAAGCTGGTCTCAACAGGTCGCTGGCGTTTTTTGAAAAAGATCCCATTGTATGGAAAGATCATCCCAATGCAGCGATATATAAAAAATTATTTGCATTGAAACACAGCAACCAGGCATTATGGAATGGCGCTGATGGGGGTGTGATGGTAAGAATATTCAATGATAAGATGAACCAGGTGATTTCATTTTCACGGGAGAAAAATGAAGACAAAGTTTTGCCGGTAATCAATTTCAGCAATAAACCAGTAACCGTAAAATTGGCATCCGGTTATCACAAAGGAAAATATACCGAGCTATTCAGTAAAAAAGCGTTTATACTGCAGGGTGATGATGTGATCACACTCGGGCCGTGGAAATATCTCGTATTGGTTAAAGACAAATAACGAATTAACATGAAAGAAACAGAACGCATAAAAAAGCTTTTTGAAGATTTGTATGATGGTGATCCCTGGATCGATATCAACCTGGTGGGTACATTAGGAAAATTATCGGCCACAAAGGCATCGCGGAAATTAACTCCAGAAATGAATTCAATCTGGGAGATCGTAAACCACCTCATCCAATGGCGTGAAAATGTTTTGCTGCGGATACAGGGCACCGTGATCAAAACACCATCGCATAACTATTTTACCCCGGTTGCTTCAACAACCGCAGCAGCCTGGAAAAAAAC
>ERZ795056.1874-NODE-1874-length-24120-cov-59.003324_pt1 | contig 24120 bp, 22 predicted proteins | sample MGYA00375140_ERZ795056 | MGnify/ENA primary metagenome ERZ795056 (study PRJEB30185, sample SAMN05720227) | activated sludge metagenome | isolation source: Anaerobic digester | place: USA | collected 2015-03-09 ... | reverse complement strand
CGCAGGAAAGAAATGCAGCTGCTGCAAGAAATCGCTTGATACTCATAATTGACCCTAACTGTCGAGAAATTCGGTTCGCTTCGGAAAAAGAAACGTGACTGCGTCGAAGCAATTTTGTAGGCGCGGACTTGGCCGCGCTCGGTATGTAAAGCGACGCCAAGTCGTCGCCTACCGTTCATGAGCTGCACACCGCCCCAAACGATAAACGACCTCTCCGCTAAGTTACACCATTGCTGCCAAAGAACATGTCCAACAATCCAAAGTTACCCCGCATTGCCATCGGCAGCTTCATGCTCGAATCGAACGCACACTCGCCGGTGTCTACGCGCGACGAGTTCATCGAAAACGTGATGATCCTCCCGGAGAACTTGCTCGTGGACCTCGCGAGCGATCACCCAAGGTCGCCAGGGTGTCTAGCGGGCTTTTACGATGAAATGCAGAAGCTCACGGGCGGCGAGTGGGAGCCGGTGCCGATGATTGCGGCAGCGGTCGGCGCCAGCGGCCCGATCGATCAAGCGTGGTTTAACGGGATCGTTGCGTCGATGATCGGCTCACTCGCCGACGCCTTGCGCGAGGGGCCGCTCGACGGTGTGTTCCTGTCGTTACACGGTGCGGCGATCGCGACGGTGGAACCCGATCCCGATGGCGTGTTGCTGAAAGCGCTGCGCATCGTCGTGAAGGACGCGGTGCCGATCGTCGCGACGCTCGATTTACATGGCAACGTGTCGAGTCAGATGGTGGAGAAGGCGGATTACCTGTCGTCGTACCTGACCAATCCGCACGTCGATACGCACGAGCGCGGTGCCGAGTGCGCCAAGGCGATGCTCGAAATCCTCGCGACCGGCAAGCGTGCGCATCGCGCGTTCGTAAAGCTCCCATTCATTCCGCCGTCGGTCACCCAAAACACAGAACGCAAGCCCGGCACCAATACGCCGTATGGCGACATCATTCACTTCGGGCAATCGAAAGTCGGCGTTGATGTGTTGAACGTCAGCGTGCTCTCGGGCTTCACACTAGGCGACACGCCAAAAGCCGGCATGAGTGTCATCGTGTCAGCGCGAACGGCCGACGCCGCGCGCGAAACCGCGCGCGCCGTCGCCACCGAAGCGTGGGGCAACCGCGCACGCTATGTCCCGAGGCTCACAACATTGGCCGACGCCACACGCATGGCGGTGGAAGCTGGCAACGACGCGAGCAAACCGTCGCTCCTTTTTGCCGATGTCGCCGACAACGCGGGCGGCGGGGGCCGCGCTAACACCGTGTGGATTCTCAAGGCGTTCCATGACGCAGGCGTCAAAGGCTGCACGCTCGCCATCTTCTACGACCCGGCACTCGCCGCCGAGGCGCACGTGCTGGGCGTCGGAGCGTCGTTCCACGCAAAGTTCAATCGCAACGAGTCGCACCCGCTCTCGGGCAAATTTGAAGCGAAGGCAACGGTCGCACAATTGAACGACGGCGAATTCATCGGCCGTCGCGGCATCGCGGCCGGCCACGCGGTGAGCCTCGGTCCGTGCGCGCGGCTCACGCTTGGCGGCATTGACGTGATCGTCGTCAGCGTGCGGCAACAAGCCAAAGACCCTGTTTTCATGGAAGCGTTAGGCGTCGACATCCGCGCGCAGCGCACGCTCATCATCAAGTCCCGCGGACACTTTCGCGCATGGGCCGACGAGTTCTTCCCTGACGAACGAATCATAGAAGTCGACGTGCCGGGTCTCACGACGCCGGTGCTAAAAAACGTGCCCTACGAATTCATCCCGCGACCGCTATATCCACTCGATGATGACTGGGGCTGGCAAGTCGGCGAGCCGGAGGTATTTGCGGCGCGTAGCTAGCCCTGACTGTCATACGCAACGTGCCCAGCCGTCACCGTTGCACGCACGACACCGGGCAGTTCGTAGCCGAGGAATGGCGAATTTTTTCCGGCGCTTTTCAGGCTGGCCTTGTTGACCAAGCGATAGGCGCCGGGGTCGAACACGCATAGGTCGGCGGCTGCGTCGACGGCAATGCGCCCAGCGGGCAGGCGCGCGGCGTCGGCCGCGTTGTGCGTGATGCGCGACAAGGCAGCGCTGAGCGGCAATTTCGTGGCATCAGCGAAGCGCAGCGTCAGTGAGAGCAGTGTTTCCAACCCCGTGGCGCCCGGTGCCGCTTCGGCGAACGGCAATTGCTTGGCGTCGTCTTGGCGCGGCGTGTGATCTGAGACGATCGCGTCAATCGTGCCGTCGATTACGCCCGCACGCAGCGCGTCTCGGTCACGCGAGGTGCGCAGCGGCGGTGAGAGCCGGAAGTTGGAGTCATAGTGGCCCATGTCGAGGTCGATCAGATGCAAGTGATTGACCGCGACGTCGGCGGTGACGCGAACACCGTTGGCCTTGGCCGCGCGCAGCATCGCAACTGATTCCGCTGCCGAGACGCGACACACATGCAGATGAACGCCGGTCACGCGTGCGAGTTCAAGGTGCGTAGCGAGCGCAATGGTTTCAGCAATGGACGGAATTCCCGTTAGCCCAAGTCGCGAAGCCACTTCGCCCTCGTGCGCCACGCCGCCCTTTGCAAGGTGAAGGTCTTCGGGTTGCAGCCAAACTGCGTAGTCAAATGTGGCGGCGTATTGCATCGCGTGCAGTAACACTTGCGTGTCGAGCACACCATGGTCTGCTTGCGAAAAGCCGACGCAACCGGCCTGCGCGAGCTTGGAAATTTCCGCGAGATGCTTGCCCGCGAGTGCCTTCGTGAGCGCGCCGAGTGGGTAAAGATGCGTGCTATGAAACGACTGTGCACGCAGACGCAGCATGTCGACTAAGCCCGGCTCATCGAGGACGGGGTCGGTGTCTGGCGAGCAGACCATGCTGGTCACGCCGCCCGCCGCAGCGGCCGCGAGTTCGGTGGCGAGCGTGCCGCGCTTAACGTGCACGGCAAGGTCTACTAAGCCCGGCGCGACAACGCAGCCGTCGGCATTGATCTCTTTATTGCTGTGCCAATCAGTTGGCTGCTGACCGATAGCCACAATCTTGCCCGCTGCGATAAACACATCAGCAGGTGCATCAAATTTCGAGGCCGGGTCAACGACACGACCTTTGCGAATCGCGATTTTCATCGTGCGCTCCCTGCCAAAATCGCCATCACCGCCATGCGCACCGCAATGCCGTAGGTCACCTGCGGCAAGATCACCGATTGCTTACCGTCGGCGACCGCAGAGTCAATTTCCACGCCACGATTCATCGGCCCCGGATGCAGCACGATCGCGTCGGGTTTCGCGAGCGCGAGCTTCTGTGGCGTCAAGCCGTAGCGCGAAAAATATTCACTGGCAGACGGCAGCAACGCGCCGTTCATGCGCTCATTTTGCAAGCGCAGCATCGTGACCACATCCACACCTTTGAGTCCTTCTTCAAGCGAAGTGAACACCCGAACGCCGAGCCGCTCAATGTCGGCTGGAAGCAGCGTGCGCGGCCCAATGACCCGAACTTCGGGCACGCCAAGCGTCGTCAACGCATGAATCTGCGAGCGTGCCACTCGTGAATGCAGGATGTCGCCCACAATCGCGACGGTAAGACGCGTGAAATCTTTCTTGTACTTGCGGATGGTGAACATGTCGAGCAAGCCCTGCGTCGGGTGCTCGTGACGCCCATCGCCCGCATTCACGACGTGCACGTGCGGCGCGGCGTGTTGGGCGATCAAATACGGCGCGCCGCTCTCGGAGTGGCGCACGACGAACATATCGGCGTGCATCGCGGTGAGGTTGGCGATGGTGTCGAGAATTGTTTCGCCCTTGTTGGTGCTTGAACGCGCAACGTCAAGGCTCACCACGTCGGCTGAGAGACGCTTGGCAGCGATTTCGAAGGTCGTGCGCGTACGCGTTGAGTTCTCAAAGAAGATATTGAAAATCGATTTGCCGCGCAGCAGCGGGACGACCTTTACTTCGCGCTCGTTGATGCCGACGAAACTCTCGGCGGTGTCAAGAATGCGTTCGATAATGCGTTTGGGCAAGCCTTCGATGGCGAGCAGGTGGTGCAGGTCGCCGTTGTCGTTGAGCTGCAAGTTCTTTTTCGACAGCATCAACGTGCCTTCCATGCTTCGGTTGTTAACGCAAATTTCCCGTCGTCGCTCTTGCTTAGCGCGAGCATCAGGTCGCGCGACACGATAAGCGGCGCTCCCACGTAGTCCGCTGCGATCGGCAATTCGCGGCCGCCGCGATCAACCAACACCGCGAGCTGAATCGATGCAGGCCGGCCGTAGTCAAACAACGTGTTGATCGCGGCACGGATCGAGCGACCGGTGAACAACACGTCGTCAACGATCACGATGTGTGCGCCCTCGACTGAGAACGAAATCTGTGTGCTGCGGACGTTGCTTTTGAGGCCGCTCGTCGACAGATCGTCGCGGTAAAACGAAACATCGATGTAGCCCACTTCGTGTTCGCCATCGAGTTCCGACGCGAGCCGATCCGCGAGCCATGCGCCACCGGAATACACGCCGACAAGTTTCGCGTTGAAGGCAATAGCCGGAGCCATTTGCGCTTTGAGGCTAGCGAACAGCGCTTCGGCGTCGGGAAGAGATTGATTTTGTTCTGTCATGGTCATTTCACGGTTTCGGTGGCGTCGATCTGCACCGCACCCTCTTCAAAAAATCGGCGCAAAATCTGCGCCGCTGCCTCGGCGTCTATCGCCTGTTTTTTCTTCTGCCCGGTCAAGCGGCTGCCCGCGAGCACTTGCGCTGCATCTACGCTGGTGTAGCGCTCGTCAACCAAATACGCCGGTCGATCAAAGCGACCTTGCAGTTGTCGCGCAAATTTCTCGCAACGCGCGGTCATCGCGTGCGGCTTGCCGTCGGGGTGCGATGGCCGTCCGACGACGAACGCGTTCGGCCCCCATTCATTGACCAGCGCCTTGATCGCCGCGAAGCGCGCGTCATCGCTTTCTGCATCAATCGCGGTGAGCGGGTTCGCGGTTTCGGTCAAGTCGTTACCTATGGCCACACCGATGCGCCGTTCGCCAAAATCAAAAGCGAGGAACGCGCGATTGGCCGACATCACGCGTGCCCCACTGCGGAGGAGAGCGCGAAGCGCGACACGCCCAAACGCTCCATTGCGACATTAAACAAATCGTCGGGCGGTGTATCAAAAATCAGATCCGCATCCGCGGGCACGGTTAACCACGCGTTCGCCGCGATTTCTTCTTCGAGTTGGCCCGCGCTCCAGCCAGCGTAACCGAGCGTCAGCAGCCATTCGTGCGGGCCGTTGCCGTTGGCTACGGCTTCGAGAATATCTTTGGAGGTGGTGAGCGAAAGTTCGTCGCTGACTACGATCGAAGAGTTCCAGGAACTATGCGATCGATGCAGCACGAAACCATGTTCCACACTGACCGGGCCGCCGAAATGCACCTTACGCTGCCCCGTCGCGAGATCGGTCAGGCCGATGTCGATTTGTTCGAACAACGTTTCCATCGTCAAGTCGGTCGGCCGATTAACGATCACGCCCAGCGCGCCACGCTCATTGTGTTCGCACAAATAGGTGACCGTCCCCTTGAAACTGGGGTCCGCCATGGCGGGCATGGCGATCAGGAAGTGGCCGGCGAGGCAACTTGATTTCATAGAGCATCATTTTACGGGCCGAGGCCACCGTGCCGTAGTTGGGCTGGCAAAATAGGCGCGCAGGCCAATAAAAAATCGCAGTCAGGGAGCGGCCGCACTTTCCGAAAGCTCACTTATGCGCCACAAGCGCGCCCTCATGTGGTTTCGCCGCGATTTGCGGTGTTTTGACAACGCTGCGCTTCATGCTGCACTGATCCACGCCGAACGCGTGCATTGCGTTTTCGTGTTCGATCGCGAAATTCTGGATTTACTCGCCGACAAAGCTGATCGGCGCGTTGAGTTTATTTGGGAAAGCATTGTCGAATTGCGAGTGGCGCTTGAGGCGCTTGGCGGCAGTTTGCATGTGCTCTATGACACTGCAAGCATTGCGATTCCGAGGCTCGCGGCAGCGCTTGATGTGGATGCTGTATTCACCAACCACGATTACGAGCCATCGGCGCTCGCTCGTGACAGTGCGGTTTCTGCTGCGCTCAGGGCGAAAGGCGCTTCGTTCGAGACACGCAAAGATCACGTCATTTTTGAGAAGGACGAAGTGCTCACAGCCGCCGGCAAGTTCTTTTCAGTGTTCACGCCGTACAAAAACGCGTGGCTGAAGCGACTTGAGGCGTTTTACGTCAAACCGTATCCCGTCGAGACGCACAAATCGCACTTCGCAACCGACAAAACCGCAGAAATTCCAGCATTGGAAGCGATGGGGTTTTCGCGCACCAACCTGCGCGAAATGAAGCTCCCAACAGGCATGTCTGGCGGCGAAAAATTATTCACCGAATTTCTAGAGCGCATAGACCGCTACGACGAAACGCGCAACTTTCCGTCGATCAAAGGCCCGTCGTACCTATCCACACATTTGCGCTTTGGCACGGTGTCGATTCGTGGCTTGGCCGCAGCCGCGTGGCAGCGCTGGCAAGAAGGCTCGCGCGGCGCAGAAGTGTGGCTCTCGGAGTTGATTTGGCGCGATTTTTACGTGCACATCCTGCACCACAATCCGCGCGTGGTGAACGGCGCGTTTAAGCCCGAATACGACGCGATACGCTGGCGCAATGATCCCGAGCGATTCGCTGCGTGGTGCGAGGGGCGCACGGGGTTCCCGATTGTGGACGCCGCGATGCGGCAGCTTAACCTTACCGGCTACATGCACAACCGGCTGCGCATGGTAGCTGCGAGTTTTTTGACTAAAGATTTGCTCATCGACTGGCGCTGGGGCGAGTGCTATTTCGCGGAAAAGCTCAACGATTTTGATTTGTCGGCAAACAACGGTGGTTGGCAATGGGCGGCGTCGACCGGCTGTGACGCGCAGCCGTACTTCCGCATTTTCAATCCGCTCAATCAAAGCGAAAAGTTTGACCCCGAAGGCATGTTCATCCGTAAGTACGTACCCGAGTTGGCGAAGCTTTCCAACAAAGATATACACGCACCGTCGCTCACCAAACCCGTCGAACTACAAGCGCGCGGCTTCGTGCTCGGGCGCGATTACCCTTTGCCCATCGTGGATCACGCAGAGGCCCGGAACGCGACTTTGGCCGAGTTCAAGCGCGCGCTGGGGAAGCAAGTTGTTTCATCGTAGGCGATGTGGGCTGGAGCCAACGTTGCCTTTTTTGCCACAGATTTACACAGATAAACACAGATTTGATCGAGTTACAACGCCAATATCATCCGTGTTCATCTGTGTAAATCTGTGGCAAACACATAGCCCGCAATGCAGTGGCTACGATGTTTTTCGCAGCGACGTTGCTGTCAGCTAAGTTCTACTCCAAATTCGGTATGATGCGATGCAGCAAAAACTTTCCGAATCATCGATAGGCGCTCCCATGAAAACTCTTGAAAATCGCGTTGCTCTCGTCACGGGCTCCACCAGCGGCATTGGTCTTTCTATGGCGCGGCGCTTTGCCGAGGCGGGCGCGGAAGTGGTGATGAACGGTTTTGGTGATCCCGCTGAAATTGACCGTCTGCGCGAGGAAATGGCGGAAACGTTTAAGACACGCGTGCACTACATCCCGGCGGATTTGTCGAAGGGCTCCGAGGCGCAAATGCTCGTGAAGCAGACGATTGCGATTTGCGGTCGCATCGACATTCTGGTGAACAACGCCGGCATTCAGCATGTCTCGCCGATTCAAGATTTTCCCGATGACAAATGGGACGCCGTGCTCGCGATTAACCTGTCGAGTGCGTTCCACACTTCGAAAATCGCGCTGCCCGACATGCAATCACGCGGTTGGGGCCGCATCATCAACGTCGCGTCAGCGCACGGCCTCGTGGCATCGGTAAACAAGTCCGCGTACGTGGCGTCGAAGCACGGAATCATCGGGCTGACCAAAGTGACCGCGCTCGAAAACGCTAAGTCACAGATCACCTGCAACGCGATTTGCCCAGGCTGGGTCGATACCCCGCTGGTGCGCAAGCAGATCGAAGCGCGCGCCGCAGCACAGAGCATTTCCGTTGAAGCCGCGACTCAGCAATTAGTCGGCGAAAAACAGCCGAGTGAGCGCTTCGTAGCGCCTGAGCATTTGGCCGAACTCGCGCTCTTCCTGACGACTGAAGCCGGCGGTTCGATGACCGGCGCGGCCTACACAATGGACGGCGGTTGGACGGCGCAGTAAACACGGCGGCCGACACGCCAGCGCGCCTGGTGATCGACACCAACGTGCTCGTGTCGGCGTTGGTGTTTAAGGATTCGCGCCACTTGCCGTTGCGTCAAGCGTGGCAGGCGGGGCGCGTCATTCCGTTGCTATCGATCAAAACGTACCGCGAATTGAAGCGCGTGCTGGGCTACGAAATGTTCAAGCTCAGCGACGATCAAATCGCCGAAGGCATCGCGCATCTCGGGCCCTTCATGGAGTGGGTGACGATTGACGATGCGGCAATTGTCTCGCTGCCCAAATGCAGCGACCGAGACGACCAAAAGTTTCTCAATGCCGCGCTGTGCGGTCGGGCCGACGCACTGCTAACGTACGATCGCGCGCTTTTGAAGCTGCGCAAACGTGTTCCGTTTGCGGTCACGAAACCGGAAACATGGTCTGAACAACTTTACGCCACCAACGGCAGCCAAATGCCGGTTTGAGCGAATTTTATCGATTAGTCGACCTATCGCATAATCGCGATGTAATCCCCGCACATCAGTCGTTCAATGCCAAAAGCTGTTGCGCTGTGCAGGCGGTGAGCGACACGTATTCCGGTGGAATACGCGCGCCACGCGAGTTCCCCATCGTGGTTGTTTTCTCACGTTGCGCACAAAACCAGTGCCGTCGCGAGTAGAATTCACCTCGAATATGAAGTTTTTGCTCCGACCCCTTGTTTTTGTTCAGGTTTTCCTCGCTACCGGCATCGCCGTCGCGCAGGGGCCGAACCTATTGTCCGCTGCCGCACTGGTGGTCGACGCGCGCTCGGGCGAATCGTTGTATTCAAAAAACGCGAACACCGTAACGCCAATCGCCAGCATCACCAAGCTGATGACGGCGGTGGTCGTGCTCGACGCGCAGCAAAATCTCGATGAGCGCATCGCGGTCGACATGAACGACCTCGATTATTTGAAGGCCAGTCATTCGCGTTTATCAATCGGCAGCGAACTCTCGCGCCGCGAGATGCTGCAATTGGCGCTGATGTCATCCGAGAACCGCGCGGCTAGCTCACTTGGTAGGCATTACCCAGGCGGACTGACGGCCGCTGTGAAGGCGATGAACGCGAAAGCGATTTCGCTCGGGATGACCAACACGCGCTACGTCGACACCTCCGGTTTGTCGCCCGAAAACGTCTCCACGGCGCGCGATCTTGCCGTGCTCGTACAGGCCGCGCAGCGCTACCCGCTCATTCGTGAATACAGCACGCAATCAGAGCAATACGTGCAGATTCCGGCCACCGGCCAGACGTTGCATTACAACAATTCCAACGCGTTGGTGAAGTCCGGCGGCTGGGATATTTCGCTGCAGAAAACGGGCTTTATCCGCGAGGCCGGCCGCTGCGTAGTGATGCTCGCGCAAATCGCGCAACGCCCCGTCGTGATGATTCTGCTTGATTCAGTCGGCAAGTTCTCTCGCCTCGGCGACGCGCAACGCGTCAAAACCTGGGTCGAAACTGGCGAAGTGCTACCACTGCCGCCACCACCAAAACCGATGCGCGCCATAAAAGGCAAGCGCGGCGTGAAGTTCGCGATGAAGGCGGGTAAAGCCAGCAAAGCCGTCAAAGCCAACAAGGGCGTGCGCGGCAAGGCCGTGGTTAAGAAGCGCCGTCGCTAGCCGCGGTTACGACGCCCGCGCCGATGTAGCGAGCAATTCCTTCGCCATTTTTTCCGTCGCTGCACCTACTTCGTGTCCGGCGAGCATGCGCGCAATCTCGGCTAAACGCTCCTTCTTGCCCAACACGTTCACATGCGTCGTCGGGCTTTGCGCGTTGTCGCGCGAAACCGTGAAATGATGATCGGCGTGCGCCGCCACTTGTGGCATATGCGTGACGCAAAGCACTTGCCGCGCGGTGGCCGCTCCCGCACCCGAAGCCAGCGTTTGTAACTTTCGCCCCACCTGCGCCGCGACTCTGCCGCCGACACCAACGTCGACTTCGTCAAACACTAAGGTCGGCACGGCAGCGGCGTCGCCACACACCACCAAAATCGCGAGCGATACGCGCGCTAATTCGCCGCCTGACGCCACTTTCGCCAGAGGCGCGAACGGCAAACTCGCGTGCGAGCGAAACGCAAATTCCACGGTCTCCGCGCCAGTTGATTCGATGGTGGCCAGCGGCGCGAGCGTGATGCTGAACGCGGCGTTTGGTAACGCTAAGTCTGGCAACTCTGCGGTGGCAGCTTCAGCCAATGTGGTCGCCGCTTTTGTGCGCAACGCGGTGAGTTTCGCGGCTTCGCTCTGCAACGCGGACTGCGCACGCTCGGCTTCGCGCGCGAGCGCCGCGATGTCCTGCGCAGCGGCGAGTTGTTGCAATTTTTCTTCGAGACTTTGCCAGTGTGACGGCAAATCTTCGGGTCGCACACGTAGCTTGCGCGCGAGCATGAAGAGCGCCGACAAGCGAGATTCAGTCGACTGCAAACGCTCGGGGTCGATGTTTAATTTGGCGGCGTAGTGACGCAGCGTTTGCGCTGCTTCGTCGAGCTGCACGCTGGCCGATTCGATGAGTTGCCTTGCTTCGGCAAGCGCAGGGTCAATGCGCTCTGCGGCAGTAACGGCGCTCATCAGTTGCGCGAGTGATTCGCCGATGCCGTCGTCGTCCGCAATCGCAGCGCGCGAGGATTCCACCGTTTGCAGCAATTCCTTGCTGTGACTCAAACGGGTTTGCTCAAGCGTCAACGCGCTCCATTCTTCGTCGCTCGGTTTCGCAGCGCGCAGTTCTTGCAAATCTGCTTCGAGCGCAGCTCGCTCCTTGGCAATCGTCTCGGCGGCGCTTTGCGCGTGTGCGAGCGCGGCTCGGGCTTGCGCGGCGCTGCGGTGCGCGCTCTGCACGACGGCGAGAGTGCCTTCTGCGCCCGCAAAACGATCCAGTAATCCACGTTGCGTAACGCCCCGCAAAAGGGCTTGATGTTCGTGCTGCGCGTGCAGCTCAAGGAGCGTTGCACCGAGTTCGCGCATCTCGGTCACCGATGCCGGGCGGCCGTTAATCTGCGCACGACTTTTGCCCGCAGCATCAATCACGCGACGCAGCACCACGTTGTCCGCATCAGGCTCGGCCTGCGCCGCGAGCCACGCTTTCGCGGCGGCATTGTTGCCCACTTCAAACTCGGCCGTGATGTCTGCCTGCTTGGCGCCAACGCGCACATTGGCGCTCTCGGCGCGCGCACCGAGCGCGAGGCCCAAAGCGTCGAGCACGATGGATTTGCCCGCGCCGGTTTCGCCGGTGAGCGCGCACATGCCCGCCTCAAACTCAATGTCGAGGCGATCAATCAATACAAAATTTCGGATGGAGAGTTGCTTGAGCACAGGACGAAGGTCGTTACCGGTTAACTTGTTTTCGCGGCGCGAGACCCTCGGGCGTTTCGGTCCAGCCGAGCTTGCCGCGCAGCGTGTGGTAGTAGTCGTAATCGAGCGGATGCCACAGCCGCATCGTCGCGCTCGCGCGTTTGATCACCACCGAATCGCCCTCGGACAGTTCGATATTGTGATGCCCATCGATGCTCGCCAAAGCATCGCGCGCGCGTGCGACAGTAATACGAATTTCCGAATCATCGGCCACCACAATCGGGCGGTTGGTCAACGCATGCGGAGCAATCGGCACGATGGTGAAGGCATTCACAAACGGAGCCATGATCGGGCCACCGGCCGAGAGCGCGTACGCCGTGGAGCCGGTAGGTGTCGCAACAATCGCGCCGTCCGAACGAAAGCCATACGCGAAGCGATCGTTGAGAGAAATTTCAAGATCAACCAGCGAGGTCGCCGCGCCGCGATTGACCACCACGTCGTTCACGGCCAAAAATTCTTGGTCGTCCGTCACGGAGCTTGTGGTGCTGAGCAAAACGCGCCGCTCTTCGCGATATGCGCCGGCCAAAATTTGCGGAAGCGTGACGTGTAAGTTCGCCATCGTCAAATCGGTCAAGAACCCGAGACGCCCCTGATTCACGCCCACGAGCGGCACGTCGTAGCGCGCGAGTTGCCGTGCCATCGAAATGAAGGTGCCGTCGCCGCCCAATGCGATCACCAATCCGCAGTTCACGCCGATCTCTGCGATCGTCAAATGCGGCCACGGCGGGTTGTCGACTTCGTTTGCGCTTTGCGCCTCGATCACCGGCGTGTAGCCCAGCGACTGCAGCAACTTCGCCACCGAAAACACGACGTCGCTCAACTCGGGCGCAACGTCGCGCAGCCCGTCGCGAACGGACGGACGCACCGCAATGGCGACGTGGCAGGGAGCGAGGGCGTTTGGCATGGGTGGATTTAATCACAGCCTTCTTGCGGCACGATGAATGCGCATCAACCGCTGCTCTGCGAGGCCTCATCGGGTATCAGAGCCGTAGAAATTATCAGCCACAGATTTACACAGATGAACACGGATTGCTTTACGCCGACAGTTGCGCATTTTTTTGACCGCTTTGCGTGCATAGGAGCAAATCGGCGCTCTTCCAAATCTGTGTTCATCTGTGTAAATCTGTGGCAAAAATATTACCTGCTACTCGAACCACACCCGCGTGGCACACCGCCCTGAAGCAAGCATTTCGTCTAACCGCCCTACAATCACTCTCATGCTGGACCCCAGATCACGAATCCTGCTGAATGCGCTCGTTGAGCGCTACATCGCCGATGGCGAACCGGTGGGCTCGCGCACACTTTCCAAGCAAAGCGGCCTCGAACTCTCGCCCGCGACCATTCGCAATGTGATGGCCGACCTCGAAGAGCTGGGCTTCATCACGAGCCCGCACACCTCGGCCGGGCGCATCCCCACACCGCGCGGCTACCGCTATTTTGTCGACACGTTGCTGGTGTCGCCGCAAGCGCGTCAAATCAATTTGACCGACGCGCAGTCGCATATTCACGGCCAGTTGCCGCAAGAGTTGGTGAGCTCCGCCGCGCGCATGCTTTCCGATTTGTCGTCGTTCGCGGGCGTGGTCGCCGCGCCGCATAAGCCGCCAGCGTTTCGGCATATTGAATTTGTGCGCTTGAGCGAGCGGCGGCTTCTGATGGTGCTCGTCGCACCCGATGGCGATGTGCAAAACCGCGTGCTGCATGCCGAGCGCAATTACACGCACGCACAGCTTATTGAGGCCGCCAATTTCTTCAACGAAAATTTTGCAGGTTTACCGCTCGATCAAGTACGCGCACGGCTCACCGACGACTTGAAGCGACTGCGTGAAGACATGGTCGGTTTGATGACAGTTGCCGTTGAAACTGGCGGCGAAGTGGCGCAGTCAAGCGACGAGCTGATCGTCTCCGGCGAGCGCCGTTTGCTGCATTCGCAAGACTTGTCGGGCAGCATGGATAGCCTGCGGAAACTCTTCGATTTATTCGAGCAGCGCACGCAACTCTTGCACCTGTTCGATATGGCAAACAAAGCCGATGGCGTGCAGATTTTCATCGGTGGCGAATCGCAAGTCGTGCCGCTCGACGAGTTTTCACTCGTCACCGCACCGTATCAAGTCAACGGCCAAATCGTCGGCACCCTAGGTGTGATCGGCCCAACGCGCATGGCCTACGACCGCGTGATCCCCATCGTCGATCTCACGGCGAAACTTCTGTCTTCGGCTTTGCAGCGGGAGATGGGGGAGAGTTAACTTTCAGGAGGCACCACACGGCAATCGACGCCTTCTTCCTGACAGTAGAAACCCGAAGATCGATGCGATCTGTTGGCAAATTTCGCGGAGCACCAATCGTGAGCATCAAAGACTTTTGTCGCCATTGCGGGCGCGCCGAAATCATCGGCGCTAGCGTCGCTTTGCTTGTCGCATTGGTCTACAAACTCAGGAGCAACGGAGCCGGAATTCCCACGGCACTTTTGCTGGCTATTGCGACAATCGTGTGCGCGCTCTTCGCGAGTCGCCTGGTGGTTGTCCTTGGTGAACGCATGATTGCCTACGGAGGTCAGTCGCGGTACTTCTACCTCCCGTGCGTCGTTGCGGCCGGTGCCGTTTTGGCTAATGTGGTTGCCTTTTTTCTGGGGCGACTGGCGCTTTTTGTGGCAGGCTACGAGAGTAGCGTCATCGTGCGTCAAGATGCCGAATGGAATTTTGTATTCGCACTCGACGAGGCGATGGGCGTCGTCCGGTGGTGGTTCGCGAGCTTTTTCTTTTACGCCGTTTATGCGAGAGCAAAAGTGCGCGCGCAATCCGCGACACGCGTACTGGCATTGCTGTTCACAACACTCTCTGCTATTGGCTTTCTGTTGGCTGCTACTCTGAACCGGGCGTAGGAGGAGAGTGCACGAGACGTCGCAGATCGCCCGGCATTCGCTCCTACAATGAGCACAGTATGACCGCAACACCTCCCTCCCCCGCCCACGGCCGCGCTCCTCGCGTTGGCATCTTGCTCACCAACCTTGGTACGCCTGACGCGCCGACCGCTTCCGCTGTCCGCCGTTATCTCGCAGAGTTTCTAAGCGACCGCCGCGTTGTGGAAATTCCGCCTGTGGTGTGGAAGATCATTTTGCACGGCATCATTTTGCGTACGCGGCCGGCGAAAAGCGCGAAGAAGTACGCGAGCGTTTGGACGAGCGACGGGTCGCCGTTGTTGGTGTGGACGCAGCGTCAGGCGCAATATCTACGCGGCGCGCTTGGGGAGAAAATTCGCGCGATGGGATTGCCGTCGGACATAGTGAAAATTGAAGTCGGCATGCGCTACGGCAACCCGAGCATCGCGAGCGCGTTGGCGAAACTCAAAGCGGAAAATTGCGACCGTATTTTGGTGTTGCCGATGTATCCGCAATACGCTGCGAGCACCACGGCGACCGCCTGCGACGAAGTGTTTCGCGTGCTCTCGAAAGAGCGCTACATGCCTGCGCTGCGCACCATCACGTCGTGGCACGACGACCCGAATTACATCAAGGCGCTAGCCGGTCGCATCACCGATTTTTGGAGCAAGCACGGCCGCCCGGATAAGCTTTTGATGAGCTTTCACGGCGTGCCGAAATTTAGTTTGCTCAAGGGCGATCCGTATCACTGTTTGTGTCACGTGACGGCGCGTTTGTTGGCGCGTGAATTGGGGCTTACCGAGTCGCAATGGGTATTGACGTTTCAGTCGCGATTTGGAAAAGCTGAGTGGTTGCAGCCCTACACCGAAGCTACGCTGAAGGAGCTGCCCGCACAGGGCGTGAAGCGTTTGCATGTGGTGTGCCCCGGCTTTCCGGCGGATTGTTTGGAGACGCTGGAAGAAATCGCGATGGAAGGCAAAGAGACTTTCCTTCATGCGGGCGGCGCGCAGTACGACTACATTCCCGCGCTCAACGACCACGAGTCGCTGATTCACGCGTTGACCGAGCTTTCGCTCGCGAACCTGCGAGGCTGGCTCAATCCGCCCCCAAGCGCCGCCGACTTGCAGGCGCAGGTGCAGCGCGCGAAAGCGTTGGGGGCGAAGGACTGATGCGCGACAGGGCAACGATCACGCGACGCGTTGCGCTCAAGCGCATCGGTGCGGTGTCGTCGTTGCCCGCGTTGGCCGCGCTCGGCGGTTGCGCCGAATTTGACCCCGGCTATCCGCCGTCTGCGACGCCGCGTTTCGCGCCCGTTCAATGGCCCGAAGGCCGCGAGCGAACGGCGTTGGTGTTGGGCAGCGGCGGGCCGCGCGGCTTTGCGCATATCGGCGTACTCAAGGTGCTCGAAGCGGCAGGCATCGAACCCGCGCTAGTCGTGGGTTCGAGTGCGGGTGCGATTGCGGGCGCGCTATACGCCTCGAAAATCGCAGCGACGGAGATCGAGCGACGTGCGCTGGATTTGGGCCTGACCGACATTGCGGATCCGGCGCTGATGCAGCCCAATCGCCTGATTGGTCGTGCGTTGCAAAACTTTGTAAACACCGCGGTAAATGATCGCGTGATTGAGCAGCTGCCACGTCGCTTTTGCGCGGTGGCCGCGGTGCTGGGGAAGCCTGAACTCGTTGCGTTCACCAGCGGCAACACGGGCGCAGCGGTGCGCGCCTCCGCCGCGCTTCCCTCGATGTTTTTGCCGACGCCGATCGGCGGCGTCACCTATGAGGACGGCGATTTAGTTTCGCCAGTGCCCATTCGTATTGCACGGCAGTTGGGGGCGACGCGCGTCGTTGCCGTCGACGTCTCGGCATTTCTTGAAGACACACCGGAGCGCGCGCCTGAGTCGTGGCGCAAACGCGACGAGGAGCGCCGCGTAATCATCGACGCCGAAGCGAAAGAGGCCGACTTCATGCTGCGCGTGCGGCTGCCGTATTACGCTGGCGCTTCACGCGAATATCGCGAGAACTTGATTCGCCTGGCGACGGCGCAAACGCGCGACGCGCTGGCGCAGTTCCGCGCGGTGCTGGGGTAGGGGCGGTGCGACGTTACCGGCTGAATCGCGGCTGGCCCGAGCTGAGTCGAGATTCCGCGTTTACAAACTAGTTACAGCTTTAACGCACCAGCGACAGACGCACGGGCATTGCAGGTCAATTTCGTCGTATGTCGACTAAGCTCCATAATGCTGTGTAATGACCGTATAGCTGTCGATAGAGCTCAAAAGCTGTAAATCACAGTGAACGTGCTGAGGTGCTACTTCGCGCTCCACTCGCCCGCATTGCCCAAGCTTTTCACCGCGTCGTTGCCGAGCCATGCTTTGGCTTTGGCGTCACCTTTCATATAGGCATCGAGAAATTGCAGCGTGATGCGTTGTGTGTGTTCGCGAATGATGGCGGCTGTAGCGGCATCGGTGACGTTTTTACTGTCGCCCGTGACCGCACTCATCCATGCGCCGTCGCGCCAATTGCCCCCGCCGAACACCGCATGGTCGCCGCCTTCAAAAATCACGCGGTACTTGTCGCCCACGGGCTGCGCGTCAAACAACGCGGCGCGGTTTTTGGCGTTGGAGCCGGTGCTCATCACGTCGCCGTCAATGGTGCCCGTCACACTCAAAAATGGTCGTGCCATTTCGCCGTAGCGCTCGGGCCAACTGCGCTTCAAGCCTTGTACTGAGGGGCTAAACGCGATGAACGCTTTGATGCGTGGCTCGGCGAGCGTTTTGATCGGGCCGGGGTAGCGCACGCCCGCTAGCGCCATCGTGGTGAGCGCGCCGAAGCTGTGGCCAGTCATGGCGATACGAGTGAGATCTGCGCGTTTGATCCAAGCAGGTGCATCCGCTTTCGTTCGCAAGCGCGAAATTTCGTCGAGCACGAAACGCACGTCATCCACGCGTCCTAGGAGTTGCTCCGCAGTTGCGCCGCGCGCGAGGCGCTGCTTCGGCGCGCCTTCACCGGGACCTTTCCACAGCGCGTCGTCGCTGCCCGGATGCTGCAGATGGATGACAAGGTAGCCGTTTGCTGACCAATGCTCGCCCCACGCTTTGCCCCCTTCGCGCGAGCCACCCAGCCCATGCGAAAAAATCACCAGCGGCACGCTGTCTGCGCCGTCGGGTAGGCGAACTTTCAGCGGCAATACGCGTTCACGATTGCCGTCTTTCCATTCAATGTCGATCACCTGCGTTGCTGCGACAGCCGGCATCGCCGTGGCGAACAACACGGCGCAGGCAGTGAGGGCGGAGAGGAGGATGCAGCGAATTTTCATCCGTCGAAATGTAACTGGCAACGCAGATATCCGACACACGCATAATGCAAACAAACGTAACCGGCACTGCGCACCCACATGGAAACTATCAAACAACTACGTGGCCAATATCTTCTCGGCGCCGACAGCGCCGGCGCGTTGGTCGAGCGAAACATCGCACGCGTGAACGACCCAGCGGGCGAGGGCGCTCGGGCATTTCTCTCGCTCAACGAGAGTGCCGCGCGCGCCGCCGCCGCTGCATCCGACACTCGCATGCGGGAAGCGGATTCGCGCCCGCTTGATGGCATCACCATCGCCATCAAAGATTTGTTTGATGTTGCGGGCGAAGTGACCGGCGCAGGCTCCACAGTGCTGCGCTCGCGTCCACCGGCTTCGGCGGACTGCCCCGCCGTGGCGCGATTGCGTGACGCAGGCGCGATCATTTTCGGGCGCAACAACATGGTGGAGTTCGCGTTTTCGGGCATCGGGATCAATCCGCATTTCGGCACACCGCGCAGCGCGTGGGGCCGCACCGCAGACGGCGGCGGCCGTGTGCCCGGTGGCTCGTCGAGTGGCGGCGGCGTGGCGGTGGCCGACGGTATGGCCGTCGCAGCGCTCGGCTCGGACACCGGCGGCAGCGTGCGCTTGCCTGCGGCGTTCAACGGCGTCGTAGGGTTCAAACCCACGGCATATCGGGTGCCGGTGAATGGCGCGATTCCGTTGTCGTTTTTGCACGATTCGGTCGGGCCGATTGCGAACTCGGTGGAATGTTGCGCACGGATCGACGCGGTGCTCGCCAACGAGATTTATCACGAGCCCACGCCGAAGCCGATGAAACGCGTTCGGCTCCTCAATCCGCTCGGCACGCTATGGAGCAATCTTGATCCAGAGGTGGAGCTCGCTGTGAAGCGCGCCATCGACCGGCTGCGCAGCGCTGGCGCAACTGTTGTCGACGCGCAGTGCGAACCGCTAGAGAATCTTTTCCGCGATGCCGCCGCGCCGCCAGAAGAGCGCATCATGGGCCGCGTGGCGGAAACCTGTGACTGGCACGCAGCCAATGTGAACGTTGATGGTGTTGGCTACGACCCACGTGTGTGGAAGCGAATTCAGATGCACGCTGACGTGACGCGCGCGGAGGTGTCACAGGCGCTCGCGTACTTGCGGCTTTGGAAACATCGCATGCATGACGTGTTTACCGGCGCCGACGGTTTCGACGCAATCATCACGCCCACGGTCGCCTGCATACCTTCGCATATCGCGCCATTGGTCGCCGACGACGCACTGTTCTTTGCGAAAAATCAGCTCATCCTGCGCAACACTTCCTGGGTGAATTTGATGGACGGCTGCGCGCTCACGCTGCCTTGTCACACGAGAGGCGAGGCACCAGTGGGTCTGCAGCTCGTAGGACGGCACGGTGGCGATCACGCGCTGTTGGCGCTTGGGATGTCGGTGGAAGCGTTGCTTCCGACACGCTGACCGGCGCATGCGTGACGGGCGCGGCACAATGCGGCTATGAACGCATTCAACGACGCTATTAATTTCTCAATCGCTCACGAAACACCGTGGCCGCGCGACCCACACGCCAAACCGGCACCGGAGCAAGCGCCGTTTGGCGTGCACCACACCGATCCGGCGCCATGGAACGTCGCGCGCGGACCTTTGCACGTTCGCGGCGGCGTTTCGGGCATAGTGCTGCAACGTGGCAAAGAGATCGCGGCGTGGGGCGAGCCGGATCGTGCCGATCAAACATTCAGCGTCGCGAAAACGTATCTTGCATTGCTCGCGGGAGTGGCGCAATTGCGAGGCTTGCTGCCGGACGCGGACGAACCAGTGGTTGCGCGACTGCCGGGCATTGGCTTCGATTCACCACACAATCGCACGATCACGTGGGCGCATTTGTTGGAGCAGACTAGCGAGTGGGAAGGCTCGTGCTTCGGATTGCCAGACACCGTGGATCGTTATCGCGCGGTGTCACACGATCCGCGTCCAGTACTGGGCGTGAAGGGCGACGCGAGGCCGCTGCACGCGCCGGGGACGTATTGGGAATACAACGACGTGCGCATTAACCAGCTTTCGCTTGCGCTGTTGCATTTGTTCAAGCAACCGCTGCCCGAAGTTTTCCTCGAAGCGATTCTGAATCCGCTGGGCGGCGGTGAAGGGTTTCGTTGGGAGGGCTACGACGATGCATGGACTGAAGTCGTCGATGCATCGGGCACGCTACGCAAAATGCAAAGCGTTCCGGGCGGCACGCACTGGGGCGGCGGCGTGTCAATCAGTGCGCGCGATCAGGCGCGTGTGGGCGAGCTCGTGCTCAATGGTGGCGAGCACAACGGCAGAGCGCTTGTGCCGCGCGCGTGCGTTTCTCGAATGACGCAACCCTGCGCCATCGCGCCGTTTTACGGGCGCCTGATGTGGCTCAACAGTAACGGAACGCAGTTTCCTGGCGCATCTACGCGAGCGAGTTTCATGGTCGGCGCGGGCGGTCACTACACGTGGATCGAGCCGGAGTTTGATGCCGTGGTCGTCGTACGTTGGCTAGATTCGCCGAGCGTGCCGCTGTTCATGCAAAGCGTCGCGGCCGCGCTTCGCGATTAACCGCCGTTCGGCGCAGGCGCACATTGCATGCGCCTGCGAGTTGGATACGACTATTTACTGCGCTTGCGCAACGTGTTCCAGATCCAAGGGCCAACGAGTATGACGATGGTGAGCGCGAGGATTGAGCCGCTCAACGGACGCTCAAAAAACACCAGCGGGCTGCCCTGACTGATCGCTAGTGAGCGCCGCATTTGTTCTTCGGCCAATGGGCCGAGAATCATGCCAATCAACACTGGCGCGGCAGGGAAGTCGTAACGTCGCATTAGGAAACCCATGCAACCGATAACGTAGAGCAGGAACACATCGAAAGCAGATTGGCGCATGCCGTACACGCCCATCGCCGCGAAGACGAGAATGCCTGCGTAGAGCTGTGGGCGCGGTATTTCGAGAAGCTTGATCCAGATGCCGATGAGTGGCAAATTGAGCACCAGCAGCATGACGTTGCCAACATAGAAGCTAGCGATCAAACCCCAGACCAATGCCGGATTGGTCTCGAACAAAAGCGGCCCAGGTTGCAAGCCGTACTGCTGAAACGCAGCTAACAAAATCGCGGCGGTGGCTGAAGTGGGCAAGCCCAAGGTCAAAAGCGGCACCATGACGCCGGTCGACGATGCATTGTTTGCCGCCTCCGGGCCAGCCACGCCTTCGATAGCGCCTTTGCCGAATTCTTCGGGATTCTTAGCGAGTTTCTTTTCCATCCCGTAGGACAAAAAGGTGGGGATCTCCGCGCCGCCTGCGGGCATGGCGCCAATTGGGAATCCGATAGCTGTACCGCGCAACCAAGGCTTCCACGAGCGCTTCCAGTCGTCGCGTGTCATCATGATCGAACCCTTCACGGACTCGATCTTGTCGACGGCACTGTTGAGTTTGCTGGCAAGATAAAGCGTCTCCCCGACGGCGAACAAACCGACCGCGATAGTGACGACTTCGATACCGTCGGCAAGCTGTGGAACGCCGAAGACAAAGCGTGCCTGACCGGATTGGTTTTCGATGCCTACGATGCCGATGGCTAAACCTACGAACAATGCGGTGAGCCCGCGCAGCGGCGAATTTCCGAGCACCGCCGACACGGTGATGAACGCGAGCATCATCAGCGCGAAATACTCGGGCGGGCCGAAGCGAATCGCCAGATCAACCACTTGCGGTGCGAGCACCGTGAGCAACACTGTCGCAATGGTGCCCGCGACAAAAGAGCCGACTGCGGCGGTACACAGCGCCGGGCCTGCTCGCCCGCGCTTGGCCATCTGATTGCCTTCCATCGCGGTGACGATGGTCGCTGACTCGCCCGGTGTGTTGAGCAGAATCGACGTGGTTGACCCACCGTACATTGCGCCGTAGTAAATCCCGGCGAACATGATGAGCGCGCCCGCAGCGTCAATTTTGGTTGTTAGCGGCAGCAGCAACGCAATCGAGACCGCCGGGCCGAGACCGGGCAGTACGCCGACGATGGTGCCCAGCGTGACGCCAACGAGCGCCCAACCCAGATTGATCGGCTGTAGCGCAACGCCAAAGCCTTGGAGCAGTAGGTTCCAGACTTCCATTAGAGCAGCCCCTTAAAGACACCCGCTGGCAACGACAGCCCGAGTCCACGCTGAAACGCGACGTAAATAATGACGGCGATGACCGCGCCAATCGCAGCGTTCAGACCCCAGCGACGACTACCAAAGCCCGCCGCCGTGAGCACATAAAGTAGTACCGACGATAAGATGAAGCCGGCATGTTCGATGAGGATTCCGTACGACAGGATGGCGACGCTGATCCAGATGAAGGCAGCCCAATGCGTGGGAAGCGCGCGCTCGGCGGCTTCGTCGTGGTGACGAAAACCACCGCGCAACACCTCCCAAAGAAGCGCGGCAGCGGCGACCAGCAACCCGACCGCTACCAGGCGCGGAATAGCGGCAGGGCCGACGGTGGAATATCCGGCAGCATCAGGAATGAATGATGCGCCAACAAAAATTGCGATGCCGAGCGCTGCAACGCCCAGTGCGACGGCCAATTGGCCTTTATGAATAGTCTTCATGGGCGTGCGAGCGCGTCAAGGTAGGGCGGCGAGCCAGACGCGTGAAGAGGGGCGTTGCCGCCCACGTCCGTTCCGGCTCGCGCGGGCCGTTACTTCTTGCCGAGGCCGAGTCCTGCGAGGATTTCGCCGATGCGCTTAATCTCTGTGTCGACGTAATTTTTATATTCGTCGCCAGCCTGCCAAGTGTTCATCCACTCGTTTTTCTTGAGTGCCTCTTCCCATGATTTGCTCTTCACGCCCGCTTCGATCGCCTTGATCAGCTCGTTGCGCTGCGCCGTCGTGATGCCGGGAGCACCGAACACGCCGCGCCAATTGCCGAGCACCACGTTGATGCCCTGATCTTTCAAGGTCGCAATACCTGCCTGTGGGGTTGGGCTGCTCACAGCTAGTGCACGCATCTTGCCCGACTGGATATGTTGCGCAAATTCGCTCACGCCCGAAATGCCCGCCGTCACGTGACCGCCAATGATCGCGGCGACGGCTTCTCCGCCGCCTTTGAACGGAACGTAATTGACCTTCGCGGCGTCAATACCCGAGGCCTTCGCAATGAAACCAGCGAGGATGTGATCAGTGCCACCGGCGCTGCCACCGCCCCACGAAACGCTGCCTGGATTGGCTTTGAACGCAGCGACCAAATCCTTGATGGACTTGTGCGGCGAACTTGCGGGCACCACGATAACGAGATACTCCTCAGTGAGGCGCGCCAGTGGCGTCACCATCGTAAGATCGACTGTCGACTTGTTTTGGATGATGCCGCCGACCATTACCATGCCGCCGATCATGATCGCGTTGGGATCGCCCTTGCTGGTGTTGATGAACTGCGCGAGACCGATGGTGCCTGCGGCACCGCCCTTGTTGTCCATCTGAACGTTTTTCACGGTACCCGCCGACTGCATCGCCGCGACCAGCGCGCGACCCGTCGAGTCCCAACCGCCACCGGGGTTCGCGGGAATCATGACTTTAAGGTTGTCCACGGCCACAGCCATGCCGGACAGGGCCACGGCCCCGATAACGCTCGCATGGCGAACGAAACTACGAATATTCATTTGAAATCCTCCTGTTAGTGCAAAACTTTGCTGAATGCGAGGGGCAGTTTAGCGTCCGTTCCTGTCAAGTTGGGGCACTCTTAGCGATTTAGGCGGCGCCCAGCCGTCTTGAGCGTAAGGCCGAAGGTGGCGGCTCCGACCTACAATCCACGCATCTTTAGGAGTAAGCCATGACTAGGTTCTTTTCCATCGCCACCGTAGGTATCGCAATCGCGCTCTCGGGCTGCGCGCCACTGGTCACCCAAAGCCCCGGCGGTGCCTTCTCGCCCGTCAACGCCCACGCCATCGACGGCAACGAACGTGTGTTGCTCAACGGCACCGACGTAGTCACCTATTTCACCCTGAACAAAGACGTGCGCGGCAACCCGTCGATCAAGAGCACGTATGAAAACGTCACTTTCTATTTTTCTTCGCCGGAAAACAAAGCGCTGTTCGACAAAGAGCCAACGAAGTACCTGCCGCAATACGGCGGCTACTGTGCCAACGGCATCGTCTACGGCATTCCGTGGGGTGGCGATGCAGATACCTGGCGCATGATCGACGGCAAGCTCTACATCTTCGGCGGTGCGGGTTCGCGCGACGCCTTCCTCCTTGACGTTCCGAAAAACCGAGCGCTCGCCGACAAATACTGGGCCGAAGAAGTGCGCGGCAGCAACGCCTTCACCCAGCGCACGCTGCGCACCACGGTCAATCGCGTTGCTCACTACAAATCCGGCGCGGAATTGGCGATGGAAGTCGCGGCGGCAAAGAAAAAGT
>ERZ795056.1872-NODE-1872-length-24137-cov-6.221950_pt1 | contig 24137 bp, 23 predicted proteins | sample MGYA00375140_ERZ795056 | MGnify/ENA primary metagenome ERZ795056 (study PRJEB30185, sample SAMN05720227) | activated sludge metagenome | isolation source: Anaerobic digester | place: USA | collected 2015-03-09 ... | reverse complement strand
TTGATGTACTGAACATATGATATCGTTCGTTGGATGCTATAGAGAGACCTTCCGGGTGCAGCGCTTTTCTTTTGTTATTAAGCACTCTGATTTCACCATTGACTACATTAAACATAATGTGTTCCGGCGATTTATTAGCAAGCATTAATAATCTTTTTGCGTTGAATGAGATACTCTTGATTGCAGGACCGAAAAGAGCATCCGCTTCCGAACTCGTAATTATTTTGCCGACAATTTCGCCCTTTTCCTGAGCATACTGATTGGTTGAAAGAAGTAGAAGAACTGTAACTAAACAGACAAAAACAGTATTAAAAGATTTTTTCATTTTAACCTCCTTAAAAATAGTTGTTGAGAACATGCGTAAAATAAAGTATTTAAAAGGATTTATACAAATGAAAATTCGGCATTTAACAAAAAAAGTCGGGTTTAAATCAAAAAAAGGGCTTTCACTTCAATATAAAAAGGACGTAAACGGACTAATTGGAAAAATTCCACAAATTACTCTGGAAAAAAATCCGGTTGAGAATCGGGAGAATATCTTATTTCTTCAAAATAGAAAGCTGTTTCGGCTTAGTTTAATCCACACATTCCGGAAGCGCATGGACTTGAATAGTTAATTCCGCAATTCCCGGATGCACAACTTCCCTGATTATAATCACCCGATGAGCCTGTAGATGCAGAAAAACCGGATAACAGTTTTCTATTATCAGAAGATTGACATTCGGGACATACAACATGTTCCAGATTGTTTACAGATTTGTGAAGTATTTCAAACTTTGTATCGCACTGATTGCATTTATATTCAAATATTGGCATAGATTACTCCTCTACTTTTGTTATCAAAGGTTTTAAACTAATTTTAGTTTTAACAGAATTTGAGATTAAACAATGTTCTTCCGCTTTATGAACAATTCTTTCTGCCCGTTCAATGTCTTTTTCGAGATTAACAGTTATACGGGGAATAATTTCGACTTCGGTAATCATAAACTTCCCGTCACTTTTTTCCAATTTCCCTTTGGCTTCGGCAGAGTAGGAAACAAAACCGAGTTTTGAATTCTCTGCTATCGATAAAAAGGTCGTCATCAAACAAACATTGATAGAAGCCACAAACAAATGTTCGGGCGACCATAGATTCGGTACTCCCTTTGGAAATTCGGGAGGTGTTGCAACAGTTATTGTATCGAATCCGTTGCTTTCAAGTTTACCGATTCTTCCCTGCTGCCAGCTTATAGTAGTCGTATAATAATGTACTGTTTCCATATTACTCATTTATATTTTTATCTTTTAGATGATTAACACTCGAAATGGATTCAAAACCACTTACTCTTCATTCAAGTTTAATATTGAAAGCAGTTTGTTTTCCGCCGGTGCGGATAGCTTTATGTTATACTTCCGATAATAATCGATTGTAAGTTCTACCGACTTAAAGTAGTTTTTACACGCATCGCAATTATTCAAATGTTCTTTAATGGCGATACATTTCGGAGAATCTATTTCTTCTCCAAGACTTTCGCAAATATGGCTCATTACGTCTCTGCAACCAACTTTTTCTTGTTTCATTTTTGAAATGCCTTTGTTATTTCTTTTCTTAAAAATGCTCTTGCCCTATGGAGCCTTGATTTTACAGCCGGTACGGATAAAGAAGTAATTTTTGCTGTCTCTTCCGTTGATAGCTGTTCGACATCCCTTAGAGTAAAAACAATTCGGTAGTCCGGTGCAAGTTTGCTGATTGCACCATCCAGAATTTTTTTTAATTCCTTGTTTTCAAGTTCTTTAACCGGAAGCCTGTTCCAATCGGCAATATATTTATCGTCGAATAACGATTCCTCGCTTTCAACATCAACATAAGAAAACCTTTTGCTTTTCCGAGCTTCCATCAAACAGTGATTGGAAACAATTCTATACAACCATGTAGACAGTTTTGATTTACCGTCGAATTGGTTCAGCGATTTAACCATGCTTAAAAATGTTTCCTGCATTGTATTTTCAGCTTTTTCCTTATCACGGCAAATCTTAAAAGCAAAATTGTAAACTGTATTACTGTAACTTTTAACTAATTGTGTTAAAGCTTTCTTATCGCCTTGCTTTGCGGCTAATATTAATTTTTCTTCCATTAGTATGATGAATAATTTTTGATTACGATTCTAAATTTACACAAAGTTTGATTTTTTTTTGTAAACCCGGCAGAGTTATAGCTCAAGGCTCTTCCATAAATACCAGCTTGCAATTGAACAATACGGTTCCCAATTGTTTTCTACTGCCAGCTTTTTAATTTCTACTTCACCGGGTAATTCCGTCAGTTTATAATTCTGCATAATAGCTCTTTTAAGTCCAAGGTCGCCGAGAGGTAATACATTTTGTCTTCCGAGGGTGAATATTAGAAACATCTGCACAGTCCAAATTCCAATTCCTTTAACCTGAACTAATTCTTCAATAATCTTTTCATCGCTTTTCTTTGATATACCTCTCAAAGAGATTTCTTTATTAATAAGCCGGCTCGAAAAGTCCTTTATATATTTGGTTTTTGAATTTGATAGTCCGATTTTGCGTAGCAAGAAATCGTCGGTTTTAAGAATTTTTTCCGGCACCGGTTTGTTTTCGAAAAAATCGAGAAACCTACTATTAATCGAAGCTGCAGCAGAAAGAGATAATTGTTGTCCGATAATTGCTCTCAGCAGGGCTTTGAAATAGTTTCTTCCTTCTTTCAGATTACACACCGGGGCATTTTTTATAATACTCTGTAAAACGGCATCTTTTTTACTCAAATGCCTAATTCCGTTTCGGATTTCAAAAGAATTCATTATTATTGTACCAAATAGTTTAAAATTACTTATTTAGATAAAATGGCTTCACAAATAAAAACCCTGGCAGCGATAAAATCAAATGTTTTGTTTGGAGGCGCGGATGCTTCCAACATTAAAGTCTCAGTCAACCAGAAAGATATTATCAACATAAAAGAAGGCGATATAGTTTTCCAAAACGGAGAGCCGGCTGATAGAATTTTTCTTTTACTTGAAGGAGAAATAAAAATCAAGTACAGCACTGTAGTTGAAGGACAGAAGATATTTATCAAGCACCCCGGAGAGTTTTTCGGAGAAGCCGAATACCTTGAAAATATTGCCCGCAGGTCTTCTGCTGTCGCCCAGGTTGATTCTTTATTGTTCGTAGTTAAAAAGAAAGAACTTGACGAGTTGATTTCAAAATACCCTGTGGTTTTAAGCAACCTTCAGGGCTTAAAAGAAATCCCTCAGTTAAAAACAATTATCGAAGAAGCGGACGATTTTCCCGTTCCGGAATTCCCGCCCGAAGAAAAAGAAGAGAGCGATGAAAAACCCGTTTCCTTTGATGATTTATCAAGCTTTTCAACGACAACGGAAGAATTCCAGAAATTCTTTCCCGATACTACCCCGGCTACCGATGATGAAATAAAACCGGATGCAGAACAGCCGGAAGAGAAAATAAATGAAGAAGAAAAATCATTTTCGTTTGATGATCTTGATTCGGTCTTTTCATCACCAGAACCGGAAGGGTTCGACATCTCGAAATTCGGAGAAACGGAATCCACATTTGATACCGGGAATGTTCAACCTGAAAGTGAAATAACTCCTTCATTTGATGAATCATTCAATGTAAATACAGAAAACCTTGATCAGATAAAAAGCGAACTTGAAGCAGCCGAACAAGAGTTTTTAATGAAGTTGAAAGAAAAAGAAACACCGCCTGCCGGGTTAAACAACGAACAATTAAAAATGTTAATTGAAGCGGCTAAAACTGTTAATTCAAATGTTAAAATTGATGAAGTGTTATCATCAATAGTAAACGCTGCAAGTGCTTTAACTAAATCCGACCGCGGGACATTGTATATATTCGACCGGGAAAAAGGAGAGTTGTGGTCAAGAATAATCCGGGGTGAAAATATAGAAGAAATCCGGCTGAAAGTGGGACAGGGAATTGCAGGATGGGTTGCGGAAACAGGTGAGATTGTAAATCTTGATGATGTATCAGCCGATGAGAGATTTGATTCTCATATGGATTTACTCTCCGGTTACGAAACCAAGTCGATGCTCTGTTTCCCGATTAACAATCGGGACGGTTTAACGGTTGGAGTTCTACAACTATTAAATAGTGCTAACGGTAAATTCTCAAAACTTGACGAAGATTTTCTTGGAGCACTATCGGCACATGCTGCTATTGCGTTAGAAAATGCGAGCCTGGTTCAGCAGTTACTTAGAAACGACAGAATAACATATCTCGGTAAAGTTGCCAACTTTATTATTTCCGATTTGCGTAAACCGATATTAACTATAAAGCATTACGCAGAACATATAAAAAAGAAAAATATTACGCCGGACATTCGCCAGGTACTTGATATGATAGTTGAACAAACTACGAATATTATCGGGCTGGTTCAAACTACACTCAGCTATTCCGAAGGAAAAACAATACTCCAAACAAAGGTTCAAAGTCTTAACAGCGTTATGGACGAAATACTTGAAATGCTTGCCGAGTATGTTGAAAGTATGAATGTAAAGTTATTCAAAAAGTATGGAAAAGACATTCACGTTAAAGTTGATAAAAAAGAGTTATACCAGGCTTTTTTCCAGATAACTAAAAATGCTTGTGAAGCAATGCCGGAAGGTGGAAATCTATATATCTCAACCAATCCGGAAGAAGATTCGGTTAGCATTTCATTTAAAGACATCGGTCTTGGAATCCCCCCTTCATTACAAGAAAGAGTGTTTGAGCCGTTTATGACGCACGGAAAGAAAAACGGGGTAGGTCTCGGTCTTCCGCTGGCAGAAAAAATTGTAAAAGAACACGGCGGAAGTCTTGTAGTTGAAAGCGAAGTCGGTGAAGGAGCAACATTCATTATAAAGCTCCCGGTTTATACACAATAGTTATCATTATTGATGTGTTATAACCTTGTTACTATTCTCGGTCCCACTGCATCGGGGAAAACAAGACTCGGAGCGTATCTTTCATCAAAGTTTAACGGTGAAATAATCTCTGCCGATTCCCGCCAGGTATACAAAGGAATGGATATCGGGACGGGAAAAGATTATGATGATTATGAAGTCAACGGAAGGAAAGTTCCTTTTTATTTAATTGATATTGTCGATCCTTCTGAAGAATACAATTTGTTTCGCTACAAAAAAGACTTTATCGAATGTCATTCCTCGATACTAAAGCGAAAGAAAACCCCTTTCCTTGTTGGCGGAACCGGTTTATACATTTCATCTATTCTAAATAATTATAATTTAATTACCGCCGATTCGCGTGATGAGATAATAAAATCGATTCAGAAACTTCCTATTAAAGAACTTCAAGAAATGCTATTGAAGCTAAAGCCGCAACTCCATAACACAACCGATTTAATTGACAGGGAAAGAATTATCACAGCTATTGCAATTGAAAAAAGTCGCATTGAAAATCCTGCTTCGAGCATGCTGAACTATGAAGTTAATTCATTAAATATCGGGATAAACATCGAACGATCTGCACAGAAAGAGTTTATCACCGAACGGTTAAAAAAAAGGCTGAATACAGGTATGATCGAGGAAGTAGAAAAGCTTTTAGCTTCAGGCATTTCACACGAAAAACTTCTCTTCTTCGGATTGGAATATAAATACGTATCGCTATACTTACAAAACACTCTAACATTTAATGACATGTTTCAAAAGTTGAACAGTGCTATACATCAGTTCGCAAAAAGACAAATGACATGGTTTCGTAAAATGGAAAAAGAAGGGATTACAATTCACTGGTTAAATGGATTTAACCCGGAAGAAGCAGAAAATATTCTACTTAATTCCGGGTTACGTCCTTTATAAAAATTGCTACTTTGTCATTGATGCAGCAACAATATTTGCAATACTCCTTCTGAGATTTAATATCCCGTTTCCACTATCTATGTGAACTCTGTTTGTCAGAACAACTATAAACAAATTATGCTCCGGTACCAATAGTAATGATGTCCCAGTGAAGCCGGTATGTCCGTAGCAGTTCTTCTTGAAAATATCTCCTCTGTGCCACATATAGTCGGAATCGACATCCCACCCCAATCCTCTTTTTGCATTCATAACAGGCGGGTAAATAGAAGACATTGTTTCAACCGTTCTTGTTCCAAGAATCCGCTTCCCGTTATATTCACCTTTATTCAACATCATCTGAGCAAAAACTGCAATATCATCCCCGGTAGAAAATAGTCCTGCATTCCCTGAAATTCCTCCTTGTATCCAGGCTAACGGATCATGGACAACTCCGCGGATCATCTCTCCGTTTCTCATTTCTGTCGGGGCACATAACCCTATTTTTCCTTTTGGAACAAAATAAAATGAATTTTTCATTCCAAGCGGGTTAAAGATTTCCCGCTCAGTAAAGATATCAATTGTAACACCGCTAATTCTTTTAACAATTTCTGCAAGTGTTATAAAACCGAGACAGCTATAAACAAATTCTTTCCCCGGTTTACTGTTTTTCTTCAAACCGGCAATCGTTTCAATTGTGCCTGCCGGAGCCGGAATGCCGTATTTTGAAACAATTTCATGGGTGTCGGTATATGCCGGCAGCCCGGATGTATGTGTTAAAAGATGATAAATTCTCGCATGGTATTCTTTTTCTTTTTCGTCGATATAAGGAGTGAAACCGGGAATAAACTTTCTAACTTCATCCGTCAATGTCAGCTTCCCTCTTTCAACAAGAATCATAACTGCTGTTGCGGTTGCTACCGATTTTGTTACTGATGCCATATCAAAAATGGTTTCTTCAGTCATTTCTTCCACAACCGGTTTCAAGGATCGCTTTCCAAAAGCTTTTTTATAAACCAATGAATTATCCTTCCCCACCAATACTACTGCGCCCGGGATATTGTTGTTAGCTATTGCCGTATTAACTACAGAATCAATATAACTTAACCGTTCCGAACTGAATCCATTATCTTCCGGTTTGTCGCTTTTTATCTGAGCGTAAACCGCTATTGAAAAAATGAAAAATATTGCTGTAAAAATATTCTTATACATCTAGATTTTTCCTCACTTATAATTAATAAAGTTTTCGATGATTTTTTCCCCGGCTTCGTTCGACATTTCGGGTAAGAATTGAACTCCGAAAAAATTTTCTTTTTCAACCGAGGTTATTGTCCCCGTACCGTTTAATGTCGAAGTTGCTGCTCTGCTGCTAATAATATTATTTAAACGCGGGAAGAAAAATTTTTCTTTCGTTCCGCATCCATTAAAAAGCGTTGAGTCTTTATTTATTAAAATTTCATTATAACCAGGGATTGTATATTTGTCTAAACTGCTCCCGCTTTTTTCTATTTTTACCGGGAAAGTTCCGAGACCGCAGATTTCATCCTCCTCTGAAAATTCGCATAGTAATTTCATACCGGCGCCTATTCCAAGAACCGGCTTTTTTAGCAGTCTTAAATATGAAAAAAGATTCTTTAGGTGTAAGTAACGTAACGAATACTTAAAGTCGTTACTATCCGGAAGTATTACTCCGGAGGCTTTACTGATGTCATATTCCCCGGATGTGATTATATAATCAACTTTAAGTTTATTTAGAACTTCAATCAGAACTTCTGCCGAACAAATGTCGTAATCAAGTATTGCGATCACTATAATAAAATATCATAATTAGTTATTTTTACCATGACAAATTTAACCAACAATTTCTTAATACCCATTGTTTCATGACAATTTTTGGATAAGCACGGAACTTCAATGAGAATTTTAGTAGATGAAAACATAGCGTTTGGTAAAGAAGCTTTTAAACAATTTGGTGAGGTTGATACTATCAACGGAAGAGCAATTACAAACTCTTGTTTAAAAGAGTATGACGTACTGCTTGTTCGTTCAATAACAAAAGTTGACGCCAAACTGCTTGCAAACACTAAAATTAAATTTATCGGGACTGCTACAATTGGTACCGACCACATTGATAAAGCATACCTCGAAGAACACGGAATTGCATTTTCAGACGCTAAAGGGTGTAATGCTGATTCAGTTACCGAGTATGTCTTTTCCGCCCTCTTTCATCTATTTAAGAAATTCAGTATCAACCCGGAAGGTTTGTCTTTCGGTGTAGTCGGCATAGGAAATATAGGAAGCAGAGTAAGCCGAATAGCAAAAAAACTCGGTTTCAACGTGTTTAAAAATGATCCGCCGCTTCAGCTAAAACAAGCAGGCAGTGATTATGTTTCATTTGATGAAATAGTTGAGTGCGACATAATAACATTACATGTTCCATTAACAATGTCCGGCAAATACAAAACGTTTCATCTGTTTGATAAGAACAATTTATCCCGACTAAAAGAAAATACAATTTTTATAAATACGTCAAGAGGTGAAGTAGTTGACAATCTTGCTCTGCTGCAAACAATAAAGTCTATAAACAATCGAACAGTTCTGGATGTATGGGAAAATGAACCGAAAATAAATCTGGAGTTAATGGACAAAGTTGATATTACAACACCGCATATTGCGGGATATTCATTAGAGGGAAAAGTAAACGGTACTAAAATTCTTTATGATGCTTTATGTAGATTCTTGAATACAACTCCTTCCTGGCAGCCTGTTTACCCGGTTATTGAGGATAACCGGATTCGTTTAGATGACAATACTAATTCGCTCGTCAGCTTAATTTCATCCGCAATTAAAAACGTTTATGATATTGAAAGTGATTCCAAACGACTTAAAAAAGTGATTTCTGCCGCCCCGGGAAAGTGTGGAGTATTGTTCGATGAATTACGGAAGAACTATCCTCTACGGCGGGAGTTTTTTAATTATTGTATTGAATCAAAAGACTTGAATACGCAACTCAAAGATATTTTGAGGTTGTTAAGATTTAAGGTTTAAACTCAATCTCAATTACCATTTGAACATTCACTTTTTTGCCGCGGATTAATCCTGGTTTAAACCTTGTATATTGAACTGCTATTTCGGCAGCATCCGTACAGCCGAATGGAAGCGACTCTATTATTTCTATTCTTTCCACATCACCGTTACGGTTTATAAATGTACGCAGTTTAACTACACCTTCAACTTTATTTTTTCTTGCCAAATCCGGGTAAACAACTCTTTCATAAAGCGATTTCCAGCCTCTTAAAGGCTCGGGCATTATTTCCGCAGTTAAATAGAATGCCGGGTCGGTTTCAAGGTCTTCTCTTTCTTCTTCAATAGGTGGAAAGAAAACGTCTTCATCATTTTTTTTCTGTTGAGTTTTTTTCGGTTCTACCGGCTTGGCTTCGGTTATCAAATTATTTTCAGTTTGAACCGCTATCGGCTCTTTTTTCTCATCCGGGGGTAATGCAGGTGATTCTTCCTTATCGATTACATCTTTTAATTTGCCGTAAACAAAGTAGCGGTCGTCAACATAAACGCCGGCGCTATCGAAATATGAAGTTGGTCCCTGCCTTTTACCATTTTCGATTGTATAGAATTCATAAAGGTTCCCGTTATCGTAATATGTTTTAACCGGACCTTCTACTTTACCGTTCAAATAAGTAAGTTCCTGTTTAATATTTCCATTCTCCGAGTAGAGGATTGCAGGACCTTCCCGCAAACCGTTATAGTAACGGACAATCGATTCAATATTACCGTTCGGGAAATAGTTTACAGTACTATCTGATTGAGCGGTGGTTTCACTCCCTGCAAAGAGAATTAAAAACAGGGCATAATTTAGATTAACAAAAAATAATTTAGATCTCAATTTGGTTTCTTAATAAAAGGAAAAATTATGGGTTTAAACTTAAAGATTTATTTCCGTAATAAAAATGGTATCAGGAAGGCACTAAAAAAAGAAAGCACGGCAAGCCCCACAAAAAAATAACCGGCTTCCGCATCGTATTCAAGGATGTTCAGCTCGGAAAGTATATAATGCCAATCATGTTTTCCGTTTCCTAATAGCGGTAATCTTCTAACGGATGCATCTGCTGCGTAAACACTTATGTTTATGAAATTCTGACCTAAAAAAACTAAAGACACCTGCATTCCGAACTTTGAACCGTTTTTGAAAAAGTATAAAAGGAAGATCAATGGAATAATAACCTGCATCAGCGTTCCGCCGAGTGCATTTATGAATGTACCAAAGGGACTAAAAAAGAAATGTCCTGCTTCATGAATAATAAGATCAAGATTATCAATCAATCCGTAACTCCCTCTTGTATCAAGAAAATAGTAAGCGGCGGCAATCACGATTATCGACCCGATATATTGTTTAATTCCATCAAACATTTTTTATGCAAATATAACGAAATGTAAATTCTCTTTATGATATGTAATGATTAAACTTTAGTATCCCATCCCCTTTTTTCGTATTTTTCTGATGGAAAAAAATAATATTACAAATCACTATTTACTGAAAATACTAAGGTTTAACATGAAAGAAATGACAAAATCGAATTTGGAAGCTGCCTTTGCAGGTGAAAGCCAGGCAGCAATGAAATATCTGATATATGCTGAAAAAGCAGAAAAAGAAGGTTATTTAGAAACAGCAAGACTGTTCCGTGCAATTTCATACGCTGAGCAAGTTCATGCTACAAACCATTTACGGGTTTTAGGCGGAATTAAAGATACCGCTGCCAACCTTGAAGCCGCCGCTGGTGGAGAGAATCACGAAGTATACGAAATGTACCCGGCTTTTGATGCAGTTGCAAAACTTCAGGATGAAAAAGCTGCTTTAAAATCTTTTCACTACGCAATCGAAGCTGAAAAAATCCACGAAGATATGTATAAGAATGCCTTAAAAAACGTTCTTGAAAAAAAGGATATAGAGAAAATCGCTGTGTATGTTTGCCCGGTTTGCGGACACACAGTTTTCGATGAAGCACCTGATAAATGCCCTGTATGCGGCGTTCCTAAAGAAAAATATGAAAAGTTTTAACAACTTTTAACTGAAAGGCTGTTCGTTGAATCCGGGCAGCCTTTTTCCTTAAAGTCTCTGTCGTCAATTCTTTTTAGTAATGAATTGTAATCCAAAAAGACTCTCCATCATTTTTCGTCATTGCAACTCTATGTTTCTCGTGTGCTTTAATAATCAGATAATCCCCCGGTTTCAGTTTCAGTTTACCTTTATTTTCAAATTCCAATTCAGCTTCTCCTTTTAGAAGAAGGACAAATTCATTTGTTGCCTGGTCGTACCAAAAGTTTTCGGGTGATTTATGCCCGCGGGAAATTATTCTTTCAACCCTAAAATTTTGTGTTTCAAGTATATTTTCAAAAAATTCATCATGTAAATCCAGACCTGCTATTGAGAATACATTTTGTATTTCCACTTCTCTTTAAACTCCTTTACTGTTTGATTTGCTCTTTTTCCATTTATCCTCTGTAATAACCGTTAAAATAATAAAAACGATTAAAAACCGGATAAAACCGAAAATTGAACACGTAAAAAATTTTTTTAATGGTAAAATAAGAAATAAATGTCCACAAAAACATCAAAACGACGGAATAGAGTATACTGGTTATGTCAGATAACCGGTTGGGGTTTATTCGGTGGAATAAATTCAACTCTTTCTACATTTTTCCGGGGATTCGATGTAGCCCAAACCGGCTTGATGCTTCTTTTTGTAATTCTCGGTATTTCATCGACCCATATTTTACGCTGTTTTATTAGAACCAAAAAGTGGACTGATTTACCATTAAAACAACTTACAGTTAAAATCGGACTTGCTACAATTTACATAGGAATAATTGTAGTTTCGGTTATGTTCATTGCAGGGGTTATGACCGGGGAGATAAAAGCAAAGGACTTTAATGTTGCTTACCTTGTCGTATCTTTAATTAATGTGGGCGGGTTGATTATTATCTGGTCTCTTTTTTATTTTTCATTCCACTACTTCGAGAATTATAAAAATTCTGAAATAGAAAGACTAGTGTGGGAAGCCGCTGTTAAAGACTTTGAATTGAAAACCCTGAAATCACAGTTGAATCCGCATTTTATGTTTAATGCTCTTAATAGTATCCGTTCTTTAATAGAAGAGGACAGGGAAAGAGCAAAAAGTGCGATAACACAGTTATCAAACATATTCAGATACTCATTAAGAATTGAGAGAATCGAAACAGTCCCACTTGATGAAGAAATACGAACGGTTGCGGATTATCTTGCACTTGAACAGGTTCGATTTGAAGACCGGTTAAATTTTAGAATTGATATTCAGCCGGAATCAAAAAGTGTTGAAATTCCCCCTATGATGATTCAAACGCTTGTTGAAAACGGGATAAAACACGGAATTTCAAAGTTACCCGAAGGGGGAATTATCGAAATCAGATCCTACTTAAACGAGAACTATCTTAAACTTATAATTAAAAACAGCGGGAGTATTGATTCAATAGAGGTAATGAATTCAAAAGGTTACGGTATTAGTAACACAAAACAAAGACTTAGTTTAATGTACGGCGAAAAAGCCGCGTTTAGTATTGAGAATGTAAATAATTTAGTTGAAGCAGAAATAAAAATTCCTATTGGAGGTTCCCAAACATGAAAGCTTTAATTGTTGATGATGAACGACTTGCGCGTACCGAGTTGCGAAGATTATTGACTCCCCATAAAGAAATCGAAATCATTGGAGAAGCAGTTAACGCAGCCGATGCAGTTAAAAAAATTAATGAGCTAAAACCGGAATTGCTTTTCCTTGATATTCAAATGCCGGGGAAAAACGGTTTTGAATTACTCGAAGACCTGGATAATGTACCAACTGTTATATTTACCACAGCATACGATGAATACGCGTTAAAAGCCTTCGAGTATAATGCTCTCGACTATCTCCTGAAACCGATTGAACCGAAACGGCTTGAAGAAGCAATAAGAAAAGTTATTCTGAAAAAAGAACAGAAAGATGAATTAATCCCGAAAGTTGAAATCTTAACCCCCGAAGATCAATTCTTTGTTAAAGACGGCGAAAGATGCTGGTTCGTTAAACTTGAAGAAGTTCGTCTTTTTGAATCGGAAGGAAATTACGTCAGAATATTCTTTAAAGACTTCAAACCTTTAATTCTTAGAACATTGAATTACCTTGACGAAAGACTTGATCCGAAAACTTTCTTCAGGGCAAGCAGAAAACATATTGTTAATCTTAAATGGATTGACAGCATAGAGCCCTGGTTAAACGGCGGACTTCTTGTTAAACTTAAAGGGGGACAAAAAGTAGAAGTTTCAAGAAGGCAATCGGTAAAATTCAAAGAGTTGCTCAGTCTTTAAATTTTCAATTCAAAAGGGTTGTTCGGTTCTGTTTACTGCTTTTGCGGCAAAGAGATTTTTGGATAAATCTTATCCGGATATGAAAAATATAAATTTGTTAATAAGTTGTTCTTACCTGAACAACCCTTTGGTCAATCCTCTTTTTACTCCGGTATTCTTTACTGGACACCGAATATTTGTCTATTTATTAAGTCCCAAACTTCTTAAATTGCATCCAATAATGTTATTCTTTAATTTTTGAAGCAAATTTCACACGGAGATTTTATTAATGTTGAATTTAATCAAGAAGCTCTTCGGAGATAAAAAAACAAAAGATATTAAAGCCTTACAACCGATTGTAGAGCAAATCAATGAGGAGTACGAAAAAATAAAGGATTTTTCGGAAGATGAACTGAAAGCCAAAACGGTAGAGTTTAAGGAAAAAATTGAGAATGAAACCAGCGAACTGAGAAATAGTATTGCCGAATTAGAAATAAGACTTCAATCCAACGAAGAGTTTGACAGGCAGAAAGTTTACGATGAGCTTGACGAACTTAAAGAACAACTAAAAGAAAAATATGAAGAAGTACTTGATGAACTTCTGCCCGAAGCATTTGCTGTTGTTAAAGCTACATGCCAGAAATTAGTCGGTAAAAGCTGGAATGTTGTGGGACATAAATTAACATGGGATATGATACCGTACGATGTTCAACTAATGGGAGGGGTAATCCTTCACCAGGGAAAGATTGCTGAAATGGCCACCGGCGAAGGAAAAACTCTTGTCGCTACCTTACCTATGTATCTTAATGCTTTAACCGGCAGAGGTGTACACCTTGTTACAGTAAATGATTATCTTGCTCAAAGAGACTCCGAGTGGATGGGTGAAATATTTAAGTTTCACGGGCTGTCTATCGGCGTTATTACGAATAATATGAGTCCCGATCAACGGAAAATACAATACAATTGCGATATTACTTACGGTACAAATAATGAATTCGGTTTTGATTACCTGCGGGACAATATGTCAATCGATAAAGAGCACCAGGTGCAGCGGGGACATAATTATGCAATTGTCGACGAAGTTGATTCCGTGCTTATTGATGAAGCAAGAACTCCTTTAATCATATCCGGTCCTGTTGAAGTTGACGACCATAAATTCAATGAACTAAAACCGGGAATAGAAAGACTTTTCAGGCTCCAATCGAACCTTGTCGCAAAACTTGTCCAGGATGCAGAAGAGATTTTAAACTCGGACGATGGTAAAAATAGAAAAGAAGCGGGAATATTTTTATTACGTGCTCACAGAGGTTTACCTAAAAGTAAAAAACTTGCAAAAGTATTCGCAGAACCCTCCTTTAAAAAACTGATGCTTGAAACCGAGCTTGAATATCTTCGCGAAAAAGGAAGATACATGCACATTATAGATGACGAATTATACTTTGTTATTGATGAAAAAAATCATTCCATCGACTTAACCGAAAAAGGAAGAGAAGAATTAGCCAGAGGTACTAAAGAAGATAAACAGTACTTTGTGCTCCCCGATTTAGGAACAGAGATTTCCAAGTTCGAAAACGACCCAGCGCTTCCACAGGAAGAAAAAATCAGAAAGAAAGATGCTCTCTATTCTTTATACTCGGAAAGAAGCGAAAGAATTCATACGCTTCATCAACTACTTAAAGCCTACTCGCTATTTGAAAAAGATGACGAGTATGTTATAACAGAGGACGGTAAAATTGCAATTGTAGATGAATTTACAGGACGAATTCTTCCGGGAAGAAGGTATTCCGACGGCTTGCACCAGGCAATCGAAGCAAAGGAAAACGTAAAAGTTGAAAGAGATACGCAAACACTTGCTACGATTACACTTCAAAATTATTTCAGAATGTATAACAAACTTGCCGGTATGACCGGTACTGCTGAAACCGAAGAAGGTGAATTTTTCCAGATATACAAACTGGAGGTTGTTGTTGCTCCAACAAATAAACCGAACGTAAGGGACGACCAGGATGATGCAATTTTCAGAACCAAACGTGAAAAATACAATGCTGTTATTGAAAAGATAGAAGAACTCCGTAAAGAAGGGAGACCTGTTTTAGTTGGTACTACTTCAGTGGAAGTGTCCGAAACAATAAGCCGTATGCTTAAAAGAAAAGCCGTTCCACATAATGTACTCAATGCAAAACAGCATCAAAGAGAAGCCGAAGTAGTTGCATTCGCAGGTCAATCAGGAGCTATAACTATTGCAACAAACATGGCCGGTCGCGGTACCGATATTAAACTTGGTGCCGGTGTAAAAGAAAGAGGCGGACTTTTTATCCTCGGAACAGAAAGGCATGAGTCAAGGCGTATTGATAGACAGTTAAGAGGTCGTTCGGGAAGACAGGGAGACCCGGGAACAACAAAATTCTTTTTATCGCTTGAAGATGACTTGATGCGGCTTTTCGGAAGCGATAGAATTGCTACTATTATGCAAAAGATGGGTGTTAAAGAAGGTGAAGTCATTCAGCATCCGCTTATTACAAAATCCGTTGAAAGAGCACAAAAGAAAGTTGAAGAAAACAACTTCTCAATAAGAAAAAGACTTCTTGAATACGATGATGTAATGAATCAGCAAAGAGAGATTATCTACTCAAGAAGAAACCGCGCTTTGCATGGCGAAAGATTAAAAAATGAAATCCTTGATTATACTAAAGAATTTATCGAAGAGATTGTTGCTAAATATTATGACGATGCTTTAATTGATAAAATTCGTGAAGAAGTATTGCAGAACCTTCTTGTTGATGTTACAATTAATCCGGATGAATTTGAAAATCTCGGGCAGGATGGGATTACGGATTTAATTTATCAAGCTGCTCTCGAATTCTACAAGAGGAAAGAAGAGATGCTTGAACCTGAATTAATGGCAAGGCTTGAACGGTATGCCGTCCTTAACGTAATCGACAATAAATGGAAAGAACATCTGAGAGAAATGGATGATCTTAAAGAAGGTATCGGGTTACGAGCTTACGGACAAAAAGATCCGTTGATTGAGTATAAAGGAGAAGCTTACAATTTATTTGTTTCTCTTCTTAATACAATTAGAAATGAAGCCGTTACATTCTGTTTCAAGTTCTTCCCTCAGGCGGTAGATGAAGTACAATCAAGAAGAAGAACCCCTTCAAGGGGAAGGATAATGGAAACAAAGCAAAACACGGAAGGAATAGGAATGCAGGGCGGCGGCAGCTCTCCGCAGCAAGCAGGTAAACAACAACCGATCCGTGTTGAGGAAAAAGTTGGAAGGAACGAACCTTGTCCTTGCGGCAGCGGGAAAAAATTCAAAAACTGTCATGGTAAAACTTAAAGGTTCTTTATGAAGAAGATTGAAGCTATTATTCGTCCTTTCAAACTTGATGAAGTAAAAGAAGCATTAATTGAGGAAGGGATAAAAGGATTGACTATAACCGAAGTCCGTGGTTATGGCAGGCAAAAAGGACATAAAGAAACTTACCGCGGCAGCGAGTACAGAATCGAATTCGTCCCTAAAATTAAAATTGAAGTAGTTGTAGAATCGGAGCGTTTGGAAAAGGCTGTTGATGCTATCTTAAAAACTGCTAAAACGGGACAAGTAGGCGACGGGAAAATTTTTATTTACGATGTTCAGGATGTTATCAGAATTAGAACGGAAGAATCCGGGCAGGATGCACTTTAATTAAGGAATTGGAATGAAAAAACTGGTTAAGAAATTAGAGAAGTTTTTACTTGTTACAACTCTATTATTTGCTCTCTTTAATGTTTCGGGTTGTTCGGTCTGGTATAATTTTACTACTTACTTCAACCTTTATTACAACACTTCGGATTTATACATGCAAACCGAAGAATCTATTCTTGCTGAGAAAAAAGACCCGTTTGCATTCATTGAACCTAATGTTGCAGGCAACGATATTCAACAGCTAAATAAAGTTATTGAAAAGTGTTCAAAGATACTCCAGTTCAACACTGAAAGCTCATTTGTTGATGATGCATTGTTTATTATAGGTAAATGTTTCTATTTCCAGAAAAATTATCCCAAAGCATTAAGAAAATTCGAGGAATTGCTTTCACAGTTCCCAGAAAGCAACCTTGCACTGGAAACAAAATTGTGGGTTGCACGTACAAACCTGCAAATGCGCGATTATACTTTAATGTTGAACCAACTTGAATCTGTTAAAAAAACAGCCGAAGAAGAGGGGGAAGATGGTTTTATAATTGCTGCATATATTGAGCAGATTAAGTATTATATTCACATAGAAGACTATGACAACGCTATTGCTTACGGCGAAGAACTTGTAAAATTTTCAAACGACGGCGAAGTAAACGCTTTTACACTTTATCAACTCGGCGAAACCTACTATCTACTGCATGAGTATGAAAATGCAGCATCGGCATATTTGGCGGTTCTGGATCATTCGCCGTCTTACGATACCGAACTTTTTGCAAAAGTAAAGTACGGAAAAATGCTGCGTATTCTCGGACAACTTGATGAAGCAATGAACATATTTAAAGAGTTACGTTCTGAAGATAAAAACTCTCTTTCTTTTAATTTAATTGACCTTGAGATCGGTATTACCTACCGTGCGCTCGGGAACTACAAAAGAGCTATAGAAGAACTTGCAATAGTAGATACCGCATACGGTTCAACAGTTCAAGCAGGTGTAGCCAGGTATGAAATCGGAGAGATTTATGAAAAGCATCTTTTGAATTTCGATAGTGCTTTCGTTTATTATCAGAAAGCGTACACTTCGTCGGCAACACCGGAGTATCTACCTAAAATAAGAGAAAAACAACCTCTGTTTAATAAATATAAAACATTAAACACATCACTTAATACATATAACAAACAGCTTTTTTATGTATTAAACCCGGAAGAATTTGAAAAAGATTCGATAAACTACTATGCCGAGAAAAAAACGGAAGAAGAGATTAACGAAACCAACGTTCAACCAGAAGGTGTTGCTGCCAGAGGAAGGGAGAGGGACTTCTCTACATCCCCAACACCAGGTAGAACCGCACCAACACCATCTTCATCTCCACAGGCAATTGCACCACCGCCTGTAAGACCCGTTATGGAAGGTGATACGTTACGTACTTTAATAGGTAAAACCAAGTTTGAACTTGCAAACCTTTTCTTTACAGAAATGGAACAGCTTGATTCAAGTTATTTTTATTATAACGATCTTGCGGAGAATTATTCCGAATCCCCTTTGTTTCCGCAGGTTCTTTTCGCTCTCGGTAACTATTACCTTGCAATAGACAACAAAGAGAAAGCAGACAGCATTTTCAACTTTATTTATGAAAATTTCCAGGATGATAAGATTGTAAACGCAACGGCAGCAATTATAAATAAGCCATTATTCGAATTCGATAAAGAGCCTGCAAAACTTGTGTATCTTGAAGCAGAAAATCTTCTTAATGAAAAAAGTTTTAATGCCTCGGTAAAGAAGTTCTACGATATTTATATTGATTTCCCTGAATCAAAATATGCACCCAAATCACTTCATGCTGCCGGGTTTGTGTTGGAAGAAAAACTTCAACTGTATGATTCGGCGGCTTCTGTGTATGATACGTTACTGATTCACTACCCGAAGTCGGAACATGCTTCTAAAATTGCCCCGAAAATCAATTTCTATAAGCAGGAAAAACAAAGAATCGAAGCAATGATACAGGATTCCATCCGTAAAGTGGAAGAGGAACTGCGTTTGAAACTGCAGGAAGATTCACTGAAAAAAGCATCGATGCTTGATTCGCTGAAAAGAAAGGATCACGAAGATTCTCTCTTGATTAATGGCAATGTGGATTCGTTAAACAACGTTCAATCATTTGAAGAGAAGAAAGAGGTTGAAGAACCGGTTTTTGAAGAAGCAAACCCCGAAAAAGAAAAAGAGGAAGAAGCCGAAGGGAAAGATGTAAGTAAAGTTTTTCTACAAAATAAAAGTAGAATCGATTCCAGGCAGTATTATTTACAGAGTAGAAATTTCTATTCACGGTTTTCCTGAGAAGGACTTTTTGTTATTAAGATGGTAACCCCGAATCAATATCAGAACGAACTCGGTTTCCTTCTTGATAAATACATTCATGTTGTTTTGAGACGTAAATTCAGGGTTATCCTGCTATATTTCATTACTGTTTTATATCTTAGCCTCCCCTCTTTCAATATTCCGCTGCTTGAATACAACCGGGTAAGAATCTCATCGCTTATGGAGCAAAGGGGGTTTGAAAACTATTTACTCTTCTACCCTTCGCAATCATGGTACGGTATTGACGATATCAGTCCAAAAGTATTAAAAGGAATAATCTCTATAGAAGACGGAAGTTTTTTTACTCATAAGGGGATTGACTGGAAGGAATTGAAAACTTCGATACGAACTAATGTTAGAAGGAAAAGAAGCGCAAGGGGTGGAAGCACAATAACGATGCAGCTTGCTAAGAATCTTTTTTATACAACCGACAAAAGCATAATAAGAAAAGGGAAAGAATTAATTACAACATTCAGAATAGAAAAAGAGATTTCTAAAAAAGCGATACTCGAAAACTATGTGAATATTATCGAATGGGGTGATGGTATTTTCGGAATAGGAAAAGCTGCCGATGTATATTTCAACAAAAAACCTTCCGAATTAAACCTTAACGAAGCGAGTAGACTTGCGGCGGTAATCCCCTCCCCGCTTGTACATAAACCGAATGAAAATTCACGTTATGTTTTAAGAAGAGCCGGAATTGTCAGAAGCCGGTTAAATGATATTATTCTTTTCCCTGTAAAATGAAAAAGAAGGAATTACTAAAGCTAATCGAGGATGGAGAAAATCTTAAATGCGAATTTAAATTGAAGTTTTCTTCGCACGATAAAATCGCAAAGGAGATAATAGCTCTCGCAAACACAAAAGGGGGATTTTTATTGATGGGAATTGACGATAATAAAAATGTTGTCGGTGTTGAAAGTGAAAAAGCTGAAACGGAACTCGTTACCGAAGCGGCATTAAACTATTGCGAGCCGCCGGTAAATATAACAATTACTACATTAGAACTTTACGGAAAAGATATTGTTCTTGCTTCGATTCCCGAATCCAATTCCAAACCGCACAGAATTCAAGATTATGAAAAATTCGACATCGTTACTGCACAAGTTTATATACGTGTTAACGATAAGAGTATGCTTGCAAGTAAAGAAATGATACGGATATTAAAAGCCAATACCGATTCATCTTTACTTAAAAAGTATTCATTGGGGAATGTGGAAAAACTTGCGTTCGATTTGCTTACAAAAAAAGAGACGCTTTCCGTAAACGAACTATGCCAAGCGGCAAATATATCGCACAGGCGGGCTTCCCGTTCATTAGTTAATATGGTACGGGCCGGATTATTGTTGATTCACACAAAAGATAACGGTGAAGAATTTTTTACAAGTGCTGTGTAACCTTCCGCAAGGCTTGATTAGCACATGGATTTGTTATAATTCCCGCTTCAAGCTCATAACATCAGCGTCCCATTCCTCCTTCTCACCTCTTGCCTCTAGCGTCTCGCTATAAAATTATTTCCGGTGATAGTTAATAGGGAATCAGCAGCTTAGTTTTTCTTACAGTAATAACCGGCGTTTAATGGTGGGCTTTTTGTTGTATAATAGAAATTACTTAATTTTAGATGAGCAACGAAAGTATTTCTGTTAATTACTTAAATTAAAACTGTGTATACTCAATGTGTTATAAAGAATATTATAAGCATAGTAAATAAACACAAACCGCTCATAGCGTAAACTTGGCAATTGCCGACATGAAAATTAAGTTTGACAATTAAATAATTAGAAAAAAAATGAAATTATATGCAACTTTAGAACAGCAGCTCAAGAAAGAACCCAACTTCGTAACAGACAACGGAGAATTAAAAAAATGGGTGGTGCTGAACAAGGCACAGAATTTTGACGAAGAATTAATTGGACTGTTGCTCAAAGAACCTACTTTAAAAGAAAAATTCTTCCGAACCCTGAGCCTGTCGAAGGGTGAGACAGTAACCATTTTTAACCAAAACTTGTTTGTACAGTTTTTGGAACAGAAAAACTATCTGAATGACAGCTACACCAAATACAAAAACAAAGTTGGACTTACCATTGACGGCAAATACCTCAAACAGCGTAACGAAGTTGCTTTGGTGTGGCCATTTAAAGACTGCATTTTGGAGGGCGGACAAAGCCGTGAAGAAGACAAAAGAGAAGAAATATTCTTCAATGAAATTTTAGCACAAGACGAAATTACCCAACTTTTAGAACCCAAAGTTTTAACCAATGCTAAACGCATTGACAAAGACGGAGAAAAACCACTTGACCAATTTAAACGAAACGAGAACGGCACTATAACCGACAACCTTATAATAAAAGGTAATAACCTTTTAGCCTTGCATACGCTGAAAGAAGAATTTGCAGGAAAAGTAAAGTTAATTTATATAGATCCGCCTTACAATACAGGTAATGATAGTTTTCAATACAATGACAGCTTTAACCAGTCAACTTGGTTAACTTTTATGAAGAATAGATTAGATGTTGCAAAACAACTTTTAACTGAAGATGGTTCAATTGCAATTTCTATAGACCAAAATGAAATTGGAAGAATATTAATTTTAATGGATGAAGTTTTTGGGTCGGTAAATAAGAAGAATATTATAACCACAAAAAGAAGCTCAGTTTCAGGAGCGAAAGTAATAAATCCAGGTGTAGTCAATGTGAGTGAGTATGTCATTCTTTATGCTAAGAACTCAACAAAATGGAAACCAAATAAAACATTTAGAGAAAAGGAATGGGATAAGCGATACAACAACTTTATTTTAAATAGAAATGAAGATGCTTCTAATTGGAAATATACAACTGTTTTAGAAGCGTTTGCTGAAAGTTTGTCCTTGAAAAAGTCAGATTTAAAAAAAGAATTAAAAGAAGAGTTTGAAATAAAATTAAAGGCGTTTGTTTTTGAAAATAGTGATAAAGTTATTCAGTTTGCGTATTTGGATGATAAAAGTATAAGTGATGCAGCCAGAAAATTGAAAGCGAAATCGAAAAATGATTCCACAAAAACCTATGTTTTAGATAGAGAAGATAAATCAAATTATTACATATACAGAGGCAAGGTTTTGCTTTTTATGGAAAGTAGGTTAATTGAAGTAGAAGGAGAAAAAGCATTTGGCGAGTTAATATCTGACATTTGGGATGACGTTTTACCAAATGATATTCATAATGAAGGTGGAGTAACTTTGAGAAAAGGGAAAAAACCTGAAAAACTACTGAACAGACTTATTGAATTGTGTTCAGAGGATAATGATGTAATTATGGACTATCATTTAGGTAGCGGTACAACTTGTGCAGTCGCACACAAAATGAAACGCCAATATATTGGAGTTGAACAGCTTGATTACAATGAAAATGATAGTGTTACAAGATTGAAAAATGTTATCAATGCTGAACAGTCAGGTATTTCAAAAGCAACGAATTGGCAAGGCGGTGGCTCATTTGTATATCTCGAACTAAAAAAATACAACCAAACTTTCATTGAACAGATAGCTTCGGCAAGCTCAGCTAGCGAATTGTTGCAGATTTGGGAGCAGATGAAAGTTAAAAGTTTCTTGAATTACAATGTGGACATTAAGAAGCAAGACGAGCATTTGGAAGAATTTAAAGCCCTTAGCCTTGCTGAGCAGAAACAACACCTTTGCGAACTATTGGACAAAAACCAATTGTATGTAAATCTCTCTTCGCTCAATGATGCCGACTTTGCCTGTACCGAAGAAGAAAAGAAAGTAACCAAAGATTTTTACCAAATTAAGAAGTAAAATGTTGCCCGAAAAATCAAATAGTGAAATATTGCTGTATCAGTCCGATAACGGGCAATTAAAAATTCAGGTTCGTTTGGAGAATGAAACCGTGTGGCTTACCCAAGCGGATATGGTAGAGTTGTTTCAAACCACTAAACAAAACATAAGCCTTCACATAAAGAATATCTTTGACGAAGGAGAATTGGAAGAAAATTCAGTTGTCAAGGAATACTTGACAACTGCCACAGACGGTAAAAACTACCGAGTAAAGTATTACAATTTAGATGTTATCATATCAGTAGGATACAGAGTGAAATCGCTTCGCGGCACGCAGTTTCGCATTTGGGCAACCGAGCGTTTACGTGAGTATTTGATTAAGGGTTTCACAATGAATGATGATTTGCTCAAGCAAGGCGGCGGCTACTTTGAAGAGCTACTTGAACGTATTCGGGATATTCGTTCATCAGAAAAAGTATTTTATCGAAAAGTACTTGAAATATACGCCACAAGTTTAGACTATGACCCGCGAGCAAGCATTACTCAGCAATTTTTCCAAACAGTTCAAAATAAATTGCATTGGGCTACTCACGGCCACACTGCAGCCGAAATTGTTTTCAAAAGAGCCAACGCTCAGCTACCATTTATGGGCTTAACAGCTTTTAAAGGCAGGAAGCCCACAAAACAGGAAGTTGGTGTTGCTAAAAACTACCTTACTGAAGAAGAATTGGCAGTATTAAATCGTTTGGTTTCGGCATACTTAGATATTGCGGAAATCAACGCTATACAGCGTAAGCCAATGTACATGAAGGAATGGATTGAAGTATTGGACGGTTTTATCAAAATGAGCCGTCAGGATGTTTTGACACACGCAGGCAAAATTTCGGCAGAAATAGCCCAACGTAAAGCAGTAACGGAATACGAAGCCTACAAAAGCAAATCGGAAGTTGAGTTATCGGAAGTAGAGAAGCAGTTTATTGCAAGCATAGAACAAGCAAACAAAAAACTGAAAGCATTGAAACCTAAAGGCAGAAAGGAAAAGTAATGGCATTTTTACACGACATATTCAATAATCCATTTGCTAAACGTGCTTTGGCACAAGTTGATATACCAAATTGGATTAGCGACAATTTAAAATTTGAACAAAGACCATATCAGAT
>ERZ795056.1870-NODE-1870-length-24143-cov-5.237421_pt1 | contig 24143 bp, 12 predicted proteins | sample MGYA00375140_ERZ795056 | MGnify/ENA primary metagenome ERZ795056 (study PRJEB30185, sample SAMN05720227) | activated sludge metagenome | isolation source: Anaerobic digester | place: USA | collected 2015-03-09 ... | reverse complement strand
TTACTGATTTCAGTAACTGCATTATCAATGTATTCTATTCTTTTAAGTGCGGACTCCACCGAGATTGTTTCTTTTGCAAGCTCTCTTTTTAATGCCGACAAAGATAATTTAATTAGAGTTAGAGGTTGTTTTATTTTGTGGTTTGCTGTTACTACAGTCGCTGTAAAAGTATTTATCTTTTCGGCTTCAAGTATAAGTTTATGTGTCTCCCTAAAATTTAATGCTGATGTTATCCTTGAAATCAATTCTACTTTACTTACCGGCATTTTCAAATAACCGAACGCACCGGACTCATAGATTTTTTTTATTTCATCATCACTAATTTCATTAGTTAGTAATAGAACCGGCACTTCCGTTGCAGCAGGCGTAATCGATATTTGGCGGTATAATTCCAACCCGTTACCGGTTTGAAGTCTTAAATTAAGAAGAATAATGTCCGGTTTTTCTTTTTGTATTTTCTCAAGATAATTATCAGTACCGGTATAGGAGATTACAAGAAACTTTTCATCGCTCAACTTTTCATTAAGATAATTGATATTATCTTTGTTATCATCGATTATTAAAATACTATTCATCAACCAACTTTTTTATTAAGAGAATCTTGAATTATATCCAGCATCTCAGATTGATTTATCGGTTTCAGTATTAACCCGGTAAAACCGTACTTAAAAATTGTTTCTTTATCTTCGTGCATGGCTTTTGCCGTTATCGCAAAAACAGGAAGTGTTTTGAATTTCGAATTCTTTCTTATTTTCTTAATAGCCTGGAAACCATCCATTACAGGCATCATAATATCAAGTAGAATTAAATCCGTGTTCTCTTTCTCAAGAATTTCCAAACACTCTTTACCGTTCCTTGCAATCATTGTTTTGTAGCTTGCCTTTTCAACAATCTCATTTAGAGTAAACAGAGTATCGGGATCATCATCTACTATCAATATAGTTTTTTTATCTGCTTCCGAACGCAATTTGGAACCATCCGGTATAATAACATTAATTTCTTGTTGTTCTTCAAGTTCAATTACTTTACTGATTGTTTCCGGTAATTCAACCGGCAGTTGAAACGAGAACGATGAACCTTTGCCCGGCTCGCTAACAACACTGATTTTTCCACTTAGTAATTCTGCGAACTTCTTGCAGATTGACAGTCCTAATCCTGTTCCGCTGTATCTTCTTGTTGTTGAACTGTCGACTTGCCTGAATTCCTCAAAAATTATTTTCTGTTCTTCTTCCGAAATACCTCTTCCTGAATCTATCACTTTGAATAAAAGCCGGTTATTATCGTACAAACGTACAGAAAGTTCTACAAATCCTTCATCCGTAAACTTAATACCATTTTCAATTAGGTTAAGCAAGATTTGCAGTATTTTCACCCTGTCTGATTTTATAGTCAATCCTTCGGGATATTCTTTTTTAATTCTGAATGCTAGTTTTTTCTCTTCGGCAAAAGTAGTAGCAGAATAGAATATCTCGTCAAGTAGTTCATCAAGATTAAAAATCTCAAGTTTCGTATCCATCTTCCCCGATTCTATTTTCGAGTAGATAAGTATGTCGTTAATTAGGTTGATCAATCTTTTACTACTTCTAAGCACAACCGATAACCGCTCGTGATTTTTGTTCGAGATAGTGTTATCATGAAGTATTAACTCAGTTAATCCGAGTATCGCATTCAAAGGAGTTTTTAATTCGTGGGACATTAGTGCCAGGAACTGAGATTTCAACACAGTCGATTCTTCCGCTTTCAGCTTTTGAATTTCAAGTTCATCCGCTTTCTCTTTTAATTCATTATGAAGCCGGATTAGAGTTTCATTTTGGTTTTTTACCTGGACATTCTGCTTTTGATATTCTTCGTTAAGTTTTTTCAACTCGGATACAAGGTTCTCAAGTTTTTGGAATGCAAGAGCATTAACAATCCCTATTGCAAGTTGTTCTTTAATTCTTTCAATATAATCAAACGAATTATTTCCCGGCTTATTCACTGCACCAAGTTCCAATAATGCTATCACCTTGTTATTATAAATTACCGGAAATATAAGGACAAAACGGATTTCAATTTTTGTTAAACCGGTTTCAATAATTGCAGGTTTTTCTTTAAGCTCAAGTTCGAACGGCTCCATTTTCTTTATAGAATTCTGATAGAAACTATAGTTAGGAGATTTGTGCGGTAGTTTATTATCAACGCCTAATGAAACAATATATTGTACAACTTCATCGTCAACGGAGTAAATTGCTCCAACCGTAAAACTTGTCGTACTAATTATTTTCCGGAGGGCAGAGCCGGCAATATCGGTTATTGTCGGATTTTGATTAATTAAAGTAATAAACTCGGTGTATTCGCTTTCGGCTTTTTCTCTTTCCGAAAGTTCGTCAAGCATACTGTTGAATGCCACTGCTAAATCGCCAAGTTCATCTTTACTTTCAACAACCAGGCGGTTCTGGAAAATCCCTTTTTTTGTAATCTCGGTAGCCTCATTCAGTTTCTTTATCTGTTTCCTTATTTTCCCTGTGAAGAGTAAGGTTAAAACCATTGAGAGAGCAATACTTGTTAGTCCGAGTATAATGATTACATCCCTTGCTGTTTCACGCAGGTTCGCCATCTCGGTTGAGATGTTAAAAATAATAGCCGACATTTTTCCGCCCACCGGTGTAATATTTTTCAACTGGTAAATTGAAGCAATAAAAAAAGTATTCCCGGATTCTTCAGTAAATATTTCAAAATTGCTTTTTTTATTTAACTCGTCGAATGCTTTGTTCAGTAGGAAGAAATGTTTTTGATTCTGCTCTTCGTTTGAGTAATAAGCGATATTATCTTCAAGAAAAAAACCGATGTCCGCACCTGTTCTGCGCGACAGAGTATTTATTGTCATTTCGTTCAAAATGAAACCGTAGTGGTATTCCTCCTTCGAAGGTGTTACATATTTCTTTATTACAGCAAAAGGGTTATAACTTCTAAATGCGGCGGCGGATATTACACCGGGAGGAATTTTTACAAAATCTTTATGGATAATTGTACCGGGATAAATCAAAGAATCGTTTCTAACCTTGAAAAAGAAATCAATATTACCGTCAAGTGTTTTTGTACTATGGGTAACGTTGCCATCATCCCCCAGGAACAAACTAAATGATTCATCGGCGTCCTGGGTTCTAGAATGAAAATGAAAAATAAAATCGTTTGATGCTTTTGTGAGTTGCTTCGTTTGTTCGGAAGTAAGCACTTTAAACATTATCGAGTAAAAAGCTATACCGGAAGCACCGAGTAATAGAACAACTATCGTGAAGTTTATTAAGATGATTCGGTAACTTATTCTCATCTCAAAGGTCTTTTTGGAGCACTTTTCTGATAGTAATTAATAGTTCATCAAAATCGTACGGTTTACTAAGGAAATCGGATGCTCCCATCCTTGTAGCTTCAATTGCGCTTCTAACGTCGGCATAGGCGGTTAACACAATCACCTTAAACTGGTAACCCCTGCGGCTAATCTCTTTAAGTACATAAAATCCATCCTTGCCGGGCATTTTAAGGTCAAGCAAAAGTATATCAATCTGATTTTTTTCGATATACTCAAAAGCAGCATCGGCATTGGTTACATAGCTTGTATCGTAACCGATTTCCTGAAGCTCTTCTTGAAGCACCTCACACAATTTTTCATCATCATCAAGTATTAAAATTGATTCCATCTCATTTTCAGTTTATTGAGGAGTTGATTCCATTTGATAAATTTTCAACTGTTGTCGTTGTTTATTTAATTCTTTCTTAATCGTACTTTCTTCGTCGGGGGTAGCAAGTCTTTCTTTCAGAGTAGGAAGAAGTTCAACTTTAATCAATATAACAAGTTCTTTTTTTACAGTGCTAACTTTATCGCTTCCGGTTAAATACCTTATACCGAAAACCCACCATGGTAAATCTTTCAGGAAAGGTATTCCCACCCTATCTTTTTTATCTTCAGTTGAGAACAAACCACCGATAACGGTTTCTTCACCATCAAGCATAAGCACCTGTGTTCTCGCTGTTGTTTTTCTAATTTCGGTTGATAGTTCAGACGGAAAACCGCTGCTTCTTTCTACTTTAAGATTTAAGAGCACATAATCAACGCCGTCTTCTTTATAAGCATAAGGGGTTACTTCTATAATTGAGCCGGTTGAGAAGAAAAAGTCAGTTACATTACCGGCAAAGTCTCTCTGTTTAACAGAAAAATCGGAACCCACTTGAATTCTACCCTGGGTTTTATCTCTAACAGTAATTGTCGGGTTTGAAATCATTTCACCCAGTTTTTCGGATTCAAGAAATTTGAAGAAAGCGAGTGCTTCGCCGAAGAAATTCCCCGCACTAAATTCCGATGATGATTCAACTCCGAATCTATTTTCAACTGTACCATCGCTTGATGTTGCTGATTCTGAAGTTGTTGATATTCCGGCGCCGAATTCAAAGTTTCTTTTTCCAAGAAGAAACTGCCAGTTAATACCCCGCTCCTTTAGTTCTTCAAGGTCAAGTTCAAAAAATACCGCCGATATTTTAATTTCCCGTTCATGTACCGATGCGTATGTATCGAAAGTACGGTCATCTTTAATTTCTGTTTTCGGTTTTATTATCCATACTTCAGGTGTTTTTTCATAAATCAAATTTGCATATTGAACAATAATAGTAAGAGCTTTTTCCCATTGCATTGAGGTAATCTCAATACCAATGGGGTCATTCTTTTCAACTAATGAAACAACTTTTCTTCCTGTCCTTTTTTCGCTGATTGCGTTAAGAAGTTCAATTGCCTGGTTGAACTTCAAATTAGCAGAAAGAGTAACAAGCTCATCAGGGTGGGTGTACCCGCTGATTTGTTTTTCAAGGTAATCCTGCGGTTTTAAAAACCCGCAAAATAAACCGACCATAAAAATTATAATAGCTATTTTCTTCATTTTCAACGCTCTTTGATTATAATCTCTTTTTCCAGTTCCAATTCAATTTTTTCAACTATTCCCCCTTTGTTTAGTATAAACCGAACAATATTAGCAGTATAGTCAATCTTGGTTAGATAGCCTAAATACACTGCATCACCCTCCATCAGAAGATACGAGTTTCCCCGTGAATCGGATACGAATGCCCCTTCGGGAACCAATGCTAATAATCTTGCTCCCTGAACATCAAGAAGCATATCGTAGTTCGGCGGTATTTCTGTACGGATTAACGGATAGAAAACGTCGTACAGAGACCTTGCGGTTAATTTGTTTTCCAGAAAATCACCTGTTGTAAATCTATCGTTATCGGAAAAATAAGCACCCGCGATAATTGTAAAACTAACAAGATATTTCGGTTTATCGTTTTCACTGGCGTAAATAAAATTGTTTACCTTAACATCCTTTATTTTCTTTAACTCTTTGCTTTTTTCTATAGCATAAACCAATTGGAAAAAGTCTGAAAAGGTTGAAACGCCGGTTATCTTGTAAAGATAATAGAAAAACTCTTTATACTGTTTCTGTTCGGCATACTCTATGTTTAATTTGGCTTCGCTTGAAAGTTTGGAAGTAAGAGAATTAATAAAATCATAAAACTTATGTACCGAAAGATTTTTTGGAATATTAAACTTTCTTGCTGCAAGAACCGAATCAAGCGTTGCAGCTTTAACAATTTTTTCTTCAAGTTGGGTTTTAAGGACATTCGGGTCGTAAACAAAAGCTTTAAGACTATTCAGTTCTTTTGTTTTCTTTTTTACACTACTTTGTTGAATAAAAAAATTGTACCCGAATCCGAATACTGCTAATAGTATCCAGACAACGACAAGAGCAAGAGTATTTTTCAGCTTCCTATTCATTCCGCATCTCTTACTAAACCTTTTAAGTTAAAATCAAGTGTAAATCGATAAGCATCTTTTTCACGGATCGGTTCGTAAATAATATTTCTAAGCGTAGCCGATTCTATATTCGTAGCAAATTCTGTTAAAACGAACTTGTTTAATGCATGCCCTTCAATCTTAATTATATTGCCCGGTTCAACCGTTATATTTCTTATCCAAAAATTCTTTTTTGCCCTGATAAAGTCGGCGATTTCTTCTACCAACTTTCCCCATATTTCAGTACCAGCGCTTACAGAATCAAGTATAGCCTGCGTTTGATCGAAGCTGCTTATTCTGGCATCAAGCGCTTCAATCTGAGTTAATATCTCAAGGTTCTGTTTCTTCAAATCGCTCTGCTGTTGAATTTCGGTATTCAGTTTATTTATCTCAGCTTGACTTGTAAGTATTTGCATTGTAAGATAAAAAGCAGTAAAAAACAGTAACGGCAATATGAGATAACCATGCCATCCGAATTGAAAGATTTTTTGTTCTTCCTTAATATAGTTCGGTAGAAGATTTAATCCTTTATACTGCTTTGCCTGTTCTTCAAAATATTCATTTGCAGCGGCAATCGGAACGCTGAAAGAAGATATTTTTGCTTTAACATCACTGCTTATTCCGTTCAAGGATACATTGTCGAACTCAAGCCTGCTAACATCAGCTTCGGGGAATGTTCCGTAAAAAGATAACATCAGGTTTTCAGAATCATCTTCACCGCACACTACAATATTGTCAAGATTCGGAATTCCACCGTTTTCCATTTCGAGTAATATTTTGCTGAAGTAAACGTCGTAAGTATGCAGGTTGGCAGTTCCCACGTCCAGGGTAGCGCCGATATGCTTCAGCTTTCTTCCGTGCATGAAAACAAGTTTGCTGTATTCTTTGCCGATGTAAACAACCAAAGAATAATCATCAGGGAAGAATTTTTTCTGTTTTGCAACAAAGTATGCAAGTGAAATCTCGGCACATTTAACTGAAGTAATTTTATAGAATTTTTTTCCGTTCAGGGCAGCAAGATTGTTGATTAGTTTGAAACAACTAATATCCTCTGTTAAATAAGCTGTTAGTGAACTTCTATCTGCAAGCTCAACAAAGCCGTAATTCTGTTTGTCAAGTTTTCTCTCTTTAAGTTTTGCTTCGTCAATGTATTCACCGGTAGCCGTTTTTGATTCCTGTGTTTTACGGGAAATTATCTGGTAATAAATAGCAGGTTCTGTAAGTACAGGTATAAACTCAAGTTTGTTTAATTTTAGCCCTATTAATTCGGAATTCATCATTACTTCTACAAGAGAACTTGAAGTAGGTGCAGAAATTGCCGCTCCTTCAATTCCATCAAGCATTACACCTGCATCGGATTCAAGGAAACTTTGAGGATTTGACTGCATTCCCGTTTCCAATGACCCGCTGCCCATAGTATCAAGAGAAAACGCTTTAATAACTTTAATGCTGTTTTCTTCTTTTGTGAAAACCGCAATTTTCGTGTCGGTTCCCTCGCAGTATAAGCAAAGTATCTGTTTCATCAATTAAGCCGATAGAATTTGTTGCATTCTTGTTTTATTGTTTGCATATGCCATCGCAGTTTCAAGCGATATTTTTTTGTTTAAGTAAAGACGTTTTAAATCCTGTTCCATTGTGTTCATTCCATACTGCCCGCCCTGATTTATCATCAGGTAAATCTCGCTCGTGTTATTATTTTTAATGGCAGCTTTAACACTCGAATTTACAATTAGTGTTTCTTTTGCAAGTGCAAGTTTATTGTTTAAAGTAGGAACAAGTTTTTGAGAAACCACAGCGACAAGTACGTCAGCCAAACGGTTTCTAACCCGGTCCTGCTCGCTCGGATGCACTTCAGCAATTATTCTGTCAATCGATTCAACTGCCGACGATGTGTGCAGCGTTGAAAAAACTTTATGACCTGTATCCGTTACTTCAAGCGATGCAAGTATAGTATCCGGGTCACGCATTTCACCTATAACAATTATATCGGGGTCCTGGCGTAATGACTGTACAACACCGTCTTTAAAAGAAAGAACATCCCTTCCTACTTCTCTGTGTTTTATAATTGACATGTTTGATTTATGAACAAACTCGATAGGTGAAGCAATAATTACAATTTGACACGGATCAATTTTATTATGGAAATCGATTATTGAATCCAGCGTTGATGATTTACCGGAGCCGGTAATACCCGTAACGAGTGTTAATCCGAACTTGATGTAAGTATGGCTCATCGTTTTAATTAAGTTCGGATGGAATTCGAGAGTTTCGATAGGGCGTATTTTAGGACTGATTGCCCTCATATTTAAAGCAAGATTATCAAGATCGAAATAAGTAGTCGCTCTAAATCTAACATCTTCCTGTTTTCTTTCGTACCTAAAAGTATAACTGAAGTCAAGACTTTTTGTAACAGTAAGGTAACGCCTCTGGTTTTCGTTGAGTAGATTAATAATTATTACTGCGAACTCATCCATAGAAAAGCGTGGTATTTCTTTTACTCTTTGCTTCTTCCCATATACTCTCATCCAGATAAAACCGTCCGAACCGAAGCCGCCGATCTCTATATCGGACGCTTCCATCTCAATCATCGTTGTAAGGACTTTATTGAGATACCTTCTCATCGCAATTCTTTCCTGTTCGGAAAAAACATTATACTTCTCAATAATGTAATTTATTCTTTCCTGCCCTTGATACAGTTCGGGGATTGTAAGAACAAATTTTCCTATTATCTGTTTTATATCTTCATTCATAATCTTGCCTGTTACTCGTCGCTTGTACCTGAAATAACTTCTTCAAGCGAAGTAATACCAAGTTTTACTTTTTCGAGTCCGCTTTCTCTTAAATTTAAAGTCCCGTCTTTTTTAGCCTGAAGCCTTATTTTTTCTTCATCAACCTCGGAACCGGAGCGGAGAATTATCTGCTTTAAATCTTTTGTAAAATATAGTGCTTCGTGAATAGCCAGACGACCTTTATAACCGGTGTTGCTGCACTTGTCACATCCGACTGCTTCGTATATTGTCAGTTTCCTCCACTCTTCTACGTCAAGTCCCAATGCTTTGTAATACTCTTCCGGGAAGTCAGTAACCTGTTTTTTACAGTTGTTGCATAGTTTCCGGATCAACCTTTGAGCAACGATAATGTTAATTGCATAAGCAATAAGAAATGGTTCGATACCCATTTTATATAAACGGGCAACTGCACTCGGTGCATCGTTAGTATGCAGCGTTGAAAAAGTTAAGTGTCCCGTATTAGCAAGTTTGATAGCAACTTCTGCTGTTTCCTTATCTCTCATCTCACCTACAAGTACTATATCCGGGTCATGCCTCAGAATAGCTCTAATAGCTTGTTCAAAATTCATTTTAAAACCGATTTTAAGCTGGCGGGCTCCTTCAATAACGTACTCTACCGGGTCTTCAACAGTTAATGTATTTACGGTAGGATCAATTACCTGGTAAAGTGCGGCAACAAGCGTAGTACTTTTTCCGCTTCCGGTAGGACCGGTAAGAATGACCATTCCTTGTGGCTGACGAATCGCTTTTTCAAACGCTGCTTTTGCATAGCCGGTCAATCCGAGTTTACTTAAATCTTTAATAACTTTTCTGTCGTCAAGAATTCTTATAACAATACTTTCGAACTTATTCTTCAACTCAGTTCCTACCATAGGTAGAACCGACACTCTGAACCTTATAATATGCCCGTCAATTTCTCTTTGAATAAAACCGTCCTGGGCTTTTTCTCTTTCGAATCTATCAAGTCCTCTAGCACGGTCTTTAACAACCGCAATAACTGCTTCCGGGGAAGTATTTTCCTGGATATGCCATGTTTGAAGAATTCCATCAAGCCTGAATACTATATCGGTTCTTTTATTGCTAAGCGGAACAAAGTGAATATCGCTCACACCTTTTCTAACACCTTCAACAAGAGAGGCTTCAATCAAATTGATTAGCGCACTCTTATTTATTTCGGCATCAAGTTCCTCTTCCGAAAGAGTTTTTTCCGTATCCTCTTCCATAGACATTTCGGAAGGGATTTCTTCCAATAGTTTTAGGTATTCGTTTTCAGGGGGAAATATTCTTTCTATTAATAGGTCGTAGTCTTTTTTCCTAATAAAGTAAACTTCATACTTTTTTGCATTCAGTCCGAAAGCTATTTTGGGGATCATCCTTTCAGTAGGATCAACAGCGGCAAGAATTAATTTATCTTTTTGTCTTTCATCATAAGCGTAAGGAATTACTCTTTGTGTAAGCATTAGCTGTTTAAGAGTTTCCCCTGCATTATTTATCATTAACTTGAGTGCATTTAATTTCTCGGAAGGAACTTCGGCAACATTAATGTCAAGTTCCCTGAACGCAAATAGAGCGGCGACTTCACGAAATATTGTATCGTGATCGTAGTTGAAATCCTGAACCAATATCTGTGCGATACTTCTTTTAACTTTGGAATTCTCTTTATTCTTTATATTTAGAGCATTCTCAAGTACTGAAGCATCAATTATACCTTTTTTAAAAAGAAGATAACCGATTTTATCGGTTAGTTCTATTGTTGAGTCAATCATACAAATTTACTAACAAAGTTACTTAATAATTCTGCCAGCCCCGGTGTTTTCGGTTTTACCGTTGCAGTTTCTGCAGAAACCAGCGTAAGTGCAATCATAACTATCATAATTATCATTGCAATAATAACCTGGATTAATTCAATAATATTTTTCAATTTGAAAACTGTTTCGCTCTCGTAATAATTTGCCAGTTGAAGAGCCGTATTTTTAATTGTACCGGTTTCTTCGCCGGAGTGAAACCTTGAAATAGCAGTGTCTGTAAAAACACCGCATTGTTCAAATGCATCCGTAATTCCAATACCTTTTTTTATCATAAGAGGAATTGCAACATTTTTAATTTTATCTTCAAAGTACGCATTATCGGTCGCTTCCGCTGCAATTCGTATCGGTTCAATGCTTTCTGCTGAACCGCTGTAAAGAGTATAAAAGACCCGGCAGAATACTTCAATTGTCGTTTTGTGAATTAAACCGCCAATAATCGGTATTTTTAACATCGCTCTATCAAGAAAGTATTTCCCTTTTTTAGTTTTGATAAACTGAAAAAAAACAATTAGCGGTATAACTATAACAGCAAGTATTATGTAGATATTGGCATTAAGAAAATCCGCAAATTTTAGTGTTACTGCCGTCATTGGTGGAAGATCGATTTTAAACCTAACGAACATCCTTGCAGTTTCCGGGAAGATGTAACCGACGTAGTAAATTACAGCTAACAGTAAAACGAAAATTGTTACTGCAGGACTAATTAACGCGCTTTTTATATTCTTTCTGAATTCCTGTTGTCTTTCAAGAAACTTCGCCGTTGCTTTATAAATCTCCGACATATTACCGCTTTTAGATGCAAGCCCCAGCATATATGAAGTAAATTTACCGAACACTGATTGGTACCTCAGGAACACAGTTTGGCTGTCTCCTCCTTTTCTCAACTCTGTATTTATTTCGCGGAGTGTTTCTTTAAGAGTTTTGTTCTCTGTATCATTAATAAGCAGAGTAAGAATTTCACCGTACGAAAGTTTCTGGTCAAGAAGTTCGGCACTAATTTTAACGAAAGTAACAATATCGGCATTTGGTGGTTTGGCGGAATAGCTTATTAAATTTTTATTAACGGAAAGAACCTGGTAGCCAAGCCTTGTTAATGCTTCCACTACTTCATCGCGGGAAAAAGCTTTTTGTTCTCCTTTTATCGGTTTCTCATTACCTTTTCTTGCTTTATAAAGAAAACTCGCTTTTTTATCGATGCTTTTAACTTTAAGCTGATTCTTTTCAGCAAGCGTTCTAATTTTTTTCTTAGCTTCTCTGAAAGAATCCGCTGTAATCGAACCGGTTATTAATTTGCCGTGAACATTCTCGGCTGCAAATCGACACTCTACCATATTCTTTATATAATGATTAAAGACTCTTTAATTATGTTACCGAAAATATAATAAATAAAATTGAAAAACTACAACACTTGAGCCATTTCTTTAATTAAATTTTGTATAACCAAATATACAAAAGGGTTGATAACCGGAGTTATCAACCCTTGAAAAAATGGTTTTCGAATTTTTCGATTTAATTATTGTTATTCTTCACCACCGGCAGCTGCTACTAATGTAGGCGTAGCAGTTGAAATACCACCACCGGGACCAGTTGGAGTAACGGTTGTTACAACCTGATAAACATTTCCATCGGCATCCTGGACATTACCTGTTGCGGTTATTGTAACCTGTTGTGCGGCTACAACTGCGGCAAATGAACCGTTAGCTGAAGATTGTAAATTTGCAGGAATTGTCCAACCTGTATAGGTATTGTCTCCGCCACCCATTGCAGCAGGTTTTTTATAGAATTGCTGTGCTAAAGAAGCAATATTTAAATTGTCTGCTACCAAACCATCTTTGTTAGCTTCAACTGAACTAGCAGTGAATAAGTTAATACCGACTACAATAGCGATACCAACTATAATTACACCAAGCACGATAAGTAATAATTGTTGTTGACCCATTGGGTACCTCCTAAATAAGTTGTTTTATTGTTGTTAGTTATTTTATGTTATTGAAAGATTATCAATTCTTAAATTTCTATTCCCCAGGTGTTATTTTGGTTACAGATATTGTTTTTATCTCGTAGTTTGTAACCTTTGTTTCTATCTTGTATACTTTCCCGTCTGTATCCTGAACCTTACCTATACCGGTAATTAAAATTTCTCCTTCAGACGCCCCCGTAGCGGAGTAGTAACCGTTTTCAGTTTCTAATAGCGGAGAAGGAATTCTGAAACCAACAAAGGAAAATTCTCCTCCTCCCAACATTTTCAATCTTTTAAAGTATTGTTGTGCCAAAGAAGCAATATTAATATTATCTGCGTAAATACCGTCTTTGTTTGTCTCTGCTTGGTTTTCTTCAATCAAAGAAAGTGCTATAACTATCGCAATTCCAATGATAATGACCGATAAAACTATAAGTAATAATTGCTGTTGACCCACAACCTAATTCTTTTTGACTGAAAGAACCCAATATTAATGCCAAAAAAAAAAGCTATTTTTAAGAGACTAGTACATCTCCCCTGAAAAAATGGAAAATATGACATGTAATTTTTACAATGCCGGTATTTTCGTAACAGATTTACTACGTTTAAGTCTCATAATTAACTCCCATAATACCTGCTGATACAGTAAAACAATTTGATTAGTATTAAAAATACAAGTTATTTTAACAACATCATCTTGCGGACTTGTATCATACCTTTGCTTTCTAATCTATAGATATAGATGCCGCTCGAAAGTTTTCCGGTCTCGAATTTAACTTCATAATTTCCGGGAGTTTTCGGTTCATTTACAAGGGTTGCAATTTCATTCCCAAGAACATCAAATACCTTAAGTTTTACTGTTAATGCCTCGAATCCGAATATAGATGGTATTGAGTACCTAATAGTAGTTACCGGGTTAAATGGATTCGGGTAATTCTGCATCAAAGTAAATTCAGTTGGAGGAGTTATATCAACCTCAATTTCATTACTATATGAAAATCCTCCGTCTGTATCTAGTTGCTTTAATCTGTACTTTAGCTTTCCTAATGACGGATTTTTATCTGTAAACGAATACACCTTTGTTGAATTACTATTTCCATGTCCTTGAATAAAACCAACTACTTCCCACTCTTCAAACTGCTTCATACTTAAAATTGACCTCTGAATCTCAAACCCGTAATTGTTTAATTCCGTTGCAGTCTGCCAATTCAATTCAACTTTTGAACCTACTAATTCTGCTGTAAATGAATTCATCTCCACCGGTAGTGCCGACTTATTTGTCGAAACTACAGGTCTTAATCGAAAATCACCGGAAGTAAATGAATTCCATTGATACCCACGAATTAAGTCTTGCTCATACTTTGAAGATCGATTATCTATTGAACTGTTTTCATATTGAAAGTAAAGATCATCTCCGAAATCATTACTTAAAACTATATGATAATCCGTTCCAGCGCTAACAGAGATATTTTGCGAGGATAAGTCAATATAGTTCCAGCTATACTTATGAATCTCATCAGGTTCCACTGTTGTAGAACCTGCCGACAAAAGAACGCCCGGAAACCCGCTATTATCAGTATAAATATTAAAACTTATACTCCCTGTCAGGTTTACAGTAGAGGAAGGATGAAAGAATACACCGGTAACTTGCCCATCCTCAGTTGGTGTAAATCTCACGGCAATTTTTTCAAATTTTGCAATATTATCTTCTGTTGTTGAAATCCAGGAATCGTAATTAAAAGATTCTTGATATGTCGTTTCAAAACCGGTATAGATATTTCCGATTGCATTGAAGACATTAAGCTTACCATAACCCCATGAATTGTTTGGCAATTCTGCCCCGGTATAAGAATCTGAACTCGTACTATTTGTTAAATAATCTTTTATCTGATTTGCTGTAAGATTAGAATTATAGTCAAGCATCAGAGCAACCGCACCTGCACAAACGGGTGAAGCCATACTTGTCCCTTGATTTTTGTGATAATGACCGTCGATTATATTACTGGCGGTAATACTTGCATCAGAAGAAGTACAAGAAATAATAGCTTGACCCGGAGCAGTGATATCCGGTTTTTGACGACCATCGCGCGTTGGTCCTATACTGCTAAAACTTGAAATATCGTCTGAACGGTCAGGGCTGCCGTAACTATAATTTAAATTATTGCTTGCATACCATCGCCAACGACTTACATATGAGCCCACTGTAATAGCTGAAATAGCTGTACCCGGTGATCCTATTGTGTATTGTGAATTGGCTCCGACAAGTGAAGTATTCATAGTTTTACTATACAGCCACCCATGATACTCCATCGTATTAGCAGAATTATTCTGTACTTTTAATTCCCAAACTCCAACAGTAGGTGGATTGGCTTCAACACCATCATAGATTTGTAGCTGAATTCTTCTATCATTATTTGTATGACTTGCATCAGTACTATTGTAAATGTAAACATAACCGTCATTAGTCTGACCTGTACCGGATGTACCTGCGGTCTGTGTATGAGAGTATCCATTAGGAGTGTAAACCGTTGCAGAGACATCATCGTCATTATTCCACCACAAGTCAAAAAGGAAATAATCATTGTAAATTCCAGCAAATGGAGTATAAACCGGTACACTGAATGATATAGTAGCTTCGCTTCCTGAATTAACAGTTCCTGAAATATGGATTAAACTAGAACCCTCATTCCCTGCCGAGATAACAGCAACTCTACCATTACCCGAAGATGTAAATTCATCAACTTTTTCGTCAAGGTCTCTTGTTCCATCATGTGCGTTCCCATGTCCACCAAGACTCATGTTGACAACAACAGGTTTACCGGTTGAGTTTGCAATTCCTTTTGCATATTCAAGCGCATTAAGAAGATTTACGGTAGAGAAAGAACTTGCTCCTGCCTTTACAAAAACAATGTCGGCTTCAGGGGCAATACCTGCATACTTATAATTTGCATTTTCTGAATTAGCTCCATTACCGCAAGCACTACCGGAGACATGTGTTCCATGACCATTTGCATCTGTCTGAAGAACTACTCCGGTTGGTGTACCATCTAACTCATCATTTATCTCGATTTGGGTGTATTCAACTCCATAATCCAAACCTGAAAAATTATAGTCGTCCCTATCTTCAGGAGTGTTTGTATTTCTTACATCTGTTTGATCCCAAATAAAAAGAATTCTACTTTTTGTTTCATCAAGTATTTCGCAGAAATCTTTATGTTTCCAATCAATACCAGTGTCGACTACCAGAACAATTACATCTTTACCTGAGTATTCGATATTGTTTATGTAGCCTAAATTAACCAGATTAGCGCCGATTAACCCTTTCGCTACATCGTTTGTAGGATAAAATACTTCACCGGGATAAATGTAAATAATGTTTTGATCCTCAACCAGTTTTATTAACTCGTCAACTGTCAACCTTGCTGCCGCAAAGTTTTTTGAAAAAGAATTAATTTGGATGGGAAGGTTTTTTATGTTGCTGTTTTCCTTTATTCTTATCACACATTCAAATACTCCCTGTTCAGTTTTATAAACAACATTTTTGTTTAATAAAGCAGTAGAAACGCTCTCAAGGTTTGATAATTCCGGTTTACCTTTAATGATTTCGGAAAGAAGCTCAGGGGCTACTTTTAATGCCAACAATTCCGAAAGTGATTGAGGAAATATTAAGTATGAATTTAATCCAAATATTAGTAGTAGAAATACTTTTCTCATCAATCATCCATCTTTATTTAACTTTCGAGAATTATTTAATCATCATCATTTTCTTGACTTTAAATTTATCATCCCATTCTATCCGGTAAATAAAAACACCGGAAGCTAAGTTTGATGCATTAAAATCCACTTCGTGAAATCCCGCTTCAAGCTCTTCATTTAGGAGAGTTTTAATTTCCTCTCCTAATATATTAAATAATTTCAAAGTAACCTTGTTATTATTTGCACCGGGAGGAATGGTAAATTTAATTTTCGTTTGAGCATTAAAAGGATTCGGATAATTCTGCATTAAAGTAAATTCAGTCGGTAGAGTTACATCAACTTCAACTTCATTGCTATATTCAAATGAACCGTCGGTATCAATCATTTTTAATCGGTATAAATATTTTCCGCTTTTTAAGTTTTTATCTGTAAAGGAATAAGATTTGACTGAATTACTATTTCCATGTCCTTGAACGAACCCAACCGTTTGCCACGTTTCACCTTTTACGTTTGAATTTTCACATCTCGCAACTTCAAAGCCGTAATTATCAACTTCGGTAGCTGTTTCCCAGAATAAAGTGACGGAATTATTTTTAATACTTGTGAAAAGGGTTAGCAATTCAACAGGTAATAATTCATCGGTAGATTTAATTACAAGCCCGTCATTACCTACAAAGTAACCTGTTACCGTTCCATTAAGTGGTTTCAATAGTGAACCTGAGTTAATAGGATGAACATCCTTTATTTCTTTATTTGTATTTGATTCCATTTGTTTCCAGTTTCTACCTCCGTCTGAAGTCCAGAAAACACCTCCTTTATCGTCGTTTGCAACAGCAACGTTTGTTGAAAGAAATTCGACCTTTGTTAAACTATTATTAGTTGGTATACTGGCTTCAGTCCAATTATTACCACCGTCAGTTGTAAATTGAACTCCTTCTCCAACCATAATTCCATTCGTTGCGTTGGAAAAATTAACATCTAATGTTTGAATAATGCCATTACTATGATTTTCATCCCAATTAGACCCGTTATCTGTTGAAACCAGTAATTGATAATTTGAAGTAAATCCGAAAGCTCCGATACTACCTGTTCTAACAATCGCAAAAAGTTTACCATCCTTATTATCTGTTAAACTTACTAATTCATTCCCTCCCAAGCTAAGACCAGCGCTCTCTTGTTTCCATGTAGCTCCTTGATCCGTTGAAACCAACATTACGTTATTAATGTTATCGCTTCCCCATGCAATAACTTTATTTTGATCAATTACATGAAGGCTTTCTAGTTTAATATTTTGATTATCCTGTCTTAGAATATTCCATGTATTACCTCCATCTGTAGTTTTTAAAATTGTATTCCCTTCGGGAGAAACAGCAAAACCAATCAACGATGTAACCATTTTTATATCTGTCATTTTACCCGAAAAACTTGAAGGGAGGTTTATTTTATTCCAATTTGACCCTTGATTTGTTGATTTATATAAACCGTCATCATTTGCAACAATAAGATTGTTTTCGCCGGGGGATTGAATAGAGTAGTTGTTCCCGTTAAACGCTCTTGTTTGAACATTGCTGAAAGTTTCTCCTCCATTGGTAGTTTTAGCAATTGTTCCGGCATCACCAACAATCAATGCATTATTTTCATCTTTATCAACTATTACATTTAAAGTGTTTGGATTAAATACATCAACCCAAGAACTATAACCCCAAGTTTCCCCACCATCGATTGAGTATAAGCCAACTCCATCCTGTCCAACAACACAAATTCTGGAATCGCTGTCTGCAAAAAATTTAACCGAAACTAATTCAGAGCCGACATTAAGTTTCTCCTGCCAGCTCCAGCCGCCGTCAAGAGAGACATAAATCTTTCCGCTTCCAATAGCAACTAATTTACCCGACGAGTTTTTGGCTATATCTTTAAAGTTTACATTACTCGGAGCCCCTGTAGATGATGGACCGCCCCATGTTCCGGATCCTGATTGATAAGATACTATTCCTCCATTTCCAACAGCCCATAAATCATTAGTCCCAAATTTTCTCGCTTTATTTATGTCTATGTCCGGATAAGTCTCTGATTTATCTATAAAGCTTGTTCCACCGTTAGTAGATTCAAAACATTTAAAACCATCAGCCTGATTTAACTCTAAAAAAGCAATTACTTTCCCCATCTCTTCATCTGAGATTATTGATGATACCGGGCTGCCGGTTGCGAATTTATTTCCGCTGCCATCAACCGGTTCTCCAATCCACCAGTTTTCACCGCCGTTTGTAGTCTTACCGATAACCCCATTTCCATAACTATCAACTCCGCATGTGTAACCTACGGATTCTGAGGAGAAATCCAATCCATATAAGCGTCCGTTAAACCCGTCAATCTTATGTTTCGTGCTGAATGTTGTACCGCCATCAGTAGATTTAACAAAAGTACCGTAATCACCTACTGCAAACACCGTATTATTAACTTTGGTAGCAGCATTTAAATTATTGGGTGTTATCGGTGGATGAATTGTATTATTTGAATTTGGCTCGCTTGATGAGTTCTCTGTAATATCTAATCTTGTTGATACGTTAGTGGTTCCATTCCAAATTCCACCGCCGGAGGAACTGTGTCCTCCGTATTGAGTTGTTCCGCTTGGAAGTGTTGCTTTTGTTGCGACATAATATGTTCCTACCTGAAGTTCACTACCGACATCACCTGTATATTCATGTTTATTATCTACTTTTTGAACGAACTCCGCCTCAATTTTATTTGAGGAAGGCCAGGTAGATGGGGGTGTATCCGTAGTATTGTAAACAAAGTGCATTGTAATAGCGGGAGATTCGAATTCTTTTGTAGTTACTTGAGTTACTTCAACTCTCCCTTTGAATTCCGTACTATTTCTTCTTTTTACCGAAGGGTATTCCGGTGGTGTAACCGGAGGAATAAGTGTAATAATAGGAATATTATTTGTTTCAACAGTTAATACTCCCGAGACATAACTTGTTCCATTCCAGAAACCGCCGCCGTCGGTGCTGAGACCTCCATACTGATATTGACCGTTTTCAATTAAAAATCTGCTTGCATAGTAATAAGTACCGGGAGCTAAGTTAGCACCAATCCATGCAGTATAAACATCTCTGTTGTTTTCGGCATCTCCGTTATAAGTTGCAGATTTCCAATTTGTCCATGTGTTGGGATTTGTATTGAGTGAACTATATCCAATCCAGCAAGTTATTCCGGCACCCTGTCCGGAACCATTTGTAACACCGTCTTTGTAAACACGCGCATATACTGTTAGTCCTTCTCCCTCTAAACGGCTTGCATTTGCGGGATCGTGTAAGTTACACCAATCTAATGCCGCTTCAGAAACTGTGTTTTCATATGCCCCGATTGTTGGAGTTGATCCGTTTCTACTAACATTTTCGATGTCTGTTGTAATTCCTGTAACAGGCGTCCCTGCAGAGGCTAAAGGTGAACCCGATAAAGGTTTGAGGCTTGTTTCAGATAAGAATTTTGGATATTGATTAATAGAGTTCGCATCCTGCCCGCTTGCAGTTTGCCAATCCGCCAAAGTGTATTTGTCAGAATTTAACCAATAACTCAGAACCGTTCCAATGCCGTTAACGTAAAAATCATTATAGTTAGAATTCAATACACCAGTGGTATTGCTTAAGTAAATCGAATAGTGAGCCCCACTCCCTCCGTTATTGTACCTGCAGTTATAAAAAACATTATTTTTAATACTAAGAGTGCCTACTTCCTCTCTTTTCCTTAATGAATAACTTTTACTGCTGCCGGAAGTTAAGCTGCCGCCAATATAAATTGAATTGTAATAAAGGTTAATATAATTATTGGTATACATAGCAATGTCAATTCCATCAACTGTACCGGTTGTTGTTGGAGATAAAATAATAGAATTATTCTCAATCGAAATCTTTCCGCTGCTGAAAGAATTTGATAAATAAATCCCCTTTATTTCGGATGATGCAGTTCCGTTAAGAGAATGAATTTTATTTTTGGAAATCGTAAGAACCTCCGTACCCGGATCAGAAATGAGTATACCATTAACATTCGTAAAAGTTGAAGCCAACTCCAAAAGGATTTCATTCTTTTCGATTAATCCTCCATTTAAACTGTATAAATAAATTCCGGCACTTAAGAAATCGTAGATTGTGTTTCCTGTAATTGTGTTGTTTGAGTTTGTTGAATTACCGAAATAAATACCATATCTTGATCTCAAATCGTTGTTTACGTTACCGATAAAGCAATCCTGAATAATATTGTTTTCGTTGTTACCGGAACTGAAGAAGATAGTTCCGTTATAAGCCGAACTTGAACCCCCTTCTACAACAACGCTTTTAATTGTGTTTTGTGAAGCCCCGTTTTTAAAGGTCAATACGGGTGCAGAATTGTTTCTATTTCTGAAGAGCAAAAGATATTTATCACTTCCGTATGAGCCGTCAATCGTAACTTTATCCGCACCGTTAAATGTAATTAAACCGTTAACAGAATTGCCGTGGATTACTCTGCTATTTGCATCTTTCGGTTGGATAGAGATAGTGTATAGAACCTCTTCAAGAGATTCGTTCAGTGCAACTTCCCCCGTTTCTTCAATGTCGGAAGTTATTTTAGCAGTGATATTGCCGGTAACAACTCTGTCGTTTATTGCCTTGAATAAACCGGAGGAACTATTTGCAGTTAATGAAGTATAGGTTTGCCCAAAACCAACTAAAATTTCGCCGCTTACTGACTGCAGGATGTTATAATTATTTATTGTTCCGGTAATAGGAAAAGCTGATGAACCGAGGTTAACGCTTGTAGGGGGAGAATCAAAAATTCCCGAGTTAATTTTAATGTGCGGTGTGGAAGCAAGGTCTTGTGCAACTACAAAATATTGAATAACATCTCCCGGTGAAACTCCTCCATCAGTTAATTTTGTATAATCAATAGTAAAGTTAAAAACACCTTCGTTAAGGGAACCTTCGACCCATTTCCAACCATTATCTGTGCTGGTATTACCTACATAACCATTAGCATTAGTAGATTTTTTATAGTAAACTCTGGGTGCGGTTCCGCTCGTTGTGTTTACATTGCTCGGATCAACAATAATAACATCCCTGAAAATCCGTGTAGAACCATTGCCACCGGTTCCCATAGATTCATAGGAAATATATGGAGGATTCTCATCCAGCAAAGTAAAATTGCCTTCATCTGCACCCACATCGGGATAATAATTATGCCGTGCATTATCATCAAAATCGTTACTGATTGTGATCGGAGTATTTATTGGAACACCCCCCGACTCCACTCTTGTAGCAGTTCCCGAACTAATATGCAAATTATACGGGGTTGAACTGCTGTTTATAAATGGCGGAGTTTCTGAAAACGAATATTCATCTCTGGGAGTTACCCGGTTTTTGAAATCGGTAATAGACTGATCCGAATTTGTTCCATCATAATAAATCAGGTTATTTGCTCCGGGGGTTCCGGCATAAAAACAATTACTATTTGAGTTTGTTGAATAAGTAGATAAATCCGTTCCGCTTCTCCTTAATGCCGTTGTTTTATAAGAACCTGAGGGGGTTGAATTGTTAATAACAATATTATTACGCAAATCAATGTTATTGTTGGAATGAGAATAGATGCCGGCACTCCCGAAATTCGTCCCTGAACTTGATGCATTTAGGAAAATAGTGTTGAAATAGATGCCTAAAAATTTATTATTTGATCCACCGATTTCCGAAAAATAAATTCCTGCTACCGCATTATCTGTCCCATCGGAATTAGGAGCTTTTAAGTCAGAAATAAAATTATTATAAATATATAAGTCAAAACTGCTATATGAGTTTGTTGCATAATATGTTCCATACACTTTAACAGATGAAGCTGCACTACTTGATAGATTATAAATCTGATTTCTATATAAGTGAGAAGTTCCGTAACCGTTATAGTAGAGACCGATTAATTCAGAACCTGAAGTGTTAATGGTATGTATATGATTTAAATATATATTAATATTACTTCCACCTGCATATACAGCACGAATAATTCCTGCCGCCGTGATGTTATTTATGGCATTATTGTAAATATTGCTTTGACTTGAAGTTGTGCTGTAGATTGCATATGTATTTCCGGAACCACCGGTCAAGTGTGAAAATGTATTGTTATAAATATTTCTTGTATAGTATCCGCCCATCGCATAAATAACAGTCATTGAAGAGGAACTACCTATCTGGATATTGGAAAAATTGTTATTGTAAACAGCTTCTGTTCCAGAACCAAATGGACCATTTGAATTGTAATAACAATATAAATTTCCCGATGTTATAAAACTTCCGCTTGTTTGATTACCCGAAATCGTTTTATTAGAAGTATTGTTATCGGAATAAATGAGATATGTAGTGGAAGTTGATGAAATTGTGCCTGATGAAAACGTGTTGTTACTGTATGTTTCGGAAGTCACACCATTCTTATTGTAAATATAGTTTGTTGTTCCAATAGAACTGGATAAAGTTATGTTGTTATTGTTTGCGATTACATCTCCAGAAATTGCATTCTGAAAAGTTGGTTTATTAAATAGTATTCCATATGGATAAGCACATTGGTCTGAGCTTATGATAGTATTATAAGATGCAGTAGGATTGTTTACATATAGAAAAAAGATTCCATAGGGGACATTACTACTTTCAGCCCCAAAGTATTGGATTGTATTACCTGCACCGCTTTGGCCTATCGTTATATTATTATCATAATATGTAGAGTTATTGTATCCTAAGCTATAAATGCCAATAAAAACGTTTTTAATCGTATTGGAAATTATTGTAATATTTTGATTTTTTCCATCATTCGATGTTACAGTTACTCCTGCATTACCATTAGGTGATGTTGTTCCATTACCAATATAAATTCCTATAACGTAATCACTGTTTTTTTTCATCTCAATTGTACAGTTCTTTATAGTTATATTCTGGCAGCCGTTAGTTCCGCTTGGTTTATGAAACATATAGCCGTATTCAATTGCATTTTCGTTCGCCAGTAAATCTATTCCGTCGAATGTAACATAATCGGAGCCTTCAATTTTGATGAGAGCATCTCCATCACCACCTACTGCAGAAGTAGCTTTTTCTCCATAATCAGTTCTTGTGATTTTTGGATTATTACCCGAACCGCTTTTCTGAAAAACAATTGGATTTGAAGAAGTGCCGGTTGCAGTTAATGAAATTGTTGAGGTGATATTTTTAGTATGTCCGGCAGCGATGTTAAAAGTTACTCCGCCGGAACCGACTCCCGAACTGTTAAGTGCGGTAATAGCCGAGGCAATGGTTTCGTAATCACCACCGCTTCCGACAGTTTTGGTTCCGGATAGTTGGGCAAGACTGTTTCCGCACAAAACAAAAACGATAATGACGATCGGTAAAAAGGTCTTCATAAAAACTCCTAAAGTTTTATTTTAACACTACTAATTTTCTTGTATTTATATAGGTCTTTGCATTCGAGTTATTAGCTGCTACCATCCTATAAACATATACCCCCGATGCCAATCGTAACTTTGATGCATTCACTTCTATCGTGTAATATCCGGCTTCTTGCTGATGGTTCACGAGCGTTGCTGCTCTTTCTCCGGTAATAGAATAAAGTTCAATCTTCACTTCTGAATTGACGGGTAACTGATACTCAATCTTCGTAGTCGGATTAAATGGATTCGGATAGTTTTGAGACAAATAATATTCGTTTGGAAGTCCAATCTCCGCATCAACTACCGGACTATATTCGAAAGAGCCGTCGGTATTGATGATCTTTAATCTGTAACTATATTTGCCAAAATTTAATTTTTCATCAGTAAAAGAGTATGAATGCGGAGAATTACTATTCCCTTGTCCTTGAATAAACCCAACCGTTTGCCACGTTTTACTTTTGACGTTTGAATTTTCAGATTTTTCAATTTCAAAGCCGTAATTATCAACTTCGGTTGATGTTTGCCAGGTTAGCGAGACGGAGTTTCGCTCAACTTTTGCGGTAAATGAGTTCAGTTCAACAGGAAGGGGATTTTCACTATCTCCTCCCAATGTAAATTCGGAAAAACTGGTTTGTCCCGT